>Ga0160429_1002040_pt1 | contig 10815 bp, 10 predicted proteins | sample SolpanmetagenomR_FD_108199 | JGI IMG/M metagenome (GOLD analysis project Ga0160429, IMG submission 108199) | Solar panel surface microbial communities from Lawrence Berkeley National Laboratory, California, USA - R | ecosystem: Engineered > Built environment > Solar panel > Unclassified ... | reverse complement strand
TGGTCGCCGCGTCCGCCCGCGACGTGCCGGTCCACGGCGTTGTGGCAGGCGTTCAGGGTGGCGTCGGGAAACCAGCGGCCACTAGCGCCGGCCGCCCCGTCGAAGGCGCGGGTGGGCGGGCGGGACCAGTCGATCGCCCGGGCCGCGTCCAGCCAGAACGCCTCCGGATCGCGCAGGGACGCCGCATGGGCCTCGGCATAGCGGCCGGGCAACGGATTCGGGGCGTGGGGCGTAGCGTCCATGGCGTATCCTGCGGAACCGGTCGTGCTGCCGGTTTCTCCGCACTCTAGCGGAATTTCCGGCGTCGGACTGCTGCGCCATCCGGCCGGACAGCGTGAACCGCAGACTTTTGCGCCTGCCCTCCGTGCTACGAAGCCGGCGGAAGCCAAAACCGCCGCCCCGGGGACCAGGGGCGCGAGGATGCTGAAACCAAAACCGCCGCCCTGGGGACCAGGGGCGCGAGGATGCTGAAACCAAAACCGCCGCCCTGGGGACCAGGGGCGGCGGCGAACATTCGAGAGACGATGAGGTGGGGCCGGAGCGGCCGCTAATGCAGCTGGTCGGATCCGCTTCGCAGCCGGTTCATCTCGTCCTTGAGGTGGAGCTTGCGTCTCTTGAGTTCTGCGATTCGCAGATCGTTCGCCGAGGGTCGGAGGGTGGCGTCGTGGATTTCCTGCTCGAGGGCTTCGTGCTTCCGGGCGAGCTGGGTCAGGTGCGTCTGCAGTGACATGAGCTGTGTCTCCTGTCTCGTTTCGACGCGGCCAGACTGACATATGATCAGCCGGCTGTCGAAGCCTATCGACGGCTAGGCTTGATGGATGTTTGTGCAGGCGGATGGTTGTGCAGGAGGCGCGGCGGGTTCTTGCCCAGGCCGAGCAGCTGTCGCATGGTCTGCCGCGAAAGCGTCCCGGGACATCAGGTGCGATGGCGGTCCAGTTCGATAACGATGCGTCGGTGGAACCCGCCGACGAGTTGGCGCGGCTGAAGCAGGAACACCGCGACCTCGACGGCGCGATCGATGCCCTCGAGGTCGGGGTGGTGGCCGACCAGCTGCAGATCCAGCGCCTGAAGAAGCGCAAGCTCTCCCTGCGCGACCGGATCTCGTATCTCGAGGACCAGATCACCCCCGATATCATCGCCTGACCGGGCCTCCCGGCGGGCGGCGGCCCGTGCGGGACGCGCCTTGCGGGCGCGCCATCGCTTTTGTATTCGGCGTTCCAGGGGCCGCGGCGCGTCGCACGGCCCGTCCACCACATGATCGCGAAGGGATCTGACGACCATGGCGGCAGCCTCCCCGGTCGCGATCATTATGGGCAGCCAGTCGGACTGGGCGACCATGCGGCATGCCGCCGAGACGCTGGATGCGCTCGGCGTCGCCCATGACGACCGCATCGTCTCGGCCCATCGCACGCCCGACCGCCTCGTCGCCTTCGCCAAGGGCGCCAAGGCGGAGGGATTCCAGGTGGTGATCGCGGGGGCCGGCGGCGCCGCTCACCTGCCGGGCATGACGGCGGCGATGACCCCCCTCCCCGTCCTCGGCGTGCCGGTGGAATCGAAGGCCCTGTCGGGACAGGACAGCCTGCTCTCCATCGTGCAGATGCCCGCCGGCATCCCGGTGGGCACCCTGGCGATCGGCCGGGCGGGCGCGGTCAACGCCGCCCTGCTCGCCGCCGCCATCCTCGCCCTCACCGATCCCGGCCTCGCCGCGCGGCTCGAAGCCTGGCGCGCCGCGCAGACCGCGAGCGTCGCCGAGACCCCGGTGACCGACCTGCCGTAAGTTCTCCTCCGCCGTGACCTGCAACGTGTCTTGAAAAGCGAATCGCCGTGACCGCCCTCCCCGACATCCGCCCCGGCGCGACCCTCGGCATCGTGGGCGGCGGCCAGCTCGGCCGCATGATCGCCCTCGCGGCCGCCACCTACGGCCTGCGGGTCCACGTCTTCGCCCCCGATGCCGACAGCCCGGCCTTCGACGTCTCGGCCGAGGCCACCATCGCGGCCTACGACGACGTCGCGGCCCTGGCGCGCTTCGCGGCGAGCGTCGACGTGGTCACCTACGAGTTCGAGAACATCCCCGCCCAGGCTGCCGAGGCCCTGGCCGCGAAGGCGCCGCTGCACCCGAACGCCGCGGCGCTCGCCACGACGCAGGACCGGCTGACCGAGAAGCGCTTCATCAACGACCTCGGCATCGAGACCGCGCCGTTCCGTGCCGTGGACACGGCCGAGGACCTTGCCCGGGCACTCTCCGAGATCGGCCGCCCGGCGGTGCTGAAGACCCGCCGCTTCGGCTACGACGGCAAGGGCCAGCGCATGATCCGGGCCGAGGGCGCGGTCGATCCCGCCGCGATCCTGGCCGAGTTCAACGGTGCACCCTGCATCCTGGAGGGCTTCGTGCCCTTCGAGGCGGAGGTCTCGGTGGTCGCTGCCCGCGGGACCGACGGGGCCTTCGCGGCCTACGACCCCTGCGCCAACGAGCATCGCGACCACATCCTGGCCGTCACCCGCGTCCCCGCCCCCGGCATCGCGCCGCAGACCGAGGCGGCCGCCATCGGCATCGCCCGCCGCATCGCCGAGGCGCTCGACTATGTCGGCGTGCTCGCCGTCGAGATGTTCCTGGTGCCGCAAGGTGACGGGCCCGCCCGGGTCGTGGTCAACGAGATCGCCCCGCGGGTCCACAATTCCGGCCACTGGACCATCGAGGGCGCGACGACCTCGCAGTTCGCCCAGCACGTCCGGGCGGTCTGCGGCTGGCCGTTGGGCGATTCGGCCCGGGTCGGCGGCATGGCGGTGGAGATGCACAACCTGATCGGCGCCGACGTCGACGACTGGGCCGCGATCCTCGCCCGGCCGGGGGCGCAACTCCACCTCTACGGTAAGGGCGAGGCCCGGTCGGGCCGCAAGATGGGCCACGTCACCCAGCTGCTGCCGAGACCCTGAGACGCCTCCCGAACCGCGGCCCGATTGTGACACCGACCCGGCAACCGACGGTCCCGCCGGCCGTTTCGGCGCGGCGGGTCGGGCGGGTCATACCTTCGCCACATCCGACCGCTTGAGCGGAACCCGTCGCCGACTTTAAGCGCGCATTCACCGCGATGCGGGATGGTGCCGGCGCAACCGGCCCCCTTCATGCGGGGACCGGCACGGGACGCAATCGAATCGGGGGCGGTGTCGCGCGCGACGCCGGGGGGAGCGAGGACCATGACGGTTTTGAAGCTGCGGGCATCGAAGGCGGGGCTGATCGGGGCCACGGCGCTCGTGGCGGCCGCGTTGGCCGGTTGCGAGACCTATGGCGGCGGTGCCACCGCGTCGCGCCAGTTCGCCGTGCTCGAATCCGACCAGACGGGCGCCACCACGGTCAACATCGCCTCGCTCACCGACGTGATCCAGCGCAATCCCAACGACGCGGCGGCCTACGTGACCCGCGGCGCCGCCTATGCCCGCGCCGGCCAGTTCAACGACGCCATCGGCGACTTCACCAAGGCGGTGCAGATCGACCCGAATTCGGCCTCGGCCTACAACAACCGCGCCCTGGCCAACCGCCAGATCGGCCGCAACGATGCCGCGCTGCAGGACTTCTCGAAGTCGATCTCGGCGGATCCCAACTACGCTCCGGCCTATATCGGCCGCGCCAACGTGCTGCGCGCCCAGGGTGATCTCGAGGGCGCCACCTCCGACCTCAACCAGGCGATCCGCCTGGCGCCGGAATCGGCCGAGGCCTACCACGCGCGCGGCCTCGTCCGTCAGAAGCAGGGCCAGAACACCCAGGCCATCGCGGATTTCGACGCCGCCATCGACCGGAACCCCTTCGTGGCGGCGCCCTACGCGGCGCGCGGCCAGAGCCTGATCGCCACCAACCAGTACGACAAGGCGATCGAGGACTACAACGCGGCGCTCAACGTCAACAACAAGGACGCGACCTCCTGGGCCTATCGCGGCCTCGCCTACGAGAAGTCCAACCGCAAGAAGGAGGCGGTGGAGAGCTACCAGCGCGCCGCGCAGATCGAGCCCGGCAACGCGGTGGCCAAGCAGGGCCTCGGCCGCGTCCAGGGCGGCGTCGGCTCGCTGTTCAACTGACCGAGCCCGCGCGGGGGCTCGGCGTCGCCCCCGCATCCGTCGTGCCGCCGCCTGCTCAGTCCGGCGGCGGAACGGCCGTCAGCGCACGCAGCTGCGTCTCGAGCCCGGCCGCCAGGGCGTCGTAGTCGCGCAGGTGCACGCCGTCCGGCGGCACCGCCCGCGTGGTCAGGCCCGGTGGTCCGTCGCGCAGATCCGCGAAGGGGTCGAAGACCCGGCAGCCCTGCCGCGCGCAGAGCCCGCGCAGGATCGCCGTGTAGGCCGCCACCGCCGCCGGATCGCGCTCCGCCTCGGCCCCCGGCCCGATCGGCGGTACCGCCGCCACCAGCACCCGATCCGCATGCGCTCCCAGCCACGTGAGGAGGCGCGCCGTCGCCGCCGCGAACCCGCCCGCGGTGCGCGCCGACAGAGGGTCGGCCCGCCGCAGGATGTCGTTCGTACCGACGAACAGCACCGCTGCTCCGGCCCGGACGGGGACGCTCAGGCCTTCGATCTCGCCCGCGTAGCGACGGGCCGAGGTGCCGCCGATCCCGCCATTCACCACGTCGGCCCGGCGGGCCAGGGCGTTCCCGAGGAGCTCGGCGTGCGAGTTGCCCGCCAGGAACAGGAAGCCCGGCCGCGCCGCCGCCAGCGCCGCCCGGATCGCCGGCAGGCGCGCGGCGAGGTGGGCATCGGCGATCTGGCGATTGCGCCGAACCGCGTCCTCAGTCCCGGGGATGCGTCCGGCCCCCGGCACTCCGTGTCCCAGCAGCCCGGCCCCCAGCAACAGAGCGCCGAGCGCTGCCGCGCCGAGGCCTTTGATGAGCAGGCGGCGCCGGGGCCCGGATCGCGGGCGGGTGTCGTCGGAACCGCTCATCCGTTCTCCCGATGCCGGCCCCGGCATCCGGGGCGTCCGGCATCAGCCCCGAAAGCCGACCGACGGGCAAGCCCGCTCAGGCGGCCTGGACGGTGGCGAGAAAGCCCGAAACCTCGGCGCTGAGCTGTTCGGACTGGCGCGCGAGGTCGGACGCGGCGGCCAGGACCTGGGCCGAGGCCGCTCCGGTCTCACCGGCGGCCTGGGTCACGCTGCCGATGCTGACGGTCACCGACTGCGTGCCCTGGGCGGCCTGGGTCACATTGCGGACGATCTCCTGGGTGGCCGCCCCCTGCTCCTCCATTGCCGCCGCGACGCCGATGGCGATGCTGCGCAGCTCGGCGATGGTCGCGCCGATGGTCCGGATCGACGTGACCGCCTGGCGGGTCTCGCCCTGGATCGTCGTGATCTGGTCCGAGATCGTCGCCGTGGCCCGAGCGGTCTGGGAGGCCAGCTCCTTGACCTCGCCCGCGACCACCGCGAATCCCCGGCCCGCTTCGCCGGCGCGGGCCGCCTCGATGGTGGCGTTCAGCGCCAGCAGGTTCGTCTGGGCCGCGATGCCCGAGATGAGCCCCACCACCGTGCCGATCCGCTCGGCCCCTTCGGCGAGGCCGAGGATGATCGTGTCGGTGGCGGCCGCGTTCTCGGAGGCCCGCTCCGCCATCGCGGCCGAGCGGGCGACCTGGGCGGCGATCTCGCCGATCGACGCGGCCATCTCCTCGCTCGCGGCCGCCACCGTCTGGACATTGGCCGAAGTCTGCTCGGCGGCCGAGGCGACGCTGAGGGATTGCCCGGCTGTCTGGTCGGCGGTGCGGCTCATCGCCCGCGCCGTGGCCTCCATCTCGGTGGCGGCGGAGGACAGGCCGTGGGTCAGGCGCGAGACCTGCGCCTGGAACCCCCGCGTCGCGGCGTCCAGGATCTCGGCACGGCGCATCTTCGCGGCGCTCTCGATCGCGGCGGCGGCGTCGGCGTCGCGCTTGGCGATCATGGCGTCCTTGAAGACCTGGACCGCCCGGGCCATCGCGCCGATCTCGTCCCGGCGCTGCGCGCCCGCCACGTCGGTCGTGACGTCGCCGTCGGCCAGCTTGGCCATGGTGCCGGTCATGCCGCCGAGCGGGCGCACGACCAGGGCCAGCACGGTGTAGAGGCCGAAGCCGATGGCGGCGGTGGCCAGGGCGACGAGGGCCAGCAGCGCCAGGCGCGATTGGCCCGAATGGGTCTCGGCGCGGTCGAACTCGGTCTGCGCCTCCCGGACCTGCAGCGCGGTGAGCTTGCTCAGGACGGCGTTGGCCTCCTCCTGGCCCTTGACCAGAGCCGCGTGGGTCGCGTCGAAGTCGGGCGTGCCGCCGGAGGCGAGGCGGTGCAGGATGTCGGCCGCGATCGCGGCGTTGTGGTCGATCCGACGCTGCATCTCGGCGGCGAGGCCCTTCTCCTCCGGGGTGAGGTAGGTCGCCAGGTAGGCCGACCACTGGGTCCCGAGACTGGTGAGGTCCGCCTCGATCTTCGCGCGGGCCTGGCCGGCCTCCCCTTGCCGGTTTCGCAGCGCGCGCGACGTCGCCAGCAGATCGTCATAGGCATCGCGGATCAGGCTGAACTGCCGCAGCGGGACGATGCGGTCGCCGAAGACGGTGTTGAAGCTCCGGTGATTCGCCGACAGGGCGAAATTGCCGATCCCCGAGGAGAGGAGCAGCAGAAAGCCCATCACGCCAAGCAGCGTGACCAGGCGGCCTTTGATGGTGGTGAGCATGCGGTGATCTGCCGGAAAGACGGTCGGGTATCCGGTCCCCCGTCGGTTCGACGGACGGTTCCGGTTTCATGGACCAACCTTGTCTGCCGAAGTGATGAAGACCGCTTTATTTCCGGATCGATAGCTTTTGGCGTGCCCATAAACATTTTCGTGATGATCGTCCGGGCGGATTTCAGCATTCATCGAAGTATTGCGTTGTGTTCTATCGATAATCTAGCGAGATCAATGTTCGATACGGTGAAATTTCGTGTTCGGCAGTCCGTCGGTGTTGACGATCCCTGGTTTGTCGAGCGGAGGACTTGGACATCGCAAGTCCATGACAGAGGAACATGGAATCCGCAGTAGCCTGTACCGAGAGCGAAAGTTCCCGGCGTCGGCCGGGCTGCCCGACTCGGATGTCGTCCGCAGGAAGGCGGCGCCGATTCTCTGCCGAATCTGTCGGGCCGTCGATCCTCGGAGGGGCAACCTTTCGTCCGCTCTCGCACGGAGCCAGCGTTATTGTACGCGATCTTGCGGCGGTCGTGCCGAGCTCTGCGGGCCTGGGCCGAGACAGCGCCTTCGCCTGGTCCGAGCCCGGATCTTTCCCGCTCAGGCGTCGCCCAGCAGGCGGTGCTCGCAGAGCATGCGCCGGACGGTGCCGCTGGCCGAGCGATAGACCACGGTCTCGGTCTCGATCAGGCCGGGCCGGAAGCGGACGCCCTTCAGCAGGGCGCCGTCGGTGACGCCGGTGGCGGCGACGATGACGTCGCCCCGGGCCATGTCGTGCAGCTCGTACTTCCGGTTCGGATCGCTGATGCCCATCTGGGCGGCCCGCTCGCGCTTGTCGTAGCTGTCGAGGATCAGGCGGCCCTGCATGTGGCCGCCGATGCAGCGGAGCACGCCGGCGGCGATGACACCTTCGGGGGCCGCCCCGATGCCGAGGTAGATGTCCGCCCCGGTCGCGTCGGCATTGGCGGTGTGGATGATGCCCGCGATGTCGCCGTCCGAGATCAGGCGGATGCCGGCCCCCGTCGCCCGCACGGCGGCGACGAGCTGCATGTGCCGGGGTCGGTCGAGGATGATGGCGGTGATCTGGGCCGGGTCGACGCCCTTGTGACGGGCCAGCGCGCCGATGTTGTCGGCCGGGCTGGCATCGAGATCGACGAGGCCGGCCGGGTAGCCGGGGCCGATAGCAATCTTCTGCATGTAGACGTCGGGGGCGGCCAGCAGGGAGCCGGCCTCAGCCAGAGCGGTCACCGCGATGGCGCCGGGCATGTCCTTGGCGCAGAGGGTGGTGCCCTCCAGGGGATCGACGGCGATGTCGACCTTCGGGCCGTCGCCGGTGCCCAGGCGCTCGCCGATATAGAGCATCGGGGCGTTGTCGCGCTCGCCCTCCCCGATCACCACGGTGCCGTCGATGGGCAGCAGGTTGAGCTCGAGGCGCATCGCATCGACGGCGGCCTGGTCGGCCTCCTTCTCGCGGCCCTGTCCGCGCAGGCGGGCGGCGGCGATCGCGGCCCGCTCCGTCACCCGCGCCAGCTCCAGCGTCAGGGACCGGGCCACCGGCGCGCGCGATTCCAAATTGCCACCAGACATGTGAGCCTCGCGCCCCTGCGCCTCTCTCGGGCGCTCCTTATGAACTAAAATGCGCGTGAGGCACTAAGTTTCGACCATGACGCGCATTTTTCTTCGTTCACCCCGGATCGTACGATGTCGGACGCACGGGTGCTATTCGCGCTCGATCCGGATCAGCTGGGGCGCCTCGGCGAGCAGGCCGTCGGCCGCGATGGCGTCCAGGGCGTCCCGGATCGTGCCCTCGGTGGCGGCGTAGGTGATCAGCACCAGGGGGACCGGCTGGCCGGAGCGGCCATGCGGGTCCTTCGAGGCCGCGCTCTCGGAACGGCGCTGCAGGATGCTCTCGATGGAGATCTCTCGCTCGGCCATGCGGGTGGCGACGCCCGCGGCGACGCCGGGGCGGTCGTGCACGGTGAGGCGGATGTAGTAGCCGCCCTCGTGCCGCTGCATGGCGACGCGCTGGGACGGGCTCAGGGCGGCGGCGGGACGCCCGAAGGTCGGGCGGCGGGTGCCGGCGGCGATGTCGGTGATGTCGGAGACCACGGCCGAGGCGGTGGCCTCACCGCCGGCGCCGGGGCCGATCAGGGTGAGTTCGCCCACCGCGTCCGCGTCGATGGTGACCGCGTTGGTCACGCCCATGACCTGGGCGATGGCGGAGGATTTCGGGACCATGGTCGGATGGACCCGCTGCTCGATGCCGCCGGCCGCCGCCTGGGCGACGCCCAGGAGCTTGATCCGGTAGCCCAGCTCCTCGGCCATGGTCAGGTCGAGGGGCTGGATCGCCGAGATGCCCTCGACGGAGACGCCCTCGGCGTCGACCTCGGTGCCGAAGGCGAGGCTCGTCAGGATCGCGAGCTTGTGGGCGGTGTCGAAGCCCTCGACGTCGAAGGTCGGGTCGGCCTCGGCGTAGCCCAGGGCCTGGGCGTCCTTGAGGCAGGCCTCGAAGGTCAGGCCCTCGCGCTCCATCCGGGTCAGGATGTAATTGCAGGTGCCGTTCATGATTCCGTAGACGCGCGACACGGCATTGCCGGTCAGGCCCTCCCGCAGGGCCTTGATCACCGTGATGCCGCCGGCGACGGAGGCCTCGTAGGCCAGGGCCACGCCCGCCGCCTCGGCCTGCCGGGCGAGCGCCGCGCCGTGCTTGGCGAGCAGGGCCTTGTTGGCGGTGACCACGTGCTTGCCGGCGGCCAGGGCCGCCTCCACCGTCTGCCGGGCCGGTCCTTCGGCGCCGCCGATGAGTTCGACCACGCAATCGACCTCCCCGGAGGCCGCCAGGGCGACGGGATCGTCGAACCAGGTCACGCCGGCGAGGTCGAGGCCGCGGTCGCGGCTCCGGTCACGCGAGGAGACGGCGGTGACGCGAATCGCCTGTCCGCTGGTCTGGCCGAGGGCCTCGGCCCGGCGGGCGACCATCCGGACGACGGCGGCGCCGACGGTGCCGAGGCCGGCAACGCCGAGGCGAAGGCTCTGTGTCATGGGTGTGTTCCGTCACTCTGTCGCGCCGTGGACCTGTCGCGTCCGGGACCTGCCGCGTCCGGCGGCGGTGCGGGCTCGGCGTCGATCGGCGGAGGCGAATGCCGCGCTCGACGCGGCCCGATCTTCTGCAACGATTTGCCGGGGGGCGCAACAAAACGGCCGGCCGTCCTGGAGCCCCGGCGTTACGATCGGTGCCGACGGTATCGGACCGCGACGGCGATGAGCCCGTAGAGCACCCCGGCATTGAGCAGGTGCCAGACGGCGTGGGTGCCCAGGGGCCAGACCGGGCAGACCGCCCGGTCGAGGGTGCGGAAGCCGAGCGAGACGGCAAACAGCGCGGCCACCCCCAGGAGTCCGAGCCCGGCCTCGTGCTTAGCCAGAGTGAGGAGGCCGAGCCCGGCCTCACGCCTGGCCGGATCGAGGAGGCCGAGCCCGGCCTCGCGCCTGGCCGGATCGAGGAGGCCGAGGCCGGCCTCTGGCTGGGCCGGGCCGAGGGGGCCCCGCGGCGTCAGCAGGCCGGCGGCGACGCCCGCCAGCGCCAGGATCGCGGGGGCGTAGGCGAGGGAGCCGTTGGTCAGCGCGTCCGTCGACCGGCCCGTGAGCCCGTCGAGGGCGGGCTCCAGGCCGAGGTTGAACGCCGCGAAGGCCAGGGTGGCGGCGAGCGCCGCCCCGATTCCGAGGTCGAAGTAGCGCCGCATCGCCAGCAGGAAGTAGGCGTAGATGAAGAGCGCGATCGGGATGACGTCGGCGAGCAGCGACCAGCGCACCGCCAGGGTGTGGAACAGGAACGAGCCGACCCCCACCACCGCCACCAGGGCGCTGAGCAGGAGGGCCGGCGCATCGCTCGTCCGGGCACGGCGCACGCGCGCTGTCGCCAGGGCGGCGGCGACCAGGTAGGCGCCGTTCGACAGGGCGTTGACCGGCTCCGCCCAGAAGCCAGGATCGCCGCGCTCGCAATAGGCGCAGATCGGCGCCAGCCAATCACCTTCCATCTGGACCTCGCCTTCGTCTCGCGTCACGCCTTGCCAGCCCGCGGCGAAGGCCCGATGACGGACACCCACGCGCCCCAGCTCCCAGAGACCCCCTGCCCATGCGGATCGCCACCTGGAACGTCAAT
>Ga0160429_1002038_pt1 | contig 10830 bp, 9 predicted proteins | sample SolpanmetagenomR_FD_108199 | JGI IMG/M metagenome (GOLD analysis project Ga0160429, IMG submission 108199) | Solar panel surface microbial communities from Lawrence Berkeley National Laboratory, California, USA - R | ecosystem: Engineered > Built environment > Solar panel > Unclassified ... | reverse complement strand
TGGTGGTTGGTCTACCTGCCATCCCTCTGCGCTGGTGTGGCTGGGGATTTCGTCACATCCCAAACACGCGTTGCGCGGAGCAACGCGGGCACAAAATGCTCCCATTAGGGGCCCACGAGCTTAATGGGCAACGTTATGCACATGGAAGGAAAATAATACGCACACCGCTATTAGCTACAGCTGTGGGTAGTCCAGGCACTCGAAATGAGGCTCTCGTGTTGACACTTGACAGCAGCTGTATCGCCTTGAGCTTGTCCTCTTTGCGCAAGACTGCCTTCCATGATGCCTTGGGATACCTCGGTGTGAGCGTGCAGTGAACTCCCTTGGATCAGTTCAATATTGAAGCGCTGTATCACTGACTGCATAGGGTGACAAAACTACTGATCGAGAGGATGCTGTCGATCTTGATTGCTCACTGATCATTCAGTCACGCTAAGCTCTGTGCCAAAACTTCCCCATAATGAGCATGGCTTCCTCTCGAGAATCTCTTTACAAACGTTGATTACAACAACACTGCAGAGGACATCCAGAGACGAGATGATATTGGGTTTGTCATTGAGATGGAACCACTGACAATCTGTAGTCAATGAAATAGTACAAACATCACGATTCGCAAAAAGGTTTTGGCAGATTTTCGTTGCAAGTGCATTTCAAATTATTGATTGAACCGGTATCTCATCGATACTAAAGAAAAGCCCGCTACCCATTTAGCTGGGCTGTTGGTATCATGCCATCGTAATCAAGTCCCCCATATCCTCTTCCTTGCTTGCACTTTGCTCGTGGAAGACAGCATCTATTTCTTGTCACCCATACCCAAGGCGTTCTTGGTCTTGTCCATAATGCTGCCACCGGTGCCGCCGTGAACTTCCTCATCCTTGGAGCGGCCAAATTTATCGCTGACTTCCTGGGAGGTAGACTTGCTGTCGTCGGACTGGACGCCGCTAGAGGAGACGTTAGACGCTTGGAAGTAGAAAGGGGTGAGGTTGCACTTACCGAGCCATCTTGTCGGTGGTGTCGGTGACGCCCTCCTTGACCTTCTGCTGGGTGGACTTGGAAGAGTCGGGGGTCATGCCCTCCTTCATCTCTATAGCAAATGATGGTTAGATAGCGAACAGAGCGAAGTATTTGGTGTGAAAACGTACTGTCGCCGAAATCCTTGCGGCCTGCGTCAGACATGTTGATTGAGTTGGAGTGAAGTTTGAAAGTGGTGTAGGTGTTGTTAGGTGCTTGAAGTTTTGAGTCGAGTCGTGGTTGTGTGAGAGTTGTTGATGAAGAATGGAATCATGTCAAAGAAGCGCGATTTATACTGCCACTCCAACTGCGGAAGGGAACCCGCGTACGTCACCGGTCACAGGTTGAGTCGCAAACGGAGCAGGCACTGTGCAACCGCACTCGCGAGTCGTGTTGGCATGGTGAAGCAAGCCAAACACCGAGCCGGGGGAAGCTCTCGAAACGCGTTTGGTACGTACGTCTACAGTAGCTCCAGTCGCAGGTCACACGGCAGCGCCCGCAAACGTTGCACTTGCGCCTATTGGCTTTCAGCCCTTTAGTCAGGGACAAGGAACGTCGGAAATTGAGCTTGTGGCCATTCAAAAAAAAAAACCACCACAACGGTCGCCATGATGCAAGGGGGCATCCTCCACGAACCAAAAGTAGAACCCAATGATGGGCCGCTGATGTCATGGACGGGGCTGTGGAGCTTGCGTGGCTGGTGGTCTGCATTCCTTTGTTTGATATCCGATCTCCTTTGGGCATCTTTTCGCTCAACGTTGACGGGGTTCAGTAGATTGAAATGACGTTGCTACGCTGCGTTTGGCCAGGCGAAGAATGATGGCGTTGGGTATCACCACAAAGGTATCTGCGGAGTGGACTTGCGAGAAGCTTGGCGGAAGCTCTCTATCCTGACCTCCTACCATGCCTGCCCGTGCAGACATCCATTCACTATCTGCGCGTCAGCACTTGACGTAGTTCCTTTCTTCCAATTCGCTCCAAACCATGGCCGTGCCACCTCGCTTCAAGCTCTTCTTCACCGTGCCTCCCACATCACTTGCCCAATGCAAGAAGGCCATCTTCTCGGCTGGAGCCGGAAGGCATCCTGGCGCAGGTGCCTACACGGAGTGCTGCTTCACCACTCCCGGGATAGGGCAGTTCCGGCCCGGACACGATGCGAAACCGGACATTGGAAGGGTGGGTGAATTGGAAGAGGTGGGCGAGGTAAAGGTAGAGACGCTGTGTGTAGGAGAGGATGTCGTCAAGAGGGCCGTTGCGGCGCTAAAGGAGTAAGTTCCGACTGCCATATGCAAGTGTCCAGCTAGGCCGGGTTCTGAAGCATCGATTGCAGAGCACACCCGTACGAAGAGGTCGCATACGAGGTGATGAGATTGGAAGCTTATTGACTTCTTGCTGGCTCACGAAAAGGGTAGTGTACATTGAGAAATTGCTATTCACTGTTTGGGGGGAGTCTTCGCATGTCCTCTGCGATTCGACGCCTCTCTAACCTGTATCAAGGTAGACTTCGTCCTGCGGGCTACACGCCAGAATATACAGCAGTCACGCCTCTTCCGCACTCGACCCTCTGCTCCATGCTGACATTTCTCCCCTTGAATTTCACATTGGCTCTTGGCGTTATCTGAAATCTGTGTTCCTCCTTGCCCCTCACTTTCCGTTCGGCAGCCTGGTCCAGCGCTTGAATATACACCGGGTTGCTGACATTGTTTCGCCTCCCTGTGCCCAGCTGATAGTGTTCGTTGTTACCGAAGAACAAGATATCCGCACCCCAATTGGTTTCGTTCTCGCTGTGCCCTCCGCCTCGGCTTGTAGCAAGATGCTCCTTGACGTGCGTGGCTGTAACGTTGGACATTACGGCGGCGACGTGATTAGTGCCAACCGAAAACTGGCCGATGCGGATTGGGACTACTCTGTTCTTTACCTCGTCGAATTCAAACAACCCGCTGAGTGCGGGGATCTTCACAGGAGTGCTCTGCACGTGCGTCCAGCGCCCGTTGCCGAGCGCGCCCCAAATCCCTTGCCCGCAGGACCATGTGTCTGCAGTCACCATTCCGAGAGCTGATATCCGACGTTGAGTGTCCACATCGTCTGTGGGCGATGCGACACGCGTAGCATCCACTGTGAAGTAACTGTTTGATCCGCCAGCAAAGACGCCTGTCACCTTCGCGGACTGATTCGAGCCAGCGTAGAGACGCTGGAGAGGTAGGAGGGATGGAGCATCTACAAAAGTGGCTTCCGCGTTATAATCCAGACCAAGTTGTCCGGCAGAATTGTCTCCAAAAGCGAAGACACGGCCATCCTTATCTAATGCAAGGGAATGACGGTCGCCTGCGGATATTTTGGCAATGTCAAACCCGGAAAGCGTCGTGATCTCGTGACACTGATCGTAGGCGCCTGGTGGTCTGGTGGCCCATGTAAGGCCGGGAATGCCGAGTTGGCCCTTTGATGGGAAGTCCTGCGTGCCCGCCGCTGCTGAGAAGAGACGGCCCTTTGAGGTAAGGATGAGCACATGCTCGAGCCCCGCGGAGACACTGGTGATTCGCTCGCCCCAATTCATATCCTTAGGTGAGAGTTTCCGGTATGCAATCTTCGCCTTCGACGATAAGAAAGGCATCCAGGAGCTTTCGGAGACCTTGGCGCCATCTGCTTGATCGTCTGCGGAGACTGGAACGGAGTATACGGTGCCATTAGACGCAAGTCCTATAATACGATCTCGGGATATCGTCAAGGCCGTCAGATTCTTGCCTGTGAGGGTTTTCACAGGGCTTTTGATTTCTGGTGAGTGACCGGAACCCCACTGCAGCAAATCCCCTCTTTCATCGATAGCTGCCCCAAACTCCATGTCCAACTTGATATCCCGTAGCAGCACGCCATCGAAGAAAGGTAACCGGCGAGCAGTCTTGACATTCTTATCACTGGATTCCGGCGCGGCGACATTGCCAGAATTGGATCCCCAAGCATATAGTCCTGGGTTTTCCCAACTTCTCCTAACTTGGAGATGCTGTGAGCTGATCATGTCCCGGTTGTCTTCTTTCGATAGGGCCTGCTTCCGGGGCTTTTCAAATCTAAGTTCAGGATCTGAAGATGGCTCCTCTGCATTCACAGGCCGTCCCCACTTGACGCTGGCTTGATAGATCAATCCTGCAGTGACCCCGTAAAATGCAAGCATAGCTGCAGATTGTCGGTAGATGCGTGTTCCATCTTTGGGGCCAGCACCGTTGCTCTTGCCCGAGACCTGCCTTGCCTGGGGGACAATACTCGCTCTGCTAGCTCTTGCACTGCATCTGGGCATGCATCGAACGCAAAACATTTTGAAAGGCTCTTTTGGCGGAATGGTACAAGTTTTAGCCCCAGAAATGTGAATTCATCCGAGTAAGGAGCGGAGGCTTCCGGAAAATGCGCAAACTACAACGGCATGAGAGGATCCTGAAAGAAAAAACAATACAATCGGATCAAGAGTCTCGCTGCGACAGATATGAACACAAAAATTGTATGTCGTATCTGACCATCACGATGTTAGACGTCATGAATAGCTTGATAGCGGAAATCTCCGCTCCGCTCATTCTATGCCAAGCGCTCTTTGTACGCTGAAGCCAAGTAGTCTCCTGAATCGACACGTATTCATGGATAGGATATCTCGAAGATGTATGAGGACTCATGGTACAATGCCATAGCCTCAAGAGCGAAGACTCCGGTCCTGAAACTGGAGCAAAACCGGAGGCATTCCCTCCTCAACCAGTCCAACGTAAGCCTCCATTCCTACCGCAGCGCAAATACAATGTATATTAATTTTGTCTGCGTAGGAAGGTAATGCAGCGGACGCCGAAGCGGCAGAAGCATTTCGAGATGCGATCGAGCATCCAGGACGACCCAAAGCGCCGCCTGAGGCAACGCTCGTCCGCCGCGCGAGATCCTACAGCGACTTCTATGATGTAGTAAGGGCGTACGAAAAGAAGGAGCGGAAGCTCGAAAGGGGGAGAAGGAGATCACAGGAACGTCTCAATGAGAAGCTCGGGACTGAGTTGAAATTTACACAATGGTACAACAGCATCAGCAATGAATTGTTGGATGCAAGCCATGAGGAGTACCAGTGCGTTGGCCTGTTTTTACCTGTGCAAGACGACTGACCGTAGAATAGATTATACAAAGACCAATTGAAGCTCTCAGACTCACATCTCGACTCCCTACTCTACAACACAAGCTCCACTCTAGACCTCCTATCTTCGCTCTCGGATTCCTTCAGAGCAGTAGAGGCACAGACTACGGCTTTCAGGGCACAATGCGAGGGACCTTTGGCAGACCAGAGACGTTTGATGGACCTTGCAGAGGATATCAATCACAATCTGCAATATTATGCGTACCTGGAGCCTATCACCAGGCGGCTCAACGCTCCGGGAGCAAGCAACTGGGTTCGTGGAAAAGAATTCTCAGGAATGCTGTCTAATTTGGACAACTGTCTGGACTATATGCAGGCGCACCCTAAGCAGCGGGAGGCAGCTACATATCGTTCTAAGTACCGGTTGCTTCTGACTCGGGCCCTTACTCTAATAAGACAGCACTTTACCAATACGCTGCGAGAGACCGCAGCTGACGTTTCCAAGCGCATCGCAGATCGACAGCTTAACGACACCACGATGTCCGCTTTGCTCTATGCAAAGTTTCGGATAGGCGCCGCAGAACTCATGGAGCTAGGATTGGAAATCCAAAAGCGTGCGGTACCCCCTGTGGATGCTGAACCTGGTGCAGAAGCAGAGTATCAAAGTTTGATGAACGAGCTGTATCAAAGCTACTCTGCCACTCGTGGCCGGTTGATATTACCGCTTATCGCCAAAAAGATGGCCGAGATAGCCCTGGCCCCCAGTACCTCAAAGGATGTCGTCGCATTCGCTCGTAGTAGCATCAGCTACATGCGAGGTTTATGTGTGGACGAGTATAACCTGTGGAAGGAGTGGTTTGCCAGTGATGGAGGCCTTTACGAATTTCTAGAAGCCATGTGCGAGCCTCTCTATGACCATCTACGCCCAAGAATAATTCATGAGACACAGCTGCCGAAGCTTTGTGAGTTATGTACGCTCATTCAAACTCGGTACATGGAGGATGAAGAGGAAGAAGAGCAGCAGGAGGATTTGACGGATGTGCTCCGTCTTGACTTTGGACATGTAATACAGCCAGCGCTCGAGGATGCCCAGACAAGGCTAGTCTTCCTCGCCATGGCTGTACTGAGAGCCGAAATCCAGTATTATAAACCCAAGCCAGAAGATTTGGACTATCCTCGTACGAATCAAGGGGTCGCGCTGTCAGGTGGCAGACATAGCGGGCCGGTCCTGTCAGGCACTCGCGGGAGAAAAGCGTCTGCTAACGGGCTACCTAAGACGCCGATAATTGTGGACGAAGAAGGCATGGAGTCTCGGTTCAAGCTGGAGCCGTCATTACAGGATTGCTACCCAACTCTTCGAAAGGCGATATGGCTCCTTAGTCGAATCTATAGGCTCGTCAATGTAAGCTTCCATTCGGATGACTAGTACACAGGAGCGGCTAATCGGTCTACAGTCCGCCGTTTTTGACGATCTCGCTCATCAAATTGTTCATGCAACTACCTTGTCGCTTCAGAACGCCTCTACTCAGATCTCGAGCAAGGCCTCGCCTACCGATGCGCATCTGTTCCTGATGAAGCATCTGCTCTTGCTGAAGCAGCAAATTGTGGCCTTTGATATCGAATTTGTGACGCCAGAAGTCGACTTCGACTTTTCACATGTGATGTCGACGTTCTGGGAGTTGCGAGAAAGAGGTGGTCTCTTCAACCCTGCGACCTGGTACAAGCTCGTGGGGTCAGGCTTAGTCCCACGAGTAGTGGAGAATATGCTTGACGCCAAAGTGGAGCTTGACGGCAAACTGAGGACAGTGATCAACGACTTCACCAATTCTTTCGCTATCCGAATGACCACCGCCATATCCGGGGTTGCGCTGACCAAGCAGGGTACAAGATTCGATGCCTTTCCCGCTACGAAGGTTGTCCGCGAAGAGATCGAAAAGCAAACCCCGTTCCTCCGCCGAAAGCTCGACGAATATCTTGACGATATACGAACCAAGGAGACGCTAGTTGGGGCAGTCCAGGATCAGGTCGTTCAGTCCTACGAAGACTTCTATCAGAAGCAGATATCGAACGGCACTAATGGAAGGTTGGGAAGCAAGAAGGGCAAGGGCAGAGAAGATGAAATATGGGATCCAGACATGTTTGCGGACTGGTGCCAAGACGTATTTAAAGTGGGAGGACTTGGTCTAGGACTCGGCCTGGATATGGCAGGGCAAGATGACGAGCAGGCTCTTAGTGGGAGCGAGGGAAGTGGTGCGGCTAGCCCTTAGACTAGCCTCTGTCACACCATCGGTAAGACTTGCGATCATTACGATCATGTCTCGACTGCCTGTTGTGGTGCGTCGTAGCGTGCTTTTTCCAATGGGCGGAATACAAGTCAAGTCATAACACTCCAAATGTCTCAAAGATGCCATGACGCTGAATGGATGCAAGGTTTTTGGCATGGCCACGCTCGACCTCGACCTTGATCTTCGATCTCCCGCTAGGAATGCGAATGACACCATAAGAGTTTGACACACTCTATCCTTCATCCAGCGTATTCAGGTCCTTACTTTCCGAGAATGATGACGCCTTAGCCACGTTGTCGCTGGTAATCGAAGAACGGAATTTAAGCCGCACTTACTTACGATATTGGTGAGTGCTTTGCAGCACAGTGTGGCCTCGACCTCAGCACGCACAGCAAGCTTCAATTTCGGTATCGTCAGAGGCTTGTGGACAGCCTTGTAATACGATTCATTCTTGTGTGAAGCTCAAAGCATAGTAGGTTGACGTTTCATCTCGGAGGCAACTTTTCGTGTTTTCTTGTCTCTTGCGATCTGCATCTTTTCTTATATACTTTACCAATTCTCCATTTGCCACAATCGTTACGGTGACCGCACCTGGGAAGCTGCAGCCAAGATCGCTCTCTATCTCCTAAGCTGCAAATGCGGTTAGGTATAACGGAAGATAAAGACCGATTCCTCGAAAATTCAGAAAGACTTCGAGTCTTTCCCTCATACCAGTTCAACCTGACCTGGAACCCGGTCAGCCTGGGCTGCAGAGTCTTTGCCGGTTATTGACTATGCGATGGGTTTCCTTGTTGCTGTCACGTTCGCACTTTGCGCTTAAAGTTCACGCTATTACCGCGGAGATGCGTTCGAATCCCGCAGTCGTCTATGGCTTTTTGTGGCCGGGTTGCTCGGCAATACCCTATGCCGATGTTGACAGCGGCTTCGTTCAGCGAAGCTTATCTTGCCGTATGTTGGACTAACTCAGATGCTAAATGAGGTAAAGAATCTTACCAAAGGCCTTCTACAAGAAGAACCTACCTTTCTGCACAGCTCGGAGCTCGCGGAGAGCCTGCACGTCATATAGATCGAATCTACTGACAATAATCCCAATTCGACGATAGTATGTCTGGCGGCCACCCAGATTTCGCACACCACGTTTACGTCAATGGTGCAATGCACGTGGCGTGGTCCCGTATGTTGCCCACATACCAATTCAGGCCGTTGGACGCTGGTGGTACCCGTCTCGACCTATGCGAGTGACACTTGGAAGAGGTGAATCAAACTCCCCAAGAGTGTAGGACAAGCTTGATCATGGCCTCTCCAGAACCACATAATCTCTGCTGAACTTGGACACAAACACGAAACTTCGGAAAGCCTCCACCCCTGAACTGGTTCCTTGAGCTACGTGCACAAATTGTGACGGCCCGCTTTGTGTCACGCAGAAGAGAGTCCGTTGTCACGCACTCTTCCACGGAACATCATTCATTCACTCTCCCCATACTGTATCACCTTCATGACAAGTCATCTGCCGACGGCTTGCGCGCATCTGTGATACGATTGAGGGGTCTCTTGGGTCCTCCGGAAATACTTTTCAGCATAGGCCAGCGAAATACGGCATATGGAACTGAGAAAGTCACGTGTTGCTGAGTTGTCAACTGCACGCTCCTTTCTCACTGTTGACCATCTCCTCGCTACGCAAAAGGGCTGATCTTACATTTCCGTCACGACGACACTTTCACCAGCCTCTCTTCCGTGACACCGGCCGCGCAATCTCCGCTCGGAATATCTGGAAGCTACCCACCTGATATCTATTTACCTCTATCGCTGGTATCTTCTTCTCGTACCAGACACCACCACCATCACTTACCACCTTCCAGGCTGACTCTCTGACTCTGTCACACAAAAGGCGGCGAACCTTCAAACTCCGCGCCAGCCAGGCTGCAGTTCACACCTCATGCAGCCTCGTGAGCGCACAACATCTTTCTACAAACCGCCAGAGTCGGAGCCGCGCAGCTACGCGTCAGGACTGTTTCGATCAGCAGCTGCGGCTAATTTCGGCATCCCTCAAGTAACCTCCGAGCGGAGTTCTCGCCTATACCCTCACTACTCTTTTCCGACACGTGAGGCCAACACCCGCAATCCAACGTCAGCCCACTTTAACACTTCAGCCCACATCACTTACGTAGGAGGTATTCCAGTGGCCCCAGAAGAGCAGGAAAAACCCATCCGCGCACGGACACCTGAATACGAAATCATAAACATGGACATCGTCCGCAAAGCAAACGCGCGCCTGAGCAGCAACAAGGACAACAAGCGCAAACCACCTGGCCGCCAAACCATCTCCCCCAACGAAACAACAGTATCCGCTTACGAGACAGGCAGTGAGAGTGAAGATGCCCCCTTGTTCTACCAGAAGACCACCATTAAGAACTCCAAAAGCAAGGCCACCCCGCTCAGCCCACCATCAAAATCCAAATCCGCCAAGCGCAAAGTCACCGACAAAGATGACCCCTCTTCCTCCTCCAAAGCCAAGAAACCTCGCCGCAACGCCGCCGACAGCGACGACAATGACGACAACACCCCAACCTCCAAAAAGACGTCCTCCCGCCGCAAATCCGTCCGAGAAGATACCGGTGAAGACTATACGCCCGCAGACCGCCACACTGCTACCGCTGCCGCCCGAGACCTCCCCGCCGCCGGCAGCGATCTCGCGGCACCCATCTTCGCGCTCCAAGCCGAACACACCAAGCTCAAGAAGACGGCGGCCGACGACCACCGCCGCGTAAAATACTACCGCGCCAAATCCATCGAGTTCGAGACCGCCGTGGACCGGTATCGCGCCGAGTGCCAGGCCGTCGAGGCCAGCCGGGATCTGTGGCAGGCCAAGTTCGAGGCGCGGGAGCGGAGGGTGAAGGAGCTCGAGAAGGTGGTGGAGGGGTTGGATGAGGGGGAGGTGAGGGAGATGCGGAAGCTGAAGGGGAAGGTGGAGCAGTTGAGGGAGGAGAGGAAGAGTTTGGCGGATATGTTTGAGGAGAGGTTGAGGGAGGAGTATTTGAGGGGCGTGAAGGAGGGGACCGAGGCCGGGGAGGCGGCGAGGACGATTCAGGGGTTTATGAGCGGTGGTGGAGGGGTTGAGATTTCAGTGCCGACACCTGCGTCTACTCCGAATCTTCCGTTCGAGGATGCGCTGGAGCAGGCGGTTGAGCGTGGCAGGAATGAGATGGGTACACAGCTTGCGGCAGTCAAGATGGAGAAGGATAAGGAGCTCCACGCTGCGAAGGAAGAGAACAAGGTCTTGAAGGCGAGGCTACAGCGTGCCATCGACAAGGCGACGCAGGGGCTGAGTGTAGGTAGCCCGAGCCATGGCAGCCGCCAGAGCAGCTCCACGGCCCATGGCTGTGTCGGGGACTGCGACGCGCTGAAGCTTGCGGCAGAGAAGGTCGCGGACACTTGTGGGGT
>Ga0160429_1002037_pt1 | contig 10833 bp, 11 predicted proteins | sample SolpanmetagenomR_FD_108199 | JGI IMG/M metagenome (GOLD analysis project Ga0160429, IMG submission 108199) | Solar panel surface microbial communities from Lawrence Berkeley National Laboratory, California, USA - R | ecosystem: Engineered > Built environment > Solar panel > Unclassified ... | reverse complement strand
GTGTTGGACAGGAATACCTCCGCAAGACAATTCGTCGTGGCCTCTTTGACAGCCCCCCTTGTTCGCTCTTCATTCTCTCGACCAACGGACGGTCCTTCAAGAACACAAGAGCAAGCTATAGTTGCAGTTGGCGCCTTTCGAGTTCTCGTGAGCTTCTCCGCGCTGCTCCAGCTCTTCTACACGCACAGTCGTAAGCTGGTACCTTTCTCTGGCGCCGTTGCAATCTCGCAGCACTAGACCACCATCATGGCCGCTCCGGGAACCACATACGCCACCGGCGCAGATCAAAAAGCGGACGACCTCAGGAGGAGAAACGTACCGCAGAAGCAGAGTAGCAACGGTCAGGTCAAGGTGTTGCCAGAGCAGGAGAAGGTGAAGATTCAACAGCAGGTACACTTGTCGAGCACGCTAGGTTTCTGGGGGGTTGCTAACACTCCATGCACAGACAAACGGTCTTGTGGCTTTCCTGGATGAGTACGAGTTCATACTGGCCCCGATACTCTTCACCTTCCTGGCCTTCCTCACGCGCATGTGGAAGATTGGCCTTTCGGATATTGTCACATGGGACGAGGCACAGTAGGTCCTTTTTCTTAGCATCTAGCGAACCCGCAAGCACCTAATTCACACCCAACAGTTTCGGGAAATTCGGGTCACACTACATCAAGCGCGAGTTCTACTTCGATGTCCACCCTCCTCTTGGGAAAATGCTCGTCGGTCTGTCTGGATACATGGCGGGCTACAACGGGTCTTTCGAGTTCAAGTCTGGCGACACTTACCCCGAAGACGTCAACTACACCTTTATGAGGGTGTTCAACGCGGCTTTCGGGGCTCTGTGTGTACCTGTGGCATACTTCACCGCCAAGGAACTTAACTTCAGGAGGAACACTGTATGGCTTGTTACGATGATGGTCCTCTTTGAGAACTCCTACACCACCATCAGCAGGTTCATTCTTCTAGACTCCATGCTGCTCTTCTTCACGTTTACGACTATTTTGTGTTGGGCGCGCTTTCACAACCTACGAAAGGAGCCCTTTACTCCTGAGTGGAGCATTTGGCTGGTGCTCACCGGTATTTCAATTGGTTGTGTTTGCAGTGTCAAGTGGGTTGGACTTTTCTGTACAGCTCTCGTTGGTCTGTACACTGCTGAGGACTTGTGGAACAAGTTCGGTAACCTCAAGATCTCAAAGGTAGGGGCTGCTCTTGGATCGCGTGTAAGACAGAGCTAACTTTCGAAGATCGAGCTTGGCGCTCACCTAGCTACACGTGTTGTGGGACTCATTGTCATTCCTCTTATGGTCTACATGTTTTCCTTCTATCTCCACTTTCTCATTTTGGAGAACAGTGGGCCTGGTGATGCGCAGATGAGCTCCTTGTTTCAGGCGAACCTCAGGGGCACGGAAGTTGGTACAAACAGTCCGCTGGAGATTGCATACGGATCCAAGGCAACTCTCAAAAACATGGGCTACGGAGGAGGTCTTCTTCATTCCCATGTTCAGCTTTACCCCGAGGGTTCTAACCAGCAGCAAATTACTTGCTACCATCACAAGGATGCAAACAATGACTGGTTCTTCTATCCTAATCGCCATGAGGCGGAATTCGACCCCGAGGCGCCACTCAAGTTTGTGAGCGACAAGGCTGTCATCCGTCTACTCCATGCGCAAACTGGTCGCAACCTGCACTCTCACAATGTCCCAGCTCCTGTCACGAAAGCGGATTATGAGGTTTCATGTTACGGAAACGTCACCATTGGAGACACCAAGGATCATTGGGAAATTCACGTGGTTGACGACGTTGCTTCGAGTGATCGTTCCAAGATCAGGACTTTGACTACAGCATTCAGGTTGAAACATGTTGATCTGGACTGTTGGCTTCGAGCAGGAAACGTAAACTTGCCTCAGTGGGGCTTTAAGCAAATTGAGACAAGCTGCATCAAGGAGAACAACCCGAAAGACAAATATACTCACTGGAATGTGGAGAGTCACATCAATGACAAACGTATGCACATCACGGTAGACTGCTTCGAAAGCCTTGCTAACAAAGTACAGTACCTCCTGGAGAGCCTGGCTCGTACAAGTCGCCGTTCCTTAGGGACTTCATTCACTTGAATGTTGCTATGATGACCTCCAACAACGCGCTGGTTCCCGACCCGGATAAACAAGATGACCTCGCATCGTCTTGGTGGCAATGGCCTATTCTCAATGTTGGATTGAGGATGTGTGGCTGGGACGATCATAGTAGGGTTCATTTTTTCTAACAAAATCATTACATGGCTAACATCGTAATTAGTTGTCAAGTACTTCCTGCTTGGAAACCCCCTCGTCTACTGGGGTGGTCTTGCCGCGTTCCCGGCCTTTGGCCTCATTGTCCTCTTCTACTTGATCCGTTGGCAACGCGGTTACACGGATCTCTCAATGTTCGAGATTGACCAGATCCACTACGCTGGCTTTTACCCCGTTGTGGGATGGGTTCTTCACTACCTACCATTCATTGCCATGGGCCGTGTCACATACGTACACCACTACTACCCGGCGTTGTACTTTGCGATCCTTACCGCAGGCTTCTGCGCAGACTTCACCACCAGGACTTGGCGGAAGGACGTGCAGTGGGTCGTTTACGGGTTACTATACGCAGGTCTCATCGGGTTGTTCTGGCTTTTCAGGGCGATTTGCTTCGGCATGCAGGGACCGAACAAGCAATGGGAGCATTTGAAGTGGTTCAGCAGCTGGAGGATCACGGATTAGTCGGTGGGACGTTTGCTTTCAAAGTGGCATAATTGGAATGAGGAAAGAAGGGAAGCGAGACGGTACGCGAAGAAATAAGAGAGGAGGAAAACGTGTACGCTTAGTCACGGACGCGGAAGAAGCAAGAGCAATCTCATTGCAGAAGAAGAAGAGGAGGGCAAGTGTCGCCAAATAATAAACATCACATCTATTTCACTGACAAGCCAAGCTCCATGTGTTTGTCTCTCCCCATGCTTCCACCACGTACTTGACATCAGGCCAGCCTTGACAGACAGACACCATGCCCAAAATGCACCCCCAATTCCATGACACACCCGCTCCCACCAGAACACCCCCACATACGCCCTCATTTAGCCTCCTTAATCACACTCTCCAACACCTTAACATACTCGGCGACCTCCTTCGCGCCCTGCAGCGTGAAATCCCTCCTCCGGCCCTCAAACACCACATACGGCACCGCATCCACGCCGTTCCCCGCCTGCTCCCTCACCAACCCCTTCACCTCCGCCAGCCCCTCGTCCTCATCGCGCAGGAACCCCTCCACATCACCCTCCGGCACGCCCACGCCCAGCAGCGCCTCGCGCAACGTGTCCTCGGCGCTCGGACTCCTCCCGTGCTCAAAGTACGCCGCGTACAACGCATCGACCAGCGCGCTCGCCACGCGCTCCCGTTCCTCCGCGCCGCCGCCGCTCTCCGCTCGCGCCTGCGCCCAGTAGATGGCCCGGTGCGCCGGTAGCGTGTTGGCGATGCTGCCCGTGAACTCGAACGCGATGCCCTCGCCCGCCCCGAGCCGCCGCATCCCCGCCACGTAGCCGTCCATGGCCGCCGCGGAGTCCGAGTGCACTTCCGATAGGTACCAGGCGTGTTTGTCGGCGGGCGGCAGCGGGGGGAGCGGCAGCGACGGGTGCAGGATGTACGGGAGCACGTGCAGGTGGAAGGTCACGGGCGGGTTTGTCGCGCGCACTTGAGCCAGCGCTTTGTCCAGGCGTTTCTTGGCGATGTATGTCCTGTCGTTTTGTTGGAATGGGGGCGGGGATGGAGGGGGTTTTTCCTTTTTTCAAGGGAATGTGTGATGGGGGATATGCGGAGGGGGTTTGTGTGGTTGGTTTTTTTCCTTTCGCGGGGAGGACATTGCTGTAACTTACCATGGACATATGGTATCCAGGGTGAAACTGATGGTGGATTCGTAGCCCATGTTTTTCGTGCTCGGCTGTTCCTTGTAGGTCGTGGGCGCTCCTGAGGGCGAAATGCAAATGGCAATGACGGGGATGGGATATGGGACGTTTCGAAGGACGAAGATAAGATGACGGTCGTTTTCTTCTTGATCGAGTCTGCGGGGTTCCCCGCATCTGGGCTGCCTCGCCTCGGGCGGCTGGAACTTGTCGAGTCGAGTCGAGTCAGTCAGACAAGAGACAATGCACGTCAAGACGACGAAGACATTGCACAAAGAACAGCGCCGCAACAAACAAGAAACCATCCAATATAGACCAGATATTTCAGGGGAAAAGAAAGAGCACACACACAGACGCAAGTTGCTCTCCAGCACCACATACTACCCCATCAAACTACGAAGCCGACGCGGGCACAAACCCACCGGCGCCCGCAAACGCAAAGCTCAACCTCTGCATGAGCCCTACCTGTCCTCCATGTGCGTCGCCCTGCGCCTCAGGCGTCGCTCCCTCGTCGGGCACCGCGCCGTCGGCCCAAAACAGGCTCTCCAGGTCCGGCGCCGAGCCCTGTACATGACCGCTCCTGCGCCTCCTTAGCGTCAGCTCGTTCGGTGACTCGGGCGCTGCTTCGACGCTGGTCGTGTACGCCGATGCACTGGCCGGGCTGACGGAGGCAGGGCTTGCGGTCATCTCGCAGTCGGCGATGGCCTGGGCGATGCTGTCCGGCTCGAGCGCCGGCATGTCCATGAGCGACGGGACGGTTTCGTGAGGCGCAACGACTGAGGAGGGGGCGCGCGGGCGCATGTATTCGACGGGTTGGATGCTGATGTTTGCGGATTCGCTGCGAGGGTTAGAGCTGAGTAGAGGGGGGGGGATATGTGCTCAGAAAAAGGACTTACTAGAATGTTCTGTCGAAGGGGTTGATGAGGTTGTCCGGTGTACCTGGCGTAGCGGGGATTGGCGTCATCAAACAAAAGGTGCCGCTGCTCAGAGGTCGTTTAGACTGTATTGTCGAAGGAAAGGCTGCGGAAATGGACGAGCGGTGGGGGAGAGTTGCAGGAGTGATGGATGTTCGGCGTGACGACGGGCTGGATGGTGCGCTGCCAGTCGAGCCCAAGGAAGTCGACATCTTACGCAGAAAGCCGCGAGCGAAGGAATCTATGGACTGCGAGCGCGAGCCGCGTTGAGGTATCTCTTGCACTTCGACGGACCCGGAGCCGGCAGACATCAGGCTGAAGACGCCCTTGATGGCTGTCACGGCGGACCCGACAGCGCACTGCACCATGGACCACGAATCTTCGTGGCGGATGAAGTCGCCAACCGAGCTTTCCAGATGCTCGATCTGACACAGACACACTTGCATGGCATCGGCGATGAATGTAGTGCCCAGGATGAGGACCATTGCAGCCTCCTCTTGGCAATGTGATGGTAGAGTTTCGAGCAACTCGGCGGCTGAGTTGAGCATCTTGTCAATTGAGGAATCGGCGGTTAGGCGTTCGCGTATAGCGTCGGCGTGGACCGTCGAGCGTCTATCGTCATTGCTTCCACGGCGGTCAGTCACGCTTGCCTTTATACTGTCGTAAACGTTGCGAAAGGCGTCTTCGTGGACGTAGGCAATGACGGCGTTCAGGTTGTCAAGGTTCGAAAGAACACTATCGGCGTCATCTCCCAGGGCATCTCGTAGATTAGCCATATGATCGACGCCATTGGTGAACTCCTGCGCTTGAAGGGCCTTGAAGAAACAAAAGTCGCCCGTACGGCTGGCGACGTGAAGGTTGTGCCGGATCAAGCAAAGGCGCTGTGACCAATGTAGCTTTTTTGGAGAATTCATCTTGCTTGAAGGAATGTGGAGGCTTGCGTGTGTGCTGTGACAGCTTCGCAAGACTGAGAAATTTCAAAAGGCAACCCGCAATGGCTTTTTCTTCCAACGAGCGACTCAAGGTGATGTGAATAGTCGAAGAAGAATCAAGAGCGCTCGAAGTCGCTTTTACGCAGCGCATCTGGGTGACGTACCGCACACGCCCAAGTTGTAACAACAAGAGATTCTTTCTTCTTTCAAGCTGAAGCCTCAATGGTCTGACAGAAGCAGACAGTGCGCGCAAAGCCTAAGTTTGGCAAGGTGGGCCAGTTGGGGCACCGACATCGACGATGGTCTCACCTGGGGTGTCTTTCATTGTTGCTGGTACCGCTTGCAGATGACCACGCAGTCGAGCGTTTTTCCAGACAAAGGATTTGCGCTTGCGCGTGCTGGAACAATGGACTCAACAAGCAGTCTCAAGCAGCTCGGTGCGATGGTTTCATGGTACCGTGATGAAAGGAGCAGAAAGTAATGGCTTGTAGAAGGCTTGTCGTTGGAGTAACATCTCGAGTCTGGGGAAAGGCTGCATAACCTAATCACCACCACTTCGCAACGAGGTACAAACAGGCTGCTCGTGTCAATACAGTATGTAGAATGAAATGGCGTTCTTCGATATTTTCTATATACAAAAAAAAAGACGTCCAAGCCGTCTTTTATCAATAACAATCCACCAACGCCCTGCTAAAAGGTATCAAACTAACACATCAAACATCACACGTCTACCAATGGCAGATACCACCCTCGCTATCATCAACGGACCACGTCCCCGCAAGCCCGACAATCTCCACCTTGCCGTTCGCGCGCTCGTCGATAGCACCCAATGATGCAAAGGTTGCCGGGGAGTTGGTAAGCAGCCGTCGAGCCCAGTTGCCCACGGCCGGCTCACCGCTTTCGTCTCGTGCCTGCTTAAGGAAAGAGATCAGCGCGGTGCCGCCAGTGCCGCGGAGCTGCTTCTTGCTTCCGTCTTCGTCCTTGCGCGAGCTGTTGGCCAGGTTGACTTTTTGTGGGCGGGTATGCGAGCTGGAGCGAGACTCGCGTGACTTGACGATGATGTAACGTGAGACCATCTGGATGTGCTTGTCCCGTAGAGCGCGCAGCATGGCGAGACATGCGTCAAAAGCGACGCACAAAGTCTTGTCTGAACGGTGCGCTTCCACGTAAGCGCGGATGTTGGCGACAGAGGCGACGTGCTCGAGGAAGCGCTTGTGCGGGCCGGGCATATATGTACGCATCTCTTTAATGAAGTTGTGTGATGGAGGCGGTGGGCCTGTGCCTTGCATTTCCGTACCGTCCCCACGCTTCTCACCCGTTGGGCGATGTTCGACCCCAAGGGCTAGGTCGAAGAACTGAATGATCGAGCTCTGCGCATTACTCCCACCGGCATATTGCACAAACGGCTGTGTGCCTGTTCCGTCATCGAACTTTACACCGTTGGGAAGGCCAGCTTCCTCCATGTTCTTACTGCCTGCGAGAAAGGGTCGAATGCGATGATAGAAGACGTGAGGATCGCAGTTGTCATACATTCTCAAGAGCAGGTTGCCGAGATCATCGAGCCGTTCGGCAAATGATTGCAAGGCCGCTGTGACTCTCCTAGAGTCGCGACGTCGTACGGCTTCGAAGGCGTCAAGCATAAGAGGTATTATCGGGGCACCACGAGCTTCTATTCCGACAGAGACAAGGTAGAACCATGACTCGTCCAGCGAGCCAGTGAATGTCATGAGCGTGGAAAGATTTTCGAGGTCGATTGGCTCTCCATCAAACAGCGGTTTGAAGTTCCAGAGGGCTACTCCGGCGTAGGTGGCCACTGGAGGAAGTTCGAGGTGCTCGCATGCGGCAAGGAAGGGGACAGATACGGATGGCGGGACGATCTAAAGGACCAGTTGGTATACTGCAAGGATCGAGCAAGGCCGTCGTGTGCTTACCTCCGCTGGTCGGTCACCTCCCCATATGTAAGAATGTGAGATGAAGGCTAGAATGGTGTAGGCTCTTCGCCACTCAGGCTCGGTTCTCAGATAGTCCGTCGAGAGAACTGGAAGGGCATCTACGACACCCCGTAACCTCCGACTAAGGATCAGGCCTTGCAGATTTTGCACTATGCTCTCCCATTTGTTGTAGTATGAATCGGGCAAAATCTCCAACGGCAACTCGTGGGGCAGAAAGCCGTTCACAAGGGAGACATCATACTCCTCCGGTATCGGAATAGAGGCGAGCATGGAGACGGCAGATAGTTTGGTCGAGTCGAGTCGATCAAGTGTGAGCGAGATTGCTCTTAGGAGAGTGGATTGTGTTGTAGGGTTGTAGCTCCTAGATGCAGAAACGGAGTCGTGAGTTGTGTCGAGACGACTTCAGCGAATATGAGCGTGGTGGGGAGTGTTGGTGGCTATGAGTAGGTATTTCTGAAAACCTTACGGGGCCGAGGGCGAAGGGACCTGGATGGACCTGGATGGACGGAAGGACGGCTGCCCTTGTGCCGGCGTGCAATCCAAGCAAAGGCTTTGCGGGGAAAGAGGCGAGAACCGGAGGTATCGATAGTATTTATTACAGGATCGAGTGCAGACGAAGATGCAGAAGCCGGCGAGATTGTTGTTGTTTGTATGTTATGTCGCATGGGCAGAAGGCGGCGCTTTGCAGAAGAGGGGTTTTCTGATTGCAAAGCTGCGCGAACGCCTTGGAACGTTCTCGCTCGGCTGGGTGGAGACTGCAACAGAACAAACACGGCCTTCCATGGCTGCCCGAGATGTCTAAATTCGTGGGAAGATTAATAATAATGATGAGTTCGTGAGGTGACGGGAATGAGATGGAAAGAAAGGGGCGCCGAGAACGCTTCAAAGTCAACAAGCGCAGCCGCGCGGTTGCCACACCACGTGACGCATGTCTACATTGGGAAAGTTACTGTAGGTAAGATGGCTTCCTTCGTTGCAACAACGACGAAACGACTTTGAGTGAACCTCCGTGAAGACTAATGGTACATTGGTTGGAGCTGCCTGCATGGCTGTCTAAACCCCTGCCTGCCAACCGGACGCTGCGTCTGAAGTACCCTCTCTGATGGCGCCTGCCCGATCCCATTGCTTGTCTCTACAAGTGTATCCATTAAACGTAACTCATCGCGGTCGCTGTCACTTTCGTTAGCTCACACTCTGATTGAAGGAAGCTCTTGTCACAAGATCGACTCACTAAACTGGCAATTGCTGCCGCAGAAGCAAGATCTGTTCGTCCAGACGAGCTCCGCGGCACCACTCGCGGCAGCGCCGACGCGATTGCGGCTCCAGTCGAGTTCCTCTTGGAGGCCACATTCGTCTGCAGTCCGTTAAGCGTCGACACCCGCCTCATAGTGGGAGCAAGTTTGACTGGCGATGGGTTCGAGGCAGCGTCACGCTCTCGTCCCGCCGGGGGTGCTCCGCTCTTCGTCGGCATCAGTGATTGAGGCAACGTCGGTCCCGGCAGCACCACCATCGTTGCGACTTGGCTCGACTGCCTCGCGCGTCCTGGCGTTTGCGCATTGCCCAGGCGCTTTGTCGGCGATGCTCTACCGTTGAGAGCGGGCGCAGATGACCGAGCACGGCCAGCTCTCCTTTGGCCAGTGATGAAGTCATGCTTCAGTCCTTCATCTGGCTTCATGCGCCGCTTGGGATCCCAGCGGAGGCAGCGAGTGATGAAATCAAGGAAAGCTTCGTCATCGCATTTCAGAGCTTGTTGCAGCGTTTTGGTGCTGGGCCTTCTCCGCTTGCCCTTACTTGATACTGTTACGCGTGGTTTGCCAACAGAGTCAAAAAAGAGCTTCTTGCGTGTGCTCTGCTCAATGAGATGCTTCTCTGGTGGCCCGAATACCTCCATGATGCATGCCAGCTGCTCCTGCTCGTTCTCGCCAGGAAAGATCGGATACCCAATGAGAAGTTCGGCCAGTATACACCCAAGACTCCACATATCGATCGGCATCCCATAATCCATGCCCAAGATCACTTCGGGGGACCTGTAGAACCTGGATTGAATATATGTGTATACTTTTTCGGTCTCCAAGCAACTTGAGCCGAAATCAATGACCTTGATCTCTGAACGGTACGGGTGAGAAAGGAGGACGTTTTCAGGCTTCAAGTCGCAATGAATAACGTTGCGGCTGTGGAGGAGCGTCAGGCTGCCGAGCATCTGTTGTGCAAATCGTCGTATGAGTTTTAGCGAGAAGCCCTTGAACTCGTAGGCCTTTATAAACTCATAAAGGTTCATTCCCAAAAGCTCCGTTGATATGCAAAGGTGGCCGCGGAAGTAAAAGCTTTGTGTGAAATTGACCATGCTGTGCTTCTCATCTGGATCCCACTCTCGGAGCTTCTTCAGGATGTTAACCTCTACCAAGGCCTGCTGGTGAAATCGTTTCTTGTTCCTAATGATTTTGATCGCAACCAATTTCCCGGTTTTATAATCGATACATCGAACCACTTGTCCGAAGCTGCCTTTGCCAAGTGGGTCAAGAACCTCGTACCGGTACGCCAAATGATCGCCGTATACAATGTTGTAGTCCCCTCGCTCGTCGTCGAAGCCGAAGTTGGTCGTCTCATTGGCGAGGTCCGCTTGCACCTTTTCAGCGCTGTCAATACCGCAGAAGTAAATGTGGTTGTAGTCAATGATTTCTCCCCGCTCGTAAATGTTCAGCTTGGCTCTGCGGCAAGCCAGGCCTGGAGTTACCGGCTCTCTGGCGATTGCCTTCTTTGTTTGGATGTCGAGATCTTTCACTGCAGCGTCAAAATCCTTGCGCTTGGCCGCCAACCTCTTCATTTCTTCATCCGCAACCGCATCGTGACGAACGGCCTTGTTCAATTCAGCCGAAGATGTTCTTGTTGTCAACGACGGTGCCGGGTGTAACAGTGATGATCTTGACCGTAAGGAAGAAAGAAGAGGACGAGAAGCAGGAGGAGTCTCTGGTTTGTTGGTCGCTTCCAGCAGTTTCTCGTCGATACGGGCAGAATCGGGACGAGGGAATGGCTTGACGTGTGTAGCTGGTGGTGTTCGACCAGCGGTGGATTCACGGGTATCAACGGCAGGTGAGGGAAGCTGCTCGACAGCTACTTGCTCC
>Ga0160429_1002036_pt1 | contig 10835 bp, 12 predicted proteins | sample SolpanmetagenomR_FD_108199 | JGI IMG/M metagenome (GOLD analysis project Ga0160429, IMG submission 108199) | Solar panel surface microbial communities from Lawrence Berkeley National Laboratory, California, USA - R | ecosystem: Engineered > Built environment > Solar panel > Unclassified ... | reverse complement strand
TGGACTGGCGGCCCTCCGATGACCCTGGCTCCACCGCGCGGGTGGCCACCGCCGCGGCGGCACAAAGCGCCATAGCGCTGTCGGTGGGCAGTAGGCAGGTGGTGTGGGCACGCCAGGACGGCACGGTATGGGGTTACGGCAGCATGGCCACGGACGGGCCCGCAGTCTGGACCTACGCCAACGACCCTCGGCAGATCGTCGGTCTGCGCGACATCGTCGCCGTCGCGGCCGACCCGCTGAGCGGCCTGGCGCTGGATGCCCAGGGGCGGCTGTGGCAGTGGAACTGGTGGTACCCGGAGTCGCCGGATCCTCGGCGGTGGTCGCCGCCGCAGAGCAGTTACACCACCGCAGCGGTCCACGTCGCTGATGACGTCGTGTCGTTCTCCAACCGCGCTGCTGTCCTGGCTGACGGCACGGTCATCGAGTGGCGCTCCCACGTCCAGGCGGTCGCGAACGTCACTGCGGCCACCACCGTCATCGACGACGTGCACCGGCTCGCGGCACCCGCGGGAATGGTCACCGTCTCGGCGCGAGGTGATGCCTCCGTCGATCTGCCCGAGGGCAACGACAACCTGCTCATGGACATCGACGGTCGAGTGTGGACGTGGGCCAAGAGCAGGTCGTGGGATCCCGGCACCGTCGATGCAACCCCGGTCAACCTTCCCGCCGCGGCGGCCATCGCCACCGGCGCCTACACCCAGTTCGTGTTGCTGAAAAACGGGACGGTCGCCAGTTGGGGCTTGGACGTGGGCTGGATCGGCCGACCCCCGGCAGCGGGGATCACCATCCCTTCGGTCATCCCCGGGCTCAGCGAGATCGTGAGCATCGACGCCGGAGGAAGTGGTGGCTACGCCCGGACAGCCGAGGGTGCACTCTACGAATGGGGTGACACCGCCATGGACGCCTGGAACGGCTTCGAGCAACCACCCGTGGCGCGCTGGTCTCGGACGCCCCACCTCGTCCGCTTCCCGGCTGAGGACGCTGCCCCCGTCTCCACCGCGGCAGGACTGCGCTACACCGCAGCCCTGTTCCGCTGACAGCCTCGCCCGCAGCATCTGCAGGCCCCGCACGCACAGCCATCCCACCCTGGGCGCGCCACGACGTCCCCGCACGACCACGTGCCTCGCCGCGCAGCAGCGAGTGCAGCACCCGCGACCTGATCGCCGTCACCGCCGCGAGCCGCCGGGTCACGGGGGAACACTGGTGGGGAGCGTGCACCTGCAGCCAGGAGCGAACACGACCCTGGCGACCGCGGGCCTGCGCATCGAGCTGTCCTGGGTGCACACCGCCACCGCCGACGCGGACGTGTCCGGACTGCTGTGCACCGCTCGGCGGGTGCGCAGCAACGCGGACTTCGTCTTCTACAACCAGCCCAGCGACCCGCCGGTGCGCTTCGGTGCGCCGGTAAGGACAGCGACTCCACACCGAGCGGCGCTGTCACTCATGTCCTCGCCGTCGATTCGGCGGGCTTGGACGCCGAGGTGGACCTGGTGGTCGTCGCCGTCAGCCTCGACGCGGCCCCTGCTCACTCCCGCCTTCAGCCCAAGCTTCGCCGGCACGCCACGCGGTGACGGCGGACGTTCTTCAGCAGACCCCTGTTCGCCGAGGCGGTTACGTCTGCAAGTCGCAGCCCAGGTCGCCCCACTGGCATGTAGTGGCCTGAAAGGCAATCTAGGCAGTGGCTGTATGGACCGTGCCGAAGACCTACCGGTGTGACGCGCCATAAGCTCAAAGAAGACCTGCGGCACGAAGGGTATGTCATGATGTGAATATGGCTCAAAAGACGCAGGTTGTGCTGACTGATGACATCGACGGGTCGGAAGCAACGCAGACCCTCACCTTCGCCTTTCAAGGCGTCTCGTATGAGATCGACTTGAACGAGGACCACGCAAAGGCGCTGGAGGAGTCCTTTCATGACTGGATCAACTCAGCCCGCAAGGTGACCGGCTCCCGGGGGGCTAAGCCCCGCCGAAGCGGTGTCAGCGCTAGTACTCCTGGTGGTGGCCGCGACCTGAACGAGGTCCGTGCGTGGCTGCGTTCCAACGGCCACGAAGTCGCCGACCGTGGTCGCGTCTCGCAGACGCTGCTGGAGGAGTACGACAAGGCGCACTGAGCCGCCACGCACCGCCCCCGGGTAAGTGAGCAGTACACCTTCCCACCCGCGTGTATCGCAGCCGCTAGCTACCGGGTAACTCGACTCGCAGGTAAGCCCGTGCCCTGGCGACTGACACCCCGCAAAAGGTAGCCCGAGGCTGTAGTGACGGCAGCACTGCTGCGATGACTGCCCGGGCGGTAGTCGCGGCACTTCACCAACAAGACACCCTTCGACCTGCGCGCTGGAGCTCGACCAAGCGACCAGCGGCACAAGTGCGCCTTCCGCTGCCCATGCCGGAGTCGGTGCCGCCGGGCCCTGCGTGCGCGGGTGCCGGTGGGAAGGCAGGTGCGGCGACGCCCGCAGCTCATAGGGCAGAAACAGGGGCAGGAGCCGGCGGGGGAGGGAACGTCCACCAGGCTCGCCACTCACCAGCAGCCCCCGCTACCGGTCCCCGTCCCACCACCACCGCCGGCGCTCGCCGCCGGGTCCGCAAGCACGAAACTCATCCGGGCAGGACGCCAGGACCCTAGCAACGGTGTCGCGCTCCGCAGCTGTCCCCCACGGCCCCAGGTGGCCCTCAGTCCGACCTGGCGGGCGACGTAGATGAGTGAGTGGTGTGAGCCCTGGTTTGGCGACGTCACAGGTTGTGGGCGCTGCTGGAGGCAGAGCCCACGACGTATGACCTGCTCAGCCGGTCTTTTGACTCAGGGCCCTGCCCGCCCCACTTTGAGGGCCGCCGATTGCTCCGCGGCGCTGTCGACGAGCAGCCAGCTCCCGTAGGTGTTCATCCGCCACTCGGACACCACCAGCCGTATGTCACTGCGACCTGTACCCGTTGTGGTCTAGCCCGGACGGAGCATCCGCTGGAGCGAGCAACGTGTCGATGACCTGATGGTGACCGCTGCACCGGTGCGTCTGCTGCCGACCGACCCCCGCGACATGGTGCCCTCCGCCGTCGCCTGGGCCGAGGCCGTCGTCAGGGACATCGACACCGTGGCCACCACAGACTTGATCCCGTTCTACCGCGGGTCGCTGCTAGCGGTGGTCTGGGTCCTCGCGGCCGCCTCGGACTACCAAGACCGCATCCCCGCCGATCACACCGCGCGGATGCTCGCCGCTGAGGCGGGGGTGGGCGACCGGGTCTGGCAGAAGCGCAGCGCCTGGCTACGGGCACGGGGCTGGCTCGAGCACGGTCCGGGTGGGCGCCAGTCCGATGGCTGGCAGCTACGGACACCCCGATGAGCTCCACCCCTGATCCCATCGAATCGCCCCTGGGTGGGGTGCGGCCGCCGTCGCAGGCAACCCGGCACGCCCGCACCGCAGCGACCGCGCACCGGCGCCACGCCCCATGGACTACCGAGGAAGACGTCGAGCTTGTGGCCTGCAGTGACGACGACCAGTTGGAGGCCTTCGCAGTGCGCTGGTCGCGGACCTTCCGTGCCGTCGAGCAACGCCGTCGCCGCCCCCTGAGCACCGCGAGGCGCAGCGGCAACGGGTGGTTCTGACTCCGGCTTCACCGGTGCGCCCGAGCACGGCTAGGTCATTGGCGTCGTGGGGGTGCCGCGCACGGCGGTGGGGAGTGGGCCGGGCCGATGACGGCCCCAACGGTGACTTGAAAAGCCCCTCGACCGCCGTGGACCCGGGTGAGTGGGCACTCACGCGGCCGACTGCTACAACCTCCAGCGCTCAAGCCGGAGACCGCACCGGCCGAGCTGAACGGGAGGTGGACGAGAGCGAGTACAGCATGAGCGAAGACCTCACACCTGGCGTATGCCCAGTCCCGAGCGGAGATGTCGCAGTCGTCGAAGTCCTCGTGTCTGGAGCTCCGGCTGCGTTGCGTGCCGCGGCCTTCGCCCAGAGCAGTGCCTTGGTGGTGGTCTTTGGAGCCGACGGGCGGTGCCTCACCGCGAACCCCGCACTGACACGGTTGCTGGGCTGGAGCGAGGACGACCTGCGTCAGGCGCCCTTCTGGGAGCTCCTCGCCGTGGCCGAGGACGCCGATCTCGCCCAGGACTGCCTGACCCGGGCGGTGCGCGACGGTGAAGCCTTCCCCCAGGAGGCCGACTGGCTGGGTTCCAGCGGTCAACGTCGGCGCATCTCCATGCAGACCGACGCCTTGCGTGACGAGCACGGCCGCCCCTACGCGATGGTGGTCGTGGGGGTCGACGTGACTGAGCAGCGGCGCGCCGAGGCGCTACTGCGCCGACGAGCCAGCACCGACGAACTTACTGGACTGCTGAACCGCAGTGCCTTCTACGAGACCTTCGCTGCCCTGCTGGCTGATCCCGCCGGCCAGGGGTGCGGACTCGTGTACTGCGACCTCAACGGCTTCAAGAGGGTCAACGACACGCACGGTCACCGGGTCGGGGACCTGTTGCTGCAGGAGGTCGCCCTGCGGTTGCGGGCTGTAGCCGGGAAGGACGACGTGGTCGCTCGTCTCGGTGGAGACGAGTTCGTGGTCCTGAGCCGCGCGGTGGACGATCAGCGGTTGCCCGCCCTTGCCGCCCGCGTCCAGGCAGCGGTCGCGAAGCCGGTGATCACCCCGGCGGGGCTCATCGCGGTCGGCGTCAGCGTAGGGACCGCCAGCGCGGGCCCGCATGCCGTTCCGGACGAGGTGGTCCACAGCGCCGACCAGCGTATGTACGGGATGAAGGCGATGCACCGCAGCACGACGCGCCGCTAGCGAGACCGCGCCCACTCCTCGCCAAGCCCACAGCACTTGAGCCCATATGACCGCCAGAATGGCACGGGTACCAGCGCGGACAGGCGGTGACTCGTCTTCTAAGCAGGGCTCCGGGGCGTTGTGGCGGTGGGGTAGTCGGCGTCCAACGGACCCGGCGGGCGGGTGCACGCGTGAGGAAGCGGTCGACACCCTAGAGGCGGCACGCTCGGGACGACCGTTGGTCACTTGACCCTCCTGCGGCGGACCAGCGCCATGACCGAGCAGAGCATCAACGGCTGACAGCTCACTCGTCGTCGCGCACGCATCAGCCGCCTGATCGCGACCGCGATAGGCGGCACGACCGCGCACCGTGGGCCTGCACGCGCGAGCCGCGCGAGGACGCGACTGGTCGTGCAGGGGGGAGCGCAAGTGCCTGCGCTCAGCGAGGCTCGATCGACTGGGTGATGGATCGAGACCTTCGTCAAGGAGCACCGGAGCTGCTCCGATGGTGAGCCTGTGGAAGCAATCGTTTGGTTGCTGGTGATCAGCGGCAGTGTCTGGGTGGGCCTTGATGCCTCACGCCTGGGCGCTGCCCGCGGCCGTCTGGGCGGAGGCCTGCTCGACATGGGTACCGCCGCCTGGGTCGTCTGCTGTCTGCTCTGTTTCTTGATCGCCTTTCCGTGCTACTTGGCCACCCGTGGACGGCTCATGGCCACCTACGATGCAGTGACTACCCCTGCGGTTGGCTCGAGGCATCGGGCAGCGGTGACCGCGTCTCCTGTACCGCTCGCGATATGGCCGCCCTCACCGCCCTCGGTTGTCACCTCGGCCTCTGCTGCCACTCCGCTTGCGCCTCGCCGCGAATTCGTGAGCGAGCTCGAAGAGGTGGCGCGTATGCATAAGCAGGGGCACCTCTCCGGAGAAGAGTTCCGCGCAGCCAAGGCGCGCATCTTGCGGCCCGCTGAAGGCTGACCCTTGTGGACGTCTGATACTCGTCGCGCCCACTTCGAAGGCTTCTAGGTGCTCAGCCGGCGGTGCGGCCACCGTCGACGGGAAGGACGGCGCCGTGCACGAAGGCGGCGACGTCGGTGGTGAGGAAGACGATCGCCTCCGTGATCTCCTCCGGCTGCCCGGGGCGCCCGGCGAGCCCGCGGCGGCGAGCTGGTACTGCAGCACGCCCTGGAGCAGGCCGAAGACGTCCCAGAGCTCGCCGCCCTCGTGCGTGTCGTCGTGCCGACTCCGCGCCCTGACCGCCCGACCAGCAATATGACCGCGTAGTCGCCTACTCGATCAGTCAACTGGTCGATTAGTCGACTGCCTCAGAACCAACCAGTTGTGAGACAGCGACCGCGCATGACGACGGGCCCCTAGAGGCGTCGCCCACATGCGCCGCGGGGCGTCAGCGGCGGTTACCTGTCGAGGTCGGCGGCTGACGGGGTGGGCATGGCTGACGGCGCCCCGGGGCGAAGCAGCCCTGGTGGAGACGGCTCCGGTTGAGCCCTGACAGCCTCGGACGCAGGGATGGGCTGGGCAGCTCCTGCCGCGATGGCTTCCTCGACGACAGCTGCCTCGACAGCACTGTCGGTGGGGGCCCCTCAGTGGGCTCCCCGTCTCCTCGTGGCCACAGGACAGCCGTGACCACGGCACTCACGACCAGGTAGCTGAAGGCCACCACGGCGAAGGGCGCGAAAGCCACCAGCTCGGAGGATGTAAGAGCACCCCAGCTCTGCACGGGCAGCAGACCCGTGAGCTGACCTGGGAAGCCGACCATCTCGATCAGTCCCAAGCAGGTGCAGACAGCCCCGACAGTCGTTGCGGCCTTGCGGCCGGCACCAGTGGGGAAAAGGAAGCGTGGGCGGTCCACGAGCGCAGCGACGGCCAGGACCAGCAGCGGCAGCAGACTCGTCAGCAGCAGGGTGGTGGCGGGGGTGCTGAACCAGAAGTCGGACCAACGATAGGCGAGCAGCTCCCGCCCCGTCGTGGACCGGGATCGAGCGGGCAGACTGTCCCAGGAGCCGCTGAACGCCAGCCAGCCCAGGCCGATGGTCACGGCTGTCGGCAACGCCGCGGCGAGGACCAGCGCCCACGCGGCCCAGCCGTCACGGAGCCTGGGGTGATCCATGCAGTGACGCTACCCACGCGGTAGGGCTGGGTGAGGATCGAAGGAGCAGAGCCACGGTCTCCACGCGCGAGCACGCATGCGTGCGGCCAGCGACACGACCCGAAAGGTCGACCTGGCCCCCTGGCGGGCCGACGTCAGCCGCTACTCGAACTGGTCGTGACCCGGACCGCGCTCCGAGCGGGCAGCTCGGATGCCGTCTCTCACACCGGCGCGAACGACGCGGTAGCCGATGTAAGCGGCGATGGCCAGTCCGGCGGCCCACAGGATGATCGGGATGAGCACTGCGAGCAGCACCATGTGGCCTGGTTGCTGAAACATGCAGCGACGGTACTGATGACGATCCCGCGCCGGGTGCCTTCTGCGAACCTGCGGCTGGTCGTTGAGTCCACCGCTACCTGGTGCACGCCTACCACGCGGCATGACCGTGCGTCCTGCACTGCGACATGGCCGGTAGGTCGTCGAAGAGGAGCTGACGATCTACCGGCTTGCTGTCGGTGAAGGGGTGGGCAACGGCAGCTCAGCCAGAGCCGCGTTGGTCACCAGAACGCGGAGGTCGTCCGTGGTGATGAGCGGGGAGTCGAACGACGCTTCAGCACCCAGCCCGGCCTGGGTGGCCGGCTCGCGTTGGGCGTAGGCGTTGACGATCCGGCCGTCGGGGTAGACCGCCGACACCTGGCTGTGGGTTCCCTGCACGCTCGTCCCGTCACCAGCGGTCCCTGTCATGGTTCCGGTGGAGGTGACCAGTCGGACACCGGCACCCAGCTGGTCGGTGGTGCACTCGGACGTCGCGAAGCAGCCGGTCGCGACGTTGTAGGCGTTCTCGCCCGCCGCTAGCGCGGAGATACTGAGGACCAGCCGGGCTGGGGGGTCGCTTCGCTTGTCCTGGTAGGTGGTGGTCCATCCCATTGGCTGGTCCGTGTCGCCGTTCACGATGACCGCTGCCTTCGTGTCCCAGTCCACGTCGGGGTCCATGGAGCGCAGGGCGTCCTGGAAGGCAGCGGTAGCGACCGTGTTCGGGTCCGTCGCTTGCAGCGTTGAGGACGTGTGGTGCTCGGCGGGTGTGATCGAGGCGGACGGTGACAGGTGCATGATCGCGGCCCCACCAGCCAGGACCGCAGCCAGGACAGGAGCGGCGATCAGCGCGCGGCGCGCTGCACGCCGACGCTGTCCCCGACGGCGCACCCGGCTGAGGTCGACACCGGAGTACGGCAGGGCAAGCCCGGTGACCGTGGCGTGGATGTCCTCGGCCAGGGCGTCACGCTCGGGGCCCTGAGCAGTGCCGTGACCTGAGAAGTGGATGCTCATCGGGGACCTCCTGCAGGGCCGTGGTCGGTGGGGGCAGCCCCGAAGGGCAGGGAAGTGGGTCCAGTCGGTAGGGACAGCTGGACGTCGTAGTCAGTGCCCAGGTGCCGCCTCAAAGCCGCCCGGGCGTGGTGGGTCTGACTCTTGACGGTGCCCTCGGAGCAGTGCAGCAGGTCAGCGACCTCCTCCACGCCGAGGTCCTCGACGTACCTCAGCAGGATCACCGCTCGTTGCCGGGGCGGCAGAGCGGCGATCGCACTGAGCAGGTCCAGGTTGGTGACCGCGTCGGTGCTGGGCGCGGTCGCCTCGTGCAGGCCGGGGGTCAAGCCGGTGACCTCGCGTCGTCGCCAGGGGCGGCGTTGCTCGGAGATGAGGCGGCGCAACATGGTGGTCCGGGCGTAGGCGAAGGGCTGGTCGTCGCGGCGTACGCGGGGCCAGGCCGCGTAGACGCGTTCGAGGGTGTCCTGGACCAGATCGTCGGCTCGATGCCAGTCCCGGCACCAGGCGTAGGCAAGCCGGCGAAGCCGGGGGATGGCTGCTTGCGCGAAGTCATCGAAGGATGACGCCGACTCATCTCTCATCTCGGTGTACCTCCGCTGCTCCTACGCACGGGGCCCCCGTGGGGGTTGCACCGAGTCCAAAAATTTTTCCCGTCCGGTTGGCAGACCCACTCACGCCTGCCGTCTCATGCTCGTGAGCTGGCATCGTCGTCATCTGCTGGGTGCGTGTACTGACCGCTCGGTCAGCAGCATCATGCGTGTGATCTCCGCGCTCGGCTTGTACTCGGTCATCGACATGAGTGGAAGATCATCGAGTCCATCGTGACGTTGAGTGATGACGACTTGGCATCGCAGAAGCGACCGGTTGCGAGACGAGGTAGAGATTGGTCTCAACATGTGATCTCGAGCGCTAAGCGGTGTCTTGCTGACGGCGTTACATGGCGGGCCGCTTTCGCACTGATGCGGCACGACCGTGAAGTCGTCGCGGCGCTGGGGAAAGCCGCCGCCGCATCCTGCAGGGTCGAGCAGGGGGCGTAAGAAGGACGGTGATGTGAGCTGCCTCAGCTGGTGGTGACGGCCACGCCCCACTGTGAGGGGCCGTCGCTGGGATCAGTGACCTTGAAAGTGGCTTCGCCAGTGGTCGGGATGAGTTCACCGACGCGATGGCCCTGACCGTCGCAGTCGACGGTGACCGCGGTGCCGGCCAAGTCCAGGCCGAGGCTTTCGCCGCCGGTGCAGGCGGCGAAGGCGCCGTAGGTGGTGCCGGCGGTGAGGGGGCCCACGGTGATGGGGGAGCTCTGCCAAGCTTCGGCGCCGGAAGCCACCAAAGGAGCCGCGCCCGCGGTCTCGGCGGCCTGGAAGGCGACGTCCCAGGCTTTGGTCGTTTCAGCAGGAGCTGGCTCGCTGGAGCAGGCGCTGAGGGCGCCCACCATCAGCAGGACCAGCAGGCCTACGTTTCGTTGGGTGCGCCGTCGCATGAAGGGACTCTAACGACGGCTCACGGCCGGGTGGGTGCTGTCGGCAGGACCGCGATGCCCCGGCGTCGTGCTTGCGCGCACTACGCGGCATGGCCGCGCGACATCCACCTGACCTGGTGGAGGCGTCACCCCAGGGACAGCCAGTCGCCGGCCGCTCGTGGAGACTCGGACAACTCTTCGAGGTCCGTCACCGCGTCGAAGACGGATCGGATCCAGTGGGTGCACTCCCAGTCCCAAGCCCACATCGTCGTGGTCCCTACCTCCGCGCTGGTGACGGGCACGTACAGCGCGCTCAGCAGGCCGGCGAAGCTGAGGTGCACACCGTCGAAGTCACCGGCCACCGCACTCCACGTGGGCGCGAGACCGTTGTCGAGGTCAGCGCTGCCGGCCAGGTTGGCGTCCGAGCCGCGGTGGGTGGACGGGTCGCCGTAGCGCACGACCAGCTGGTGCCAGTCAGCCGCTGAGTGCACCTCAGCCACCCGGGCCCGCTCTCCGACCTGCAGGCGGTGCTGACGCATGGGGTAGACCGCGTTCCAGTCGCTACTTCCACAGGCCAGCTCGGCGTGGGCGCTGGACCGGATCTGCTCCTCGACCGGCACCGCCAGTTCGGTGGAGGTGATCAGAGCGTGCAACGGCTTCTGGGCGTACGTCTCCCACGAGTCGATCGCCCCCTGTGGTGCGGGCACCGCATCCTGGGCGGGCTGGCGGTCCTCCTGACCGCGCAGCAGCAGCTGCGCATCGCGGTGCAGCGGCGCCTGCCACCAGCTGTTGCGTTCATCCCCCAGGACTGAGAGCACCAGAGGGCGCAGGGACATGACCGCGTCCATGGCGGCCGTGCGGGCGTAGTGCGCCGTGCCGGTCCAAGGGTTCAGCTCGCGCACCGCCGTACTACCCAGGGTGCAAGCGGTGGCGGGGTCAGCCAGGTCATCGGGTGTCAGGTCGTTGCGCTCGGCCAGGAGGAAGAACGCGGCAGCCACAGGAGCCCGCAGGAAGTCGTCGAGGCGGTGCTCCAAGGCCGTCATGGACGCAGTGTGCTCCACCATGATCAGCCGGACATCGACTACTTGTTTGCTGGACCCACGGCAGCGGCCCGGCCAGGCTGTGCCGAGGTGCCCGACGTGACGCTCTCATATCGACTGCCCACCAGCTTCGACGGTGTGGCTCCCTCATGGCATGT
>Ga0160429_1002035_pt1 | contig 10837 bp, 11 predicted proteins | sample SolpanmetagenomR_FD_108199 | JGI IMG/M metagenome (GOLD analysis project Ga0160429, IMG submission 108199) | Solar panel surface microbial communities from Lawrence Berkeley National Laboratory, California, USA - R | ecosystem: Engineered > Built environment > Solar panel > Unclassified ... | reverse complement strand
CAGACGTTATACTGACAGAAATCACAAGTGCAAATGACGATAATGATAGGAAGAACGATGAAAATGAAGAAGAGGCTGAAAATATGGAAATGACCGAGGAAATACTGGAGGACAACCCATGGATCATCTGGCCAGAAGATGAACTTTCTGTTCAAAGCAACGGACATTCGGAAAGTATAAAATCCTCAGTCTCTGGATCTCAACCTGAAATCCGCTATGTCCTTGGGTAAAAGTCTCCACTTCGCCATCGGACCTACCTCTCACTTCTATCAAGATTACCAAGTGCGCCTGTGAGAAAGAATACTGAAGCCAGGTAATACGTTGATGCATACTACACAAGTCTCATACTAACAGAAATCACAGTGCAAATGACGATGATAACAACAACGTTGAATATGAGGGGAAGGATGAAAATTTCGAGATGAACGAAGAACTACTGGAGGACAGCCCATGGATAATCTGGCCAGATGATGAACCTTTTGTACCAAATAATGGACCTTCGGAAAGTGCAGAACCCTCAATCTCTGGATGTCAACCTCAAATCCGCTATGTCCTTGGGTAAAACGTCTCCCTTTTGCCATGCAGCCAACCTCTCACTACTATCAGATGGAGTATCCCAGAGTTGGAAGCATTGTTCAGATTCATGGAACAAAATGAAGGCGACCCCAGGGGTTTCGAAGATCTGGAGCTACTGCCAGGATGCACAAGGCGCACTCAATCCGCTATTTTTCGTCGCTTGCAAATGATCTCAAGCAAGAAGACTCCAGTAGGCATCGAAAAAAATATCCAGAGGCTGTATAGTCGGAAGATGAGAAGAGGCCCTATCGCACCTGAACAGAAATATGCTCCTACAGACGACTTTGAGTATACAAATGAAGGAAAAATTACTCAAGGTGCAATCATACACGCTACAGGACAATTGAGAAACGGAGCATTACAAAGACAACTCTCGCAAATTCTTCCAAGGGTACCGAACCGTGCAATACACAGTTATATTCGCAACAAGAAACTAATGTACAAGCGACAAGAGAGACCAGGTAAGCTCAAAGCGATGGACAAATGGCTTACTGATTTTTTGGAAATCTTAATCAGTATTGAGAAGACCAGAAAAGGGCAGAAAAGTAGAAATACAACGGTTGGGAATGCAATAGACGGTTGAGCTGCGGCAATGAGTTTGCTTGCTGTCCATCTATATCTCCTAGACTATATTTATGCATTGTTCCGTTTTAGATTGCCTGTAGGGACTGCTTATTTATTCCTCGCGTTGACATACAGTTCGTGTTCTATGAGAGCTATTCCACCGGCTCACTCCCACTCCATACCACCACACTGCAAACACTCGCATGTATAAATTGATAAATCGAGTCCTTTCTCTTTTCTGCAAGGATCTTTATCTTGCCAAGTATATATCTGCTCATAGTTGCATGTCATGCTCAGGATGACCATGACGAAATGGAATCACCGATGCCCTTCGTATCACGTATCCTGCGTTATGTGGATCCCAAATATAGAAATAACACGAATCAAGAAACCCTACGAGGTGTTAGTATCACATCTTTTTCGTGACCCTTATGGGCCGATAGTCTTCCTTCGTCCAAACCCTATCCAGTCCCAATTCTAGACTCTATCGTCACCCTCTGGCACTTCGATTACCCTGAATGTTTTACTATCTTGATTCTGAACACATTCTTCATAACAGACTACAGCCTGATGCTCACCTTGCTCCTGCCCCTTTTTGTTCGTTCGTATAATGCACAGCCTGTGGATGAAACGAGGATACTCCTCACCAAATCTTCTCGAATATCCGTTCTACGTGTCTCATAGTAAATATTCCGGACCCTTCTAATTCTCTCTTCTCCGCTCCGTTTGAAATTGCTGTCGCGCGTGTTTATCCGCTTCGTGTTTTTCTGTCCTTCGCCCTTTTGACCATATTCACGCTATACCCTGATACGGCTCACTACCACTCTTACATTGCACATCATCCTTGAGATCTCAAATCCAGAACTATGAGCGTATTACACATGACCAAAAACACCCTGCTCATCACCCTGTTGCTCACGGCTTTACTCACTCATCCATGTAAAGCGCAGCCGATGAACCAACATGTTGCAGTCCAACATCCAGGAATCCGTAGAACAAGATTACCAAATGCGCCTGTGAGAAGGAATACCGAAGCCACGTAATTCGTTGCTGCATAATACACAAGTGTCACGCTGACAGAACTCACAGGGCAAGACAACAACATACTGAACAGGCGACGTCATCAATCCCAGAACGAATGTAGGGCCTCGTACATGTTGTGACATCATATTAATGCTTCATAGGAACGGAGATGACGATGATGACAACAACATTATTGAAGATGAAGAAGAGGCTGAAAATGGTGAAATGACCGAAGATATACTGAAGGACGATTCAACTGATGAACTCTTTGTCCGAAGCAATCAGCATTCAAAAAGTGCAGAACCCTCAGTCTCTGGATGTCAACCTGAAATCCGCTATGTACTTGGGTAAAACGTCTCTCTTTGCCATCCGACCAACCTCTTACTACTATCAGATGGAGTGTCCCAGAGTCGGAAGCATTGTTCAGATTCATGGAACAAAATGAAGGCGACCCCAGGGGTTTCGAAGATCTGGAGCTACTGCCAGGATGCACAAGGCGAGCTCGATCTGCTATTGTCAATCGCGTGCAGATGATTTCAGCAAAGACGAAGCCAGTGGGCGTTGAAGCAAAGATCAAGGAGCTGCATCTCAAATCCGCTTGGAACTTCTCGATCGCATATTCACAGGTTTACGATCCTTCAGATGATACGGAGTACACACATCAAGGACGAATCACTGAACGTGCGATCAAGCACCTCATAACACAACTGAGAAATGGAGCATTTACATGGCAAATAAAATACATGCTTCAAGCGATACCGAAGTTTCAACTAGATTGCTACATCGCCTCAAAGAAGAAAATGTATATAAGACGAGAGAAACTAGGTAGAATCGACCTCCCCGCTATGCCCGAGCATGAGAGGGACCTCTGTGAAATCTTAGTAAGACGTGATGAGCTTAAAGCTGCGGAAGACGCGCGTGGTGCAACGTGAAAGTGAAATACGCAAGGACTGATGTATGAGTAGATAGGTAGTCTCGATTGGATTGCACGCCAATGGGGCTCTCCTTGATTATCTGCTACAACTGCACTTTCACTCATTGGACTTTTATTTGTGTTCTAGACTTTTGACCAAGTTGCTTGACGTGTCTACGGTACTCTATCTCAGTACTCAGAACTCAGTACTATACTTTATCTTCTTCGCTCCGTGTTTCATGAATCTCCCCCTGTTGGCCATATGTAATTCACTCCCTACGCCTCACTACAGTCACGTTGCATCCACCCCCCGACACTGGGACCACGTTGAAGCCTTCAGTATTGAATAGCCCTCATCCCACATGAAAACATACAGCCTCCGCATACGTGTGTTACTCACAACCTGGCTGATACCTGCATGTAATGCGCAGCCTACACATGAAAAAGATAGAACGAATCATCAAAGGGCGCCTACACAGATGGAGCCCCAAAGGAAAAGAAGCGATATTCACATTTATGTAGAGGAAAGGGGGCGATTTCAAAGGTTTCGAAGATGTAAATCCATCGCCATGATGTCCAAAGCGAACCCAGTACGCTGTTATGCGCCGCGTGTAAGCTATCTTACGCAACAAGAACCCAGTGAATACTGACTTTAGGATCCAGACACAGCATCGTAGATCAACTGGGAAAACTCCTGCCGCACTTTCACAAATGTATAAACCTCCAGACGATCCTGAGTATACGAACGAACCGAAAATTACCAAGGGTGCAATTATACAGGTTACGAAGCAACTGAGAGACGGAGCATTGCAAAAGGAAATAACAAAGTTTCTCGAATTGATAACGTTAAAAGATCTACAAAAGTATGTAAGACAACAGAAAGGACGGGATAGGAGAGCAAAATCAGGTCGAAAATCTGTCTGCCCTATAGATCCCTGGATAATTGACTTTTGTGAAATCTTAGTCGTGACGAATCGAAAGGTTGCGAAATGGGTATAGTGCACATCACCTAGAGAGCACTATGAGCAATGTTTGCAAAAATCAAGTCTCAGATTGAGACCGGTCTGACGTCACCCTTTACGCGTTGATTTCTGCACTCAGAGTAAGAGACACCGTTTCGGAACGTTTTTGTAATCTTATAGAGTCCAAAACTACAATACTACACAAGGTCAATGCGAATGATGGATGCCTATCGACTAGGTAGTTCTGCTCATTGGCTCTGTATATTACGAAGAAATACAAATCTCATCGAAGTCTTAACAACCAGCAGATTGACCTAATTGCTGAACAGGCTGCAATGACCAATTTGAGGGTATAAATCGATAGCCCTCTTCAAAACAATCATTTTCCACCTTTGGATGAGGTATCTAGCATTAATATTGAATGCACAGTAATGTTTTGAAAATATGCGGTCAATGTGAATAAATTCTGAATTTTCGAAAGCTATTTTCTTGTCTCAAAGAGCGCTTTAACTGGATTTAGCGGTATAACTTTATAGATAATCATGATATATATTGATTCCAGCTCTTAAAAGGAGTGAGACTACATATATCAAATGAGCCTTAGCAACTCAGAATTTCCACTTGGGATTTGACTCTCTCTAGGTGACGCGCACTGCAAGGCGGCACGAAAATAAAACTATAACGCAGATTTACATCAACGCTTCACGACCACTCTCTTGACATTGCCGAAAAACCTAAATATCTGAAGAATGGATCTATGAGCTCTTCCCGCACTACAAAACACAGCCTACTCATTACGCTTTTACTCACAACCCCACTCACACATCCATGTGACGCGCGTCCTGCGGGTGAAGGCGACAGTATATCCTATCATACTGCAGCTCCAGCACAGGAAACAGCGGTCTAAAACAAAGTTTCCATCTGGACGCCATCGAGAAGACAAATGACATTAGGTAACTAAGACTACACAACAATGGAATGAATTACTGACAGAAAACACAGTGGATGACAACATTTTGGACATGTGACGCTATCGCTCTCATGTGAACGAATATAAAGCTTTGGCAAACGTTGTGATACCGTGTTGAATCGCCATAGGCTTGTAGAAAACGAGGCCGAGAATAGCGATGAGGATGAGGATGAGAATGAAGAAGACTCGGATGATCTTCATGATGAAATATCGCTCGAAGATCGTAGAGCTTCTCGGAACCAAGACTCTTCGCTTACCGGAGCTTCCACTAAGAGAGTCAGATTTAGATATGGTTTACCCGTATGATAGACCCGTATTTTCTTCGTGTATCCCACCATGCCTACTCATGGATTCCATTTCTTGCTCCTCGTGAATTCCCCAGTGAGTCCGCACGTGTGAAGGAGATTTGATCTTGTACGCCGTAATGTGAAGAGGTGGGGGTGGGGACGAGTTTCAATTAGCGCCGTTGCATCCTTTTCGTTTGTCCTTTTTTTGTTTGTATTGTCGCGCGAAACAAAAAGGCTCGATATTTTTATTAATTTGGGCAATAGTCTGAACTCAAGTCTGCAGGCTCAATATATGGCCCAGGCAACCTTTCGTCCTTGGCAGCGCGTTCCCTCCCTCTCGTGCAGAAGACTATCCAACTCATCCGTATATATTTTTATACTCATACTTATACTCATACTCATACTCAGAGAGGAGCAAAAGCTTTGTATCACAACTCGTGAGCTATCATGAAATTTTCTTACAGCATTGCTTGTCTTATCGGATGCTTTGCAGTCGACTCATACACCGCAGAACCATCCACTAATGGATCTGTCATACGTTCTAGCATACATGATTTGATAGATGTGAGAACACCCTCACCTGTACAACAAGATAGTGAGGTAACGAGAATCAAGTGAGGATTAGTTATTCATCATATCGAGTCGAACACTGAAAAGGGCCACAACAGGAAAGCGATGAATGTCAATAATCTCATCCACCCCATCTCAAGGTAAGAGCTCACTCATACTGACATCGAATGACCAACACCTCTTAGATTGGAGCACGATGAAAACGATGAAGTCGCTACCGCAGAAAGAGAAGTCGCGAACAATATCGCACTGAAAGAATGTGATGTTCAAGTCGGAGCCGTTGAGGAGAATGGGAGTATGACAGAACAGATTGACACAGTCAGCCATAGAGGTCCGAAGCCCAGATTCAGGTAATCGAATCTTTGAGTTATGGCAATAAGCGACTTATATATACGTGTGAATTATAGATGGCAGGAGGAAGAGCTGGAAGGATTGGCTGCCTGGCTGGACGCCAACGAAGGGAGCCCTTTCGGCTACGGACCCGTACAGACATCTGAATATCCACCTCGCTCGGCATATGCAGTTGTTCAGATAGTCAACAACATAGCTAAACTACAGAATCCCACAGGTTCCAAAGCAGAAATTAAAAGGCTGTATCTCAAGCATAAGGCAAGGGGGAATGAGGTTCCGTTAGCGGATAGGGGAATCTACGATCCTCGGGATGGTGATGATGATGATTACAAAGCTCGTGGCCTCATCACACAGGGTGCCATTGATCATCTCACAAAGAAGCTTAACGAGGGAGTCAAGCGGAACCATTTGTGGAGATACGTTCCACAGATCAGAAGAATGGTGATCCAAGATTTCATAAAGAACAGGTTAAAGAGATCCGCCAAACAACATAACAAGAACAAAACGCGAAGGGGCTTGCAACCCCTCTGCACCGAAGAATTATGTCGAATACTCAACAATCGGGCAAAAGTTCGCGATATAAAGATAACAGAGATAAGACGCAAACACAAGTTGATTGAAAAGTCTGACTGAGAACACCTTTGAACACAGAGCCGAAGATATTTGACTGGATATTCATTCCCTTATTGTATTGCTCTTGTACACTTATTGAGGCTTAATCCTGATCACTTGTTTCGGTACATTCGGTATCATCTCTCTCTTGCCTGAACTGTATCCTGCTGCTAGCGGTGAACGAATGAAGAGCACTTGCACAATCGTATCGACACAAATGGGGAGAGGTACGACACATCCTTAGCGGGGTCTGAGAAAGCCAACGATTTGCATCAGATTCAGACTTCCAATTTCAATCCCAATCGGCCTCTGAAGAGTCTTTGCTTCAGTCCCCTTACTATGTGCTCAATGTTGATACTGTATCACGATGCAAAATTGATAATTAACTTTTTATTGATTCAGTCTGAAATGAAGTTTGCTAGCCTGCTATATGGCCTTCGCAACCTATCGAAAAGATTCCCGCTTCTCACTCCTCTCCAACTGAGTTTATACGCTCAACATACCACCATTATTCTCTCGGACTGCAAGCCTTATTCACCTTCACATACCTGCTCGCGTCTAGTGTGATCAACATCATCACAGTCAAGGATCCTACAATTTGCGCGGACGATTTACGCATATAAATGCTTACTGAGCTGATCATCTGTGATGCATACATTCTATCTAACGAGTGAGCAGCCCCTTGAGATTTCTCGTATCCGTAGATCTAATTTTACTTCTGTGATTCGTTCACTTTTCCGAACCCTTACGTCTCTCTGACCGCCTCTCCTTCTCTCCACCTCTCCTTCTCTCCACCATCTCCCTCCCACCCCTCACCCCACCACCACCCACAAAAACATGTCCCTCCCCACCCTCCTCACAGCAATAGACCACGCCCGCCTGAAATCCCGCCCCTCCCCCGAACTCCACAAACTCGTCAAGAAACTACCAAAATCACCACCATCCGCACTTGAACATCTACTCATCGGAGGAATGGGGGTGCGGGCGGGGATGTGTGAAGATGAATGGCAAGGAGAACCTAATCATACGCATCATCATCATGGGAATAGCACAACACCAACGGATGCGCTTGAGAATGGGAATGGTACGAATGGGAATGGAAGAGGAGAAAAGGGAGAGGGAATAAAGGAAATGTATAGGAAAACAAGAGGAGACGCACATCATCAGGTAGGTACAGAAATTCATGAATGGATAAGGTTAGCATGGATCGTAAGTGTGTAGTGGAAGGTAGCGAGTCGAAGGAGATGGAGTTGAGGGATAATAGCCAGCTCAACGATGCATAATACGTGATCACTGCCTTGCGAGGATGGAACTCCCATTATGCACTCTATAGTAAATTGACGAACTCAAGGATGATTCACCAGATGATATCGCATTCCCAATATGGTACATCAATGACCCACAGACAATCAAAGAAGCACAGGAAGAACTTGAGAAAGCAGTAATGATACCGGACCCGAGCATCAACTCATTCCATTTGGTAAGGCGATCAGATAGGCAAAGGAACTCTCATAGTGATCAATTGGTGTATAGCAAGCACTTGTTCTCATAGGAAAGATACATTATTGTAAAGGCATTGCACCTGGTCACAAGCTCACACTGATCATACTTCCAGGCAATGAGAAATATGTAGATTGTATCGTAGCACTAAATCAAGTACCTTTATCACCTGCGTGGGGTGGACCTGGGTTCGGCTATGTCAAGGTTTTGATCTTGCAGGGCATTATGCTTAAAGGGCTGAGTTACGAGCGCGCAAGCAAATTCACGCAAGCAGAGCACTGTTATGAGCAAGCATTATCTATGACATCGTTGCGGACGCCGATGGACGGTAATGATATCGATGAGTGGACATTACACATTGAGAAGCCTCTATATCGGCTGCCCCTGCTTCGACTTCGACGAGGGTAAATTGATCGCCGCAGTGAAGCATTGCCCAGGCTAATATTACATTTAAGACAGACCAAGCTAGCTCTATCGGACTTTCGCACATATCTCATGTACCTAGCACCCGTCCCATTATCTTTTAGACCACGAAAGCGGTTATCGCTAATACGAAATTACATCCATCTTCTACTGTTTGCTTTCCGAAAGGCCAATTATCCTCCGCCGACGCCGATCGACAACATTTACGCACCAAAAACGATGGAAGAAGAATTGGTGCTACTATACGCGCTACAATCAGAATTGGTCAAGCGAGTCTCCACGTTTCCCGAGGCCGAAGTGGAGAATAAGTACGTCGAAGAAGTGTACGAAAGCCTTATGCTTGGCGCCGGAATGCTGGGCAAATTCCAGGGAGAAGATATTGGACTGCTGCGCACTGCCATCCAGGAAGTAAGTACTCTGAAAAACTCGCAATAGCTGTGATGCTGATCAGTAGTTTTAGACCTTACATGGAGCTACTTACTACACTTTTCAATGTACATCACTATTACGATTAATGGCTTATAATGCCCTATCGACCAACAATCAGAAAGAAGCGTTCTTGGCTATTACCGCTTATCTGGATAGAGATTCCTTTTCAACCAAAGCGACGACTCTCGCTCTAGACGCACCAATCACACCCCATGCTCAGCCATATCGTGACCTTGCCACAGTATGTCTAGCCGCAGCCAGAGCCAGTTTACTAGATGGTGAAACTGTACAAGCCATTCGTTACGCCGAGAAAGGATTCGAATTCGCAATGAAAGAACATGTTATGAAATGTCGAGCATACTGGTTGGTCGGGCTGGGCTATGCTTGCCGAGGTGTCGAAGTATTTGATCCAGAGACACGGCGGATATATCAGGGTAAAAGTCTCGATACACTTACTGCAGCGGTGACCGAGGATCCTGAGGCATGGGAAGTCCGGTTCAGTCTTGCTATTCTATATTGCGATACTCGAGAGGTAAATACTTACATGTTTCTAGATGCGATCGGGATTGGTACTGATGCATCATCCTATAGAATAAGCGAGCTATCGAAAGTATAAAAGCTTGTCTGACACTCAATGCTATCTTTATTCCTGGGTGGCATCTCTTAGTACTATTACTCAGCAGTCTTAAACAGACTGACAAAGCTCTCAAGATTTGTGAGCTGTCCTTGAAGAAGTGTGCGGATTGCGGGTTGCAGCATAGCACAGCGGCGCTTAGGTAACCGATTCATCACGAATCAAGTGCGTTACTCACCGTTTCCATAGTCTATTCCTCACCTACACTCTTCTGATTGAACAAGTTCACGGTGCTGATCAAGCACTTGGCAAACTCGCCGAACTTTTCAAGTTGTATAGCAATGTATTCCACCCTCTCCACACTTCACATACACCAGTTTTACCTAGTCCAATGCCACTACCTTCGAAAACACTACTGAATGTGTCCAGGAGTACCCATGAGCGGAATAGAGAGACTCTAACTCCACGGATAGCAGCTGAAATGAAAGCAAATTTGCCCAAGAATGCTGCAAACGCATCTATATCGTTCGGCGGCAAGTTACCCAGATATAAAGAATTCTTCAAAGGTGTATCGCATGAAGGTGATGCAGGTACACGTTCGGAAGCATTGAGGTGGCTGGTCAAGATATGGATACATTCGTCTAGTACATTCCGTAGAAGTGGCAAATATGATATGGCCGTCGAGTCATGGATAGAAGCTGCCAAAGTCGATCCAGAATCGGCAGATGTGTGGTGCGAGCTTGGTGTACTGCATCTGTCTCATGATGATATCAACCACGAGGAAGGCACTTCTTCTATATCGTCATTACAGGAATCGCTCCACTGTTTCCAGACGGCGCTGGCAATCGAAAAGGATCACTTGCATTCTTCTATCAATTTGGGACAGACGTATTATTTGATGGGCAAGATGGAACTCGCAGAACATATACTGGAAGGGGCGACAAAGCAAGGTGGGGGAACAAGACATGAGGCCTGGTATTGGTATGCCATGGTTCTTAAGGAAACGGGACGATTGGAGAAAGCAGCAACCTGTCTGCAGTACGCCTTGAGCTTGGAAGGTACTGCGCCGATAGGCGGAGGATT
>Ga0160429_1002032_pt1 | contig 10844 bp, 13 predicted proteins | sample SolpanmetagenomR_FD_108199 | JGI IMG/M metagenome (GOLD analysis project Ga0160429, IMG submission 108199) | Solar panel surface microbial communities from Lawrence Berkeley National Laboratory, California, USA - R | ecosystem: Engineered > Built environment > Solar panel > Unclassified ... | reverse complement strand
CGAGCGGCGCAGCATGGTGATCAACGAGGCCGACCGGCGCGTCACCGCCTACCACGAGGTCGGGCACGCCCTGGCCGCCCAGCTGCTGCCGCACGCCGACCGCGTCAACAAGCTCACCGTCGTTCCCCGTGGCCGAGCGGCGGGCTACATGATGCCGCTGCGCGAAGACCGGGTGCATTACATCCGCCCCGTCCTCGAGGACATGATCGCCGTCGCCCTGGCGGGCCGGGCGGCCGAGCAGGTGGTGTTCGGTGCCGTGACCACCGGGGCGCAGAACGACTTTCAGCAGGCGACGAGTATCGCGCGGCGCATGGTCACCACCTGGGGCATGAATGACCGGCTCGGTAAGGTGGCGCTCGCCAGCGATGAGAGTGCGTACCTGGGCGGCGGCATGCAGCCGGGGCAGTACAGTCAGCAGACGGCCCGCGTGATCGACGAGGAGGTGTCGCAGCTCATCGACCGGCAGTACGAGCGGGTGCTGGCCCTGGTGCGCGAGTACCTGCCGCGCATGCACGTCATCGTGCCTGAGCTGATCCGGCGCGAGACGCTGCTGGGCGCCGAGTTCTCGGTGCTGATGAACGGCGGAGAGTTGGAAGAGCTGGCGATGCCCGAACCGCTCCAGGGCGGTCTGGCCGGGGCCTGAGCTTCCTCTTCAGCGCTGCGGGTCGGCCTTCTTGGCCTCCTCGTTCATCGGACGCTCGTCGATCTTCTCCAGCTCCAGGGGCGCTTTGACCGGCACGCCGATGCCGGAATCCTGGCTGATGCGCACTTCGAGGGGCGCGGGGCCGGGCACGCCGAGGTCGGCTCCGTCCATTGCGATGCGGATGCGGCGGTTGAACTCGCGCCCGACCGGAAACTGAGACTTGGGCAGCACCCGCAGCAGCGCCCGCAACTCGGTGCCGCTACTCGTCAGGTTGGTCACGCCCTGCACCTCGGGCGCCTGAATGAAGTGTTTCTGCCACGCGGGGTCGGCGTATAGCTCGTTCGCCACCTGTGCCATCACGTCGAGCGCCTTGTCGACGTCGGCGCCGCTCGGCACGGTGAAGGTCGCCAGCACCTGCGACCAGTCCTTGCTGCTCACGCTGACGGTCAGGATCTGGCCGTTGGGAATCAGGTGCACGGTGCCGTCGAGGGCACGCAGCACCGTCAGGCGCAGCGTCAGCCGCTCGACCGTGCCAGAGAGTGCGCCGCCGTTGACCCGGATGATGTCGCCCACGCCGTACTGGTCTTCGAGCAGGATGAAGAAGCCGGTGAACACGTCCTTGATGAGGCTCTGGGCGCCGAACCCCACCGCGAGGCCCAGCACCGAGACGCCCGCCAGCAGCGCGCTGGCATTCACGCCCAGCGCCTGAAGCACCGTGATGCCGGTCAGGATCACGATCACGATGCGCAGCGAACCCTCGATGACGCTCGTCAGGGTCTGCACCCGCACGTTGCGGCGGTTGAAGTCGCTGCTGGCCTCGGGCACCACCCGGCGGGCGGCCAGCGTCACGAGGTTCCAGGCGATGAAGGCCACGGCGGCCACCACCACCACCTGCCCGCTGCTGGCCCGGAACCCGTCCGCAATCAGCTGGCCCTGGTCATAGAGCAGCGGCACGTCGACCAGATTCAGGGCGTGAATGCTGGCGGCCAGGGTGGCGTATGCGGCCAGGGCGAGCCAGACCAGACGCAAAACCGAGGTGATCCGGTGGTGAATATGCGGCGTCGCCAGGTCGAGCAAGGCGGCCACCGACCGCCACACGGCGTAGCCGATCAGCAGTGTGAAGCCCAGTTTGAGCCACGAGACCGGCTGGGAGAGTTGAGCAATCAGTACGTCCACGCTCCATAGGGTAGCGGAGACGACGTGAGCGGGCCTGGAACTTACCCGGCGTTCTGTGAGGCCGACGGCTGCAGTTCGGCGTTCAGCCGTTCGATCAGCCGGGTCTGCCACGCGCGGTCGGCCCGCAGCAGGGCGTTCTTCACGGCCCTGGCGTCGGCGCTGCCGTGACCGATGTAGCTCAGCCCCGCCACGCCGATCAGCAGGCTCGCGCCGTAGGTGCTGGGGTCGAGGCGGGCGGCCACTCCACGCAACGAGTTGCGGACCAGCAGCCCGCCCAGTTTGCTGGCGAGCGTGCTGCCGAGCGCCTCGCGCACCCAGCCGAACAGCACCTTGGCCTCGCCCTCGGCCAGCTTCAGCACGATGTTACCGGTGAAGCCGTCGGTGACCACGATGTCGGTGGTTCCAGCGAAGATGTCGCGGCCTTCGACGTTACCGTGAAAATTTAGTCGCCCGGCCGCCGCCGCCTCGCGCAACAGCCCGTGCACTTCGAGTGTCAGGGCGTTGCCCTTGTGGTCTTCCTCGCCGATGCTCAGCAGGCCCACGCTGGGGTGCTGGCGGTCTTCGACGACCTTCAGGTAGGTGCTGGCGAGCTGCGCCCACTGCGCGAGGTACTGGGGTTTCACGTCGGCGTTGGCCCCCACGTCGAGCACCGTCACGAAGCCGGTCTTCGACGGCAGGTGCGTCAGGATGGCCGGCCGGTCCACGCCTTTCAGGCGGCCCAGCGTGAGCAGTGAGGCGGCCATGCTCGCGCCGCTGTGCCCCATGCTCACCACCGCCGAGGCGCGGCCCTCCTTGACCAGCCGGTTGGCGACGTTGATGCTGGCCTCTTTGCGGCCCCGCACGTCGCTGGCGTGCTCGTCCATGCCGATCACGTCGGCGGCGTCCACGATCTCCAGCGGCAGCGCCGAACTGCCCGCGTGCTTGCTCAGTTCGGCGTGCAGCTTCACCCGGTCACCGACCAGCAGCACCGAGAGACCGCTCTTGGCCGCCGCCACCGCGCCCTCGACGTTGGGGGGCGCCCCGAAGTCGCCGCCCACCGCGTCGAGCGCCACCGGCAGTGAAGCGGGAGGCTGCGCCGAGCCCACCGGTTCAGCGCTCATCGGTGTCGGCGGCGGCCGTCATGTAGAAGGGGCGGGTCGCCTCACGCGTGCCGCTCTCACGGCCCTCGCTGGGCAGGCGGTAGCCGGGGCGCTCGACCTCCGCGCGGATGTCCTTGAAGTCGATGTACTCGTCGGCGACGTTGCGCAGTTCGTAGCTCGTCATCTCGGGAATGCTCGCCACCACCACCCGCTTGCCCCGGGCGCGCAGTACCTCGGCCGGGCGCTCGAAGTCTCCGTCGCCGGTCAGCAGTACCGCCACGTCGTACAGGTCGACGGTCGAGAGCAGGTCGGTCACGATCTCGATGTCGAGGTTGGCGTGGCGGTGCATCTCGCCGTGGTCGTCGGTGCTCTCTTTCAGTACCTTGGTGCGCACGGTGTAGCCCATGTAGGTCAGCGCGTCGATGAACCGCTTCTGCTTGTCGTCGATGCTCGACGGCACGGCGGTGTAGTAATAGGCGTTGTACAGCCGGCCCTGCGAGGCGAAGTGGTCGAGAATCTTGCGATGGTCGAAATTCCAGCCGAGCCGCTTGGCCGCCGCGTACACGTTTGCGCCGTCAATAAACAGTCCGATCCGTTCCATGTCTGTGCTCCCTTGCCCTGGTCCTGCCGACGCCCTGCCGATACGGTGTTCATGATGTCGCTCAAATGCTGGTGCCCGCGCTAACCCTGGCAGCATACATGGAGCGTGCGGCCCTTGAACAGGCCCACACGCTCCATGTAGAGACGGTGATGGCAGGTGGAGTGGCGGCGGCGCGGCGGCGCCTCAGCTCACGTTGACGATGAAGTGATGGTAGCCGGTGGCCCCTTCCGGCAGAGCGTCGGCCTCGGCGTCCTTCTGCACGGTGCTGCCCGAGTAGGCCCGCACCGCCACCTGATACGTGCCGGCCGCCGGGGTGAACGGCAGTTCCCAGGGCGTCCAGGCGTACTGGGTGCGCGGCGCGACGAGGCGGGCGCTGCTCCAGGTCTTGCCGCCGTCGGTGGTCACCTCGACCTTCGTCACCGGTTTTCCGCCGAAGAAGGCGACGCCGCGGAGGGCGCTCGCCACGCCCGCCTTCATCTGCGGGCTGATCTCGGCCGGTTCGTCGATGCGGCTCAGCAGCTCGACCTCGGCCGTCTTGCTCCAGCCGCGCTTCACCCAGTAGCCCGGCTGGTCTTCGGCGGAGAGGCTGATGCGGGTGATCCACCGGGGCTGCTTCATGCCGTAGCGGCCCGGAATCAGCACCCGCAGCGGAAAGCCGTGCTTGACGTTCAGCGGCGCGCCGTTGAGCGAGTGCACCAGCAGGATGTCGTCTTCGAGCGCCCGGCCCAGCGGCAGCGACTCGGTGTAGCCGTCGGCGGCCTCCCAGAGCAGGTACTTGGCTCCCGATTGTACGCCGGCCGCCTTGAGCAGCTCCGAGAGTCGGAAGCCCTCCCAGATGCCGTTCGAGATCAGTGGCCCGCCCACGGGGTTGGAGATGCAGGCCAGCGTGCGCTCGTCCCGCACCGGCGTGAATTTCTTGAGGTCTTGCAGGCTCAGGCTCTGGGGCGTGCGCACCAGCCCGTCCACTTTCAGTCGCCAGGTGCTGCCGTTCACCTTGGGGTCGAAGGGTTCGAGGTTCTTGGAGACGTAATACCAGTCCTTGACCGGCGTCACGCCGAACGGCAGGGGCCCACCGGGGGTGACGCTCGCCACCGCCGAGGCCGCCGCCTCGCCGTTGTCGCGGAACAGGGCGGTGAGCCCTCCGCCCGCCACCACCGCGCCGCCTGCTGCCAGGAGGGCGGTGGTGGTGCGCCGGGTCTGGTCGGGAGCCGTGATGGTGCGGCCTGCACCGCGAGCATCAGGAACGGGGCCGAGGGTGACCGGCGGCCCGGCGATGGGGGAGACCACCTGCCCAGGCACTACTGCCGCCATGCGCTTGGGAGCCAGCAGCGCGTTCACGCCGTCGAGGATCAGCCAGAAGGCGATTCCGTAGCCGAGCGCCACGTACCAGGGCGTGAAGATCAACATCAGCACGAAGGCGATCAGGCCTGAGATCTGGCCGCGCCACAGCCCACCCAGCAGCGTCAGGCCACCGAGCCACAGCAGGCTGACGCCGGTGAAGGCGAAGATCTTGCCGCCCTGCCCGAGCCCGAACACCTGATGCACGAGCTGAAACAGCCGGGGAATGCCCAGCAGCTGCGTCAGGGCGCCGAACAGCCGAAGCGGTGGGTAGGCCACCCCGCTCGCCACGAACAGCAGGTAGCCGATCAGGCTGAGCAGAATGGCGGCGATCCAGGCTCTCAAAAAACGCATACTCGTTCCTCCTCGCCGGGGGCCAGGGTCATTCTGGCGCCTGCCGGCGGTCATCTCACCTTATCCTGCTTCACGACTCCTGTTTCACAACAGAACAGCGGCACGCTGCCCTCAAGCCGCGTGCCGCCCAGAATCACCTGCCGCTGGGGCAGGCTTCCGGCTTCAGATCACTTCGCCATCATCGAGTCGGCGACGACCTTGTCTTCGGTCACCACGAAGTCGAGGTTTCCGCCGGCCATGGTGCCCAGGGCGAAGATGCTGTAGCTCTTGCCGCCCGCGACCGACACGCCGCTCAGGTTCTTGACGACGGGGGTGGTCTTGCCGAACGGCACGATGTCGAGGTTCACGCCCATCGGGTCGACGTTCACGGTGTACTCGTTGCCGTACGAGACGCCCATCGGCAGGATGGCGGCGTTGTTGTAGTCCTTGGCGATCGCCTGCACGCGGGGCGCGTCGGGGGCGAGGTGGTAGACGTTCACTTCGGCCTTGGCCTTGTTCATGTTCAGGCTCTTGGCAGTGAAGATCTTGGGCTTGAGGTTCTTCAGGTAACCGACGGCGGCCACGGTGTAGTAGGTGCCAGCGGTGAGGGTCACGTCGCCGCTGAAGACCACGGTGTTCTTGTCGCCGGCGGCGGTGATCATGACCATGTGCTTGCCGGCGGGCACGTTGCCGTAAGGGGTCACGGCCTTGAAGGGGGCGTTGGCGACGGTGCGGGTGCCGTCCACGTACACGTCCACGGCGGGCGCGTCGGAGACGCCGTGCACCACGCGCACGTAAGCAGTCTTGCTCATGTCCATGGTCTGGGCGGAGGCGACGGTCATGGCGGCGGTGGCGAGGGCAAGGGCAGTCAGGGTGATGTTCTTCATGGTGTTCTCCTTGGTCGTGTTCGGTTGCGCGAAGCTTGGTTGCTTCCTGAACTGTTATATGCAGCCGACCTCAGAGTGGATTGCACGATTCCCGCAGTCGCCCGAAGGTAAAGCCCAGATGAAGAACTACCAGCCCCAGCTGCCCGGCACGCCCTTGAACGGCCCGACCACCTCGCCGGTGATCCAGCCGCCATAAAAGTCGCCCGGCTGGGGCGTGACCGTCTCCCCATCCAACGTCACGCGCTCGACCCGGCCGGCGTACAGTGCTACGTATCCGGTGATGGGCCCGAACTCGGGCGTCGGGTGTTCGTAGCTCCAGGCCGCTGCAGGCACCCTCACGCCGCCCGCCGTGAGCGTCCAATAACTCGCCCGGCCCTTCCACTCGCACACGCTGCTGCCCGGTGCCGCCTCTAACACGCCCGGCAGGAAGGCGGCTGGAGGCAGGTAGTAGCCAGGCGGATGGCTGGTCTCCAGTACCCGGTACGCGCCGGTGGTATCGGCGATCTTCTGACCGCTCAGCCAGATTTCTACGCGCTTACTGCTGCGCTCCAGTCGGGGCGGGCGCGGATAATCCCAGACCGATTCCTGGCCGGGGGCGGGCGAGAGTGGAACAGGTTTCATGGGCCGAGTCTGCCCGGCGGGGGCGCGCCCGGCTGTAGGCCCCCGCGCAATCTGCCGGGCCGAGAGCCGAACAAACAGGAACCCCCTGACTCCGAACTGGAATCAGGGGGCTGCACTCCCGGTACTGTCGTTTCGGTGCCGACCGAAGTCGGCGGCCGGATTACTTCAGTTCGACGCGCGCGCCGGCGGCCTCGAGCTGGGCCTTGACCTTCTCGGCCTCGTCCTTGTTGACGCCTTCCTTGATGGCGCCGCCCTTCTCGGACAGGTCCTTCGCTTCCTTCAGGCCCAGGCCGGTGATGGCGCGGAGCTCCTTAATGACGTTGATCTTGGAGGCGCCAGCGTCGATCAGCACCACGTCGAACTCGGTCTTCTCTTCCACGGCGGCGGCGCCACCGGCAGCGGGGCCAGCGACCGCGACGGCGGCGGTGACGTTGAACTTCTCCTTGATGGCGTCGATCAGGTCGGCCAGTTCGAGGAGGTTGATGGTCGCGAGGTCGTCGAGAAACTGCTCTTTGTTGAAAGCCATGGTAGGACTCCTTTGAGGTGAACCGGTTCAGGTTCGGAATTGGGACTTAGGGGGAAAGCGCGGGCACCGAACCAGAGTTCAGGCCGCAGCGTTCTCTTCGAGCTTGGCCCTGTAGGCTTCCAGAATGCCCACGAAGTTGCTCTGGTGACCGCCCAGCACGCCAACCAGCTCGGCGTACAGCTGATCGCGGGTGCCGAGGTTGCTGATGCGCTCGACGACGCTCAGGTCGACGCGCTTGCCTTCGACGTAGCCGGCCTTCATGGTCGGAATACCCTTGTCGTTGGCCTTGGCAGCGTCGCTCAGGACCTTCGCCACGGCGGCCAGGTCGCCCTGGGCCACCACGAGGGCGCTGGGTCCCTTGAGGGCGTCGCTGAAGTCGCGGCCTTCGCCCAGCGCACGGCGGATCAGGGTGTTCTTGGCGACGATCAACTGGCCGCCCTTCTCCCGGATCTGCTTGCGCAGGGTGCTGAGCTGACCGGCCGTCAGGCCCTGGTAATCGACGACGAAGAACGTCTCGATGTTTGCCAGGCTCTTGTCGAGCGAGTCAAGCGTGGTTTTGTTGCGCGGGTTCGCCATGTGGTGAACCTCCTTAATGGGGTGTCCAGGTGCATTGAAAATTCAGTGCGCTTTGGCTGGACAGCTCGGCGGGATCTGAGATTTAAACCTTGCGGTTCCCGCTGTCTTCGTTGCCGAACTTCGCCGATTGAGAGGTGCAAAAGCGCACCGGGGTGCTGAAGGCATGGGGTTGACCCCCGAATTTCTTTTGGACCGGCTGGAGGAACTGCGTACTGCGCGACGGGCGGAAAGAATAAACGGCATCGTTCCGTTCGTTCTGAAAGCCGCACAGCTCCTCCAGCCAGCCTGAACCTTGTGGTTACGCGCTGGTGAGCGACAGGGGAATGCTCGGCCCCATGGTGCTGCTGAGGAACGCGCTCTTCAGGTAGACGCCCTTGGCGCTGCCCGGCTTGGCGGCCTCGACGGCGGCGATCAAGGCCTGGTAGTTGGCCGAGAGGTTACCGGCGTCGAAGCTCGCCTTGCCGATGGGCGCGTGCACCACACCGGTCTTGTCGTTGCGGAACTCGATGCGTCCGGCCTTGAGGCCCTTCACGATGCCCGCCACGTCGAGGCCCACAGTGCCGCTCTTGGGGTTGGGCAGCAGGCCGCGCGGCCCGAGCAGACGCGCGAGCTTCTGGCCGACCTGCGCCATCATGTCGGGGGTCGCCACGACGGTGTCGAAGTCCATGAAGCCGCCCGCGATGCGGTCGATCAGGTCCTCGGCGCCGTACACGTCGGCTCCGGCCGTCTCGGCTTCCTGCAGCTTGTCACCCTTGGCGATGACCGCCACGCGAACGGTCCGGCCGGTGCCGTGAGGCAGGGCGACGGTACCGCGCACGTTCTGGTCGCTCTTGCGGGGATCGATGCCGAGGCGGAAGTGAATCTCGACCGTCTCGTCGAACTTCGCCGTGGCGATGTCCTTGACCATGGCGGCCGCCTCGTCGATGCTGTACATCTTGTTGCGGTCGACCTTGCTGACCAGGGCCGCGTAACGCTTTCCATGCTTAGGCATTATTTCGGCCCCCCGTTGACGGTCACGCCCATGCTGCGGGCGGTGCCGGCCACCGTGTTGGCGGCGGCTTCCAGGCTGCCCGCATTCAGGTCGGGCATCTTGGTCTTGGCGATTTCCAGCACCTGGTCCCAGTTGAGGCTGCCGACCTTGTTCTTGTGCGGCACCGGGCTGCCCTTGGCGATGCCACTGGCCTTGCGGATCAGGTAGCTCATCGGGGGGGTCTTGGTGATGAAGGTGAAGCTGCGGTCGGCGAAGATGGTGATCTCGACGGGGATGATCGCGTCACCCTTGTCGGCCGTCTGGGCGTTGAACGCCTTGGTGAACTCCATGATGTTGGCGCCGTACTGACCGAGCGCCGGGCCGACCGGGGGGGCCGGAGTGGCCTTGCCCGCCGGAAGCTGAAGCTTCACGATACCGGTTACTTTTTTCATAGCTTGTCTCCTTAGCTCCCCCTGCCTGACCTGTGGAAAGGTGGGGTGCTGTCGCTAAGCGCCGCGCTCCTGGCCTGGGGCCGGGGCGGCAACTTTGTGAGTATACAGGCTGGGGCGCGGAGGGAACCAGTCCCTCTCTGCGGCTTCAGCCTCTCTGAACCTGTGCGAAGTCGAGTTCGACGGGCGTCTCACGTCCGAAGATGCTGACCAGCACCTTGACCTTCGACTGCGGCAGGTTGACCTCGCCCACCACGCCGCTGAAGTCGGCGAATGGTCCGGCAGTGACGCGCACCATGTCGCCTTCCTTGAAGTTGACGTTGACCTTGGGGGCCGGAGCCGCCTCGGGGGTCTGCATCACACCGACCGAACGCAGCAGGCGGTCGACCTCGTCCTGCGAGAGCGGCACCGGGCGGGTGCTGCTGCCCACGAAGCCGGTCACGCCAGGGGTCCCGCGCACGGCCTCCCACGACTCGCCGAGCTCGCCGGGGGCGTCGTCGTCCTCGACGTCCATCTGCACGAAGACGTAACCGGGGAAGAGCAGGCGCTCGACCTGCACCTTCTTGCCGCCGTCCTGAATCTCGGTGGCGGTCTCACTGGGCTGCAACACCTGATAGATCTTGGTGTACCACATGCCCATCTTGGAGGCCCGCTCCTTGAGGTTCTTCTCGACCATCTTTTCCTGACCGACGTAGGTGTGCACGGCGTACCACTCGATGCTCATGGCAACACCAGCTTCACCAGGTTGCCGAAGATCAGGTCGTACAGGTACACCACTACGCTGAGGGCGATCACGAAGACCAGCACCGCCTGGGTGCCCTCGATGACCGCCTCACGGCTGGGCCAAGTGACCCGTCCCAGTTCGGTGCGGGCGTCTTTGAAGTACTGAACTAAGCCGTTCATGGTTGCCTCTTTTGGTGAAGGTCTGCCTGACATGCCGGCGCGGACATCGCGCCGGCCGCAAGATCAGATCTTCTTTTCCTTGAAGGCGACGTGCTTCTTGGCCACGGGGTCGTACTTGCGCAGTTCCAGCTTGGCCTGGGTGTTGCGGCGGTTCTTGGTGGTGGTGTAGTAGAAGCCCGTTCCAGCGGTGCTTTCCATTTTCACGATGATGCGTGGGCCGTCCTTCGCCATGAGTTCTCCTTTCGTCCGGGCGGCTCTGACACCGCGTTCCGAACTCCCAGTCCCGCAGCGGTCGCCCTTTTCCCATTCAGACGTTCTGGGCAGCGGCTCCGTGAAGGCTGGTGAAAAGCCCACCTTCCGGCGGGCAACTTGTACAGTATGCCAGTCCTGGGGGGGCAGGTCAACTGTGAATGGGTATCAGTCGGAGGGCAGTCCCGTCGGGTAACCGTCGAGACTTCGGGTGTTCTTGAGCGCCTGATATTCGCGCAGGGCTTCCGGACTGTGGGCGACGGCCCAGGCGTTCAGGTCGTTTCTCTGCGCCACGGTGTCCATCAGGGGTACGGCCATGCCGCACGAGGTCTGCACCAGTTCGATGTCGAGCAGATACACCTGCCGCGCGCCCGGAAGCGGCGGAAACAGGGCCGACCGGGCTTCCCAGTCGGGGTCGACCGGTTGCACCATGCGGGCCGTTCCGTACAGCCGCAAAATCAGGGGTGGTCCCTGGAAGGCGCAGAACATGAGG
>Ga0160429_1002029_pt1 | contig 10853 bp, 7 predicted proteins | sample SolpanmetagenomR_FD_108199 | JGI IMG/M metagenome (GOLD analysis project Ga0160429, IMG submission 108199) | Solar panel surface microbial communities from Lawrence Berkeley National Laboratory, California, USA - R | ecosystem: Engineered > Built environment > Solar panel > Unclassified ... | reverse complement strand
TCGGATCGTCCCAGGTAGTTGTTTTGGTATTGTGGTCAACGAAATACACGCGAGCAGTGTTGGTAAGACGCATTTCCCATCCGCTTGGCAGAGGTCCCAGTTGTGAAACCGGCTGTTGCTGGATTGTCTGATTGTTGGCGTTTTGACCGTACATCCTAATGTACTGCTGCCTTCTGGGGTCAACCCAGGTTGTAGTCCTGGTGTTGTGATCCACGAAGTAAGCACGACCTTCAGGAGTGTGTCTCTGCTCCCATCCAGCTGGTAGCTCTCCGGTTCCTGCGGTAGTAGCACCGGTTGCCATCATAGACAGAGCATTGGGATTTGAGCCACTAGCTGCAGGTGCCGCAGCTTGACTCGGTTCCGCCGCTGATAAGCTGGGAGAACTTGCGCCAGTTCGGTCTTCAGGCAGCATACGTGATTGATGTTGTGCACGTTGCTGTTGAGTAGCTGCCTCTGTAGCATTTCGATGGTCACGCTCATTGTATGCCGCAGTTGGACGGTTCCATGTCGTTGCCCTCGAATTATGATCAACATAGTAGGTCCTTCCAAGGTTATCCTCACGACGTTCCCAGCCAGCTGGTAGTCGTCCTTGATTGTCTTCAAAAGCCGTAAAGTAGCGGTTGCCGCCCGGACCGGTTGCACCTCCAGCACCGGGTGCTGCGCTACCTGATGCTCCTGCGGCCGGAGAGCCGTTCGTTGACGTTCCATTGCCCATTGGTGGTGGTAAACTTGGTCCTGTAATTGATGTTGCTGCGGATCTGTTCGGTGGAGGACCGTCGGGAAGAGAGTTTTGCATTTGTGCAGTTGAGGAAGTCGAGGCAGCTTGGGAAGGCGCAATGGTCGTGGCTGCAGTCGCTGCACCTCCAGATTGAGCTTGACCGCCTCTGTTGATAGGGGTCCGCAGGTTGGTCGACAGATTGAATATAAGTTTTCCGTGTACAACAAGATTGTCGTTTGATTTCTTGAGATCTCTCGTGAGCATTTCTGAATACTCGTGTTAGGCAACCACTATGATTTCTTGCAGAATATTTCCATCTCACCCTCTCCTCCGACGTCTAGATCTATTAGGCTTCCGACTCGCACATTGATAACACCCAAGAAACCCTGATCCTTCTTCTTGAACTTCTTTTGATCAAATATTTGAATTGCAAGGATGCTGTCTTCTGTCGCTTTGCTGGAGCACTGTTTAGCTTGTTGTTTATTCCATCAGGGCGAAGATTCCTACACATCGAAGCTTTCATTCCAATACGGATTCAACGTCTTCTTGATGACTCCCGTAGTTTGAGTCTGCTCGCCATTGACTGTAGCGACCGCAAAAGGATCGGGAAACCCTAGAATAACCACATTTGTCAGAAATGTAAGCCGCTATCAAGAAGCAACGTGCATACTTAGAAGATCTCTCTTGTACAAGCCATCGGCGGCAATAACTTGAAAAAACGTCAGCGATACATCCAAGGTTGTGAATAAATCCAAAGCTAACTCGTAACTCTTAGATTAGGTCGGTTGTCCATGTTCTCCGTGCCTAGCGCAGGCATCCACAAAGACTAGTCGGTTGTATCGCTTCCCAAAGCCTCAAGTATAGGGCCAGGAACAAGGTGTTTGGTTTAGATGGGGTTGTAATGTCGAATATGACAGGGGTTTGTCATACGAAGCTGGCCAATCTCAAAAGGTGGCTGAGCACGAGCGCTGCGGGAGCGCAAGGAGGAGGAAGAGGCAACTCGGCTGGTTCAGAATTGATACATGAAATTTACGACAAGTTGAAGGAAGCAGTCAGGAACGCCAGCGCGAGCTCTGCAATGATTAAATAGGACGTTGTATTTGAGCGAAGGATCAAGCATTTGATCCCGCACTCTGCGACTTCGCCTTCATAGTTTGTGACGCAACCATAAGCGTATCCGCCGGCTAGCACAACCATTTATTACCTCGTATTTGTCTATGAATAAACAAAGAAAGTAGAGAAATTAAATACTGAAGCTAGTCTCGGGTTTTTTTAGTTGGAGCATTGGCAGCATATCTCACTTATACTAAAAAGAACAGCCAAAATACATGTAAAAGACTTTTCCAGAAGATCGTTTGATTCATCAGATGAAGGCCTACTTACCCAATCCACGAGTTGAAAGAATATAAACAGCCATCTTCCATATCGTTATTAATCTAACCTTTCTCATGTATGTAAAAACGTTTTAAGAGGAAACTGAACCAGGTATTTAGATCCTACAGGCTTTTTATTTCTCCTGCACCTCCGGTTATTGAGGACAGTCGACATATAAGCTGTATCTTATGAGATATCGAAATGAAACACTGCCCATGATGGAAAATACTTTTTTGACCAATACCGTCAGGTTTACTAGCCTCGTCTCTCCGTGATTGCTTTTCTCTCAAGTGCAGCTTGGTATGGCGAGTACTTGATTCCAACTCTCAATACGGCGCATATCCTCTAGCCCGACCTCTGTAGCCACCTCGGTACCTGAATGTCATGTCAATCGTCTGACGAAAGTTTTCTCTGAAGTGCTGGTACTGACCCTCCTCCTCGCGGTGGTCCGTATGGTCCTGGCGGCGGTGGGCCATAGCCTCGAGGTGGGTAAGGCATACCACCGCCACCGCCCCGACCACCTCTAAATGATGGACCTCTGCTCGGACCACCACGACCTCTGGCTAAGCCGGGCAAATTCGTCCGCTTAGGAACGACCTACGTATCGTGTTAGGGTACTTGTTCTAAGACAAAACACACAATGGTCTCTAAACCTACCTTGAGACTTCTTCCTCGGAACAAGCTTTCGTTCAGAACGAGTGCTTGCGCAACCAGACTCGGTTCCACAAATTCTACATACGCATACCTGCAGACGCCTATTAGCGTTCCGTCTCTTGCAGCCGATCTCTTGCCAGGTAGCGAGGATTTTGCTGGGGGGACAGGAAAGACGGATAAGGAAGTTTTGAGAGAGGGCAAATCAATCGCGTGGAAAAAATGAACGCCCTTCTCTTGATAAAATTAAACTGACCCCTTGGGATGGCCGGTGAACTTGTCCAGCAGGATCGTGACGCGATTTATCGAGCCGCATGTTTGGAAGTGCGCCTGAATCTCCTCGGGCGAAGCGCCGTAATCCACATTGCCGACAAACACGCTGCGCGCATCAATGTCCTCTTTGTTTTCGCGCAACTCATTGCTCTGTTGGTCGAGACTGGCTTGCATCTCGCGTAGTTTTGCAGCTTCGGCTTCCATCTCTTGGACTCTTTGCTTCATGGCGGTAATCTCTTCCTATGGTAAAATAATCAGCCGCTGTGTGCGTAAACGCGCGCTGTAGGAATTATTGACGCGGACGGATTAGCAAGACGTCGGATTGGCAGGTTTTTCAACACGCTAAGTCTGCGTACCTCGTCGTTTCCATCCTCCTCAGGGTGATCGAGGTGATCGATAGGGCCCTCCTCATGCTTAATCCCGTTGTCGGACATGTTGTGTGGTTTACAAGGATTTTACTGAATGACGCGTAAGTGAAACAGTCGTATGTCTGTGCGACCTTGAGACAAACCTTTTCGCGACTTGAAATCTTATGTAGGGGATTAAGAACGCCAGGTAAACGCGCGATGCAAAAATAGTGGTCACTGGGTGGTGTTTGGTAAAGTGGTTAAAGAGTAACGAAGCAGCGAAAGTTAGTTTACGAATCCCGAGCGAGTCAGAAGCATGGATGTCACGTGATTATGATTTGTGCATTTCGTCAGTTAATAATTATTGTGAAGTATCTCTGTATCACTATTCCAGCGTCATGGCATAGGTAATTAGCCCCTTGAAAACAAAATTCTAAGGTCTCGAGACGCTCTTGAGGAAATGCCATTCAAAGTCCATCGGTTCTGACCATACTACATGAACCTCATCGGAGATGTTCTTAGATCCCTAAGCATGATTAGTCTTGTCCTGTGAAACTACTTTACATGTACTAACAGTGGGGTTCTTTGCACGGAAAGCAAGGTGTCCTTCGTACAATATGGGCTCCATGTCCTCTTCTTCTGGCACATCAGTGCTAGCACCTTCATCTGTCTCCGGATATAACGGAAGAACTCTCCCAAAGGTTGCCTTCTTCTGCGACTGCAGGTGAATAGCATTAGGCGCTGGTGGTGTATAGACCGGTTTATGCTCCATTGACCAGTATGTCGGTGAATCTCTAGTCCAGCCTAACTCAGCTTCCAGTTTGCGTTGTCTTTCTAACTTGAGCTTCTGGATCTCCTTGAGCAACTCCTCCCTAGAAGGATCAGTAAACTTAGGAGAGTACGCCCTATGGGAGATCTGCTCTATCCGCGCTGCGTCCCCAGCGTTCGCTGGATCTTCTTTACGTGAGTCAGCTTGTGCCGTCTCTCCATGATCTGTAGGAACCACCAAGTCCGGCTCATCCCTCATTGTCTGCGTTGCAACGTCCTCGTCCTCTTCTCTAGGACGTTTTCGACCGGCTGATGTGCGTCCTTCGGTCATTATGCTTCCAGAACCAGGACTGTGAGGGACTGTATCAGGTTTATCGTTGCACATCCTCTGACGTCTTTGCAAAGGCGAAGCTTTCTTCAAGATCTTGGGTATTGTTGTGACCTTGGGAATTTGAACTGTGCTACTAGTCCTATTCCTTGGGCTTTTCACTGGGTTCATTCCTCGTGTTTGTTCGTTTTTGTCGTTTGGAGACTGTTGCTTGACATTTGATAGAGTACGTTTGTTCCTCGTTAGACTCCCAGCTCGTTCAGCGATTGTTTGACTGGTAGAGAAACTGCAAGACGGCATGCCTGTATTCCTTTGTCCAATCATCTCGTCCAGGGCGGTTGTCCATGATACGCTTGGGTCGTCCGAATTTTTTATCTTGCTCGGACGTACCTTGACATCAATGATTTTCTCCTTGGTATGACATCTAAAGGGTTGCGCTGTATTCGCCTTCTTCACTACTCTAACCGAGGGGATGACTTCCAAATAGTTTGTTAACATATGACTGGCGCCTTCTGGCCACTGCTTTCCATTTGGTTTACCAGAACTGTATTTGATCATTTCGAGTTCTGTGTACAACCACAAAATAGCAAGTAATATCTCCTCTTCCTCAAGTTGCCTGATTTCGCGGATGAAGGCCAATGGTGGAACGGACAAGTCTTCATCCTCTGTTTGCACAACGATAATATCTCCAACAGAATAATCCTCGTTATCTCGATACATTACAGGAATCTGAACCAAATCATACCATTCAGGCACTTCTCCTTTGGAGTGTGCAAGTGCCACAATGCGCACTGCAGGCGAGAAATTGTTTGTTACAGCGTATGGAATCGAAGCTATGGGAATAAAATCTTCACTCTCTTGCGAGGACTGGCTTGTTTCTTTCTCTTTTGATGTTTGAAACTCCGGTTTAATTTTACTTTTAGATGTGTTCAAAGTCAGAGTGATCTTGGAAGGGCTTGCCAAACTAGTTCGCCTGCTTGCTTCGCTCAAGATCTTTGGCGTCTTACTCAAACTCCAAAGGCTGCTTGTCCAATTGTCAGTTTCTGGGTGCGGATTTTTAATGAATTCTGGATGCTGATTCAGAGTCGCGCCAATACTATTCATCAATGCGCTCCACGGAAAGTGAAGAGCATAGGATGGGTAAGTCGCTACAATGGAGTTGCAGATTTCAAGACTAGACAAAAAACGTGTTGGGGCCGCTTCAAGTGCTGCGGTGATGTACTGAGCATAATTACCCTTCGGTTTATCCAGACTCGATGGATGTTCTTGATGTTCAGCCTCACTCGGAGGCGACGACGGAGAACTTTGTGAGCTCGTTCTGCTGCGAAAGCTGCTTCCTGTGTTTAACGCTTCTGAACACGATGTGGCGGATGAGATGTCCTTGCGGTCGATTGATGTGCTCTGGATTGACCTCGTGTTGTTAGGCAAGGGTGCTGCAAAATGACCACCAAGATCTCGATCTTCTCGCTTAATGTTAGCAATTAGTTCCAAAGGAGTGAGTTCTGCACTTCGAATTGCTCTCTCAGGCAGTCCATCAATATTCGGTAAAAGCCTTGGGAATCCAGTTTCTTTATCAACATGCACTAACGTCAACTTTCTCTTTTGAGTCGGAGGATCAGCTGTCCCGTTGAGCATAGCTAATTGGTGTTCTACTATTGGACACTCAACTCGCATGTTTTCAACAGCGTTCGAGAGCTCCGGTAAGGTGGGTACAATGGATTGTGGACCTTCCAGAGGTGTCCCGTCCATTAGTTCTCCATCTTCAAGATCTGATGACTCATCACAAGTTGTGGAGATATCCATACTAACAGAGTCTTCAGACTGTAATGCATCACTTAACGGCACTTCGATATCAGGCGAACCACCGTTGTCGAGAGAAATATCCATGCTGGCTGAGTCAGAAGCATTCTCGTTGTGTTTCCACCTTGAAGATGGTTTGGGCTTCTCCAAGACTTCAGTCCTTGGCGTACTCTCCAATAGTGGCAGTAAACTATCAGATCCAGTCAAATCACGTTCGGGTTTGATAAACACTTCGGTTTCAGGAGTACATCCCTCAAGAATGTGCGTAAGCGCACCCTCTTTGGGACTGGTTTGCCGATCGCTTGCCGTTGCCTGAAGTGCGCTGCCGCCAATTGGCGCCGAGACTATGCTGTTGCGTTTCTTGATTGCCGACAATCCTTCATGGTGTTCTGAGAGTTGCAATTTTGGTCGTTTTGCTGGTGGCTGCAAGAATGAATCTGAAGATGGCTGCGAAGTTCTGGAAAGCGAGCGCATGGTGCAAACATAGCACCGCCAGCTGCTGCTACTATTCAGAGGTCAGTGGGGGCTTTACAAGTAGAGCAAACTAGTGGATTCGAAGAGCTCACTTTTGTTGTACTAAAGTTACCATCGGTTTGTGACAAGCCTTATGGAATCGCCGACGGCAAGAACAAGCAACTAACGGGTTATAACTAAATCCTTCTGCCTGGTGGCATACGTGACACTTTGCCGTTCTTTTTAGTGATGAGGTTGAGGATAAGGATCGGCTGTCATCGTCATCTAACCGACGTCGGTTCAGGCTCAAAGCATCCCGTTTTCCAGTACTGCTATTACGCACAGAGCCATTGCGAGCAGACGATAGAGAACTGGATCTCTGGCTAGTCTTAGCTTTTTGTAGTTCTGCAAAAGAGGTTGACGGCTTGTTTGCTTGTGGTAGGTGAAATGATGGCCTAGAATCTCTTGCTTCTTTGGGCTCCCTTCTTGTATTGTCGTCTTTTCGCAAAGACTCGCCCTTTCGAGACTCTAAAGTTCACATATATCAGCGCCGTAGTTTTTGATACATAGCTTCCCCAATGCAAGAGCTATTGTGACTCACCTTTTCGAACATTAAGGAAAGAGAAGCCGCTATCAAACTTCTTCATCCGTAGGCTGTGTCCCCAAAAAGGAGTGCCATTGCAGGACATGTAGCACTTCGAAGCCGCATCTTGACCTTCGCCAGAATCGGGGAATACCACGAAATACCCACTACTTCCGCTTTTGGAGCTCTCGTGGACACTGTCAATTCCGTACTTGCAAAGACGTTCTTTTAGTCTTTCTCCTAGGCCATCTGAAACTGGTACATCTAAAGCGGACACGAATATGTAGGGATTGTTTCCTTTAACAGTGTTAAGAGTCGTGTGAACTTGTCGCTTTGGAAGCTTCGAGACATCAAAGAGGCCTCTTGAGGATTCCGTCATAATAGACCCGGCTAAGACCCTGGCAAGTGATTGCGTTAGTCTTCATGCCAGGACTTTAAACTATTCCTCCTTGAGGAGGCATACCGAAGCCCATAACACAACCTCCAAGCTTAGACCATCCCTACTCCCATCAACCACGTGAGATAATTTTGGCAACTAGGAGATCTGTCATGTGGTGGTGTTGCCTTAAGCTGACAAACTACCTTATCTGCTTGTGAATTAGAACGAATTCTTACATCTGTCATCCTAGTGAAGTTCACAGGAAAAAATGTAGGTTGACCACGAAAACTTAGACAGATCACGGAATGTTTCATCACACATTTTTTAGATCACTCATGCATGTCTCAGTTGTTTTGAATATCGTTGTTGATCTTCATGCTCGTTCTCAGAGGTTCGATAAATTTTAACGAGGGAGTACTTGTTTAACACGCCTCAGCTGACCTACACCAACAAAACGCGACGCGTTCGCCATAGCAGTCGAATGAAATGTCCCATGTGCGTCATCGCCATTCGCTATTTTCGATGGAATTGCAAAGATAGTTCCTTTTTTGACGGGTTGATTTGATATGCACAGCGCGTCAGTCGCGGCGCGATAGCTCTACGACACGACGTATGCCATGCCCACTAGGACTTTTAACGTCGACATCTTGGAGGTGGGCCAGCATCCTCAGCTATCAATCAAGCAGCACAACGGGAAACTCCCAAACCATAAGAGGATTTCGAGTCGGACCTTTTACCATGTGGATCATCATAGACATGTTTCGAAACAGAGTAACAGCTGAAAATTGCTGGACCGCATAGAATTTGCGTGACCTCGGCCAAGCGCGTAGGATGTGGTTGTCACACAGCAAAGCAAAGAAAGGCACGGTTCGTTTTGACAATTTTACGATTTTATAACGTACAAGAACCTGTGAAATCAACTAACCTGCAAGACAACTTGGACTGCTGAACATTGACACAAGGTTTTTAGATTTGGTTCAGAGAAAATAGAGAAACTAATGATGGGCTGGAGTGTTTTGTTGCGAAGCAGTGTGTCGCGACGGGTAGGCGCGCAAGGGTGTCCGAATGCAGTTCACCAACAAAGGCATACAACTGTACAGCTTGAAACACAATCTTATATTTACGATTGTGCTACGATGGTAACAATCATCTAGGGTATCCATACATATGTCCACCTCGAATGCTGGGGTATCAGCTATAAGCGCCACAAAGTAATACGAAGCAAAGCTAAAAACAGCAGCACGATCTCGTCAATCATAACCCAATGCGGGCATAACCTTTCTTTCAATCCTCCTCAAACACTGGGCCAGGAGATCTCCCTCGATGTGGGCCTAGTCTTTCGCTTTGCTCTTTGAGCCCACTACCACTCCTTTTCCTGAATCCCAACCTCGATCCGATTTTACGCCATGGATTTTCTACAGGACTCCGTTGCCTTGGTTTCCTACCTCCTGCTTCGCTTGGCGGAGGTGTTGTGGATGATGGTGAAGTTTCGTGCATTACACTCGCCATAGACCCACCAGGCTCCTCGCTTAGGGATAAAGCTCCACTAGCGGAGCCACTAATGCTACCGCTGCCAGACGGCTTTTGAGTCGCTTTCGAAGATTGTGATCCGGCAGGGTGACTAGATGGACGACTGAGATGTGGCAGGGGATGACTGTGATGTGGATGAGGCGTCGGTCGCGTTCTGGAAGACGAAGAATCAACAGCTGACAATCCGTGTGAAACAGACGGACGAAGCGGGGCGGTTGTGGCAGAGTGTCTGCTGGATGGGCTCCCCTTTTCAGCAAACTCTCCTGAGAATGGTGAAGGATTACCAGCTTGAACGTCGTTCAGGAATGGGAAGAAGATGGACTCTTCCATGAGGTCATAGATCTTCTTCAATGCAAGTTTCAAGCTGACGGGCGAGGGTGGTAATGATGATTCGGGGATTGATAAAAGTGCTGACCGAACGTCGCCAGGTAGATTAATCTCTCGTGGTCCATTCGGCGTCATGTAAACCCGCATTATGCGCTTCCACGCCTGCTTCAATTTCTCCTTCTGCACGCTGTCCGGAGACTCAACCGAATCTGGCGATTGTTCAAGAACCTCTTGCCATAGCTTCTCGTACTGTTTTGCATCCACAGTGAAGTCTATATTTTCTTGACATAGGTTTTGAGCAGCGTATGCTGTAAAAGCACTGAGCGTCCACGGCGCAGGTGCTGTATCCGCAAGTATCTCCGCCAATGTCGGCCGTTTTATTCGCGGCTCGCGCTGCGGATCTTGCTTGCGTTGTTGAGAGACCCTGCGAGTCGTTTCTGGAGTATGACTGGTGGCCATGCTGTGGTCGTACGACTGCAAGTCGGTATCAAGGATGGATATCGCAAAGGGCTCTTTCCCTTCGATGACGGGTATGTCGAAAACTGTCAATGGTTGCTTGCGAAGAGAGGAGACGACTTTGAAAAATCGCATAGTCTTCTGTCTCCTATCTGGTCAAGAATCTTCTTTTAAACTGGCTCAGGAGTCCACGCTCAAGGTCCCAAGAAGCCAGGTTCGTCGCCAGAAGAGTGTTCTGGATGAAGAAGTGTGTCATGTAAGATCGTTCAACAGCCGTGAGTCAATATACGCATTGAGAAGTGCGGGGATGGATACAAGTGAGTGGACAGCGGAGAAGTAATAAAGTGGAAAAAAGGCAGCACGAACGTGTGATGCTGTAAACTAAAGAAAGAAAAAGGAAACGGATCGCAATGTGAAAAGGTAGGCAGAAACGAAAGTAATTTCCAGGAAGGAGTGAGTGGTGAAGAAGGCCGCGAACGAACAAGGAGGGGCCCGTTATGGAGCCAAGAAGACGCTAATAAGCTTCCAATCCACCCATGTGACATGATCCTTCGCGTTGATTTGTGTGAGTGACGATTATTTGGTTGTCATTCGTTTCGCCCACTAATAATAATGAGTACAGCGCATTTGTTATGCTTCTACAATTATTTGCGGTAGGTCAAATGCTCCTTTCCGCACGGCTGCCTGATGCAAAGGCTTGCTGATGTGGTGCTGCTATTTCGGATGACAAGCCAAGGCATCGTTATTGTTATTATCTTGGGTTGCCTGACTCTTTGGTCGATGTTTGATCATCCTTTTGTCGACACGACCATGCCGCAGCGCGCACCACCATCGTCTCGTTTTCATCTCGTCCGATCTCATCTCAT
>Ga0160429_1002027_pt1 | contig 10862 bp, 10 predicted proteins | sample SolpanmetagenomR_FD_108199 | JGI IMG/M metagenome (GOLD analysis project Ga0160429, IMG submission 108199) | Solar panel surface microbial communities from Lawrence Berkeley National Laboratory, California, USA - R | ecosystem: Engineered > Built environment > Solar panel > Unclassified ... | reverse complement strand
GATCTTAAATGGTCTCAATCTCACCAAAGGATTCTACTTTAGCTATACCTATGATTTGGCTAAAAGTCTACAGGAGAATCACGGTTATATCAGACTTCCGAGTCGTGAGAACCGCTTTCAATGGAATTTTGAGCTTCTCAAGGACTCGATCGAGTCAACTTCACCTTGGTACATCGGCATAATACATGGATTCGTGGATCAGATAAGTAAGCGGGCTCGAGTTCTTCGATTGCGCAGAGTCTGAGATAGTGAACAGAAATAGACCTCTTCGGCCGACAAATACAGGTCTGTCTGATCGCTCGGCGATCGCGGCATTTCGCAGGAGCTAGATTCTTGAAGAGAGGTGTCAATCTGCGAGGGCAGGTAGCAAATGATGTGGAAACTGAACAAATAGTCGGCATGTGTCGCGAGCTCACCAGTTATGTGCAATATCGAGGTAGTATTCCGTTGCATTGGTCTCAGGATACAAGCAATCTGGCGCCGAAGCCCAAGATTTCCCGTAAGCTACCAACATCGGCTGAGGAATGATGCTGTGAATTGATGATGGTTCGTAGTGGATCTCTCTGATCCTTTTTTCACCTCTGCGGCAATACATTTTGATGATATGATAGCTAGCTATGGAACACCTATTATCGCGCTTAACTTGATCAAGGTGAGCTCACTCGAGTGCTTCAAAAGCTCAGACTGAACATTTATGCCTTAAAGCAACGCGAACGGCTGGAGCGAGAAGGAGTATTATTAGATGAGTTTTCCGATGCGATAGCCTACCTGAATCAGACGCTCCCGTCGGAAGACCAGATACGTTATATCGCTTTCGATATGAGTAAAGCGACCAAGAGGTATAAGGCATTCAATCACTCGATCAAGCAAATTTCTGATCATTGTCAGTCCTTTCCATGATGTTTTAGGCATTCTCAATGAAATAGCAGCAGAGGCTATTGGAAAGACGAAATTTTATCATGTTAAAGCAGAACCATACATGAACAATGTACGTAGACAGCTCCGGTAGGTCACCCATATAATGGCGGGCCATCCCAAGTACTTATTAAGTATAAGAAATTTAACACATCGGACGAAAGAGGAAGCATGGCGGCAGGTGCCACTTCTGCAACAAGGTACGATACGCATCAACTGCATTGACTGTCTGGATCGTACAAATGCAGCCATGTATATGGTTGGCAAGCGCGTGTTCACGGAACAGGTAGGCTCCAAATATATACTCGAGACTTGACTATTGAACTATTGTATAGTTGACTGCGTTAGGCATTCTGTCAAATGATCATCCTGAATTGCCTTTCGATTGTCATGCTCTAGAAGCACTGATGGCCTTATACCAGAATCATGGTGATGCAATCGCATTGCAATATGGCGGTAGTCTTCTAGTGAATACTATGGAAACATATCGCAAAGTGAATCAGTGGGCCGCGCAGGGCCGGGATGCTTTGGAAGCATTTAAAAGGTGGCATAGCAATAGTTTTATGGGTATGTCACTAAGACTATCTAGATAAGATAAGATCACTGATTCTGATGTGTAGACGCTGATAAACAGAATGCAATAAATCTGTTTCTGCGCAACTATCGTCCGGCGCCATCTAGACCGCAATTATGGGAACTTCCGAACGATTTTTGGCTACACAACCCGCATCCGTCCGAGATAGCAATGCAATCTGTACGCAATTACACCCAATGGAGGCGAAAGGGTAGCGAGCTTCGAGCTGATGAACCTCGGAACGAGGATCTTCAATATGATGAGTTCTATCAACCACAATTACTAACCTCTTTCGGGAGTTATCAGTTCCCCTCTGCGAACTCGAATATCGAGGAAGAAAGTCCTTTCATAGCGCCCGAGAAGCAAATCACGGAAGCGGCGTCAACTGGAGGCGATAGAGCAAAGATAATATCGGTTTCATACGAAGGGGAAGTTGGTGCAGCGTTAGTATTACGCACAATTCCAGGCCAAGATATCGAAGCGCTGTGGAGGAATACTATCTTTGCTAAACCGCAACCAAAAGCTCAAGCAGTAGCCAAGAAACCGTACCCTCCTTTCCTTATTTCTGATAATCTTGACAACTCCGTACGATGCGATGCCGAGAGTGCTACTCTGTATGAAGCTTGGTGCAATCTTTCTACCCAGCTGTCTAAAGCTCCCGAAAGCCACTATGAGGAGGTCGGCTCATTCTACGAGACGTGGTTGCAGCCCCAGTGTTCCGAAGTGGGGCATACGAGCAGACGATCAGTTGCGTCAATACGGCAGTCGATAACATCGGCGCTCGAGGTATCTGACACTGCATCAATCGGTACGCAAGATTGCGCTGCATATTACGAGCATTGGCTCAATACAGCAGCTACAGCCCAGCAGGAACTCGTTATATAGCATTCACAGAACAGTGTGAAATCGATCAAAATATACTCTCGAGCATGACGAATTTATATCAATATTTATTGATTCATCGCTAAAATCTAAATTTATCTCTTCTATCTGCATATGAATGTTACATAATGTTCTTGCTTGTATGTACAATGTAGTTTCAATCCGGACTAGGTAAAGGATCCACCCGAAGTGTGCGAGCGAAAGCTTGTTCAAGCTTCTTGGTACTGCTCACACTCCAGCGCCGAACAGGTTTCGTTTGCGGTGTAGGAGTATTCTCCTTATCTTCCTCGCATGCAGATGAATCGCAAAGCTGCTCCTGATGATTTGGACATAGATTCGGAAGGCCAGGCTCACTTTCATAACCCAAGTCACGGAGCGGAGAGGTAAGCACGGGAGTTGCTCTAGGCGACGAGGTTACGCTCCGGTCGCCTTTCGACTCGATTGCGTTCACTGCCGAAGTGCTGCTCCCGAGCCGAGGCTCTAGTTCTAGACTACGCGAATAGAGTACTTCAACGTCTTGATCCTTGTGCTCCGCTAACCTGCCTTCGATCCATGATATAACCTCTGGTAAAGGATGTATTGAATATGAATAGGTTTGATGGGTTTGGATCTCACGTATCTTCGAAGCGATTCGTGCGAATTTATCAAAATTGACGACACGAACTGCTGGATAAGATCCAGCATGTCCCAGCTGTTCAGCTTCGAGATCTATCCATGTCTGATTTCCATCTTCGATGAAGGTCAGATCTGTCAGATATACTCCGAGAAAGGGTACGCAAGGACAAGACAGACTATGAAGATTGCGTCGATACTCCGAAAAGTTCATCCTGGGATCCATCACTTTACGTAACTCCTGTAACATCTGCTTGTATTTTGTACTCAGAAGCTAAGTTAATGTTTGAGTACACAGAAAGCAAAATAATTGCGCAGATTTACTCCCCAGGTCCTCTGCAATCGATGTACTGGTGAGCAATTTAGACCTGCTAATATCGCCATCACGCTGCTATAATTATGCAGACTCAAGCACTTATGAGCCAGATTTATAGTATGCTTCAGAAATTGAGCCCTTCTTTTGACATCGGTGTCATGCAAGATTTGCGTAGCCATCCAGCTTGTTATCTAAACGGGTTGAGCGGATTATAACTTAACAGTAAGCCGGATTACTTGATTGGATAGCGATATCATACTCTTGATGTTAGGTGAGAATGAAGAGCTATCAGCACCACTCCATCTTTTATCTATGCATTCGTCTGGTGCTATACAAACGAATTTCTCATACTCGATGCTGGTCAATTGTCGGGCAAGCTCCAAAGCGTCTAGATCAAGGAATTGTTGCATCGGGTCCTTCGAAGCCTGTAAACGAACACGGACTGGCGATGGACATTCGTGACTCGGTGCACTCACTCGATGTCTCAAGTTGCGAGTAGACAAAGTTCCGCGTCGCTTGCTAATGACATTACTCAAAGCTTCAGCAGCGAAAGGAAGATGTCGCTGAATTGTTGTGCCAGCAAAATCTTCTATATCTGGTAAAATACGACGATCAGTCTGGTCGAAGTATGATTCTACCCACATCTTCACCAAATTGAGGACTCTGGTAGCGATATCAATACGAGTAATGATGGCTTGAAGTCGGTTGAGTCGTCTTACCTCAAGCGAATAGGCATAAGCTTCTTCGCATGCCATTCTGCTATCTGCGCTTCATTCAGATCGGCTGGCGATTCGAGGTCAAATCTCTTTTTGAGTGTATGCAAAAGATCCTCAGGTTCAGCGAATGAGCTGACAGTCATGAGGAAGGCTGTGGTATACGTCGAATCTGTTAATTTACTTAGTTCCGCATATACAGGAAGGTAAGTGAACCTACCAGAAGTGTCATGAGCTGTGACGCGGTTTACCAGCGCTTCCAAAGTGCCACACTTCACTTGACCATCGCCACTGAGGAGTAGATCTTGTAGGTCAGACTCCAAATGTGTTTTTACTTCAGCTGAGTTTATTGGTCTTGCCTGGAGACCAGTAGCCGTGCTCGTATCATCTGCATCCATGGATTCTTGTGTATGTTCTGTAATTAGTTGTCTAGCCATAGTTCTCTTCAAAGTTGGTGAGCCCCCCGAACTGATCGTATCGGACTCGCCAACGTTCCGAGCTTGACTTCTTAGATTTGTCATTTCCCTCTCATCCCATTCGTCAAGCATGCATTTGAGCGCGATGACTAGATATTTCGTAGCAGTTTCGACAGATTGGGCCACTATTTCCACCGTTGCTAACGAGTCAGCGGGCGCCCAGGGATCTTCACACGCGAATTTGGTCGTCGAGACAAGTGATGATATGTAGTTGAAAACCGATTGCTTGGAAACTTCGTAACTCACTAAGGGTAGCGATGTATCAATATTCAGCTCATCCATGACACTAAGCAGCTGGCCAACCTCCGTGACAACGAGTCGTGTTCTCTCGATGATGAGATTCTTGTATGGACTTCCGACCATTGAACTTGTGGGTGGTCGCAACGAAAGCGACTTCTTTAGCCAAGCGATAGCGGATATAATGGATGACAGGCATTTATCTACTTGATGAACCACTTCCGGAATAGTCTGATCCACTACGATAGGTCGTTCCAAGCTTCTTTGTAACGGCTTTAGCTGGACTCCAGTCTCGTTCGCAACCTGATAATAGTACAGCAATGCCTTTTTCAGTTGATCCAGCTCGCTAGCCATAATTATCGGTGCATCAGGAGCCGGCCATATCCGCGATGCCTCTCTTGCCGCCACGATCAACGACACAAGCCCTTGCATGACACCTCTTTGTGTCTTCTTCATACTCGATGCCATGGCTTCATTATCTGTACAAGATGAAGCGAGCAGCACACGGCGGACCAGACTAATCACCCGGGCGGATGACTCCACATATTTCCGTTTTCTGCGCTCGCCAATGATTTTCTGTGATAACGCCATGGAATCGAAGACCGGTTTTAGTAATTGATCCCAATTGATCCAATCTTCTGTTGGGGTCTCTGGGACGGGCAATTCGGCCACTAGCGAGCCTACAGGTGACTGTGGTCGGTCTTTAAGGATTATAAGCTACAACAAGTGAGCACAACGTCTGTGACAACTGCAAAGCATGAGTTGGCCTACCTCATCATTAGTGACCTCCATCTGCGGCTCTTCCCATTGTGTTGTATTACTCAAGACATTATAGTAAAACAATCTGCCTCTGGTGCTGAGCCGCCTTGACCAATGCATGGGTAGATGTTCTGTTGGTGTGACCTTGGCAGAGACAGATCTCGGGCGTCCACATACCAGATCGTCCTCGATCTCCGACGGAGGCTTTGGGGGAAGATCCCTTTCTCTGTAATCATCCGGAATGCGCAGGGGTTCAGGTATGGATGGTGAAACACTACTATCTTCTATACTGACCAGAGAATCTTCGTCAGCAAATCGAATCCATTTCTTCGATAGATTTGTCAGTAGACTGAATTGCAGTTTTCGTGGGAGATGATAATGATGCATTGGAGGATATTGTACGCTTTGTTGAGCGGTCTCTCTCACGCTCTTGCCCGTTTCATCTTATCTCTGGCGCTCACATCCATTCCCGCTTTTATGCTTGAGAGTGTGACCTACCCCCAGCACGATCTGTCCCTCTCTGATCTTCCCGAGGTAATTTCCCGGCGTCCACCCCCTTTTGCCCGTTGTGAGTGATATACAATCACACCACCCCGTTTGCAGTATTTGCAGGACGTTCAAGTATTCGTTTTGTGTGTAGTGTAGCGTGTTGGGGATTGCCGGTGGAGAGGGGTGGAGTGTGCGGGTGATTAGCATGTTTTTTTTACTTTTTAGTTTTTGCTTTCTGCTTTTTGCTTTTTGTTTTTGGGAGGTTGAGGTGACGCGATGGTGAGATGATGGGCTGGATTTGGAAAGTGCTTGAAATCACTTGTTTGGAGAGGAAGGGGATGGAGGGGGTTAGAGGTTCATTATGAGCAATGATGCGGGGAATGGTGGTGGGTGTATAGTACTGTATAACCAAAAGCCCAAAAGTACAAGTTTTGAAGGAAAAGGTTTCCTAACAAAATCGTACCTCCGCTTCATCCTCCTCAGCAGTAGTGTAGTAAGAAAGATACAAGAGAGGAAGAAAGGAATGTTCAGATTCTTCAACGCTCAATTGCAGAAACGGCCTGTAATTACACAGATATGGTCTACCGGTAACACGCTCCCATCAATCAATTACAGTACGGTAGACAGACCACCAGCTGCTAAAAAAATAATAGGTCTGCTATTCTTGATGGGAGATGCAGTAGCACAACATACAGTACAGAAGAAACCGATCGAAGAACATGATTGGCCACGAACAGCACGGATGGTATCATACGGAACATTGTTCGCTGTAAAATATACCTCCGAGTCGTCTGAACAACTAGAATACATAATGGAGACTCATGGTTATAGGCACCAGCAGTCATCGGATGGTATAAAGTACTCAACAGATACATCACATTGCAATCAACGGCAATGACAACTGTAGCGAGAGTCGCCGCAGATCAAATACTGTTTGCACCTCCAATGACTGTATGCTTTTTTGCCGGACAGACACTTCTAGAAGGGGGTAATATACAGCAAATCAAGGAGAAGCTGAATACTGTAAGCTGAGCAGACCTCATGCACGTGGTGTAGAGCAATTCTGACAAACCAACAGACTTACTGGGAAACGATGTTCGCGAACTGGAAAGTCTGGCCTGTAGTTCAACTCGTAAATTTCGCGCTTGGTAAGCTCATTGATTGGAAGGTGAACCGTTTGTTCATTTTGAGTAGTGCCCGTCAATTATCGTATCATCGTAGTGAATGTGATCAGTATTGGCTGGAACGCTTTTATCAGTATGATGCAAACTCGGTAGGCGACTGAAAGGCAAATCTGACATGATAGAGACTCGTTACGGCAATACTCGAGCTACGATACAGGATAGTAAGGGGATCGATGCGAGTGCTATGATCCTCCTTCTGCGTTGGGGCTTCACTTTCTGTTAGACATTTCGAGTCGTGAGATTACAAGTCTCGAACCAGCAGCGCTCAAGGGATATCTTGTTGTGGTGCGAAAGCTTTGCCTCCGTCCATTGCTCATACATTCTGAACTTTTTTCTCATGCAGTCATGTCATGTCCGAGATTAGATTATGCGATTAGTCGGATTAGTATCATTCTAATTTACCTGATGACAACCGATTTCCGCAATGAAGTTATTTTCCCATTTGATCACACAGTACCTTATAATAGATCACACAGTACCTTATAACTCTTCACACAAGACACAAACGACAACGAAGCTGATTTCCCGTCATAAACATACCTGGGAATGCTCGCCCCGGATGATTGGACCCATCTTCTTCCAGATACTGACTTTGTGCGCTTACTGAAGTCTATAGATTGGAGTCAGACACAGGCTGGAGCTTTACAGCAATGGCCCAATTTCCTACGGAGAGAGTTGTTTCACGTCCTCGCTGATGCAAACCCCGCGTGTCTGTACTGGGGAAAATACCAGATCGCCATATATAATGAAGGATTCTCTCTACTGGCTGGACATAGACACCCAAACATATTAGGAAAACCATTTGACGATGCTTGGCCTGAATTAGCAGATCAACGGGAACAATTCGTCGAGGATCCAGTGATGAGGGGATCATCGAGTGTTTGCAATAGATTGGAAGTATTTGTGTCCAGAAATGGATTCTTGGAGGAGTGCTTCTTCACAGGAAGTTTCACCCCGCTAAGAAACGATCAGCTGGAATATATGGCATCATACAATACTTGCTATGAGCACACCTCGCAGGTCTTGTATGAGAGGAGAACAAATATGCTGAATCTTCTGAGTTCGCCCATAGGAGATTATACCACGCAAACGATAGCCACGCATATCATAAAAGCACTCGAGACGAATCCCAGAGATATACCTATGGCCGTATTATACCAGACTGAGGTCGAATCACAAGCAGGCGAAGTTATCTTAAGCGCAACTGGATCTATCGGTGTTCCCGAAGACCACTCTATCCTCATACAAAATTGTAATCTAAATTCTTCAGCCTCGATACTGGAACTCTGTCGTCAGGCCAATGATATAATATTGCTCCCAACCCCGCCATGTTTAGAGAAGGTAGATTGGAAGGGCTTTGAGGAACCAAGCAAAAGTATTGGCATTGTGCAGTTAAGAAGTGGACCGCATTTGTTTGGATACTTACTTGTGGGCACGAACCCACGTCGGCCTCTGGATGAACATGCTACTCAGATACTGAATGATCTATCGCGTCATATTGTCTCGGTGATATCAGCAGTCTCCTCTACGGAAGAGATAAATCAGCGCCTCAAACTTCTAGAAAGTGAGCTAGAACAGTCGGAGAAGCAGATACGATACTTGGCTATGCATGCTGAGATTGGAATGCAGCATGTTCGAATGGATGGTGCACAGGTCTGGGCGAACGATCACTGGTTCAAGATTACCGGCATAGACAAGGATGATGCAGAAATATGTAAGGCAATGGGGTTCATGAAACCAATTCACCCAGACAGCAGCCCTGATGCCTTAGATGTCTGGCGACAATTTGTAATGGGAGAAGTGACGGAATTGACAATTGAAATCAAACTGAAGCAATTATGGACTCCGCCGGTCGGAGATCCAGAGCCAATAATGACAATGGCTGTCGCTTTTAGATATCAGGACGCGAAGAATACTTTAATCATGGCTTGCATGGTGGACATATCACACTTGAAATGGCAGGAGAATTGGCAAAAGCGGAGCGCTGAGGAAGCAAGAGAAGCAAAAAGACAGCAAGAGCAGTTTATAGATGCTATCAGGTAGATGAACTCCTAGTCGGATTGTATTTGTATATCAGACATCTAATATTTGACGATAAAGCCATGAGGTACGAAATCCCTTGTCCGCCATCTTCCAATTAGCAGATCTGATTAGCGGATCCTTAAAAGAAGTCGAAACTCGCGGCAGGAATCTAGAAGTAGCGTTACAACAGCTCTCAGAGAATGCTTCAGCGGCCAAAACTATTCTTGCCTGTGCAGAACATCAGAAAAGGATTGTGGATGATGTGTTGACGATGTCCAAACTCGATTTTGAGATGCTATCCATAATCTCAGGTCCCGTACAACCACGCAAACTGATAGATGCAGCTCTAACTATGTTTGAGGCGGATTTCCTCAGCAATGGCATAGAAATGTCCGTAAAGGAAGATTTATCGATTCAGGAGTCTCCATTACAGTGGGTATCTTGTGATGGATCCCGAGTGACCCAGATTTTTATAAATCTGCTCAGCAATGCAATCAAATTCACTAAGCCAGAGCGCATCCGGAGGGTCGATATAAGCTGGGGCATATCGGAGGCAAACCCAGCTGCTTATCTACCGCAAGATATCTACTGGGGCCCGCAAGATAAGATCAAATCAAATGAAGCACCTGACTGGTCAGAGGATAAAGTAGTATACCTGATGTTCCAAGTCAGGGATACAGGTGCAGGTATGGCTATGGAAGAAAAGGCTAGACTATTTCATAGATTCGCTCAAGGAACCAATCGGACCTTCATCAAGTACGGAGGTTCCGGCTTAGGGTAAGGCTCCATGTCATTCTTTCTTCGGGTCAGGCCTGATACTTCACAGGTTATTCATTTCAAGTCAACTAGCAACAAAACAAGGTGGAAACATCGGAGTCATGTCAGCAAAAGGGGAAGGAAGCACATTCATCTTCTATATCAAAGCAAAACGTCATATCATTGTTCCCAAACCATTGACTACATCCTCATCTCTGCAGGACTTGAGACAAAAGTCTCCCAATCCTGCAGACAACGACACCTCTCATAGATCCATAAATGTTCTACTAGTAGAGGATAATCTAGTTAATCAACAGATACTGGTGAAGCAACTTCATAAGGCCGGCTGTACGGTCACTGTGGCTAATCATGGCGGAGAAGCTCTGGAGAAGCTACGAATATTCGATTGCTGGTCGCAGGCCGATGAGAGTACTGCTCAATTACCATTAGATTTCATACTCATGGACTGGGAAATGCCTGTCATGGGTGGAATTGAGTGTACTCAACAAATACGGAAACAAGAACAGGAAGGTCTTATCACACGACATATACAAATTATAGGCGTCACCGCCAACTCCAGGCCAGAACAGATTCGTATTGCGACCGCAGCAGGTATGGATTCGGTTTTACCAAAACCTTTTATTGTGAAAGACTTGATTAGTCTCATGAGGTCAAATCTGGTGAAAAGCGGAGATGAAACATCATAATGAAACGACTTCTACACAGTGATAATGTTCGGACATCACAATAGAAGTAGAAGCACCGGATCTATCTTCAATTCAATTTAATGATTTAATGATTTGAGGATTTAATTTAAGGCTAGATAAATAGCTGAAATAGCATCATGTAGAGAGTCATATTAGAATATAATCGTCAAATTTGTGAATTTGCACTTGGATTGTTGTTGTCACAAATTGTTGATCGATT
>Ga0160429_1002025_pt1 | contig 10865 bp, 11 predicted proteins | sample SolpanmetagenomR_FD_108199 | JGI IMG/M metagenome (GOLD analysis project Ga0160429, IMG submission 108199) | Solar panel surface microbial communities from Lawrence Berkeley National Laboratory, California, USA - R | ecosystem: Engineered > Built environment > Solar panel > Unclassified ... | reverse complement strand
TAAAAAAAAAGGAAGCGTCAACCAAACGGTATTTCGAAATCGCTTTCAAACCCCTGTAGTAGGACGCCCATCTTTTCGCCTGCAATTACTGCTACAGATTGTCTGTCGCTTTGTCCGCTTGATTAACAGTGGAAGTCACCGGCAATGCCAAGCGCCGCTCATTATATGCTTGCCATCGTCGAGAGCGGCGATTCATCCAAGCGTACGTGGTCGTTGTCAAAGTTGTGTAGGTCGTTTCCACCACAACCGTCGCGACTGCATCATTGTCAGAATTAGTTACAGCCACGACGGTAGTGGTGTATGCTGTTATCCAGGTGGGGTCCGCTACAGAACTTGCTCTAGGCGTGACTTGGGTCGACATGACCGAGCACACTGTATTCGGAGCTTGTATTTGACCATCGGCAATCTGTGTAACAAGAATACGGCAGACAGTGTAGGCCGGGACGGTATAAATTTGAGCCACTGGAGTTGTCGTTGCTTCCGCAATCGAAGAGCTGAAAGTAGGAGATGCTTTGGCTTGATCCTCCGTGAAGAAGACGGTAATAGGTGGTTTTGACGGATCTGTTACCAGATATGTGATATACGTTGTCACTGTGGCTACTGGTGGCGCTGGGTTTGTCATTGTGATGACTTGCGGGTTTGGCCCAAGCGTAGGTGAGATGGGTTCAACAGTGCTCGCCAGATTGGTTGCCGTAACGAAAGAGGCGTTGGCGGTAGTAGTTACCTGCGGGATACCGTTGAGTGGAGAGGTAGGCAGAACCGGCGCACGGGACATTGTCGAGCCTGTATCAACGGCGGGTCCAATTGTGGTATAGAATGTCTGGGTGCTTGTCATTGTCACGACGGACGGTGGAGTTGGGGATAAGACGTGGCCGATTGATAGTGTAGTTGATGTTGATATACTCCGACCGGTCGAAGAGCTACTGGATTGTGCTGAGTTCAAGCTTGTCGAGCGAACGATGCTAGAGCGTGTGGACACAATGGAGCCCGAGCTGGTCGATTCAACGATGCTCGAGCTCGGAAATTGCGTAGTAGTCGAAATTACTGAAGTCGTCACGACCAAGGGGCTCGGACTGGTGGCTTCAAGACCTTGTCGGTATACTCTGACTGAATTGATTGCCCAATAGGCTTTTTCAAATGCTGCCGGGTTCGAAGCGACATAATTAATGCACGTAGTGCCGAGAGCAGAGCACTGCGAGTCTGATGAGAACACAGCTCCGGCCCAGTCCCCACAGAAGGTCGTGTCGAAGACCATCTTGTGATTGAAGAAGTGACTAGGCATGTCGCAGGAGCCTTCAAAGTTGCTGAAAGGTGTACCCCAGGTGGCTGGTTCCGGCGTCCCAGCTGTAATATCTGAGGGTATAGAGCCACGAGGGAAGAACCAACCGCGAATTGAAGTATTGGTCCACTCCATGGCGTAGACACCACCTCCTATTGCGTTGAAACCGGCGCCGTAGGAGTTCGTGTTGGGAATGGAAACGCCACAACCGGTTCCGGATTCGGTGGCAGAGTATTGGTTGCAATCATTCGTTATCAGCAATCCCGTCTCGTCTGTGCCGGCAATAGTGCAAGTGGAATTTGTATGTAGGCTCATCAAGTTTGTAGTGGCAGCGTTGGCGTTCTCGATGATGTCGATCTCTCCAGAGTTCGGCCAATTGGCACCATATGTCCACCATGCTGGCCATACACCGCAGATGCCACCCGGCATGTGAGCAAAATCGCCGATGAACAGACCATCATTGAATATAGTTTTACTTTCTAGCCGTACACTTTGCCGGCCGGGGCCGGAGGGGTTGAGAATTGATGAGTAGTCGACACCTATGTAGATTGCTGAAGAGTTGGTCGAGATGAGCCCATTCTGTTGAGCTGTGATCTGGTCGACATAGGTGACATAGCCGTGGGTAGGGTCGGCTTCAGTGAAGAAGTCGAACCCTTCGAAGAACGAAGTACCTTCGTAGTTGTCCTGTAGAGAATATGAATATCCTGCTGCCTGTGCTGTGGTTAGTTGCAAAAGGAGCACTAGTAGAGAAAATGAATTGAGAGTGAAAGAGGACAACATCGCTCAGATTGACTTTTAAGATGGCAGCAGTTAAGCTTCACCTTTTTGAGCGTAGAGGGAGACTCGTCAAGCAGAATAGGGTGTGGGAGCGGTTTATTTTTATACTGCATGGCTGCCAACCTCTATCGCCCAATTTTACAACACCGAGGCAACGAAAGTTCAGGTTAACCATACGTACTGCCAGTCGGAGGAATGAGGCTTCAATTTCGCACTCCTGTACGACTTTAGATATGCTCAATGGGGAAATGAATTACGAGATCCTGCTTTGAAAGCCTTGTTCTGGCAGTCTTGATCGGAAAATTGAGAGTACTGAGATGTTGAAGAGGTACTATTCTTGTAGAGGATTAACGCAATATCCGTAAGCATAAGAGTTGTATATTCCTCAGCATTGTGGTGAGCGGCAATCTGAAATACTGTATTCATAGTTCGATTAAACTTAACAAGTCATCAATCTACAATAGCAACAGGTCAATCACGACAACGGTTCAACAGGAAGAACCTCCAGAACGTGGCTCCTTTGTTGATAGAAATCGTTATAGCAACCGGAACATATCAGTCTCTCGTCCGTATGGTCTTCGGAGGGTAGACTACGGATATGGCTCCATGAAGTTCCGACTATAATGACAATGAACTCCAATAAACGAAAGCCAGAAATAAACAACTCGTGGTGTACTACGTGTTCGAGTACGACAATTGATTTGTGTTCGTGTCGAACAAGGGGTTGCAGTGGAGTCATTAACTTCATTCTCATTGTCTTATAGTTTTCACATAACACGAAGGAGTTCGAATTAATTGGTTTGACACGCCTCGCGGACTCCTGGGCATCACCTCACAACTCAATAGATGCGAAATACCTCGTAATACTGCCGAAAGGGACGCGAGGGAATAAGTTATTATTTATCTGTCAGGCAGGCACGGACATCACGTGACATGCCTCAATAAGTTACACTGGTGCAGTATTTGAATTAATTATAGCAATGACTCCACTAATTCTATTTCGCAATCAAACAATAATAGCTACTCGGTGATTCGCGTGTATTACCGTGATCGTGTGGAAAATCTTGGTCTTGATATCGCTGTTTGCGTTGTGTAAACATGTGTTGTATCATATGAGTGAGATGTCATAAAATATATACATTAAAATCTAACTAAGAGCAGTGTATTTCCACTGAATGAAGAAGAAGTCATGCATCTCGATCCGATGCTATGCTTGTGCCACAATGCGAAGTGTTACATTAAGTTCATTAACTTCATCAAAGTGAAAGCACTCGTGGTTAACTTACCATGGCTTTCCTTGGGATCCTTTAATTCATGTTTGACCGAGATTCATGCCCTTGAAACCTGCGCTTATATATTCGAGATTCATGGATCTTCTCAACAGGTGTCGAGTATGTGTCCTCCAAAAGAATTGCTCACCACCGAAAGGTACGAGCTGATGAGAAGCAAAGCTGAAATAGAGCTGGAACGAATGGAAGCCGGCACATCAAACCTAGAAGAAGTCGTCCTAGATCCCGTACTACAGGTAATCCTCGACAACGACCCCTTTGTTGAAGGCCATCCCTATAGTGAAGAACTTTTAGAACCTACGAGCAAACTTGGCTCATAGAACACTTCGGTGCTAAGAACATATTGTGCTCATCATTGTAAAGGATTTTCGAAGATCCATTCGTCTTCCACGCATTTTTGAGTGAGGCCATGGATGAGAGTATGCTCCTCGAGCTCTTGGATAAACGGCTTCCGCTCCGGTTGGACCTCGATGGCTGGGTGGTCAAGGACATCATCAAGCAAGCTGCTCATACAGTGTACATTCACTGGTCTAGAATTTATGAGCCTTCCGCGCGGGAAGTAGCTAAGCAAGATCGAAGGATCCAGTCTACGCGGACGATTCGAGGAGGCCCTACCTGGTAAGCTAATGTATTTTCCCAAGAGCGGCGACCCAACGATGAACCAGCAAAAGCAGACAATTTTAGCCGACTGGCTGAAGCAGACACCACAGATTTTGACATGGATGGGGAAGCTCATATTGGAATAGTATTGCAGAAAGTCTGCGATGGCTAACCGTGCTCGGTTGACTTCTTTGCTGGATCAGGGTGTTTTGAAACTGCAGAACAGACTTGATTCGACTTAGTTGTGCTACACATTTCGTGACGGATTCGACTTCAATGGTTTGATTGGCCTTTCCACGAGCACCTGCTACAAGCTTGATGGAGAACCAGACTTTCCATACTCTCTGGGTTTAATTTGAAGCAGCTTGGAAAAGGAAACTCTTGGAGTAGGGCTTTGGTGCCAGCTTGGATTGTGAAGAGCCTTGGCGGCAAGGCGAGTGAATACTCTTTGATATTAAGTAACTTTGTTCTTGAATACAGGTCTTTTTCTTCCTGCAAATCTATCCTGGGAATCCACCCTTAGCCATCTTTCTTGCTCTTTGATCTCTTCTATTGTGATTCGCCCTTGATCCCTTGTTCGCCTCTTTTCTATCCCGAGAGACCTGAGTGCCCTTATCATTTGCCGGACCTGCCACACTCCCGCCTCGTCCACGACCCGCACCACCGCTTCTAGGACCCCCTCTTCCCATTCCTCTGAATACACCCCTATCTCTCCCGCCACCCGTATGATCATCTTCGTCCTCAGTTGTGTCTTCTACATTCGATCGCCAGGCGCTACCTGCCAGATCTGTCTGTTGGCCGGTGAAAGTGGCGTACTTGGTTTCCAGTCTGCGCAGTCTGCGTGGATCCCGCCGTACCATGATTCCCCATCCTTCAATTGCCTCATCCGTCAAGCCTGTTTCTGAACGCAGCGCCTTTCGAGGCTGCCCACGTCGCGTCCCTGAATCGCGCTCAAACAGCTCTGGCGAGGTGCGCCAAGTCTGGAACAAAGCTTCTTCATTACCATCGCGCAAATCGTCGATGGCAGCGTCCGCTTCATCAGCACCACCTGGTTGAGCAGAGTCAACTGTACCGCCAACATCGGCGATATCGTAAGTGTCATCTCTCTCATCGTCGTCGGCATCAAACGCTGCGAGTGCTGACATGATTGCAGCCTTGCGAGAGCGAGTGGTGGCCGAGGATAGAAGATCATCAGCGGTCAGAGAAGCATTCTTTCGTCCAATATGAAGGCGTGATGCATCGATAGCAAGTTTGTCGAATTCGTCATCGTCATGAATATTTCGACGGGAACCATTTTGGCGCACAGGAGGCGGTGAAGAGGGTGGTGTGGAGCGGGGTACTAACTCGGGTACAAGGTCTTCTGAAGTTGGTGTTTTTGCCGGGAGAGCTTCTGTGTGGTCAAGTGTCTTGAGGTGCGTGGGAAGAGAATCATCCAGGAGATGAGCAGTGACTTGCTCGGGATCATCAGCATATTCATCGAGCAGTTTAACAATAAATGCCGAGCCCAAATCAGGAAATAGATCTTGTATTTGAGTGACGAGACTCATACGGTGAATGTGAATGGCGCCGAATGCACCATGACCGTATTCACCATCAGCTTTGGCTTTTCCTTTGTTAATCCTGCGCCGTATATGATGCTTTGGTCTTGAAAGGGTTGACGAGCGAAACTTTCCCAAAGATGCGGTCAGAGTTTGCGCGCGCAGTCGGTCCGAGCCGGTTGTGTGTTTCCCTATTTTTTCAAGCAGTGGCGTATTAGTAACCAGATCTGAGATCAACGACATTTCTCCCGTTGCGATAGAATCAGCTCCTGCTTTTAAGCTATATAGATGGTCGAACAGGAGCGAGTGGTTGGGTTTCTGGCCTTGTATTAATGCTGAAAGTCCTAAGTAGGCAAATATCACGAGCCGTGACTGCGTGCTTTTCGATGCCTTTGGGTAGGCGGTGACCAGCGCATCAAGGAGGTCAGATCCAGTCATGAAATGAGCCCCCGCTTCTGGAAAGGCTCGCATGAGCGGGAGTATTTGCCTTGTGAAGGGTAGTTTGCTTTCATCAAAAGTCGATGTCGTTTCAAAGGTGGTTGTCAACTGAATTTTGAGGTCTTTGAGGCTAAGCTCAAGTTGCGCGCGACGAGATTGCCAGATCTTCTCCAGAAGACTGTGTAAGCTTGCCGGGCTCGTTCGATACATCCTACTGAAGTCTCCAAGAAAGCTCCACGAAACAATTTTTGTAGAGACATGATTAGCCTCAGAGATATATCGATGTACAAGTAAGAAGATATCACGGCGTAGGGTGTCATTTGAGGCGACTGCTGAGTATTTCTCGTCGCCTTCTTGTGTGGAAGGTGCTTCTCCAATAAATGCTGTCAAGAAAGACACAAGGGAAGACGACGAGTCCAGTGCTTTCTTAAACTCGGTATTTGGAAGTGATAAATAAATCTGCGAAAGTACATTCCATACTTCTATGCATGAGTCCCATTCTTTCGAGGGTAGTCCATCACGAATGTATCTTGGAGGAAAAGGAAGAAATGCGGGTAGTGAGGAATGCGACGGCGCCATGATCTTTTACAAAAGTGTTCAAGCAATATTTGACAGAATGAAGGCCATGGAATTTTTATGCAATTTTCAAAATGTTACAGTGTTTTGTCGTCGTCAGATGGTACACATGAAAGGAAGTGTCTTGGGTGTTCCTATTATTTCTCCAACGTCGATGGACGATGATGCGTGCGAATCACACAAAACAAAACCGTAGCCTCAGCCCTATGAAATTGACATCTATAGGTTGTTACAATGAGTTTTGTAAGTTAGTTACCACCCGTACAATCATTAGAAGAGAAAGAAAGATTCAAAGAATCATAGTGACTTGTCTGTGTTCTACTCTACTGTCTTCAGTCTGACCCCGCACTCGATCCCACTGCTTAAACAACTCTTTCTGTATCCTTCTATAGCATAGCCTTGGGCATATTCTTCATCGCTTGCCTGACCCCCAAATCGGCAAGAATCTCTTCTGTGCCTCCAAGAATCGCATCGAACTTGTACGTGCGGTGAAACATTTCCGCTACACTACCCATGCCGCCTTGAGTGAGGCCACGTCCGCCGAAAATGTTGATGCCCTCATCAGCCACTTCGTGTGCGGCGCGTGTACAAAAGGACTTCAACAAGCCGATTGGGCCTCCCAGTTGCGTCGACTGCTGTACATATGTCATTTGGTTCATCTGATGTGTGATGGTTTCGAGCCAAGCTTGTGTGGCTTCGGAGTATTGAATCATCTTCGCAAGCCTGAAGAAGTTCTCAACATTAACGAAAGTGGGAATTCAAGAGTGGTGACTTACTTGGCACGAATGACTGGCTGTTGATTAAGTGGTTTGCCAAACACAATACGCTGGTTAGCCCACTTGAAGCTTTCCTCGGTCACAGTTCGGCACCATCTGACAACGGCACAGCTCATTGCCCATCGTTCATGATTGAAATTGCTCATGATGACCTTAAATCCGTCATCCTCCTTGCCCAGAAGATTACCTACAGGAACACGGACGTCTTCGAATTGAACGTATGTTGTTCCTATATTTCGGTCAATTAAACAAGTTATCTTGAGGTTGCCGCCATCGACTCACCTGCAGCCGTGGAATACGACGTTTTTATAAGCTTGGTGTCCACACCTTCACCCCGAGGGACGAGGATAACGGAGAAGCCTTTGGCAGTCTTGCAACCAACGACGAAATAATCGCAGAAAACACCATTGGTAATCTTCGCACACAGCAATTAGCGCCTTGGACACTTCAGCGGAGGAGCTCATTTAAACATACCCATTTCTTAGTACCATTGATAATATAGTGCTTGCCATCGGGAGTCTTCTCGGCTGTCGTTCGGATGCCCGCTACATCACTACCAGCAAAAGCTTCCGTGATAGCCAAGCAGATCTTTTTCTCTCCGCTTAGGCACTCCCGCGTTACCTTCTCTTGGAGTTCCTCATTGTTTAGCCACTGCCGAACGGCGGTCAACGATATCATCATTCCAGAAAGATTGCCGTCTTGAAAGCCTCTCGCATTGGCTCTTGAAAATTCTTGGGCCGTAATCAAGTCGTGGAAATAGTCGAAGTCCTCGCCTTTGATGCCTCCTAGCAGAATCCGACCGTGAAGGTGCTTTCCAGGGCCAATGCGCATGGCAAGGACGTTTGTCTCAGCCATTCTATTAATGAGCTCCTGGGAGATGTATGTGCCGTCTTTCTCCTTCTCTCGTGCTTCCGGAGTAACGTACATATCCACAAACTTTCGGAGTTCACGTCGTAACGTTCGGTGACTCTCCGTGTAGTACGGACTCTTGTATTGAGGGCTCAACCATAGCGGTTCGCCGTATGGGACTTTGCTGAGATCACCCGGCTGGGGATCAACAACCTCCGGTTTCTCACCGTTGATGGTGCCGATGCATAACGACTGGTACTTCTGGATGATCTCGTGACGATGTAGGTTGTAGAAAGCGGCTGCATGATTGATTAGTTTCCACCAAGAGCAATGAGCGTGAAGTTCTCACTGGTTGCATCGGTTCCTGCCACTTGCGCCAAAACCTGGTTGGTATAGTAAGCATATGTCTAAACGGCCATTAACAATGGAACACATACGACTGATCCTCCTGGGTGAGCGTCTACAAAGTCCGTCAAGTCGTAGACTCGGTGGTCCACAATGCACCATAAACTGTCCAGAGTGTTGTTCTTGGCTACCTCATCGCGAGATAGTTGCTGCTGCCCTCCAGACTCTTGCTGACTTGCCATTTCAATGAGAATTACGAGGTACGGGTGTGGAAGATGTCAATCGGCACTGCTCCAATGGAGGCGGAGGTGATACAGATGGATCACGGTAGACCAGTGTTCTTCAGTGTGTCGCTCCTTCTCGAGACTACAAGCTCAGGATGATTAAGGCAGCAGTAGACTGGAACAAATCAGAAATGGCGACAAAGTATAAGTTACGGATCACATCAATCAAATTGATCGATCAAATGCACGACAAGGAGAAGAAGCAGAAGCGGACCGAGGCTCACGTTACCCCACGAATTAAAGACCGAGGCAGGCATAACATACAGTCTGAACTAGTAGTGGATACGGTACGACACGCCGAGTATTCTAGCCAATCATATGGCAGGCATCTTTTCCTGAGGTCTAGAGCAGCGGAACTCGTTCCACGACGGTCGATTTGAGCCTCAAAATACAGGAACACCAGAAGGAAGGCACGGGTACTGCATTTCAAGAGCTACAGACTATATCTCCATGCGTGTAGGATTAGATTTAGAATGTGAGATATTGCTCACGGCTCTCACTGTGCAAGTATGACGTCCAAATGGAAGGAATATTGTGCAATTCCTAATCTCGTGTTTTGGTGTTTTGTGTTTTTATATGCTTTTCCAAGAGACAAAAAAATCCCGATTGTTCATTGTATTATGATATATGTTGAGTTTCACAAAAATTCCAAGCACTGAAAGTAACCGTGTGCTCCCTGACCACCCAAAATCCCAATCAAGAACAAATAGAAGCGCAAAGGACTCGTCCTGAGACCAAGCAACCTATACCCTCCGCTCGCACACCGCGGCTCTGAGTGACAATCTACCTTCACCACCATACATGCCAACGACTCCACCTCTTTCCGGCAGGCTCAGCTTCAGCAGAGCGGGTTCATCGTGCACCAGCAGTCTCAGGCGACACTTTTCTCCAAGTACTACCAGCGGGAGCGTCTGGAAAACAAGCAGTTAGCCTAAGTTACTAAGCAGCCCGGCTGACGAGGTAATGTTGCAACATACTAGCTGAAACTGGAACGGCCTCAGGTGAGCGAGCGAGCGAAGAGATGGGTACGGCGTGAGCGGTCCCGAGGCCTAGGAGGGCAGCGACGACGAGGGTGTTGTAGTGCATGACTATGGATTGATGAGAGGAAGAATGGTATGCTTGGGGGTGGGCTTGGGGTGCAAAGTATTTTGCTGGACTTGCTTCACGAGGGAAGAGAAGAAGAAGAAGAATGGGTTGTCAAGTCGCCTTATAAATCCCACTTAATGGTATTGCCAAGATATGTTCAGCACACCTCGTCTGGACGAACTGATTCCGCCAACTAGGTCGCTCTGTTCGACTGTTTCATCTTTCCAAGCCTCGGCTTGCTTCTATATCAAGGATCGAGGCTCTCTAAGCTAGATGTCGGCTCGCATTCTTCTAGAACTTAGGGGGCTGCATACATTTCGTACTGTATATCCTCTACAGCATGAGCATGATTGGACAAGCAAGTCTGCATGGAGAAAGGGAGATCGCCTAATATCAGCCACGAATCTTGGAGTTTTACTATCATTGGTCGGTGGGAGAAGACATATGCTTGAATCTGCAATATGTCAACTTCAAAGGCACACCATATCCTGGCGTCCTTGTGCTTTAGCGAGCTCGAGGTCACATGCGGCTTGTCATCCTTGGCGGATTTCCGCGTTGGACTTCAATTTATGATATCTTTTACGCGTTGCCAAGAGAGCAGCCTTGTGAAGAAGTCCTTCTCTCCACTGGTCTCGTTGTGCAGCGTCGACATGTGACACATGCAGAGTCATAGAATACTTCGTTTTTTGAACTACGACGACTGTATGCTTATGAAATTTCATGAAGCATGCATACTTAGTATACCTTTACGCCGCATCTTCGGCACACTCCACATAAAAACAACTTCGTGAATAAGGACTAAAATTCGCTGCATAGCGGCAAACAAGAGGTTGATATAATACAGGGCTGTACAGCCGCACTCAGCCGAGCAGCATCCTACGGGGATCCTCGATGAACTGCTTAACCTTCACCAAGAAAGTGACAGCCTCCCTGCCGTCCAGAAGACGATGGTCGTATGTCAATGCCAACCACATGATAGGACGTGCTTGCATCTCTCCGTCGACCTCGATAAACTCCTTGTTGATGGC
>Ga0160429_1002024_pt1 | contig 10870 bp, 1 predicted proteins | sample SolpanmetagenomR_FD_108199 | JGI IMG/M metagenome (GOLD analysis project Ga0160429, IMG submission 108199) | Solar panel surface microbial communities from Lawrence Berkeley National Laboratory, California, USA - R | ecosystem: Engineered > Built environment > Solar panel > Unclassified ... | reverse complement strand
CTAACGCCTGTTTCACTTAATAAAAGCTCTATTAAGGTATAATGTTAATTAGCTGCCTTAAAACGTCTATAAAAAGGCTATTCCCTTTATAGAGTACTTATTCTATAACCTACTAAGAGCTATTTATATACGGTTAATTTTAACTTCCTTATACTAATAGTAGTTAACTTTAATCCTCGTTTTATTCTTAGTTTCGGAGGTAGACCTATCGTCCTATTCGTCCTCCGCGTTTCGATCGTCGTTTTAGGAGAGAAGCTATTTATTTGGTTTTCGAATAAAGTTTTTTTTAAGCTATTGGTTCAGTAACGCGTTAATTTAAGCTATTTATTAGTACGCTAATAAAGCTATTTACTAGTACGTTACCGCCTAGTTAAGAAGTAAGCTATTAGTTAGTACGTAAGCTATTAGTTAGTACGTAAGCTATTAGTTAGTACGTAAGCTATTAGTTAGTACGTAAGCTGTAGATTAGTAGATTAAGATTTAAGCTATATACTAGTACGTTAATAAAACAGTACGCTACTATCGCCATTTAATACGTGTTTCTTTTTACCTTTTTAAGCTATCGGTTTAGTAGTAGGTTAAGATTTAAGCTATTTACTAGCACGTCGCCTTTAGATAAGAAGTAAGCTACTAGCTAGTATTTTCTTTTTACGATTATAACGTTATCTATATAATATAAGCTATTACTATAGTACGTATACCTTATAGAACGTTTGATTTGATAGCATAACGAAGCTATTATATTAACTAGTAGAGTATACGTTCTTAACGCGTTAGTAGGCTAATTTACTTTCACCTTCTACTAACGTCTTTTTACTTTATTATTACGTTATCTTAAAGCTACGCCGGCTAACTTATTTTATTTATACCGTTTCGTATATATATATTAGAAAGAGGCTATTTATTTAGTAGATTTTGCTTCGTACCGGGGATTTTTATTTATAAGCCGAATTTATAGAGGGTTATAGTTATATTTAAAGTTATAGGGTAGGGCTGTTCTAGAGAAAAATATTAAATTAATTATCTTTCTAAATTCTTTCCCTAGATCCGGGATATAGATAGAGCTCGGAATTATCGCGCGTTAATTATTATAGTATAAGAAGTAGGCCCGTATATCTAAATATTAGTATATAATTAAAAAGGGGGGGCTTATAGGGCTAGGCTATATACTTCGTATTATAGTAGCTATATCTTATTTTTATAAGAACTTTTCACATACCTCTCCGATTTTAATAATTTCTATATTATTAAGCTATAACGTCTAGGGGGTATTAGTAAGTAGGGGTAGTACTAAACACCTCTAATAGTATAATCCCAAATAATCACTACTTTATCAACGCGTTCAATTATTAACAATAACTATAAATATTAATGAAATAAACCTTCAGCATGCCTGCCGCGACTATATAGACGGTGTTTTTACTACTTTAGCCTCTATAGCTCGTGGCTAGGGCGTTTCGTGCTATACTCTCGCTATACGCCTATAAGGGAGACAATATCGATAGATAGCCCACGAATCTCAATAACGTCTATCGATAGTATAAGAAAGACTCTTCGTATAGTAGATCTATACTATAGACCACTTAGGGTACGCTCCAAATTCGGCCTAGGTGCGTTGCTTCGCTATTAGGCTGCTAGGTTAGAACGGTAATTTTAGACCTCTTAGTAAGTAATAGATCTAGTAATTTAAACGTCGAAATCCTAATGTCGTATCCCTATATAGAAGGACAATTAAGCTGAAACGTATACTAGCCTATACTCCTAAGACGTTTAGTAACTATTACGACCTCCTTTTCGGCCTAATAAACGAGCTTAATATCTAAACACGGGACATTTATAATATAGACGAAATGGGTAGTAATCTCAGGCCTAAAACCGACGGTATAGTACTGGGACTAGTAGATAAGACCTATATAACTATAAAAGATAGATTAAATAGGGAATGGGTCACCGTTATAGAGTATATTAGTACTACTAGGACCTATATAAGGCCGTTAATTATTTTTAAAGGCTAGAACCTCTAGCACTAATAGTTCGAAGAAGACACGCCTGATTAGCTATATACCACCTCCAATAAAGGCTGGACGACGAATGGGATCGGTTTAGCCTAGTTATAGTAGGTATTTATCCTAGAAACGCGTACCGAAACGTCTAAAACGCACGATCGGCTTTTAGTATTAGATAGCTACGCTTTACACGCCGACGTTGAATTTATAGACGAGTATAATAAGAATAAGATCACTATTATATTCCTATCGGCCTATACCTCCTACGTTCTTTAACCGCTTAACGTAGCCGTTTTTACGTCGCTTAAGGCTCGATATAAGGCCTATATTTAGACAATGACTAACTTCGAAAACGCCCCCCCGGTAGATAAGCAACGCTTTATATAAGCCTACTCCGAGGCTAGGCAGGATGGCCTAATAGGATCTAATTGTCGGAAAGGCTTTATCGTAACCGGTATATGCCTATAGAATAGAGACAAAGGCCTGTCCTCCCCATTCTGTTAACTATACGTCCCACCTAGGCCTATAACACCTCTAGCGCAAAAATTATAGTTCCTAGAGACCGATCCATCGGTATTAAGGACCCTATAAAGTAGCCGTTGTATCTAATAGTAGGTTATTAGTAATTCATCGAACGAACGTTAGGTTAGAGGTATAGCTAAAAAGGCGGGTAAAAGGATCGACACGTTAGTAGCCTAAAACGCCCAATAATAACGTGAAATTAAGATCCTATAGCAACAGGTTGATCGTCTAAAGAACCCTAAAAAGCGTGCTACTATAACTATTACGGGGAATAATTCAAACGTAGTGTTTGCTAATAAGGTAGCTATTCGACAAGATACTGTAAAACAGCGGTATAAACGCTTTAAAACTACTACCGAAGGCAAATAGTAGGCTATAGTAGCAAAGCAGGCTAAAAGGACTGCAAAAGCAGCTGATAAAGTCCTCGAATTTATATAGGGTGGTTGATAATTATTGTATTGATATTTAATACTAGTGTGTTGAAAGGGTGTTGAAATCAGCTCACTACTACCCCTGCTCACTAATACCCCCTAGACGTTAAATCTTTTCTTTTCTCTTTTCTATAATTTTTATCGTTTATTATTTACTAGGTATTACGATACACGTCTCTCCGCTATTATACTACTAAAAGCCCCTTTTTATAGAAGCGGAGCGGAGCGGAATTCTACTTAATATCTATTTAGTAAGCCTTTTATCGTATAATAATATTTAGTAGCGCCCGACGAATTCTTTCTTTAGGAGTCGATTAAACGACTAATATTAGATATTTTAGTATCGCTAGATAGCTCTTAATAAGCTATATATAGCGCTATAATTTCCGTTAATTATTATATAGTGCTATTGGTTTATATTAATAATATATTCTAGGAGAGAAATAAGGTTATAGGGAGACCCTAACTAGAGAAAAATATCGAATTAATTATCTTTCTAAATTATTACCCTAGATCCGGGGGCGGGTTCTTAGCGGTAGGGTCTACGGGCTTATATTAGAAGTAAAGAATATAGTATAGTTAGATATTTAGATAAAGAGTATAGAAATAGGCCTACGGGCACTTATAACTATACTACTAGATACGGTAGTAACTAGGGTAATAGGTACTAGAATAACTCTATCTTTAACGATTAACGTACTTTTACTATTTAGATAGGTAAGTAGCTTACTAAGGCAAACCTAAAGTATAACGGCCGTAATAATAGAAGTAGAAGCGCTTTAGTAAATAACGCTTCCGCTTTAGCTTTTAACGCTAATCCTAAAAAGAAGATCGTCTATTATAACGATCCCGAGTAGAATTAGATATAGCCGTACGTTACCGGAGTACTAGATTATAATAGAAGAAAGAATTTCTAGGCAATAGTAATACGTTAATTTAATACCTCTATTTAGTAATACTCCTATAATAGAGTAGTTAATTAACTAATACAAAACAAGCTTATTTTATAGCTCGTTCTTAAGTCTAGTTTTTAGCTTACTTTATAGCTACTTTATTTAATTTACTTTTAATACGTTTACTCTATATAATAAGCTCTACTAATAGTACTCTAGTCTAATACGGATCTAGACTATACTAACGACCTTACCACTTATAGCTATAACGTATTACTTTCTATTATAGCTTAAGCTATATAGTACTAAGAGTAGTACCTTTTTTAATTATTATAAGGAATTATTATAGAACGGGAGTATTAAATGGCTAGCCTATAGTTAGGATCCTTAGTACGTGATTAGCACGTGCATGCCTTAGCGTTTAATATAATAAATAGTTACTTTCACCTCTCTATAGCTTGAATAAACTACTATATATTACTAATATTTTATTATTAAGCTATTTGGTAATACTTATTCTTTTATATACGTATTAATATAATAAGATCTAATTCTAAATAGAATTAATTAATATAGACTAATATATAAATTACGTTAGTCTAACGCCTTCTTATATATACTAGTCTTAGAAGAATTAGTAGATATAAGATCTATCGTTTAATCTTATAGATTAAGTAATATCTTCTCTAAGCTAATATACTCTTAGTATAAGAATATACTAGCTTACTCTTTCTATAATAGGCTTATTCTAATTAGAATAAGGCTCTTACAACTAGTAATAGCTAACCTTATTAGACTATTATATACTTCCTCTAAAACAAAGTCTCTACTAATAAGAACTTAGGACTTACTTTTTTCTTTAGTTTAGACTCTTAGTAAGAGTATAGAAGAGAGTAACGTACCTAACCTAGCTATTAGCCGACCTAGTTCTTAGCGCTTCTTCTCTCCTCTATTTATATAGTCTCTATATAATTTAACTACTTTTTATTTAATAACTATAGCTAATATATACGAATATTATATTTAGTAAGCTATCTAATTCTACTATATTAACGACTTCCGATATAAGCCCGTAGCCCTAGCCGTATTCTAGATATAGGGATTAATTTAGAAAGACAATTAATTCGATATTTTTCTCTAGATTAGCCTAACCCTATAACTTTAAATTGCTCCCAGAATATATTACTAATATAAACTACTAGTATTACGTAATAATTAATAAAAATATAGTAATATATTTAGCTCGTAAAGGGCTATCTAGGTATATTAAATTATATAGAATTAGTCGTTCGATCGACTTCCGTAAAAGAATACGTCGGGCGTTACTAAAATTATAATAATATAATAAAAGAGTTAGTACGCTCTATATTCCGCACCCCGAAGAAGAAAAGGGGCTATTTAGTAGTACAATAGTAGTGAGACGTGTATTAGAATAATTAAAAAAGAATAAAATATAAAAATTATAGAGAAAAGCAAGGAGGGTATTTAGAGCTTATTCGTATAAAATTTATCCAGATCCGATAAGTAGGTGAAAAGCTATTATAAAAACAAATATAGCTATTAATACGAAGTATATAGCGTAGCCCTATAAGCTCCCCTTTTTAGTTACGTACTAATATTTAGATATATAGGCCTACTTCTAGTTTAGGACTATAAGAATAGTACTTATAAGAATTTACCCCATTTCTATAAAGCCTAGAGTATTAGCCGTACTACTATTACTAACCGACGAAATAGTATACCTATATAATGTAATACCTACAAAGGTTAATAACGCCTTAGTAACTACTCTAAAACGCGTCTAATTAGATAGATTCTATAGCTAGACAGTAAAGTATACGCTTTAACGCTTAATTAGACGCGTTAAATAGTTAAAATAATACTATAGATATAGGGTAATAATTACGCTTTAGGTAAGAGGTAGATCGATAGATTTAGAACGAGAATCTAGTTATTATATTAATTCTAGCTAGATCCATCGATCGTTAATAACTTAATAGGTATATACTAGACGCTTTAAACGGCTTTTACGATATATTTAAATATATTTAATTCTATTACGGTATAGTTATCTATCATATCTATAATATAGATAAAATCGTTTATTAACTAGGGCTAGAGGTTCCTAAAGTAGGCTAGAGAGTATTAGGCCCTATAAAGAAGAAGACTATAAAGAAGAAAGTATCTTTTAACTATAAATTAGCTACGATTCTTAAATATATTTCTATATAAAATAAATCTCTTACCCCGCTAGTAATCTTTAAAGATAAAGATATATAGGCTTAATGGTGCGACGAAAGCACCCTAGAATAGTAATTTACTATCTCTCTAGTAGGCTAGACCGACGATAAGATCGCTATTAGCTAGATAGAGAATATATTTATCCCCGAAACGGTAACTTTATAGCTATATAGAATAAAAGAATTTTAGTATTAGATGGTTAGTACTCCTATATAAGTACTAAATAGCTCGATCTCTACTACCGGAATAAGATCTATTACGTATAGCTACTATTCTATACGTTATATCTACTTTAACCTCTTAATATAGCGTATTTTTTACCTCTTAAAATAGCCTATTGCTAAGCTATTAATGCTATAGCTACATAAGATAATACGGTACCTATAAATAAATAACGCTTTATAGAGTACTATTACTAGGCTAGAATATATACTCTATTTACCTTATAACTATCGATAAGGCGTCTTAGCTATAGGTATCTAGCTAATTAATTAATAAAAAGAACTTAACTTAGAGGAGTATAATAATTAGCCTTAGAGGCCTACAATACCTCTATAATAGTGTAATGTAGTAGACAATAATAGAATCTTTACACTATATAACTAGAGGTAAATACAACTATAATAGAACGATCCTACTACTACCTCTTAGGATTAACGAGATATAAGCCTTAAAATAGCGAAGTATCTCGATAATCTACGAGCCGATTTTGTATAAATTTAGTTTAAAAATAAACGCCTTAATACTTAACTAGTCTAGGCAAAAAAGCCTACTACTTGGCTGGCTATATCTAAACATACTATAATAATAGACGCGGAAATGAATTCCAAACCCCACGTTTACCCTATTTATAGAGAAAAATTTAGAAAGATAATTAATTCGATGAATTTCTCTAGAACAGCCCTACCCTATAACCTTAAAACGCTCCTAGAAGTACAAAGTCGATGCATTTCAATACTACTATATAATAATTAGTAAAACTTATATAGTTATATCTAGCTCTCAAATGGCTATTTAGTAATACTAAAATATTTAATATTAGTCGTTCGATCGACTCCCGTAGAAGAGAATACGTCGGGCGTTACCAAAATTATTACATTACGATAAAAAGCTTGGTAGGCGCTAAAGTAGGGCTCCCCTACCCCTATTCAATTTATATAATAGTTAAAAGACGTGCATCATTAAAACTAGTATAGAATAATTAATAAAAATTATAGAGAAGAGGAAGAAAAGGATTTGTAGCTCGATGGTTAAGAAATTAAGTTAATCCGACAATTCGTTATAGAGTTATTATAAGTATAAATATGGCCGCTGCGATGCGAAGCACAGCCCTATTTAGCCTAGCTAGCCCCTTTTTTAATAACGTACCAATATTTTAAAATACGGGCCTATACTAGTATAGTAAAAAAAGCTAGATAGTATTTTCTCTAAAAGGCTAACGTTTATATCGCTACTTAAGTCTAGGGCAAAAATATATAAGGCTTACTTAGCTAGTACTTAATAAAAGAAACGCTAAGGTAATTAAGAAGAAGGTAATAGCGGCTTAAAACGCTTCGAATAAAGCTCTAAATAGTATACGCTAATAGTTAGATAATTATATAAGGATTTAATAAAAATACCTTAAGAGAGCGCCAAGAGCTAGATCGGCTAATAACTAGTTTAGATATATTAATCTATTAGGCGTAGACCGTAGAAGAGAAAGATTATAGATATAATCTTAGCTATAGTTCCTTAATACTCTATCGTAGAGTTCTTTAGCTTTATCTTAAAGCTAGTATTATAATTCATTAATACTCTATCGTAGAGTCTTTAGATTTATACCTTAAATCTAGTTTCGTAGCTATACTCGTTCGAGAGTACTAGTATTTTATATATACTAGGTTCTAGATCTTTTACGTAGATCTTAACTAGCTCTTTCTTTAAGTTAATAAAGAGATCTCTTAGTTTAGCCTCCTAGAGTAAGAGAAGTAGTTTAGCTAGTACCGCTAACTATTTAGAGAATTTTTTCTCTATTTATTCTAGGGCTATAAGAGAGCGGCCTAGATCCGTAAAAACTATTTATCTTTTTAAAACCTAGAAAGTCTAAATCTTTTTAACTAATTAAGGTAATAGATATTACTTAATAGAGCTAGATCGTTGTCTAGGCTATTACTTAGGCCTATATCTTCTAGTCGGTAATAGGATATTATATCTATTAGTAGACCTAAGCTTTCTTATAGCTCTATAGGCTTTAATAATAGACGGATCGGTATTCTCTATTAGCTCCTAGTTAAAACAGCGTTAAATATTAGGACTATAAACGAAGTAATAAAAGCTAAGGAGCTAAGTATAATATAAAAATAACGCGCTGATATAGCGCGTGCCAAGTATCTTAAGGCTAAGTTATATAATAAGGCTAAATAGAGCCTCTAGTAGGGAGACTCTAGCTATAACCGTTACACTAGTTAGAGTCCTCTAAGAGGTAGTCCTTCTAGCGTATAAGAAAACTTAGTTTCTTATTAATTTCCTATTCGGCTAGTACTTCTTCTATCTTATATCTAGGCTCTATTTTAGAGTCCTTAGATAACGTAATAGCGTTAGGAATTTCGCCGTAAAAAGGTCGGATTTTTTTCTAGATTAATAGTAGAGTATATCTTAGACCTAGGCGGTAGATCTAAGGTAACCGTATTTCTATTCTTTATCTCTTTAATCCTAAACGGCCTATCGGCGATAGTACCTAGCTTTTCTAGAGCATCTTTTTTTAATAAAGTAAAATATAGTTCCCTACTTTATATTCGTCTAGTATTTGTTTTCTTTTCTCCGTATAGAAAGCTTATACAGTAGTAGCTAAGACTAACGTATTCTTAGTAGCCTTATATAACCGCTAAAGGTTATTTACTACTTCTAAAGCTATTAGATTAAGACTATTAGCTACTCGCCTAATATCTAAAAGATAATATTTCTTATTAAGATGAAAGAGTAAATCCTTAATAGAGCTTTACTTAGTATTATTATAGATAAACTCTAGAGCTAGTAGTAAGGATTTCTAGTTTATATTTCTTATAGTATAAGGCCTTAGTAGTCGTTAGATAATCTTAACTAGGGCCTAACTTAGCCGTCCGTTTAAGCGTAATCTAACGTTAATATTAATACTTCTATTCCTAGTTTTTCTTCTAGAGTAACCTAGAATTTAAACGTAAATTTAGAGTCTTTATCGGATACTATTAATTCGGGAAAGCTATAATATCTAAAGATATAGTCTATAAATCGTCGAGCTATATCCTTAGAAGTATCCGTAGAATAATAAGATATAAAGTAAGCTATTTTAGTTAGTCGATTAACTATTACTAGTATTATATCGTTATTTTCTAAGGATATTTCTAGAGATCCTAGGAAATCTATCGATATAGAGCGCTATAGTAAATCTAGGATAGATAGACTTTACATTAGGTCTTAAAATTTTTAGGTACCTTTCTTCGTTAACTAGTATTCGACGTATTCTTTAATATATCTAGTAATAGATACTACTAGATTAGGCTAGTAATAGGCCTTACTAATATTATCGTAAGTTTTATTCTTTCTAGAATATCTAGCTAGTAGAGAGTTATAGTTATTAGCGAGTATTTATTTCCGTATCTCGCCTTTAGATATAACTAGTTAATAGCTATTATTTTAATTATAGTAACATAATAGATCGTTGTCTATTATAAACTTTGCGCTAGCCTCTCCCCTATTTAAAGAGTTCTTAGTAACTAGAAAAAGGAATTATATAATCTTATTCTTTAGGTACTCTATCGAAGTAAAGATAAAGTATCTTTATTAAGAATAGATAAAAGAACGTTAATTTATATCCTACTTAGGGTGTAAAGGTATTAGATAGGTAATTTAATAGTAATAGGTCTATATTACTATACACGATTCGTTAGAAAAGACTTAAATCCTAGTATATAGGAATCGCCCTCTAAGTACGCCTAGGCTAGAGGTACCGGGGTTCTCCCGTTAGTCCTATAGCTAATAGCTTACTTATTTAGTACGTATCTAGAACTCTACCGGGTCTAGTACGGCCGCTCTAACTTATTATATAACTATTATATAAAGAGATCTTATAACTATTTTTTTCTCTATAAGAATCGTTCCTAATACCTACTACTATCGTAAAGCCTTAATAAAACCCTCTAAAAAAACCTTATTAAGGGAAAAGTATAGAGAAAGAAGCTTTATACCTATAGTAGATAATTTCTATACGCTATTACGTAAGGAGGATAGTAGGCTATTCTATAAATAGTAGTATTATTAGTACACCTAATACTAGGCTAATTATATAATATTATTCTATAAGTAACCGTTACGCTCCGCCGGGGCCCTATATAGTTACTATTCTATTTAATTCTATTAAGGATTATATTAAAATAATACGGAACTCTATATTAAATATAATATAATAGTAACTATAAGATTACTATACGTTATCCGCTAGACCCCCGAGAGAGTTACGGCTCTCTAAGTATATCCGATAATTTTAATACTAGGTAGATATCTAAATCTATAGAATACCTAAAATCGGTATACTAAAACTATACTATATAAGGCTCTTTCGATAGTATCGAATTCGTACTATATCTTATCGTACTATATCTTGTCGTGCTATATCTCGTCGTATAAAGTACTCTATAGCTTAAAGCTTCTAGCCTCGTCTTACTAAAGCTTATTAATAATAATAATAGCTTTATTTATTATAATAGCTTTATTTATTATAATAGCTTTATTATAATAGTAAGGGTCTTATTTCTTCCGTTTG
>Ga0160429_1002022_pt1 | contig 10879 bp, 6 predicted proteins | sample SolpanmetagenomR_FD_108199 | JGI IMG/M metagenome (GOLD analysis project Ga0160429, IMG submission 108199) | Solar panel surface microbial communities from Lawrence Berkeley National Laboratory, California, USA - R | ecosystem: Engineered > Built environment > Solar panel > Unclassified ... | reverse complement strand
TCAGTCGTCTTGCTGCGCTGGGTGTGGGGACGCGGTCTGGACGCGAACTCACGTGCAGTGCGGCGGACAAGCCCCGAGCTGGGCTCTCCATGCGCTGTAGAGGATGTCGACGCAGCAGCGCGTCTGCAGCTTCGTCCATGATGGTCTTGACGTCTGGTGGGATCTGAGAAGGGAGCTGGAAGAGTCTTCGCGATACGGTAATCTAGCGTCCCTCGACTAGACCTGCTGGTGGGTACCTGTCAGAGTGGGTACTGTGCTGTACCTTTACCTACATAGCCGGGTACCACCCAAAGGTTTGATGGAAAGAGTGAGACGTGGATATGAAGTCATCCGGAGGATAATTAGACGGAACCTGCATCGGGGGCTTGCGCCGGCGACAACGGTCCGGTTACATATAACGATGGGGAGCTTTGATAGGGACCTAATTACAGTATAGGTACATATGCTGCGAACGATCCTCCTCTCTCTCCGGCTACAAAACATCATGCCCGTGTTGCTCTGCTGTGTTCCCTTGGACAATGACATGTCACCTTGCTCGAGGCGCAGGCCACCTGACCAGATGCTCGACCGTCCAGCGATGATGTTGTCTCTCGGGCTGTCCGACTGCACCCAGAACTTGGTGTACATGGTCCCTGGTTCAGTAAGCGAGGGGTACCGCAGATGGATACCTTACGGTATCTGACAACTGCCCTTGAACGCCACAACAAGCACTCTAGAGAGAGAGAGACACGTCATACAACCCAGCCCAACAGGACTAGCAGGCGACCATATTTCGCGAAGGACCTGTTCACTGTGTCCAGCGTGGTCCAGCGTGTCCAGCTGCTTTGAATCTGGGTGCTACTGGAGCGGGACGAGGTTGGCGGGCCAGTGCTTCTTATCAAGCGAGTGCATGGTCGAGCTGTCGCAAAGTCACAAACCCCCCACCCCACCCCACCCGCCCCGCCCTCACCCAAAGCCTGGACTGGCTGCACTGCCTGAGGTGTGTAGCCCTGTACTGCCTGGGACTGCCCGCACTGTCAGACATTCCACCTGGAAGCCATATACGGCCTCACACGCCTACAGTAGGAATGCCCATCCGGACATCACCTCATTCCTTCCATCGTTGCCCAAAGCCCAAACCGAAACCCTGCAAATGCCCCGTCCAAAGCGAGAGGGAGCCCCATCACCCAAACGCAGATCCCGCAATGGTTGCTGGTGCGTGCGAGACTCATCTCCAATCTCGCTTACAGTACAGTACCGGTACCTCACAGAGCTGACAATGCTATAGGCCCTGCAAAGCCCGCAAGGTCAAGTGGTACACAAGACTCAGCAGTCACAACACAGCTTCCGGTGTCTGACTGACCTCTATCAGTGGCGAAGAGAAACCGCATTGCCTCAACTGCACTCGTCAAGGCGAGACCTGCGACTACAGCATCAGGCTGAACTGGGGCGGACGTACGAAGATCAAGGATGGCGAAGATGGCGATGCTTCCTTTCCCACCAACAGCCCACACAATGCCTTCTTCTCCATGCAGGCCAACTCGTTCAGCGAAAGCCTGCAATCCCCTCGGCCGATGTTGAGCGCCCATGGTCGAAGTGCCTCCAATCCGTCGAGCCGTCCCAGCGAACCTCCCGTCAATCAAGCTCAAACCTCAGCCGATTGCGAACGAACCTACTCACCCCACTACAATACTCGGCTTGACCGAACACCGCCTTCTGCGCACTCAGGCCTGCACTACCCTACGCATGAGCCAATGCGCCGCGCACCGTCCGTACCAATAGATCCACGGCTTCAAGGTTTGCAGGCGCAAGATACTCCAGACTTCTCGACATCATTCGCGACAGGCAACGTAGCCAGTCCAGGCTTCCGCTCGAGGTTTGGCCCTACTTCTCCATCGAGCGGCATGCTTCCTCCATTCCGATCTTATTCTTCCCAAGGGTCAGGAGACTTCAAGCTGGAAGACGACACGTCAGAGCACAGCTCGAAGCGCATCAGGTTGAGTCTGCACGACGACATCGCTCCGCGTGCTCTTACTAGCAGCCCGGAACTGACACAGGTGCACGATGATCTGTCGACCGTTTCCACTCCGCATACCTATCTGTCACCAAATGGAACCTCCAGTATGGGAGCACCTACTCCTGCCTCGGCAGTATCTGTTGAAAGCTCGGGCGCTCATATGCCCAAGCCTATGCAGCTGCAACCTCCTCCAGACCTCCGTCGGCTCTCCGTCAATTCACTGCTCTCCAGTCCCCACAATGAAACGGTAGACAGCCCCTTTGACGAATTCAAGCGGCCCATGCAACGATCACGACGGAGCCATTCAGATCTCAGCACCACCTATGGTTACGATCTGGGCAAGCCCGATCTAGACGTGCCCAACAACGACGATGCGAATGCTATCAGGGTCATGAGTCCTGCAACCGCTCGTGGCATAGCCAATTTTGACGCAGATTATTTCGACCAAGTCGAGACGGACGAGCCCGAGTCTCGTGCGAGGGACATTGCGTTTGAGGTCGGAGGCTATTATGCCAAGCCGGTACCTATTCGAATACCAAAAATCCTCGAGCCGCTGCCGCCACAGCTTCTAGAAAGCCCGATGAATCTGCTGTACTTTCATCACTTTCTCAATCACACTGCGCGCATACTGGTGCCGCATGATTGCGAGCAGAACCCTTTCCGTCAGATACTCCCTCAAAGTAAGTCATGTGACTCCCCACCACAGCTTTCCGCGTACTGACCTCTCGACAGTGGCCGTCCGCGACGACAACCTCCTCCACCTTCTTTTAACCTTCAGCGCCTCCCACCGTGCCCGTCTCCTCAACCACCCGGAACCCGCGAACCGGATCGCGACCTGGGTCCGGGATCTCTTCCCGCGCCTCCGCCGCGCCCTCTACGACTCGACGGGGCCCGTGTCCAATTCCTCTCTAGCGACGGCCATCATGCTCGCGTCCCTCGAGATCATCAGCCCCAACACCTTTGAGGTCCCCATCTCCTGGCAGGACCACCTCGCCATGGCACGGCAGATGGTCATCTCACGCGGCGGACCGAAAAGCATTCACCGCAAAGACAAAGTCGGCTACTTCCTCAGCACCTGGTTCGCCTACCTCGACGTCCTAGGCAGCCTAAGCGGCAGCAAAGCCGACAAGCCCCTCGCCTCAAGCTACTGGGCCTCCTCCTCCTCCTCCTCCTCCTCCTCCTCCCCCGGCACCGACACCCCCACCCAGCATCTCCAAGACGACTTCCAAATAGACTGCCTCTTGGGCTTCACATCCCACTGCATCGCCATCCTCGCCCGCATCGCCGAACTCGCCAAAGAATGCGAACCCTCCCGGCTCGACCCCCTCACCGGCACCGTCCGCACCCACTGGCAACCCCCACCCAGCGTCATCGATCGCGCAATGCTCATCCGCGCCGACCTCCAGCGGTCCCGCGACTGCGTATACAAGGCCTGCGACCACCGCTCCCCCTCCCCGCAGCACCACGCCTCCTCCGCCGGCGCCTCCGGCGAGTCGGCTTGGGATTCCCTCGAAATATACGCCACAAACGAAGCCTTTCACTGGGCTGGCCTCATCCATCTCTACCGTCGCTGTCTCAACCTCCCCTCCCACTCCCCCGAAGTGCAGACCTGTGTCCGCGAGATTGTAGGCGCTTTGTATAAAGTTAGACGAGGCAGTACGGCAGAGGCGTGTCTGCTTTTTCCCATGTTTGCTGCTGGCTGTGAGATGGAGAATGAGAGGGATAGGGAGAGGTTGAGGGCGAGGTTGAGGGGTGTCGAGGGGTTTGGCATGATGCAGGTTGGGAGGGCGAGGAGGGTGCTGGAGAGGGTTTGGGGGACGGGCAGGGCTTGGGAGGGGTTGGTTGGGGATGAGTTTTTTGGGTAAGGTTTTGCTTGTTCGTTGTTGTTGTTGTTGTTGTTGTTGGGTGGAGGCGTTTTTAGATACCCCCCTTGGTGCTGGCATTGGATCAATGAATCTTCATTCTCTTCTTCTTCTGCTTTCGGGTTGTGCTCCGTGAATGCAAGTGTCTCACGCCTTCTTTCGACAGTCACATGAAGCAGCCAAACAAGATCTCGACCCCCAAGAAAGAACCTCCCTAAAGGCAAGAGGAGAAGAGCAGCAGAAAAAGGACAAAAGATACGTAAAATTTCCAATTTTCTAGCCACACTCTCAATTTTCTAGCCTCACTCAAGGCCCCCGCGCTCCTCAGGGAATAGACCCAGCGCACCCTTTGTCATTCCAGCATTCCTACTCCAAGATCCATTACGCGCTCACATACCATCGTGTCTCCAGGTAAGTAGCTAGCCACATCACACCCCCGCAACCCGAACCCCAACACTCCAAAACGTCACAGCTTCAGCCCCAAGGGAGCAAAGCGACCAACTTGTGCAAAAGGCGGATTCTAGCACAAAAGGGGAGCCGAGTAAATTCCCAGGCTCACTGATCAGCCTCAGCCTCATGCTCAACAGCCTCCTGATACAAATCAATCATGCAGCTCGCCGACCAAGACTGCGTAGGACACTAAAAACATATTAGCACAAGTAACTTCCCCTCCTCAACGGACAAGAAGAAAACAGCAAAAAAAGAAGAAAAAGAAAGGCAAAAAAACTCACACTATCCCCACAAAACGCCCCCTCCTTCTGCGTCAACTCCGGCAGCCCAGCCCAAACATTCCGTTCAATCTCCCTCATACACGGCCCCAAACGTCTCGTAATTTGCTGATAGCTCTCCACCCTCTCCTCCGCCGTCGTGCGTCTCATGAGATCAAAGCGCAACAGGGCGCGCAAAAAGTAGCCCGTGGGCCACAACCATTCGGGACCCTGGTGGTAATTGCGGCCCTTGGAGGTGTGGAAGTCGGTCGAGTCTTCGGCATTGTTGTAGTAGCCGCGGTAGTTCAGGTCAGAGGGGTCCAAGGTCGCCATGCCCATGGGACCGCGGAGGATGCTGTCCGCCATGCCGAGCGCGTGGAGGGCGTGGTCTTTGTCGAAGAGGTCGGGCGCGACGCACATGGCGATGGGGAAGTTGGGGCGGAGCTGGTAGTCCTCGTACTCCTTGCCGGAGCGGTGGAGGTCCTTGTAGATGCCGCGGCGGTTGACAATGGCGGAGTTGACGTCGTAATTCGAGTCCTCGCTCGGGTCGATGGGGATGTAGTAGCAGCGCTCGAAGTTGCCTTTGATTTTGTCGGCCCAGTCCTTGTAGGAGAGCTTATCTTTGCCGCCGTTGATGGTGACGCCGTCAAACTTAAAGAGCCCCTTTTGGCGCAGCTCCTCGCACCAGCGTAGACAGCTGTATAGCTGGCCCGTGATTTCGACTGCGGCGCCGTCACGAGGGGTACCGGGAACACCCTTGCTGCCGGCCTTTTCGCTCTCGCCCATCTTGTCCATCCAGGTTCCACAGTTCCATTGGTTGCCGCCGTAGATGATGCCAGTGTTCCAATCGGGCTTGATGTCGATATTGAACCCAGCGTCCCTCATCTGGCTATCAATAGCATCACCAGCATTGTACTCGCGGAATGACATGCCCTCCGCGTGCCTCTGTAGAACCTCTTGCACGACCTCTTCGATGGTGGAAGACTTGGAGTACGCTCGCTTATCGTCGTGAGGGAACCAGGTGTCGTCGTACGGTAGGAAGCGGCGTTTGACAGATTGCTTCAGGATCTCCTCACCATTTGGTGCGATCTTAGAATAGTCCTGGATATTTTGCACAAAGAACCACACGGAGTCGCGAGAATTGTAGCGAGGAGCCACGCCAGAGTTGAGCAAATTCGGAATCATGCCGTGCTTCAGAACGCTGGCAAATGAAGCGATGTGTTCCCGAGCATCGGCGTACCGTCCGGTACCAAGGTAAAGACCGCGCATAGAGATGCAGATGTCGCGACCCCAGCAGCGAGCCCAAGAGTGCGCAAAGTGAGGAAGACCTGCAGCCATACTTGGCACCTTCTTGTCCGGCCACAAACCAGCTGACTCATTGTTCATGTAGCCTGTGACCTGAATGCTGACAAGTGCCAAGCTCTTCAAGAAGCCCTGGCCGTTTCGGATGTGCTCGCTCATAAGCTCAATCGATCGATCAACCGCGGCGTTGTACGCAGTCTGAACGAGCATAGCAAAGTAGCGTGGCAGCAGGAAGCTCGGTATCGCCTTGATGGCGTCGGCACGCTCCTTGAACCACGCGGCTGGCTCAGCGAGCGACTCGAACTTCGAGTCCTTTGACATCCGCTCAAGCCTGCCGGCACAGTAGTCCAGTGCCCACGGGCCTTTCCGGAGATGGTCGCAGATGGCATGACCAAGGTCGTTCTCGGTTACGACGTTCTTCAAGACGCTCCACCAGCCCTGCAGACCGGCATACACGAGCTTGCCGTAGCCAGGGATATCATAGACACCGTCTTTGTCGCCACTCAGGTCGCGTTCTTCAGGGTCGCACCGGTACAGGACGAAGTTGAGGTCCGTCAGGTCGCAATTCGCGAATGCCGCACGGCCGCCGCTCGTCACAAACTTGTCCAAACCCTCCGCATGATCCGCACTTGGGATCCAGGTCTCGAAGAGCGCAATCGAGCCGGGCGGGAACTTTTCCGGCACGGTGATGATAGTGTCCTCGCCTTTCTGCTCAACGTGAACATTCCGAATGTCCTTGGTTCGTGATGGCAAGCCACGCAGAACCTTCTTATCGTTGATGACACGCTGCTGTGCTTCGTGACTGGTGTCGACCTCAAGCTGCCAAGCACCCATAGGCTTGACCTTGGTGCCAGGTAGGTGCACAGGGGGAAAACCACCGTTGCCATTGCCGCAGCCGGGGTACGCCGTGTGCGCGATCAAGAAGTAGCCCTTTCGGGATTGAGGATGCACGCGATGGACGGTGACGTACTCATTGTCGTGATGAATGAAGGTCTCATCGTAGCCGTCCTTGCCCATCAGAGCGTGTACTTGATTAAGCAGCTTCTTAACACCGCCGATACCACCCTCGCCAGACTTGATCTGGACCTGACCCGCCATGGAGTAAGCGGATGTATACGGGCGTGTCTCATGGACAAGCTCGATCAATCTCGGGTAGATCTCATCATAGCCCATGTTGCTGCCGGTAGCACAAGCGCACATGGCAACCAGAGCAGCATTGGGAAGAGTGTCGCGAGCATCACGCTTCTGAGCAGGGACCTCGTTGTCATGGGTGCAGTCCATGAAGAGCGCGTGTACAGGGCTGCGTCGGATCTTGTGGATGACCTCACGCTGCTTAGCGCCGTTCGAGGCACCGTTTGCTTGCTCAGCAGTCTCCTGGTTGATCACCTCGTCAATCTCGAAGCTGCCGATGGGCCGACCGGCGTGACGGTGAACAAGACGAGACATCTCCTGGGTGCTCCAAGCCTGCATCGCCTCACGAATTAGAGCGCTAATGCCCAAGCGCTTGCAGAAAGTAAAGTCCATCTCCTCCGACCCGGTGAAGAGTTCTGCAAAGACTGCAAGATTGGAGCGAACCTTCCTAGCCTCGTCAAGCATGTACTCGGCGACATGGATGGGTGTGGAGTGACAGTTGTCAATGCGGAATCCTGCAAAGTACTTGGCCATAAGACGAGTATACTTCGCCATGTGCTCCCAGAGATACGGGTTGTCTTTTGGACCGCTGCCATATCGAAGCTTAACACAATCACCCCAAACGATGACCTCGCGGCGGAGATAGGCACGCGACTGCGGGCCAGCATTGTCCCGCATGGCATCAGCGGCCCAGATCCAGCCATTGTTGGCCAACGCGAGAGACTTTGGATCGTGCTTGGCGGTCGTGGAGTTGTTAGGGAGTCGCGTGAAGTATGTCTCAATTAGCGGGTTCTTCTTGTTGACAGGTCCAAGCTTCGGCCCGTGTTCATCGATGCGAACGTACTTGATCCGGTTGAAAAGCTGCTCCATGATCTCGGCCGTGTCAGTGTCGTACTCGCGGTAGAACTGTAGATTACATTCTTCGAGCAGGCGCAAGATGGTATCGTGAGCGACTCGATCATCGGGCGCATCGTGCGTGCGAGAGTCGCGTCGTCCAAGGAGGGCACTTAGAAGGCCTGCAGCAATTTGCGGCTCCATCCTGCGGCGGAACCGTTCTCCCATGCGGTCACCGCCGATCATTGCATGATCGATGAGCCAGTCCGCTTTTTGCTTGAGCGGCCAATTTTTGACCTCTTCGAGTCCGCGCATGCCGGCCTCGCCAAAGCTGTCGTCCTGGTAGACGACCTGACCTTCAGTCCATGCCCTGACAATGTCGTTGGTATTGCGCTCGCAGTCAAGTACGTAGTACTCCCACAGTCGGAGCTTGGCCATGACCTCAGACTTGACGCCTTCCATGACGCGCAGCAAATCTTGTTCGCTGTGGAACTCCGTTGGCAGGGCGTGCTTCTCGAGATCCTCACCAAATTTCAACAACGCAGTGTCCAGCTCGTATGCCGACTCAAGGTGGGGTGCGGTCTGGATGTTGTATCCGGCCTCTGGGTGCGCCTCTAGCCAGGGGCTGTTGTTTGCTGTATGGTTTAGGACAACGTCGGTCAGACCCATCAGGCCGTACTCGTTCTCCATCTTTTTGATCATTGTGGCAACATCGCTCTCACCGTTGGGAAAGTACTCCGGGTCGAACAGGTGTTGATCGAAGATGCTGTATGGTGAATTCGAGTCTCCACGCTTCTGTAGAGGCGTAAAGTGGACCATGTTGTAGCCTCGCTGGCCAATGCCACGGAGATGCTTGTCCCAGTCCTCGGGGTTCTTGCCCATGAGCTTCGAGATGATGGAGAAGATAATGAGGGAGTCGATGGGGAACGGTGAGCCTTGGAGGGACAACTTGGGTTCCACATCCATGTAGTACGTCGGCGTTCTCGTTGGCTTTGGTGTGGGTACAGACTGCGTTGAGAATTCGGGAAGGGGGGTATAGGTGGTATACCAGGCGAAAGCGCCGGCTTGCGTGATTGGGACATCGATGTAGATGGTCTTGTTGAAGTCGGGCTTGAGCCTACAGGGGATGTCAATCGAAGGATCCGGACGATAAGATTGTGTTGGTCGGGAGCTTACTTGTACTCAGTATACTTGCTCCGGTCGAACTGGTCACCCTTCTTAGGCACGTTTATCCACAGACTGCCTTGCCTGCAGATGGAGCTGGTACCAGGAATGGCGAAACGGACGGAGTAGGAAGGGTTCGTGGGTGCGGGCAGGTAGATGTAGCCACCAGGTACATCCGGGGCACCACCATCGGTCAGTGGGAGGAGGTAGAATGTCTGAGGCATAATTGCTGGACGGAGTAGGAAGCGGGCTAGCTGGAAAGGCTCGAGGAGAGGCTTTGAGTGCAATATAATGAAGGGTCTACGCTGTCTAGCGAGCAATTGATGCAGTCACAAGGCTAAATTGAAGCAGCTGGAGTATGTACAGCAATTGATGCGTAGGAGCAAAGGTACAAGGAGATAGCGGTGAAGGTTGAGGATGTCGAGGACGGATGCGAAAAGATGGAGGAATTTTGAGGACGGCGGTGGTAGATATGAGGCCTGGCTGGTGGTCGAGTAGCTGTTTCCTCGATCTTGCCAACCAGGCGATCGATTTGGTGAGTATACGTGGTAGATATTTGCGGAGGGTAGGTGAGAAGGCTCGCGAGAGGAAGTCGCGCGTCCTCGCGATGCGGCAGTCGGACGGGACAGAAAAAGTCCATGTTCTGTCCCTCATCCAGCCAAGCAGGCGCCATGACGTCCCAATGCAGCTGGTTGAGCTTTACTGTAGACATGCCGGAACGATCTGACACCAGGGAAAGGCTGCAGCGCAACAAAGCTTTCAAATAAGTCATCTTCACCAATGCTCACGTCGGTCCTGATCGTCAGGAACAGGAAGCAGAGCCTCAGTGTTGCAAGGTTGGAGTGGGCGGGTACATGGTGGGGTCGCGGTCGAAGCCTTGCCGCTTTGACAGCTTCCAGTCCGGTTGACAGTACAGTTACGCATAACTGTTTCCGCAAGACATTCCTTGATTGAACACACAAACTCAAAAACACAGTGACTTGATGCTCGCTTGCTGCTGCCGCTCTGTCGTAATCATGCTCGTGCAAGGTTCGTAGTCGTGCAAGTGTAATAGCAAATCCCATGCCTTCACCTCCCCGTCGCTGCCCTTTCTCCGCGAATAGTGACAGAATGGGATGTCACGTCTATGGGTATACTTGTTATGACGCATATCGCCTCGTCGCCCTCAGCGAATGCTGTACGTGCCTTCCATTCGGTGATGCTTGTGTTTTCCATGCCCGTGTAAGCATCGAGTACTCAGTCCTTCTTCTCAATGAGATTGGGGATGTCTTCAGGCTCATTCTTGCCTTCGAGGATGTCTGCCCAATGTTAGATATGGCTTCCTCGCCGAGCACGTGTCAACTTACTGTAAACAGCCGTAAACAGCGGGAACTCCGCCTCCATATCCTGCTTCTTCAAGAAAGCATTGACCTCATACGCCGTACTCGTCCCTTGCAACTTCTGCCCATTGAGCTCCGCCCTCTCCACCTCATTGATGCTCATCCCCCTCTCCACGCTCATCTTCGCACATCGGAAGTTCCTGCCACCGGAGCAGGATGTGATGACATCTGCGACACCGCAGCTCTCCTCGGTGAAGGTAGACGTGCGTGCCGAGTCCGCGAAGAAGGTCTTGCCGAACTTGACTTCCTCCGAGATGCCAACGCGCATCACTGCCGCTTTCGCGTTGTCTCCCCATCCAAGGCCATCTACGAAGCCAGCTGCTAGAGCGACAATGTTCTTGAGCGCGCCACCGAGTGAGACCCCGGCGACATCGTCGACAAGACGGGTGTGGAAGTACGGTCGATGGAACAGCTTCTTTACGTTCTCGTGCGACAGGGCTGGATAGTCGGAGGGCAGAGGGTGAAGGACGACGGATCGCTTGCCTGGCTCTTTTTTCTCCGGAT
>Ga0160429_1002021_pt1 | contig 10880 bp, 10 predicted proteins | sample SolpanmetagenomR_FD_108199 | JGI IMG/M metagenome (GOLD analysis project Ga0160429, IMG submission 108199) | Solar panel surface microbial communities from Lawrence Berkeley National Laboratory, California, USA - R | ecosystem: Engineered > Built environment > Solar panel > Unclassified ... | reverse complement strand
CCACGGCCGTCGACGCCAAAGTCGCCGCCCACAATGCCCGCCTGCCGCCCAAGTCCCAGCACCAGCCCATCAGCATCGCGCACTTTTTCGACCACTACGCCACGGACGAGGATACGGATGTGGTGGTGACGGAGGAAGATTTCGCGCAGGCGAGGAGGGAGTTGGTGCCCAGTGTCAGCGTCGAAGAGTTGGGGCATTACGAGAGAGTCAGACGGACCTTCGAGGGCCAGGGCCAGACGGCTAGTAGTGCGCCGAAGAGTGCTGGTCGTGTGGGTGAGCAGCACAATCCGGAGCAGACGAGGCAGATGCGTATCGAGGACACGCTGCCCACGACTTCCGCGAATGGTCGGCCCGTGCAGCCCCCGCCGTCGTCCAATGGTGCCGCCAACGGCGCGAGAGGCGCGAGTCGTGGCCGTGGAGCCAGCAGGGAAGGCGCTGCTGGCGAGTGGCGTCAACATTGGCCTGTTTCGGGTGTTGGCGGCAGAGCGGGGAGCGGTCAGAGTCCTGACAGCGAGAGACCGAGCGTTGAGAGTAGGAAAAGTAGTACGGGCTCGAAGATTAAGGCGATGCTGAAGGGGAAGGGGAAGGGGAAGGAGAAGGGGGGGAGGAGTAGTCCGCATTCTAGTGAGATGTTGGTGGAAGGGGGGGATGTGGAGGATGCGGGGTTGGGGGTTAGGAGGGATGTGGTTGAGCAAGGGTATGGGATGGAGGGGGAGGGCGAGGATGAGGAGGATTATGTGATACGGCCGAATGGAGTTGGGAGCTTGGAAATCAATGGAGGTGGGACAGAAAAGGGGAAGGGGAAGGGGAAGGGGAAGGTGGTGGATGGGTTTGGGGACGCGGCGGAGGGGGATGAGGAGTTGTATTCGTGAGCTTTTTGGCATAGCATGTCATGGCGTTTTTGACGTTGCGGTTTGGAAATGCGTCCTTGGAAAAAGTATGTAGTGATGATGTACCTGCGGTCGGACGTTATGAACGTAGGAGTTGTTCTGCAAGCTCAAAATGCCAAGGAGAAGACGAAATGTGGCTCGACGTTGGTGAGCACCTCATGTACTTCGTGTTGTGAGAGTTACGTGCCTAGCAAAGCACGTGCCAATAACCCACGAGCCCTTGGCACGAGACGACATCACTCCAGTCTCCACCCATCGACTATCCCCCAATCACGCCCTTTCCCCGCATCTCCCCGTCTCTCTCCGTGATCATGTCAGCAGACGATGCTTTCACCGCATACCAGTCTGCCTTGTCGCAAGCAACGCGAAAAGAGCTTTGGGAATGACGTCACGTAGGGGGCCCTGGAAAAGATTCATTGGCTCTCGTGGATGGCCTCACACGGCTGGAGGGTTGGGGGGCTAACCGGATTGGGAGGCTTGTGTTCTCTGCGGTGAGGGAGTGGGGGTTGAGGCTCTGATATCTGCCTTGTACGTTTTGCATGTCGGGGTCTTGGGATCAAGTTAGGGCGGGAATGTGGATCTTGGGGTTTGGGCCGGCTTTGACGGCCGCGAGGTTTGGGATCCTGTTGGAGTATCATGCCTTATGAGCCCTTCCAATACATGTACGCTCTGGACTGTTTGACTTCTCATATCGAACAGTCCTATGCGAGCTACGAGGATAGCGTGCTCGACGATGGACTGGATGTCACAGCCCGCTTGCCAAAGCAATTCCAACACCGATTCTTACTGGGGCCAGGGAGGGTCAGCGAAAGGAAAGAGCTTGAGGGAAACATCGGATCGTTCTTGGAAGCTTGTGTGGCATTCAACCACTCGATTGCCCTGTGCGAAATCACAAAGTCAGATCCGACATTGAAGAGGTTTGGCAATGTGTATCGTCTAGTCCTTCGATTGGGAAGCACGCCTACTATCATACTATCTAGTATGTGACCTGAGCGCTCCCTCTAGGCAACTGTCAAGCATCAACGGCGACTCCAACAGCCAAGTGGGCGAGCTTGAATCCATCGTCTGGTGACGCCTGGAAAGGCGACTCATCGTCGGACCATGCAAGCCTTCACGATGTAGCATCACCCACGTCTTTGGCGACAGACGGCTTCGTCTACGAAAGTCTCCGTTTGGGATTCGCCTTCAAGACATCGCTGAGATGGAAACGGTTCCTACGTCAGCGAACTTGCACGGGAATTTCACACAATTGCTTAGCGTCCTCCTAACTCGGAAGCGTATCATTTCTTACCTACAACAGAAGAAATACCATTCATACGGAGACTTTCGTATGGACCCGACTCGCCTTGACGTCTTCCGTGACGTCGAAACTTGGAAGCCGTCGTTGGAGGGCTGAAGAGGGAAGAGGTAGGATGTGAACTGGTCATGTAGGAGCTCATGCTCTGAACCATAGCTCGGGCGCTGTTCCTCGATTCCCCCGAACGTCCGCTGCTGCCTTGCATCACTGACATGGTGGAAGGGATGTTGGAAAGTCCAAGCTGACGGCGCAGGCTTAGGATTGTAACACGCTAGAGTGCCAACGTTGCTGGCAATAGAAATTGGCGAAGCGTGTAGTAGAGCCACGCAGGCAAAAGGGTCCATAGCTGGCGTTCCCAAAGGCCACAGGATACTGGAGTCGTTTCAAGATAGCCGAGGAATGACGATGCTAATCAAAATGCTGAAAGTAAGGTATGTTGACACGGCGAGCACGAGTGGATAAGGAATGGACAGCCTTTTATCATCCAGCCGCAGTCCGTGCTTTTCTACTCCGCTGAATGGTCATTGGTGGCCTCAATGCATTCTTGTACAGGAAGGCTGAAACTTTGTCTATCTTCTGGCTTGAGGGACGCTGCATTATTGCATAGCATCCGAAGTCATGACTCGTTGTTGGAGGCTTGGAGCCTTTGCCTGCGCGCGGCGCTACTGATAGTATCATGCAAATCACATGTATTTACGTATCAGTCCACCTCGAAAGCTTGATAAATCAAGTGAAAGCTCACAAGTCTTATGATGGACGTGACTGTTCGAATTGTGGTGCATATCGCTTTCCCTTCCACTCTCACATATCACCACCATTGGTCGTGTACACAAGAACAAACATCTTCGATGTTGGGAGAAAGGTGGTCTTGCAAAGCATACTCAGGTCTGTGCCTACTGCAGCTTCTTGCAATCATGGCTGTCCCGCCAGAACTGCTGGTAACAAGTAAGAAATATCGATGCGTGACGAGACTTCACAGACACATGTTTGACTATCGGCGGTATTCCTGCGGAGCAGACCTTCGACTATGTGGTCGTACCTTCAGCAACCCTGTATCTGAGGCCCAAATGGATAACCAATCATTTTTTAGCCGTGTGAGGCCCTTCTCCAGCACCAATTATTCCGTTACCGTATGAGGCCCTGCCGGAGCACCAATCATTCAGATGTCCAGTCTACCTTGGTACTTCTATATGTCTTTCCATGTAGTAACCTTGGAAGCTCATCGAGTATCAACAAACACATTGTTCCTCTACAAGAGCAAGACTAGCAACACAGTCTGTTGATTCAACGCATAAACTGCAATATGCCTTCAAGCACCCCTCGTGCCTCCAGGGCACTCAATGCCCCTCCGTCTCCTACAAATACAGACGCTATGCTGGCCTACGTCGGCGGCCAGTTTGACCAATATGAAGACCATGCTAAGAACACTCCCAGTAGGCATCAACATCCCCACGCATATTGCCTTGACGTCCCGGACACAAGCAGTCATCGAGGACAACCTCAATTGATACCGTCTCTAGTGGCCATGCCTACCGAGCCTGAGTATTGTATTGCCAGCAAACATTCGCCGAGTTTACTCCGCTCCACTGGCTCGAACACAAGCCCACACAACACCCACAGTGCCGGTGCCGGAGCTCTTATGCCCGCGAACACCATGAAACCAGGCGACGATCAGCCATGGAATCCTAAAGCACAACCGCTTTTCTACGTCTCCAGCACCAATAACAACAATGTCAGCGGCTGGGCGATGAAGGACTGGTATGGCCAGGACACCTTCGAGGAGCCGTGGAACGGGCTCAGTGTAGCGGCCAATACTGGGGTCGGCGAGGTAGTCCGGGATAAAGTAAAGGACAGCAAGTAACGACACGCCTGGCTTCATGACATTGGGTGAGCTTGACCGTAATCCGGCTTAGGTGTTCAGTCAATGAGCGGCCTTGGCGTTCCGGTGCAAGCGGTATTGCCAACTCTGGCGTAGTGGGTCATTATCGGTACACTGGCGGCCACACAAATACAACGGCTGCCTGGATAAGAAGTAGCTCAATAAGCCATCTTTATACCTTGGTCGACGCTCAGAGCTCTTCCTTGAACATCTCCTCCTTGCTGCCTTCTGTCTCATTTTCTTCGTCCTTCTCGACGTCTTTCTTAGCGTCCTGCCTCTCAGGCCTCTCCTGATTCGTCTTTTTAGCTTTACTATCAGCCGCTATCCCGTCTTCACCTTGATCATCATCCGGAGACGGCATCGTTCCCTTGGCCTCATCCTCATCATCAACAATGCCCCTGTACTCTCTCCCTCTCGGCGTGTCCACAACATCCAGCCTCCATCCCCTCCCGTTGGCCATCTTCTCCATCTCGCGTTGGAACCTTTCGACGTCCTTCGGATCCTTGATACTCAACTTCTTTAGCTCTTCAGCCGACAGCTTCGTGCCGTCACTAGTAGCTACCGTGCCGATGAAGGTCTCTTTGCCGCCGCCCACGATGGCAGACTTCTCTATCTTCTTTCCCGGAGCACCAACGTATTTCTGTGCGCCAATCACGACACCACCGACTACCTGCTGTGGCGGATCGTAGTCGATAGACTGGGGGTCCAGGTGGGAAGGCAAAGGTATGAACTCGGCGCCCATACCATCTGCTAGTTCAGCTTGGAAGGCATAGTCGGCGAAACGTTTGGCTTCTTGTTTTTCTTTGGCTTGCTGTGCTTCCTTGCGTTGAGCAATGATGGTTTCGAAATGCGGTATCTCGCTTTCAGAGAGAATTGGTGAGCAGGAAATGGTGTTTGGAACTGCTTTCTTGGGAAGCTGGAAAGCGACATCGTTACATAGACGTGGAGTATATATCACCATGAGGTAGGCGCACGTTGAAGTTTCTTTGATGAGGTGGATGCGGTCATGTGAATGCGCGTGACAGTGGAACTGCAAAAGTAAGTCAGCACAGAGTCGCTGCTACGTAACATGGGAAACACATACCTGGATTTCGATACGACGGTCTTTGCCGGTCAAATCGCATGTAGTACCACCGGCCATGTTCTGCACCAAATACCTCTGCTCGCCTTTCGTCTCTAACCTGGCGACTCCGCTCTCCTCACGAGCCTCTCCCTGCTCTTTATCCTGCTCATCGCCCTCCTCCCTCCCGCTCCCGATGCTTTTGAAGTCACCCAACACAAAGCTATTCACGTTCGGATCCTCCACCGGCGGATAGATTGGCACGGTCCGACTTGGTGGCAATTGGTGGAATTGCCTAACCCCTCGTTTGTGACAGAAGCTGTAGCTCCACCATCCGCTCGCAAAGTAAATGCAGTTGCCCTCCATTCCCTTCAGCAATTCCCACCCCCTTTCACTTGCCCGCGTAAACTCCAATGCCTCCTCTTCTGGCGAAGGCACAGCGGTTTTGTTCGTATCGGCGGCTGGCTTGACTACCTGCGGTATTGAGCACAGATACCGTTGCCCTTTCTGCCACATGTGCTCGTAGACGGGGGGAGACGCCTCGGGCGTACTTTTAGCGCCATCGGTGAAATCGGAGGTGTCAATGTAGGGCTCGCGATGGGAGACATCGCTAGAATCGGAAAAGCTGTATGCGCCGGAGAGTCTGTAGTCGGCGTCGGATTCGGTAACGTAGTCTTCTGAGAGGAGTACTTGGTACTGAAGAGTATGTGTTAGAACGCGATGCGTGATGGTCAGATGGAGCTTGCCTGAGGGTAAGCGAGTATGTCCTCGAGTACGCTTGAATGTGTGCTTGCCAGCGCAAGACGAAGGAGGGCGGGCAGAGCCCAAAAATGCTTCATAACGGTCGGCTCACTTGAAATTCCCGGAACATGTATATGGCAAGCGGGTGAGGTTGGATGGAGCTCACAGCTGCCAGATGGCCTGTTTGTCTGCGCTCGGAGGAGCTCGGACGTCACGTCGAAGGAGCTCTCCACATTCGGTACCTACAGTAAAAGTTTCTTGCTCCACCATCAACGTCCGGCACCTTACATGGCAGTATCCAGTTGTCCAGGATCAGCTTCTTTCATACGACTTCACTCAGTCTCCTTGCTCGTAAGAGCATAAAAGTGTGCAAGGTATCATGCGTGCCAGACCTATTTCACTTCATTCTGTCAGACATTCGAGCTTGATCGCATGCTGTAAATGTATTTCCGTGAACAAGACCAGGCAACACCTTCTCCTGCTGTTGACATTTGTCATTCTAATGTTTTATTGAGTCTAGACTTCTTCGTTCTTTGGTGAGGCAGCGAAGCGCAGGGGAAGCGGTCCCTCCGTATCAGCTGTTGAAGACCAAAGTCTCATTGCCCTCCTTGATGTTTTGACTTCGTGCTTGCATATGTCATGGCTGCGATGCCTTATTCAAGTTGCTACTCTCTGGCCACGGACTGCGTGCTCCATTGTGACAATCTCAAGATATCGATGTCTTTGTAGTACATCTTCCGCACTGTCTATATATCAATACTCTCGTTCGGGCTTTGTACTTGTCGTAACGAATCATCTTGGAACGTGTATCTACTACAACGTTCGATGTTGGCGACTCAATGACTGTGAGCTCATATATAAAAAGCACCCTCTTCTCTGGTAAGTTTGATTTTATCCTTACACAATAGTATCCAGCATAAAGTCACTCAACTTACACAGACGAAACTTTTCCAGCATTTAAAGTCCATCGCGGCACAACTATTCCGCTCGACACGACCACCTAATAAGCTCATATATCGTTGATTTGTCCGACCAAGACCGGAACATCATCAGCTTGTTTGATTCAATGTCCGACAGCCAAGAATTCAAGATCTTTCAAACTCTTCACGCGACAGTCGCGATCGACTCCGCACCAGTTTCTGATTTGAATCATCAAGAATGAGAAATCGCACCATCGCGGCCTTACTATATTCAGACACTACCGACCTGGAAAACACCTCCAGCTGCAATCGCTCCCAAAAATCTGACCACGATGACGTCTCACAATACCGAGCCGAGCGCCCTCTTCACTCGTGTCCCGGGTGAGGAGGGCTACCAGCTGAGTGCTGTCCTCTTCAAACGCGCCTTCCAGATCTCAATTGGCGCAAGCGTTCATCGACCAAAATACCTCCAAGGAGATCCGTGAGGAGGTCGCCCTGCTTGTCCAGCCCACGGATCACGAAGAAAACAACAACCCCATTGAAGAGTAAACGAAGCCTGAGTAAGCTCTAAGTGCTCTGCACTATAACGGAACAATTCCTAAGCGTTGTGGGATGGTTCTGGGGTTACTTCAGCAGTTTTCACGCCTTGGCGTTGGCCCTGGAAATAAGTGCCGCTTCTCATTAAGGATGTGGGAAACCAAGTGAACTTGTCGATCGTGTAAAGATGACATCGCAGTGGATACTCATTCACTTACAGATAGTCTCGGCTTTTCTTCTGTTGCGCCGCCTTGCTGCGGGGTTCTAAGGGGAAGAGTAAGTATAAGATTTCACCGTACGTCGCCTAGAGTTCCAGATGGTTTGTCGCGTGTGAAAACATTGGCAGTTCACGGTACAGCAGCGATCTCGTCCGATCATCTGACAATGACTTTCGCTAACAGTGTCAATGTACTTAAAGCCCTGTGAAATCCCGCAGGCGGATGCACTGTCAACTCGACAATATGTACACGAACTAGCAAAGACCAGATCCGCCGCTTGTCATGCTTGGCTATCGAGCATTTACTGCATGCCACCACTCATGCCCATACCCTCCATGCCGGCCATACCAGCCATACCTGCATCAGCGGGCACTGGCGCAGGGGCGGGTGCGGGCGCTGCAGCACCGCCAGCACCGCCAGCACCACGAAGACCACCGAACAGGCTAGAACCGCCGGAACTACCGCGAAGACCGGCGAGCAGCCCGCCCAGGCGAGATGATCCACCACTTAAGCCGGATGAAGCACCGGTCGAAGCACCGGTCAAAGCACCACCAGCACCAGAGAGCGCGCCATCAGCACCTGGGAGCGCACCACCAGCACCTGAGAGCGCGCCACCAGCACCCGGGAGCGCGCCTCCAGCACCCGCGAGCGCGCCACCAGCACCGCCAGCGTTGATCGCGGAAGCGAGGAACTCCACGGCCCTGGGACCATCGCCGTTCCTTACGTACGCAAAGTGAGCGGCGGTGACTGAGAGACCACCGCCACATACACCGTCTCTGGCCTCGCAGAAGACCTTCACCCTGTCGGTAGGGTAGCCCGGGATCGTGCCCTTGGTCTGTCCGTTCTTAGTGTAGCCGAAGAGGACGACGCCGAGAACGCGCTGCTGGTCGGTGGGGCTGAGTGCTTGGATAGCGTTGAGCATGACGGCTGTTCCCTGGCTATCGTACGGAGTCAGTGAGCTGCCAGCCGTAGAGCGATGTTGGAGGACACGGGGTGAGAAACAAGGTAGGAAGGGAACCTCAAGACTAACCTGTAGCCACCGCCAACGATGCTGGTCTGCGGGCACTTGGTGGCAGCCTGCTGGAAGAGCCTCGACGCCTCGCTGATAGCGCCTTGAGTCGTACCCTTAGGCCTGACATTGTCGGCGAGGCCGGCGGAGTAGGCACCCCCAACGCCCTGGCAAGCAACGTCGTTGCGGAACTGCCTCTTAAGTCCACTGCACACGGCGGGACCCATGCTACTGCCCATGTTGCCCGGCTCGGTCGAGGCGCGGGCGAAGATCAGAGTTACCTGCTTGCATGGTCCCGAGAGATCGTTGGCGGTGATCTGACGCTTGTCGAGGGACTCGACAGCAGGTGCGGCGGCGGCTAGGCCCGAGAGGGCGGCCAAAAAGAGTGTGGACTTCATGTCTGCGTCGCGAAGAATTGAGCGAATGGATGGGACGAAACTGAAGCGGTGAGGGATAAGATGGTGAGAGGAAGACTTCGTTCGGAGAGGCTATATACTGGGCTACTCTTGCGAGGCTTTGATCTCATCAATTCGATGACTTAGGGTACTTGCCAGCAGGTCCGTCAATCTATTGGATCATTGACCACGTGTATACCAGAAAGGGAACGGAAACCGAGTTTAGTGTGGCCGCGAACCCTCGGGAGAAGCTCCTTGCACATCCAGAGAATACTCTTCAATGTTCCAAGTCTTCCTTCCTAGTACGACAATGCTCGGCGCATAAGTTATCACGATTGATAGTCTGCTGTCTACACAAGAAATCAGCAGAGGCATCGTAATCAAGCTGTGGTCCGAGTTGAGGACACTCAACCTGCGGAGCGCGCCAAGTTCTTGGTGTTCATCTACACGAGAACGCGAAAGAGTTGACCACTCGCGAACCATGCGACAGTGGACAGATGATAGGTTCATCACTTGTCCATCTGTAACCCTTAGCATTATGGTGCTCAGCACAATTGGAGGGCAGGAAAGTGTGGAGCAGAGGTCAGGTCGTCAAGCACTGGAGCTTGTCTTGCGGTCGCGCAATTGTGACCAATGACAAGTCCACTCTCGGGTGCTTCCCTTGGAACTTTTCTTGCAGTGCAAAGCTCCTACCTTGAGAACGGCTGCAGTAGCGTTGACACAACAAAATGTTCGGACAAGATTTCGTTGCCTTTGGCCAGCTGAAGTTGCGCCCAAACAAGGACGTAGATGAGTCAGTCAGGCGCCTTGGGATTCAAGCTATCACAGCATAGTCTATAGGTCTTTCTGGAGATATATCGTGTACGGCGTGATATTTGGTAGAGGATTCATTACACGTTTCCTGACACAGGACCGGAAGGTTAGACCTTGCCATCAGCTCTGGCGTCATCGTATAGGCAGGCGTTGCACTATTACAACGACCATTGGTCATGTTTGTGTCCAAGTCTCCCGCAAAGAACAGATTATCGATCTCAGACGGCTCTTTGCTGAAGCCCATATGTAGAACTTCTGATTCAAGCCTGTTGAGTGACTGCGACCATGATTCATACTTTGCAGATGCTGTCCAAGTCTGATCTGGCCTCTCTTCACATTTGAGTAAGGACATTGTTCCTGGTGGGCGACTCGGGCAACTCTGGATGTGGCGCATTGCCATCCACAAGCCGGGGTCAGAGAGTAGGTATGTACTCTTGCTGAAGACCTGGGTCTTAGTGGTCGACACCATAGCAGTCAAGCTAGAAGAACATTGCGTGTCCTCTGGTCGATAACGTACGTTAGCAAAGCCTTCCAGTCTTCTAGATTCAAGTGTTAGGGCAGTCGGCTACGAAGGTCAACGCTCGGTACTGGACAGTCGCGAATAACACATCACCGCATTAGATTGACTCCAACCAGCAAATTGACTGGGGAGGTAACGATTAAGGTGAGCAAGCAAACACATAGGGGCCACACATGATGCAATACTCGATCGATCTACATCCTTGGTATGGAGGAGTACTTAGTGAGCTTCCTAAACGGTAAGTTGTAACGATGTGGCGAAGCAAAACTGTAAGGCCACATCCGTGCAATGATCTCGCTGATGACAGAGAGCCAGGCCGCGAAGATCATCCTGGCCTGCCATAGGCGGAAGTAACACGTTCAGAGAACGCTAGGTCAACGTTTGACGCAAGATCGGAAAGCAGGATGAAGATGCCCAAGAAAGTGGCGCAGCGGCTCTCGATCCGTTCAAACTTGCCATCGAGGATATTGAATACCGTCAACACCCGCATCTAGTTCGAATGCAGGCGGTAAGCCCCGTGCTTCGTCGACCATGTGTTGCTATCGAAGCAATAGAAAGATACGATGTGCGTACCATGGTGAGGAATGCTAGACCGTAATTG
>Ga0160429_1002019_pt1 | contig 10882 bp, 10 predicted proteins | sample SolpanmetagenomR_FD_108199 | JGI IMG/M metagenome (GOLD analysis project Ga0160429, IMG submission 108199) | Solar panel surface microbial communities from Lawrence Berkeley National Laboratory, California, USA - R | ecosystem: Engineered > Built environment > Solar panel > Unclassified ... | reverse complement strand
TTACACCATGATACGACGTGAGCTTACCGCGAGTGGTCGAGGAGCGGACAATTTTAACAAGGCGAAAGCTCGTGCAGAATTAACTGGTGAGGTGGTACCAGACGAACCGCCCGCCAAGACGATTATACCACTAGTCAGAATGGAAGATGTGGTTGTTGGCACGACTGAGGAATATATGTCAAGTCCTGATGCAAAACACAACGAGGCGAAAAAGGCGAAAAAAGAAATACCGGCTCAAGATCAAGCTGCCCGCGTCGCTGCCGAGATCGAGGAGGCCAGCCGACGCATAACAGATGCAGGAAGAGCCGTGGAAGATTTGTTCTCTGCAAACACCTCAACTCTCATGATTGATCCCCTACTACTCTTGTCTCCTCCGGGCCCTCTTGAACTCGTTAAATCAGGCAAAAAGCGAAAACGGAATGCTGAACCACCCGTTGACGGGGAGCAAAATATGAGCGCAAGCCCCAAAACCACTCAGGATGGGGCCTCGAAGGCGAAGAAAATTAAGCTGGTTGCACAAGCGACCTCAGAAGAAGTCGAATCAACCATCGTTCTTGACCTGCCATCCCTTGATCAGATTGTACAACCCATGTCTCATAGAGAAGCGACTCCGTCCCCAGCTCCATCGCTGCACTCAACGCCTCTAATACTCCCACTCGAAACGACGAAGTTTGCACTCGACGACGATCCGGATACAACCAAGCTCTCATCTCGAACTGCACATGCTTCACCATCCAAGGTATTTCCAACGGACGCCAAACCACCGCCTAGACTCAACAACAAACCCTCGCAATCCATCCAAGCGCAGTCACGCACGCGTCGCGTAGCACCAGCTATATCTCTAACACTTTCGAGTCCTACAAAGGCAGCTAGCGCCGAACCACCCATCCGCCGCATTTCCCTCCGCCGCACTAGCAACGCCAGTACACCTGGCGCCAAAGCCGCCAAAAACAAGAACATCGAAGAAGAAGACGTGCCATCCACACGCGCCGCCAATCGCCGCGGAAAGCGCCCAACTCCGGGCCTCGTGATGTCGCACAAAGAGGACGGCGGCGCAAAAGTCAGCGTCGGCGCCCGCCGCACCGCTCCGCGTCGCGCGATCAAACCGACGACCGCCGCCATCGGGTCTAAGAGGTCCATCACCGCGGCGGCAACGCGCAGCTCCATGACAACCACGCCCGAGGTGTTCGAGAACATCGATCCGAACGAGGAGCTGTACTGCGTCTGCCTCGACGTCAGCTATGGCATCATGGTGGAGTGCGCGCGCGCGGCCAAGGAATTCCAGGACTGCGAGCGCCAATGGTTCCACCTTGCGTGCGTCGAGCTCACGGAGATCCCGCCGAGGAGGCAGACTTGGTATTGCCCCGATTGCAGGGTCAGATTGGGCGTTAGTCAGAGCGGGGACAAGCTGTGAGTGGGTGGTGCCGTGGTGTTGTGTGCTTTTGAGCAAAGGGGGTTGTTTTGGAGAGATGTTGTTGTGTTGGCGAGTATTGGGGTTTAGACGATCGGTTTAGTTGTGGGTTTGTGGTTTGGACTTGCCTTGCGAACGGTCCAGACCTTCTATCTGTTGCCGCAAGATGGCACTTGCTTTTTTTGGCGGAAACTCTGCATATGTACATCGTTCTCGACGCAGCTGCTTACAAACCCAAGGCGGATGGTCTTGAACAAACAGCTGAACAGTGCAAGATGTATCTTGTACATCGCCAGCACACCCAACGCCATGTTACATGTCCAAAAAAGAAGCTCCCCCCTTCCTGACAATCAAATCCCAAAGCCCCCCTTCTACTCAGTCCATTGTAAATCCGATACTATCTCTCTCATCGTCAACGACCCGCCCATACTCTAGCAGCAGCCTGAACATCCACATCTCGAGATCCACACTCCGCAACACTTTCCCTGCCCACCTCTGCCCGGCGTCGGCCAACTTCGGCGCCAACTTCTGGCCCTCGGGTTCCTCGGCAAAGTACCTCACGGCCTCGAAGTGCTCTTTGCCCTGCAGCGACAGCGGGACATAGTGCGCCCAGGGCAGCAGCCAATCGTGGTGCCACTCGCGGAAGATGGCCATCTTGTAGACGAGGCTGGCCGAGTGCAGGAAAGCGTAGAAGCGGCCGCTGAAGGCGTTGCCGTCAATATCCAGCAGGTACTTATAGCGCCAGGCGTCCTGCATGTCAACGCCGGGCGCGAGATGGAAGAACTCGCGCTGCGCATCGCAGTCGCCCGGGTCGCACTGTCCGACGTGCGAGAAGGCGACGTCCATGAGCGCGCTGTAGTTCTGGCGCGGCGCCGAGACCACCTGCCACTCAGTGCCCATGTTGTGCATGACCGAAGTGGTGTCGAGGCCGTTGATGCTCTTGACGAAAATCTGCCGGTGCTGGCGCCGCCAGCCGCCCGCGCGGCTGAAGCCACCGGTGGTCGAGCCGCGCCACCAGAGTTTGACGTCTTTGAGCGCCCACGGCATGTCTCTATCTTTGAGGTATTCCACTCGTGCGTTCATGTGGGAGACTGCGGGGTCGTCGGTGGAGACGGCACCCGACCAGTACCAGGGGCTCGGGTAGAGGATGTCCTGAAAGCTGCTGATTTTGCTCTGTGAGAAGATTGGAACGAGCTCATGCGATATTTTGAAGGCATTGGGTCGATCAAAGAACCCATAAGTGCGTCTAAATGAGGGCGAGTTGCAGATGTCGGAGAAGGCTGTGTGGTTATACACAAAGCCAAGCTCGCCAAGAGCATATGTGGTAATGTTATCGGGCATGTTGTCCTCCACTGATCTAGCAGGACTATCCAACGAGCAGGACAGCCTCGAAGGGCCCCAGGTTTGCTGGTGGGCATACTCGTTGAATCTTGTCACCTTGGCTTCTCGAACAATCTTACCGTTGTTCAGATCTTTTGGACGTTTGGAGAAAGAATTGCGTAGCTTTGTTGTCCTCGCCTCATACTCTGGTAATACCTCGTTCTTAGCCACATCCACCATGCGATTCAGTTCATCGTTCGGAACGACGACCCTGGGTTCGTCATGAACATTGAAAGCGATATCCATGTCGGGCAAGAGATGGACGAAATCTTTAATCATACCGAGCGTCGCAAAGCGCTGCCAGTCTGGACCGCCCTGGATCTTGACTGCACGGCCCTCCCGTATCATCAGGGCAATCAAGCCGTTGTTCTCAAAGCCCAATGCTTCAGTTACTCTTGCACGAATTGTCGCCGGCTTTAAAGACCAGAACGGAAGCAGAGCATCATAAATGGTATCGAACTCATCGATTAGTTGAACTCCCTGTTGTGCTGCCATTTCAAACCATTGATCAAAATGAGGAGGTGGCGGCATGTGATATCTTCGCTTGTACTCGGCTACAGCTTGAGAAAGCGTGCGCGATTGGCGTGATCGTAATTCGTCAAACCGTTTGGCCGATTTGTCCGTGAGATACTTGACTGGGTGCACTCCGCTGAGGGCATATTCATACGGTGAAGATGGTTCCACCGGGCTTATATTCTCAAGAGATGCGTCCGATGGATATGAAGTATAATCTTTCGATAAAGCATTCATAATCACAGAGCTGATAATAAACAACGTACCCAAGATCATGACTATACGTTTGGACTGTAAAGCATGTCTTGAGGAGGGTCCGAAAGCATCCGCCAGTAGTTCTGCGGAAGCACACAAGGTAGGTAGGAAGGCTACGATACCAGAAAAGATTATGCCAAGGGTGGGTTTGGCTTGAAGTTGCGCTAATATGACAGCGCTAAGATGAACGAGTGAAATGTCATAAGATCCACTTTGAGCAATCTATACGCGGTGCATGGTCAGCTATTGGGCTCACATCTCATGTTCCGAGGCGTGCCTTAATAAGAACCGGCTTCTAGGATGAACTTACAACTAAAACGAGAAGAACAGATCTGCCAAGTCCAACTCCCGAGATAGTCAAGAAACGCCTTGCCGCATGCAACGATAAGCCCTGAAAGTGTCGAGCTGACATGAAGAACTCCCATCTGATAACACCAAGGACAACTCCAGACAGCAAATTGCAAACTGCAAGCGAAAAAAAGCAATCTCTATAGCATGTCGCAATCACATCGCGATCCGGCATGCTCAGGGAGACGCGCCGGAGAAGGGAACCATTTGCAGATACGACTGCACCATTCCGCTCATTTGATGTTTTGGGAGAGATTTTGACTGTATCCTCCACCAATATACAACCAAGGGCAGTCACAGTTGTTGAACACAGCCCCAGCGCTATGTTGGCCGCAGTGACGTTGGGATTCGCCAGGACTATCAGGGTTGCGGCCGTAGCAACCAAGAGGAGACGTTTCTCGGCATAAGAGACTCCTCTTTGGCGGAACCCATCTACTGCGAAAGACGTTGACCGCATGCGGAAGTTCGACGGAGAAGCAAAGGAATTTACAGTGCGATCGGAGTCGATCTGTACGAAGTGAAGCACGAGTACCGCGGCGGGCAGAAGTGACTGTATCACGGATCAGAGTTGGGCCACGACATGGAAACACATTGACAAACATTTGACCACCATAGCGCACTGACATCGCCAGCGGCTCGCTGGCATAACTGTCCCAGCGCGAAAAATGCTCCCGCTCCCCAGCACCTAGCCCGAGTTGCTGTGATTTCCTCAGCCAAGCCGTGGCCAGCACGAGCGCTTCCGTACATCCATAGGAGGACCGAAGAGAAGAAAGATGTATGTAAAGGGCTTATGGAAGGGGTGGTAGCATAGAAGAGCCAGTCAACGAAGAAGAATGCGACCAGGACGTGGAGTCTCGAGACATTGCGGACGGCGAGGGGAAGAGACAATCGCATTGATGCAGCATCTGCACTGGGACCGTCGACCAGTCGACGAACCAACCAAGACTCCCAAGCCCAATGATTACGTTCTTGAGAGCTGGGCCGGTAGTCGTGGTGCGACGTTTGCGTAGGTAGAGAGAGTGGTGGTGGTGTATAGTGGTAGTCGAGTAGAGCACTGTACAGTAGAATACTCGTAGTCGTAGTCGAGGTGAAACGCGGAAAGAAGCGTCTTTGTCGGAGGAGTTGCGGCTTCCCCCAAAAGGAGAGGAGAGGAGGATATACTGACTGCACAATTGGCGCGTGGAATTGGTTTACTGACTATTGACTGACTTGCCGCAGGAAGTCAATCTCTCCGCAAGCAAAGCAGCATCTGAATCAATATACAAATCGGGCGGGCTTTTGCGTGTCGATTTGGCATCTCTGTCTGTCTGTCTGCAAAATCTTCCGACGTCATGCTGCGGGCTTCCGCGACGCGTTCTGGAGGTGTCACACTTTGTTGACGGCCTCGAGTTTTGTCCATCCTGCACCCAGCCATCGCCGTCGTCCGTGGTCCTCTCCTCGCTTCTACGACAGCTCTATTCAGCCTTCGCTTCTTGTAACCACTTTACTTTCGCAGAGTGGACGGCCGCCTGCTCTCGCGCTGGCATACACAGGACACACGCCTTTGCTCCGAGGCATCGCGAACCATACACTGTCGGGTAACTTAGCTCTCATACGCCCACCATGCCTCCGTCCGCGAATCGACGAACACGAACGCGCAAGATCGCAGACTTGGCTGAACGCTCTGATCTTGACGACGTCGAGTCCACTATAACCCCTAGTCGGAAAAGAAGAAAGGTACGTCAGCACTGCGCTCGAACTTGAGCTGCCTGTCTCATCAATGCTACAGGTCAACCACGAGTCACCCGCTCCTGTGCCTACTGCAGAGTCCAGAAATGATCTTCTTGCGCGACGACAGAAAACTCCTTTGAGCGAGATCAAGGTCTACGAAGAGGAGTCTAGTATCACCGAGGAAGACATTGATACGGCCATCCGAAATTTGAGAACCGCAAAGTACAGTGTGCAAGCCACAGTCGACTACGCGAACGCGTTACACGAGGTAGCACATCCGGAGGGTAAGGAGGCCTACGCCAAGATCGCTGGCAACAGCTGGACATTCTATGTGAATGAGCTGGAGATTCGCATTGGCCGTCCGCCAGACGAACGTCAACCCGATGGCCAGCAGCAACTTCCAGATGTCGAAGCTCGGATGCACGACAAGTCTCTGGTTCACATCGACCTTGGTCCCTCGAAACTGGTTTCTCGACAACATGCAGATATCCGTTACAATGAGATCAGCGGTCATTGGTACATAACTGTAACTGGAAGGAACGGGATTAAGGTTGATGATATTCACCTCGGGCGTGGCCAAAGCAACAACCTCGTTAGCGGAAACGTAATCGATGTCGCAGGTACACAAATGATGTTCGTTACGCCGAACGTTGTACCTGTCATTCATCCTACAATTCTAGCTCAAAGTCATGCCCAGCACGAGGAAAATGACGATGATGAGGATGACAATGTAACGCATGCACAGCCATCTCTTCCATCTCAGCGAACACCCACCAGAGGTAGTGGATCGCGTTCGGGCGCCAGGAATCGGCCTCCTTCATCGAATGACCGATACTCGAATCAGCAATATTCCAACAGCAAGCAAATTCCGCAATCTGCAAGATCGAATTCTGTCATGAACGACAGTGTGGGGGATTTACAAAGCAGTATTTACAGAGCGAAAGCTTCGCCGTCTTTTTCACGTGTTTTGATGTTGGAGAGCACCGAAGACATCGACTACAGTCAAGATACTGCCAGGGACATTAAGCCCCCTCACAGTTATGCACAGCTGATAGGGATGGCAATTCTATCAAGTCCTGAGGAGAAGCTCACCTTGTCCAAAATTTACGAGTGGATAAAGGAAAGATATGCGTTTTATCGATTTAGTGGGGGAGGCTGGCAGGTGAGCTCATGCAAAGCCTATGCAAGAAAAACAGCACTGACTTTCAGCAGAACTCCATCAGGCACAATTTGTCTCTCAATAAATCGTTTGAGAAAATCGCACGCCGCACAGACGAACCTGGCAAAGGCATGAAATGGCAGATTGTGGCCGAGCAGCGCGATGATTTCCTTAGGAAGGGCCTCAGCAGTGCTAAGAAGAGCCGTGGCTCATCTGGCCCGAACTCTCCTACCAAGATGACTCTTTCCATGAGCACATCGGATGGCGACAAGCGATACGACAACCCCTTCCTGCCAGACCCACCGCGTAGCTCGACACGGATCACCAACCCTTTTGTCAAGACTTCTCCCGGTTCCACTCCACCAATGTCACACTACCCTGTAGCCAAAGAAGCTTACACTCCCGACCGCGGCGGCGTTGCACTTCGCCACCTTCATGGCTTGGATCCATCAAGCCCCCGCAATACGTTTCTTCATGGTATTAGTCCGCTACCACCATACGGCAATCGTGCTCGTCACCATCTCAGCGGTTTCAACGAAGCGGCCGCCGCTGGATCTCCCGGAGGTCCAACCATGCTGTTAAGCAGTGAAGCGCAGGACCACCTCATTACTCCGCTCATCACTCGTCATGCACCTAGATTAGCTCCACCAAGTACGGCGCACCTTCCTAGTCAATTCATGCCCATGAGTAGTCCAGCACCATTCTGGAAATATGCCGATTTCGGAAGCACTCCGGCACGCCATAACGTCGATATCAGTCCGGTCAAAATGATCATGAGACAGGAGCCAAAGAAAGATCAAGTAGGACAGGAGAACTCACTGACTGACGCTCCAGCTCCTGCTGTTGTAGATGGAAAGCGCGCGCTGATACGCAGCAGCAGCCCTCCTGTTCCGGAAGCCGAACTAGGATCTGGAAGTCCCACCCGTGCTCTGGGTAATCGAGGCGGCGAGAAAGCTCAAAGTATTCAATCCCAAGGCCCACCTCCCAAGCTCGTGCTGTCGGATGTTCACTTGCTGCCCCGTCCAAATGGTGCGCAGCCTCCGAATACCATACCCAGGAGCAACATGGCGAACACAATCCAACAAGACGAGGAAGAAGATGAAGAAGAGGAGGGTATGATTGATTTGGCAAGGTAAAGTCTCTTGTGTCTATCACCGGTGTCGCGACGTGTCTCTAACTTCAATCGCAGAGGATTCCAGCCCATTGGGAGCTTTCATCGCAACATGAACGCCGGTGCCATTCGCGGAAACTAGGGAATGTATCTTGTTTGGTGAGGCTCTTCGACTGGAAACATACCAAGAAAGACCAAAACACGTACGCCGCCGCCAGAAGCAAAGAGTTGGGGGAAACGGGATGGACAGAGCTGTCCAGTCCAGTATAGACAAGCCCTCTCTTGAGTGTAGACTAAGCGACAGAGGGGAGAGCATGTAGATTCTTCGAGTACAGTATATTCTTGTAGTGTTCCGTTCTCTCTTTATATTTAAGTTAGTATCAAGTATATGTCTGCGTTGTAACTGGCTTGAATATTGCTATATACATAATATTATACTTATATAAGTTATACACCACTGCCAACCTCGTTTCCATCACCTTTGGCTCACGTGAAAGACACGGCGTTTCAGAGCGCCGACTCGCCGCGTCCCTGGCGTCCAAGTTCCGCCCGCTTCTTGCGCTCGTTGTCTCTCGCATCCATCCATCAGTCTATCAGTCACTCAGTCACTCACACTCAGTCACTCAGTCAATCAAACGATCAGTCTGTTAACTAGTCCGTCTCACGTCACTTCTTCTTTCGTCGCTGCTACAAGCCAAGCTCTATCCATACGGGCGTGCCTCCTGTCCAAAGATCAATAAGAAACCCTATCCAAACAGTACCTCGTAGCGTCCTCTCATTCACGACACCGCATCGCGCGGCGCCAGCAGGACGCTCAAGGCGACGCTTGTCACTGCTGGGGCCTTCATGGTATCAGTTATCATCGCTTTCATCAACCACTGAAGCGGGTTCTACGTAGAATACGCGTCGTTACTCCTAAACCTTTCAACACACAATATGGCAAACGCAAGCCGCAGACGGCGCCGACCCTCGGTTTCGTCGGACTCGTCATCCGCCAGCTCCCCGGAAAGAGATGCTATCTACGACGACGGAGATTCTTTGATGGAACATGCAAACGATTCACAGTCTTCGCTTGGTGTCTCGATGCAGGAAATGGAACTAGACGCTGCCGACTTTGAGGAACAATGCCGACTATCTCCCATCAGTAAACTGCCCCCCGAACTGCTTATAGCGATATTCTCCAAGCTATCGTCTCCCGCCGATATCAAGACGTGTATGTTAGTTTCAAGAGCATGGGCCCGGAACTCCGTCGATATACTTTGGCACAGGCCTTCGACGGGAGATTGGCGGAAGTTGCTCAACGTGATAAGCAGTGCCAGAAAGAAGGACAGCTTCTTCCCGTACCACGAGCTCATCAAGCGTCTCAATTTATCCGCCCTAGGCGATCAGATCAGTGATGGAACTCTACATCCCATAATCGGCTGCAAACGGATCGAACGCCTGACGTTGACAAACTGCACCAAACTTACCGACTTGAGTGTGGAAGCTTTGATCGTCGGTAATAGGAGTCTGTTGGCTTTGGATATATCAGGGGTGGACTTCATCACAGATCGCAGCTTGTTCGCTGTTGCAGAGAGTTGCTGCAAGCTGCAGGGCTTGAACATCACCAACTGCAAGAGGGTAACCGACGCTTCGCTCACCGCTATCGCCGAAAAGTGCCGACGCGTCAAGAGGGTAAGCATGGTAGTGCAGTTACGCGCCACAGTCGCTAACAATGACTAGCTCAAGTTCAACGGCTGCTCGCAGATTACAGATCGCTCCGTTCTCTCTTTCGCCGACAACTGCCACGAAATTCTCGAGATTGATCTTCAGGGCTGCGTAAACCTTACTGACTTTGCAGTCACTGCCCTCATCGAGCAGGGGAAGCAGTTGAGGGAGCTGAGGCTGGCGTATTGCTCGCGCATAACTGACGATGCTTTCCTTTCGTTGCCTGCCGAAACGCACTTTGAGAACCTACGCATCCTGGACCTGACAGATTGCGTTGAACTCAATGACGCGGGTCTTCAGAAAGCCGTCACGGCCGCGCCGCGTCTTCGTAACATGGTTCTCGCAAAATGTCGCAACATCACCGATAGAGGTGTGTTGGCCATTACAAAGCTGGGGAAGAACCTTCACTACATTCATCTCGGGCATTGCACGCGAATTACAGACCACGGTCTGGGACATCTGGTCAAGCATTGCACTCGGATCAGATACATCGACTTGGCCTGTTGCCTCAACCTCACAGACGGATCAGTGATTCATCTTGCAGGCCTTCCCAAACTGAAACGCATTGGTCTTGTCAAGTGTTCCAACATCACAAACCTTAGCATCAAAGAGCTGGCTCGACCAAAACGCAATGGCACCGTCAGCGGCTTCTACCCCAACAATCTGGAGAGACTCCATTTGAGTTATTGCACCAACTTGACGATTGAGGTGAGATGACGAAGCAAAGCGATTTTTTTCAAATTACGTATACTGACCGCGGTCCTTGTACAGGGTATCCGAGCCATGCTGATTAACTGCCCTCGCCTCACTCATCTATCTCTCACCGGCATCAACGAATTTTTGCGTCCAGACATCTTCGAATATTGCCGCGATCCACCACCAGAGTTTAACGATCACCAGCGTGAAGTATTCTGCGTCTTCTCGGGCAGAGGTGTCCAGCAACTCCGCGACCATCTACGAGACCATTATCCGAGCCCACCTGGAAGTGACGCCGGCGGCCTGGACACTGACGGCACGCTTACGCCAGTTCATAATGCTACCGTCTTGCATCCGCCGGCGTGGGGTGTTCCTTTCCCACCGGTGTTTGCACCGCCTCAGTCATTCAACGTCTGGGGGCATCTGACGGGAGCACACACGACTGCGCTTCACGCTCATGCACAACAAGTCATGCTGGGCCAGCAACAGCACCAGAACATTGCTCCAGCTGTTGCCGCTGCTGCTGCCTATCTGCGCGCTCAGGCGCAGCTGTCTCACGTGCAACAAGCCCAGCCCGACGAGGACTCTGGTG
>Ga0160429_1002017_pt1 | contig 10889 bp, 14 predicted proteins | sample SolpanmetagenomR_FD_108199 | JGI IMG/M metagenome (GOLD analysis project Ga0160429, IMG submission 108199) | Solar panel surface microbial communities from Lawrence Berkeley National Laboratory, California, USA - R | ecosystem: Engineered > Built environment > Solar panel > Unclassified ... | reverse complement strand
TACGCTATTGTCATGCAGCTACGCAAACAGAACGTGAGAACAGTCATGTAGATGGTATCAAAAACCTCATTACACTTGTCGATTCGGCCATCTGTCTTTCCGATGACTCTCCTGAACAATACCCCACTGGATACACACCCTCGGAAGCAAAAGCTGAACAGCTAAACGGAGGCCTTGCTAGCTCACCCTCATCTGAACGAGGGGCAGAAAGGTTCGACACTTCAGACGCACGTGAGAAATTATTTAGGAGAAAATATCGGGAGAGACGTATAGAGAATTGCGAAGACTACCAGAAATTCGCACCTAATACTTATGAAACTGATAATGAATGCAAAAACCTCCGAATGAAAGCCAGTCATATCTTGGTCAAGCAACATCAGGAGCAAGCTGCAAATTGGCGTCATGAGGCTACGAAACTCAAACACATAGGCGAATTTTCGAGAGCTACCACAGCTGATAGAAACGCTGTGCATGATGGTCAAGCGGCTGCAGAAGCGTGGAAGCGGCTGATGGTTGCACATGAAGGGACTGAGCATGTGTTTACGCAACCCGGTTCGGAGTTAGGAAAAGTGTGGTGGAAGCAGAATTAGTCTCATAGAAGTGCACCGAAATCAATTCATAGCGTATGAACTCGTTTCTTCCCCTTGCTACAAGTCAATAAATATGGGTAAAGTGAAGTATAAAGTGTAAATGAGTAAAATATAAAGAAATGGATATATAAGAGCCACATAGATTTATCTTGGAGCCAAAATAAGAATCTAATGAATGAGCCGTGATTACACAGCTTAAACTAATGTACAAGAAAAACAGTCCTTCCGATTATTATGCTACCACCGTGAGATAGCGGCATGCTTTTTGTCTCTCTCGAAACAGGCTGTGCTTGTATACCTCTTATGTAGTTCTTTATCTCACTCTTACCAATTGTGTTGTCGTTGTCCTTTGTAAATGATTCCTGCTGAATCTTGTCATATACTTTTCTATACGGATTTCCACCCACATAAATACGCTGCGTTTCGACAACAGTGTTCAAACAATAGTGCAATCTTCTGGAGATAGCTGCCTCTTTACACCTTCTGCGTCTCTTTAGCGCTCTCCTTTCTCGTTTTCCTATAAACAACCTTCTTCTCTTGCTGGCCGCCCTTGTCCGCATCCATTTACTTCCCCTCTTCCTTCATATCATACTTACACTCTTTCATCCTAAACACACTCACCACACAAAAAGAATCACGAGCGCCATCCCTCTCTTACAATGCGTACTATCAATCTCCTCCTCACACTCTTTATTGCGTGTGCTACCTGTCGTAAGAGTCACAATCAAGCCCATAGCTAGGTATACTAAAAGAGATGTCTAGAACCAGGATTCGGCGGCCTTTTTTCTCGCAAACGGGAAACAGACAGCAAAGAATCAAATACACGACGAATCCCACTCAGAGCAGAACTGCCTAAAGAGGAGCAGGAAGCAATACAGTTATGTAAGTACACACCCGAGAAAGAGGACCGAGACTACGATATCTCGAAATGGAGCAAAGAAATGGCTCAATATTTGAGAGAAGCTCGACAATTCTTCGGAGACAACAATTTCCGAAAGGGTAACGACCCTTTCACCTCGGCTGAAGATCATGCGTACCATCACGGTCTCGCGCTTGACCCAAAGCTATGGCAATGGCGTTTGCAAGCTTGTGAAAACGAAGAACAGACTCTCATCAGCGAGGCTAAAGCAGCTGGTCAGGTGGCCAATGTGTTGTATTCACAAGGTAATAGAGAGGGATATAAAGCTAGTACCGAACGAAGCGCAGAAGCTTTAAGGATGGCTAAGGCAATTGGTGCTTTGAAGCCCCAATTGACCCAACAGTATGACGCTGCTGTTATACTTTGGAATAAGTCCATGCCATGTTTCTAGATACCCCTTTTATTAATTGCCACATTTGGTTGCCTGTGTGGTGTAAATTGATATTGTTTCTGTTTGCTCGGGTTAATGTTGCGACTCCAGCTGGAACGTGATACCGCATTATGGGCTGTGCTGGAACAATGTACAAAGCTCCACCCTTCTACGCTCTTTTTCGTAAGCACGGAGCGAGTTTCAGCGGGTGTAAACACGCCAAATGTGATTCTTATATCCCAGGAGCTGTCCCGTTTCGCGTGTTCGTTTCTGCCCTCGTGTTTCTTTGTTCTTATCTTCTGCATTTACACAGCTGCTTCCAGCTTGAACACTCGACACCATCAAATCCTCAGACAACAACATTGCATAATGCGAAACATCACCATACTGCTTGTACTTTTCATGGCGTGCGCTTCCTGCTGTAAGATAACATCTAGATTCACTGTCAAGATACCGAAGTGAAATTGTTGATGATTCAAATACAACCCGGAGATAGATGTGAATATCTAATACCATGCGGCGCGTCATCTCATGAGAGAACTAGGAAAATAAAGCAAATGTTAGAGCACATTGAAGAAATCTTCGACGAGATAGGACCAATCACAAAGGATGATTATGGAAGGCTAACATGTAGGTCTACATTGTCAGCACATAAACAAGAAACGTCCACGGTCTCGATTCTCCTAGGGCCAAGAACGCAAGATGATTATGTGCGAAGAATATATAGTTCTACAGTGTCGACAGATAAGCAAAATATCCATCCTGGTCTCAGCATTGAGTGAGAGTATGGCCGAAGAACTGCTTTGAGCTGAAGACCACTTCAGATGCAATAACTTCCAAGATAGCAACTTTGCGTGGAGATGGGCGCTGGACATTGCCATTGCTCAAGAACTCACGTAGAGCCCACACTTATATCAATTACGCATAGAAGCTTGCTCGGCTGAAACGAATCGTTACCTACGTGACGCTGAGGAAGCGGAACGAAAGTCAAAGCTATCTTACAACTCTACAGAATGTGTGGCTGGTGGGAATTGGTACGACAGCATGGGAATTTGCAAGCACAGTGTCTCAAGAATCAACAGCCCATCTTGGAGCAAGAGTTGCGACCATCTAAGCTCAGATGGCGTAATTCATTCGAGTCCATGTATATGAACCTCAGCATGGAATCATCTCATATGTCAATCTATCATCACTCGTATTGTCTGTATAACAGCACTAAACATACATAAGCTATGATAACGTAGGTTCGAACCAAAGTTCTTGACTCTAAATAATCTAGTTGCATAACAAGCTTCCCTTCGATACTATTATTTTTCCCTTCTAGATGAGTTGTTGCATCGTGCTACCACCCTATGTCAATAAATCCGCTTTACTATACATCGATTTTACACTACTCTACCTGCCCTTGTTTTAGCTTTCGAAAGAAGAAAGAAATTTCTTCAACTTCGTCAGAGTATTAGCTGCTTAAGAGGAAACACTATTATGATGTCAGATGGGAAGCAATTGCATCAAAAGCTTGAACAATTGGAGCTGCTCTAGTTCATCCTGATACCTTTTCTCCATTCTCATCACTCTCGACTTTATCGCGTCGCGCATACACACTTCCTTCATTCTCGCTCTTGTCTGCATTCTAAACCACATATCCAGAGACCTTTTCATCTTTCATACAGAACCGTCACTTCACTCAAAATGCATCTCACGATTCTCTTCTCTCTACCACTCATATCATACATCTTATGTGGTAAGTACTAACTTCCACTCCTATTCCATCACTCTCGACTGAAACGAAAGCAGCACCGATGCCATCCCTACGATTTGACGAAAACACAGAAGAAGATGACATCCCAGAATTCAGTCTCGATCACAATGTAATAAGCCAAGCACACTCTATGCCACCCGAGATGATTGGAGAAACATGTAAGAGAACGCCGCCGTTGAGTACAGCGAGTCTAAAAACAGTCATAGCATATACTCAATCAAAGGACGACCTAACGGCCATCAATGACATTCCACCAATGGACCTTGGTGGTTCTGTGAGGCAAAGCAAATCCATAAATCCATTCAGGCATGAGGATGAACATGATAATCGTAAGTACTATACATGCGCTATATAGCTCTTGCTTCTCAGAGAATGTGCTAAATTTACAAAATAGAGTTGACAGGACGTTCAGACCCATATATTGACACTCGAGTACTCAAATTGATCCTTGAATGTTTCAATGATAGTCATGACATACAGCAAGCAGCACAACCGGGATCCGACGCAAGGCTGAAGAATGAAGAGGCGAAAACAGCCTACGATGTGAACCAGACTGCTCTTCACGAGCAAATTGTGGATATGTTTCTCAACGAATTTTGTAGCAAGTCGACTAATTGTGAGAAAGAACCGAAAGCTTTCAAGTTTCTGCAGAAAAGTTATGTCACAATGTATCAAGCAATCAATGATATGATCCAGAAACATTCGGACTTAGCAAACACATGCAAAGACACCAACCAGGGAGCAGAATCTGAACATCATATTACAACGGTTGGAAAATTGCGGGATAAAATGCAACGACTTGAAGCGCTGATGAAGGATGCGAGCGCAGTCCTGGAAGGTGATGCTTTGTAATGGCGAACAAGTAAGTGAACTGGATGTATGAATACTATCCCAACTCCATATAGATAAAGCAGTCTAGAGGGCTTTCCTATAGAGATACCTTCAACATTTGTCTTCATCTTGCTCACTAGCTAGTAAAGCTACCTTCTACTTCTCCCGTTTTGTCACTCCTTCGCGTCGCGTCCACTACAATTCCCTAAGCTTGTTACTTGCTCTGCACAATCATCCATCCACTTCATCCTGCGCTCCATACAGACCCCATCTTCAAAACCATACACAGCACAACCCACATGCATATCGTGATTCTATCCTGCCTGCTGCTCGTTACATACGTCGTATGTGGCAAACCTACCATTATCCCTTCATACCATCGAGTACAAACTGAAACTAAATCAGCACCAACGGTTTCATTCAAATTGGAATCAAGACCACAAAGGAATAACAGGATCCCATTGCTCACTGAGCGCGAGGAAGGTGAAGTAAGCGAAGATTCCGAGGACCCAAGAACCCCAAAGAGGAGAGGAGTAACTTGTAAGGGGATCCGAATGTTGAGTGAAAGGAGTCTAACAAGGATCATAGTAAGTCGCCCGCTAAACCACAATTCAGTGGCAGACAAGAGAGTCTCATCACCAGGCTTCAGTATACCGGTACATCAGAGGGATCCCTGGAAGCCACGGAGAAATGCTGCAGGGAAGACCAGTCGTAGGAGAGCTCATTTGAGTAGAATCAACCGGTCAGCGGTATACATAGAAGAACTGAAACAGACAGAACATGAAATAAATAAACAAGTTCTCGAGCCACTGCTTCACTGCTTCCGTGAAGAAGAACGCTCACTCCAGCTGGCGTCGGCACAAACAAAGCTTGCTACGGACCTCCAATCACTAACTCTCCAGCATGCTGCCCCAGCTTTCAAACCAGTGGATAGACTCTTCATGGCGCTCATCGACCAGCTCATTGAATCTTTTCGTGATGGGATCACTTCTTCAGGAGGAGGCGAACTCTTTTCTGCACATTTCGCGCGCTGCGGACGCATTCATTACACTATATCGCTGCTTGTCAATAAACACTGTGCAATAGCGGAACAATGCACGAGAGCTTATGACCATGCAGGATTTGATTCTCATCACAAAGCTGCACAGACGTTTCACGAAAAAAACCAAATGCTTGCGGATTTGCTCGACAGGGCAAGGGTGATACACTTTGGTGAGACTATAGAGTCATCTGGGCTGACACAAGTGCAGGCAGCCTAAGGTTCTGATGGTTTTTTTCTCAGTCACTCGTTGGAATTATTATATATATTATAATTATTTAGAAGCTCTTTTATGAGAGTAATTCAAGCCTTGATATGCATGTTACCAATAGAATGGCTGATGATTTCATCATACCCCTTCAGCCTTTACTTGAAGCGACAATCAAACTGACATGAAACATCTCTGGGAGTGTTGTCAACTTATTTCTTTTTTCTGTCATGGACGATAGAGTCAAATCCATAAATTAGCTCACGGTCCATGTTATTGCTCAGTCATTCCCGCCCAATTGAACCGATCACTTCAGCTCTCTATTTTGATCTAGGTCATCCCGACTCACTGCATCACGTCGCGTGGACCGCCCTTCCCTTTCCCATTACTCTTCAGACAACCAACAGTCCATTCCAGATTCTCTCCCACAGACGCGCCAGCTCACAAAGCCAACACTATCTCAAGCACAATGTATATCACTCTATGCTCACTTCTCCTCGCTTCGTACGTTTCATGTGGTAAAGACCATAGTTTTCCCATGCCATCGAGTTTAACTTAGAATCAACAGCATTAGTGTTGACTCCACAACTTGACGCAGACATACAACTTGACGCAGACGTACAAGAAGACAACACTCCACCGCTCATTCTACCGGGCAATATTGATACGAGCCCAAAAGGTTCTTCTTCGCCCGAACAAATGGGAGAGAGTGCAAAATGTAAGTAAATCTGAAAGCTAAACAATAGGTGTCTTACATTGGTAATAGCATCCTCTGAGACAAATTGCGACTGGATAAGCGCGAGCCAAATCTCGGTCTTGGACCTCAATGCTCCAGGAACACAACCCGGCGAATCCTCCATCTCACAAGGGGGTAAAGTTGGTAAAATGATACCGTCCATCGAGGAACACATACTGAACAGCGAAACAAGTAGATCTGGCAAGACGCTCGGTGTCTGAAATACATGCACCGCTACGAGCCTCTGTTCTTCAGTGCTTCGGTGAAGAAAATTGGAAGTTACAGCTGGTGGATGCAAAGAAAAAGCTCGACGGGCAGCTAAAATCACAAGATCTCGCAAAGCTCAAACCAAGTTTTACATCTGATAGGCTTTCGATGATTCTCATTGACCAGTTCACCAAGCCTCTCGAGGTTCAGCACTATCGTGGGAGAGATCTTCAACTCTCACGGGAGCATGTAAAGAAATGTGACATGATGTTTAAAGCAATTGATGAGATAATCAAAGAGCACCTTGCGAAAGTGAAGGAATGCGAGGAGCGTCAAGATCAAGAAGCACTTGATTATCATAGCAAAACAGCAACGGTTTTCGTGGAGAGATGCAATTTGCTCCGGTCCTCGCTCAATGTTGCACAATTGAATCACTTAGGTGATGAAGATAATATTTAGGCTGGCTCACATGTACGCGGGCTCATATTCTATTTATAAAAAATTATGTTGTTCTTCAGTCCTGTCTTTGTACATTTGAAAACATTTGAATGGTTATGATGAATCATCTTGTCATGTCTCTTGGTACACCTAGATCGATGCACGCTTCAAGTGCTCATTCTTGTTATTAGACCAACCCAGAGTTTCCGGTACTCTATACACCCTGTTGAGAATGCTCTCATTGCCTTGAAGAATACAGTTCACACTTCTATGATTTACACCTCTTCTTTTGTCACCCATCACGTCGCGTCCAGCTACTTCCCTTCCGCCCGCTCTCCACAACCAACAAATCATCCAAGACTACACTCCTTAGACAACCCATCATCAGCCCATTCATTATGCTCATCACGATATTCTCTCTTCTGCTCGCTTCCTATGTCTCATGTGGTAAAAAACTAGTTCTCCTATACCCTATATCATATCAGGCTAAAAAACCCAAACAGCACCAATGTATACCCCAAAAATTGATCCGCGCAACGGAAGTAAAGATCTTCTATCCCTGGATGTTTATGGCAACGATAAAGGCAACTCTGGTGGTACAGCATCACCAGCACCACGTAAGGAAGCAAACTATCAAAATGGGAATATTGAGCGAAGCGACGTTTATACTGCGTATAGCATCTTTTGGGCCATATAATAAACTATTAGCAGAGAGTACAATATCTCTGTTAGACCTCGATGCTTCGGTGGACCGGAGTGAAGCCAGCAAGTCCCAAGGAAACGGAGTTGGAGAGAACAATTGTAAAAGAGCTCTGTCGATGACGTCGTTGAGGGGATACACTGACTAGCGAAACATATAGATATCACAGGGTGCTCGGTATCCAAGATATATGCACCGCTACTAAGGTCGATTCTCAAATGCTTCAGTGGGGAAACTCGGGATTCACAGCTGGCCCAGGCACAAGCAACACTCGGCAGGAAGCTACAATCACAAGATCTCTCAGAATTTCCACCAACTTTCACGTCAGATAGACTGCTAATGCTACTCATTGACCAGTTCATCGAAGACCTTGATAGTCAGACTGATGGTAGAAGAGGCCTTCAACTCTCAGAGGGGCGTCTGGACAATTGTGACGAAATGTGTGAAGCGATATGTGATATAGTTGGTGAGCACCTTACGAGAATGGCAGAATCTAACAGAGGCCAAGACCAGCAAGCTGTATTACTATTTGACTATCATAGAAAAACAGCAGCTCTATTTATGAAGGCACACAAACGGCTTGAGTCTTTGCTCAGGTCAGATGAGTGATTCACCTGGACGACTAGATGGTCATCCAGGCAGAGGTGTAGAGACTGAAGCTGTACACTTTGTTCTATTAGATGATTGTCGATGAATCTTTCAGACGCTGTCTATTCAATGTAGCACAAGCCTTGCTTGATGACATGGCTGGTGACATCGTTCTGCTTCCCTCACTGCGGCCTCTGAACTGGTATGCACCAGCTATGAGAGATGGTATACATCAATAAAACCTTTGAGATATGTCTACTAATCTATGTATCATCGAAAGGACGACACTATTGCCGACATAGTAGACAAAATGCTTTCCGTCTTGCATACAGAATTTGTCTCAAAGTCCTGTAATGATATCCTGTCCATACAGTATTGTTGCGAACTTTTCTTTTTCTTATATGATCATCCAATCCGTGTTCGCTCTCGTCTTTGTATGCTTGTAGAATTCCGCACGAGTACTCCAGTACGTGTACTCGTGTGTGCATTCTCGTTTCTGTCGCTCATTCTTTGGCGTGCAACTTCCCCTTCCGCTTGCCCATCACAACGTCCAACAGAAACAGACATACACTCACCAAACCATACACAACCCGATCACAATGCGTATTTCTATATTCTCCCTTCTACTTGTTACCTACGTCTCATGTGGTAAAAAGCACGAGCACTACCTCGTGCGTTTACATCAGAACTAAAATCCTGTGACAGTGCCAATGCAAGGTCCAAAACCGGAACCAGTTATAGGAATCGATACATCATACGCTGACCGCACGGATGACGAAGCTCGTTCGGAATCTTCTAGTTCATCACGAGGTGTGGAAGAGACCTGTAACAAAATCCCCATATCGGAAGGGCTGAAGCAACGCTGACAATAGTTATAGCATATATTCAACCCGACCACGGACCGGTCAGAGAGAGTCGAAATCTGTTCTTGAATCTCAATGCTCCTGCGCGACTTTTAACGAGCGGTTCTTCCAGTTCGCGAAGAAATCGCGAAGAAAGGAGATGTGGAGATAGATCGTAAGATAGCATTGTCAAACAAGAGAAGACACTAAACACCAAAAGAAATAGTGATGAGGGAAGACTCAGAATCTAATGCAGATATACTTATTCAGTGCTTCAGCGAAGAAGATCGTGCAGGGCAGCTGGATGTTGCACAATCCAAACTCGATGAGAAGCTCAGATCGCTGGAATACCCAGCGAATATCCCATCTTTCGCCAAATCTGATTTGCTGTCAATGATACTCATCGATCAGCTCAATGAGCGTACTCATGAGCTGTTAAAGGGTCCAAAAGATCATAAACTCTTCGACAAACACTTTACCAACTGCCTCAGCATGCATGAACATATCGAAAAACTAGTAAGCGAGCACCATGCAGAAACGGAGAGATACACCGGAGTGGGCTATGAAAAAGAGTTCTATTATCATGACACAGCAGTAAATATCTTATTCGAAAAGGGCAAGCAGCTTGAATACCTGCTCGAGAAGGCACGGGTGTTTCACCTGGGTAAGTGAATGGCTATTTAGGCCGAGATTGCTGAAATAGACCAAGAATCATTCTTACATATGGTTTTTGATATATTGCACACTTTTTGGACCTTCCGTTTGTATGCTGTTTATTCGTTTGCAGCCTTTCAACTGGAAACTTCAATGTGTATTATCTAAAGCAACCTTCGAATCTGCATACACCAGAGCTCAGAAGTCTCTGCCGACTTCGCCTACTGATGTTGCCTGGCATGGTTATATGTTGTCTATAGTGGCATAGCGATCCGCCCTTCAAGTCACATGCTCGCTTTAAGCTCCTTGCTCTTCGCCAATTCTTTTTTTTCACGGACGTCTCGTGGACTATACGGACCAGTCCGGACCCGATCGGTCTCATTTTTCCCCTTCTTGTTTTTCTTCTTGCGAGCAACACTATAACAATAAGCCACACATCTACATTACATACATGCCTCTCTCCACAACAATAAGCACCCTAGATACGCATGGTCTAAATGACCTTTATAACATACAAGAATCAATGAAAACGAGCATAATTCATGCTATCTTTTACTCATAAGCCGTTAGGTTGATCCTACACCGATTTTTACTCATCTCGTTACCATTTGCTTTTGCGCCAATTCGAGACCATGTCTGAGACCATATCTGAGAGCATTGTCTGCCCTGGTATCGATCAGCTCTGTAGTGCTCTAGTCCCCTCAATCAGACTTAGGGTATATATTGAGCAATAGAATAGACTATCAGATAATCTAAGAGCCATTTGATGACGATATTGGAAGATTTCTTCATGACGCCATGGCAGAGGCAAGATGGTCCATGACGGCAACGCGACCTTCAAGTCACGTGCCTCGCTGTGTATTTCCCTTCCCCCAAACCTCATTTTCATGACCCCATCTCTCTACAGTATCCATACCACCCTATAACCCCCATACGTACCATACATTCACATGCAACTCATCATTTCTATCCTCGCTACTCTCCTTCCCTGTGTCATTGGAGGTAAGC
>Ga0160429_1002016_pt1 | contig 10891 bp, 13 predicted proteins | sample SolpanmetagenomR_FD_108199 | JGI IMG/M metagenome (GOLD analysis project Ga0160429, IMG submission 108199) | Solar panel surface microbial communities from Lawrence Berkeley National Laboratory, California, USA - R | ecosystem: Engineered > Built environment > Solar panel > Unclassified ... | reverse complement strand
GATGAGGACATCGGTACTTGCGACATCCGGTCCTCGCTCTACTGGGAGGCGAAACTACGTCTCGGAAACGAAGAGTGATAAAGCTACAGTAAACGTCGAGACTACAATCCTAGCGGATCAAAAGCAATTCATGAAGCAGACTGGAGTCAGACCGCAAGATGCGACCATGCCATCGACAAATATGAGCGCCGATGCAATGATGAGCCCAACCGCGGGAATACTAAAGCAAGCTACAATCATGGACGAAGGCTCACGACCCATCTACCTCGACATGCAAGCTACGACTCCTACGGATCCTCGTGTGGTGGACGCCATGTTGCCATTTTTAACTGGACTCTATGGAAACCCTCACTCACGTACACACGCTTATGGATGGGAGACAGACAAGGCTGTTGAGCAAGCCCGTGAACATATTGCGAACCTCATCGGAGCGGATGCAAAGGAAATCATCTTCACCAGTGGCGCCACCGAAAGCAACAATATGAGCATCAAGGGTGTTGCCAGATTCTTCGGCAAAGGCGGAAAGAAGAAGCACATTATCACATGCCAGACAGAGCATAAGTGTGTTCTTGATAGTTGTAGGCATATGCAGGATGAGGGTTTTGATGTCACCTACCTAGGGGTACAGTCGAACGGTCTCATCGACATGGCAGAGCTCGAAGCGGCTATCCGACCAGATACTATGCTTGTAAGCATCATGACTGTCAACAACGAGATTGGTGTCGTTCAGCCTATGGAGGAGATAGGAAAGCTTTGCAGGTCAAAGAAAATCTTTTTCCATACCGACGGCGCTCAAGCTGTCGGCAAGATTCCCATTGACGTGAACAAGATGAATGTCGACCTCATGTCAATTTCAGCACACAAGATTTACGGACCAAAGGGTATTGGTGCCTGCTACGTGCGCAGACGACCAAGAGTGCGTTTGCAACCTCTCATCAGTGGTGGTGGTCAAGAGCGTGGTTTACGCAGTGGTACACTCGCACCACCACTAGTGGTTGGCTTTGGTGAGGCTGCAAGAATTGCCAAAGAGGATATGGAGGTAAGCTACTTTTCTTTCCATTCACCCCAAACTTGAGGTTCCAGCACCCAACTGTCCATGCTGCTAATGAGCATGCTCCTGAAAAGAGTCTTGAAGCCACCTATAATTTCGATAATATCTTTAGCGAACAACTGCTAACACATCATACAGTACGACGGCAAGCGCGTCAACGCCCTCGCCACCCGTCTTCGTGAGAATCTCCTCGCGATGGAGCACACATCTCTCAACGGAGATCCAACTCGCCACTACCCTGGTTGCGTCAATGTTTCCTTTGCCTATGTCGAAGGTGAATCCCTACTCATGGCCCTCAAAGACATTGCTCTCTCTTCCGGCAGCGCCTGTACCTCCGCCTCCCTCGAGCCCAGCTACGTTCTCCGCGCTCTGGGCAACAGCGACGAAAGTGCTCACAGCAGTATTCGGTTTGGCATTGGACGATTTACAACGGACGAGGAGATTGACTATGTCTTGAATGCTGTGAAGCAAAGGGTGACGTTTTTGAGGGAGCTCAGTCCGTTGTGGGAGATGGTGCAAGAGGGTATTGACATCAACTCGATAGAGTGGGCTCAGCACTGATGGCGCTGTGCAATTTGTTACGAGACGACGACATGGCTGGTGTTAGGATGGGTGGCTGGAAATAGCCTGAATATATATCAAGCAACTTTTTTTCCTTGCTTGTTTGGCTGCATGTTTGATGTATGTAATTTATCGTGTGCCACATATTCATCTTTCAGCAGGTGCGATATATATCATGTCTTGCAATAGGCTTGTTCTGCTTGCCCATCTGCTCTCGATCAGCTCTAGACTGGATCCTGTAATGTCTATGTTCGCCGCACAGAACATATGTCTATTAGACGTGTGCATCATCTGTTTGTGTCAATACTTCGGCCATCCGGCGTAACATAGGTCAGTAGTCACCCTTGGCTTCCCTGCGTTACTAGAACTCTCAAATATCACTGATGCCACTTCTAGGCGGTATAGATTGACTTGGTCGATCGGTGTGCGTATACGGCCGTCTACACAAAAATGTCGAGAATACACCCGTGGCGTGTCGGTGGTTGAGGGCAGAATCATGGAACGAATAAGTTCTTGGGGTCAATGGAAAACAAGAGTATTAGGCCTTCACCCGAAGTAGACGTGGCATTTAGGATGACTCTGACTTTATTGCATTGTGCATCACTATGCTCGACCAACCTTGAACGAGAGAATCTGCGGCTGTGATTAGTTGTTGTTCAATACCTCTAAAAAGCCGTGCTTACATCGTTCTTTCCAGTCGCGACTCCATCATCCTCGCTCACTCTGACACCGCCTACCGTTTCCACAAATGCTAGAGGCACGTCTCCCATTACTTTGCGGAAAACATCTCCTACTGTAGAATTTCTGTTACCAATAAGTCAGTGGCTGGCTCAGCTGGAAGCAGTTTATACTTGCGTACTTCTTGACTAGTACACAATCCTTGAAGACTGGTACTTTGGCGCCGCCCGAATCGGAACCTGATGTGAACGTGCTTATATTGCGAACAGGCCATACTGGTACCAATCCAAGAAGCTCAGCGGCTCGTGTGAGAGACTGTACAACGCCCGTACTGCCGAAACGATAGAGTACTGCACAGCTTGTTAGCATGTATTGTGCTTTTCCGTGGGCTCGAGGGTCTTGTTCGCTGACGTACCTAGATCTTTGAGGTTCTCTATTCGACTGCAGCATACAAAGTCAGAATGTGTGTATGCCAACTTCGGTAAGTTCCAAACCTACACTTTCAGCTTCTCATCCATTTCCTTCAAGCCACCTCCATCTGGATCGCCAGCCTCTATTAAGTCTTCTCGTGTGTCAATGAACTCGGATCCCTCGATGTACTTGATGAAGCCCTGCTTTGCTAGCCGTCTCAGAAAGACCTCACTAATGGCACTTTGCAGCACTAATGTCTTCGGATCCTGCATCTTTGCAATCTTTGCAATATTTTTATCCGAGTCAGCATGGTCGATTTTATTCAGCGCTATGACCGTGGGAAACTTTTCGTCCACGAAAGCTTCGACGACCTTCTCTACAGTAGCTTCGCTCCATGCTTCCAGTGGCTCTTTGAGGGCGAGACGATCAAGGACGCGCGCGACTACTTGACTTGTACTGCCGTAACCGGAGAACTGGCCTTGAAGAGACTCGACTGCTGTTGCTTCTGCCTAACTTGTCAGGGAGATTTGAAGATTGCGGGCAGCTGTGATGGCAGACTTACTGACGGCGATATGGCGACGCCGTAGTCCTCCCCTGTTATTCCTTGAGCTGCATGATCTTGATCCAGATAGTAGATGTGACGTACCATTTCTTTTCTAGATTACCATGTATCCAACGCACAATCTATCGTCCTGTTAGCGTTTCTACTCTCAACCTAGCCTCAGGTCTAGCTCACCTCGTGCCGTAGCCACCGTATATCGCTAGATGGATCGTATCCTCTTGTCACCTTCCCTAGCATACCGTTAACATTGTCTTCCCTCCCTGCGCCATTCCATCACTTTATCTGTCCTTTGTTTACTCTCTTCTCTCTTTGCTAGTGTACTCATTCTTGACTCACCTTCAGCATCTGTTGTCCCCGACACATCCACCACATGTATCAGCGCATCCGCATGTCTCAGATCATCCAGAAACTGATTCCCAAGCCCTTTTCCCATGTGCGCTCCTGGCACAAGTCCAGCTACGTCCAGTAACTCGATGGGCACGCTCCGCCGTCCCTCGATACACGATCCATAGTTTGGTTTACATCGGTCCTCGAGGTTGAAACGTGAGCAGGCGCATGGTATTTGTAAAAAGCCGATTGCTTTCTGTGGATCAATTGTGGTGAAAGGGAAATTGCCGACTTTGGCGGAAGCGTCAGTCAAGCTGTTTAGTGTGGTCGATTTGCCACTACTTGGCTTGCCGACGAGGGCTATTAGGGGATCGCGTGGCATGACAGTATCGCCTTCATGTAAGTTGCGGGACGGAAGCTGGAGCTTTTATTCTTGTGAGGGCTAACATGGGAATGACAAGTGACTCTGAAACAGTTCCAAAACAGGAAACGTCCATCGACAAACACCCCACTTAGACCCACTACCCTTCTACATTATCTATCTGTGCAGGACCATGCCTGACTTCGATCCATTCGAGGCAACCATCGACACAGTTCGAGACGCAATCTTATGTCGCGGCGTGACCTGCCGTCAAGTAACCGAAAGCTTTCTAGCACGTATCACCGCTATCAATCCAATCATTAACGCAATAATCTGCCTGAACCCAAGAGTACTCGAGGAAGCAGATGCCATAGATGATGCACTGCACCATGGAGGTAAGCCAGACGCGCTGATGGGTGTACCTGTGCTATTGAAAGACAATTTCAACACTATCAACATGAATACTACAGGAGGATGTCGAGCATTACAGGGTTTGCAGACGACCGATGATGCCAAAGTGGTTAAACTGCTCAAGGAAGCTGGAGCAGTGATTCTTGGAAAGGCTAATATGCATGAAATGGCTTTGGAAGGGTTGAGCGTCTCATCACTTGGAGGCCAGACACTGAATCCATATGACCTTACAAGGACGCCCGGAGGTAGCTCGGGGGGATCTGGCGCAGCAGTTGCCGCATCACTGTGTGTCTTTGCCACTGGCACCGATACTGTGAATAGTCTGAGATCGCCGGCAAGTGCCAATAGGTTAGATCTTGAAAATAGAACCCTAAGAAACGAATTGCTAACCTTGCCTTTGGCAGCCTCTTCTCTTGCAGACCTACATATGGTCTGATCAGTCGTGATGGTGTGATTCCTGTGTCGTATACTCAAGATACAGTCGGACCCATCGCACGATGCGTGAAAGACGTGGCAAACGTTTTGACGGTCATGGGGGGCAATGGACCGGACCAAAATGATCCTGCCACCAGAACGGCAGGCCGACCACCAAGCAGTATTAACTATACTGCTAGCATAATGCAGAAAGAACTCAAAGGCATCCGCCTAGGGATGCTAGAGGCCGTGCTAAGCAGCTCTCCAGTTCCAGAAGAGATTCCTGTACAACAGGCTTTTGAGAAGACAATCTGCTCATTGATTGATGCCAGTACAGTGATGGTGCGAGTTACATCAAGGGAGTACTTTGCACCAATCCTTCTGGCAACGCTTGACACACAACGACATGAATATGCAGAAGTCTTGGACGCATACTTGAGTCGTTCAGATGTTAGCGGAACGCATCCCAAAAACTTTGCAGAGCTTTATGCTTCCGACGACTTCCTCGTCATTCCTGCGCAGTACGAGTACATTACAACAGCTGCTACTGCATCGACCTCGGATGAAGAGTACAGAAATAGGCAAGCAGGAATTGCAAAGCTGAAAGAGTCGCTTCTCGGCACCTTTGATAGACTCAATCTCGATGCAATCATCTACCCTCAACAAAAGTGCCTTACAGTCAAGGTGGGATCGCCATCACAACACCAACGCAATGGCATCTTGGCAGCACTCACTGGGTTCCCCTCTATATGTGTACCTATAGGCTTCTCCCCACCATCTGAAGATGCGCCAAGAGGAGTGCCGATTGGAATGGAGATACTAGGGAGGCCGTGGTCCGAAGAAAGGCTATTACAGATTGCATATCAATTTGAACAGCTCATGAAGGCACGCCAGCCGCCAGTAGTGGCAGAAATAGGACGACGAGCAGGCGAGTACCCAAGTACGATACCTGAGGTCTCCCCGAATACAAATAGGATATCACAGGCATATCCCCAAGGTGTCTTGCAGTGAGTTTTTGCAATAGTTGGTAACGTTGAGAGTATTACCTACTACCTACTTCTGCTCCGGATATGGTGCATGACAATTAAGACTGGCACTCGATCATTTGAGCATGACGCGGATTGCCCATGAAAGGCCTAGTGGTGCAAGCAGCACTTGATGAAAGGAATCCTTTCAAGAATGATTACGCATAAAGCTCAACCTTCAATGCAGCTAAGACGAAGCGCTAGGACACATAGTTCTGAATAATGGTCAACACTGACAGTTATCGATATACAAAAAGGGCAAAACTGCCATTCTCAGTCATGATGTCAGTTTCTTGTCTCACATCTCACAGTAATCAGTAGCTGTCCTACCGGAACTGCAAGCATGTGGAGAGGCTATAGGGGTACATAGAGGCGTTACGTGGGTATAAACATGCAACGTATGTTTTCCTGTCAGGACTGTCAGGATACAAGCCATGGAGACAAGTCGTTGGACTCTCTGATACCCGCCGTCTGAGATCATTGAGTGCAGCATGGTTCTGGCAATACAATTGAACCTTGGTATACCCGACGCCATTTACACAGCGTCAACACAGGGTTGGGCGGCAGCTGTACTCCCCTGATTGAGGGTTCGGAATATCCGCAAGGTTTTCATAGGGAGGGCTTACGCGACTATTAGTGTATCTTTGAACACTTCCAATGAGCTTGACATTTTAATTCTGAGAGAAAGAACGAGCGACACCAAGCAACTCCCATCACCAATGAGCACTGAGTGTAGAATCGCACATGATATTCTGGTGAGAGATCTCTTGTGATATCTCTTGTCCACGTCGATTCGGCATGCTCCCCGGACGAACAACTATACCTAGGTACTCCAATTTCGCCACGGAGCATCGTTCTCCAGCATCGTCTTGCCTCTCTAGATGTCACCTGACGCTCTTCCTAATCCATACCCTTGCCACCTCTCTCATCGTTCATACCGATTACGGTTCCTCCCGGTGCCTTGCTCTCCTTTGCCGCGCGCTCGTTACTGTTATGCGGGTCCTTCTCCTCTACTGCTCCAGAGTTGTCGTTCTTGCCCTTTCCTTCTCTTGCTTGGTTGGACGGCGTGGACTGCACGTCGACGGCGGGCTTGTCTGTTGTGTGGGTTTTGGCTTGCGAAGCACATTAGCCTCGTATCATATGAGTGTCTGTCGACTGTGGGAGCAAGGGTTGCTCTTTGATGCTGATCACAAAGAGCAGATATGATCACGGGGAAGGGCGAAGCGTGATGAATTGAGTCTTACTTGGACCAATGTTGCCGCTGCCGGAAGAGTAAGGACGGATGGATGATTGGGTGAAGGCAGGACGCTGGAAGGCGCGGACGAAGCGGACGCTAGATCTAATCGCAGACATGGTGATGATTTGTAGTATGAGATGTAGGTGATATTTGTTTGTCTAGTATTGTGAAGATAGGATGTGCTTCGATAAATGAGAGGTGTTGGTAGAAGCAGTCCTCCAATTATCTGGGGAAGTCAATGATGCTGCAAGCATCACTGCTCGGAGGAAGATCCGTAGAGCCGCGGTTTGATCATTGAAATTCGGTCATCCAACAAAGACTGTGAAAGTCAAACCATAGCTGGATTCACCTTCGCACCATCCCGGCATCATGACACCCTCCGCAGAAAACACCACCCCTCTTCGCACCGTCACACCACCCACCGACCCCTCTTTCCCTTGCACACTAATCCTGCACACCCCCCTGCCCCCCCCCCCCCCCACCCCACTGACCCGGCGCCCCCTCGAAATCGACCCCGAACTCTCTCCCCTCGTCCGCCGCTCCTTCACACTCACCACACCCACAACGCTCACCACTTACTACTCTGCGACCACAAACCGCATGCTACGAGTCGCCGTAAATGGCTTCTTTGAAAGTTTGGGCGTGGTCTTGAGCTGTATGCGCGAGCTGGACGTCGATGTCGTAAGTGATGAGTGGAGAGGTGAAGGCGTCCAAAGTGTAGATGAGTTGAGGAGAGTGCAGGGGCTGGAGGAACGCGGCGTTATTGGCAGGTATAGTGAGGGTGCGGGTGTCAAGGTTGAGGTGGGCAGTACGTGAGCGGTGCTGGAGATGTGATCGCTTGAGAATTCGAGAGTTGTGGAATTATAACCACGACGAGGAAATGCTCTCAAAATAATGGATGAATCTGGGTTCTGGGCGGCTCCTGACTTCTACATATCAATGAAGTGATTAAAGAGTTTGCGGGGATGTCAAGACGAAGACATACGAAGGTCGATCCAACGAGCACAACACTACGGCGACAATGGTCAGAGACGCTGAGCGACACTCTGCGCATAGAGATATGCGAGACGATGGTGCTTTCAGATAATTTGCAAAGCTATATAACTCTGGCGTTCTGCGTCTTGCGTCCGTGGCCAAAGACTCGGTTCGACTCTGCTGGCTTGCACGCGCACAACTCTCCTCCCGGCTCAACACTGACGATTTCGACTTGATAGTGGAACAGAGCGAGGACGTGGATGCCAAAAAAGTGCCACACGTGCTGCAATTTCACATGGATCATTGGGGACAACTCCTCGCCAACCCAAATGGAGTCTTTACGGGGCGCGCTTTTGTCAGGAATGCCAGACAGGAAGAGCTTGCAACCATAGTCACGTCAATTGGAAAGCCAAAGAATGTGGTGTGGCAGCTGTCGGATTGTTCGAGCAGGGACCATATCATATCATCCTCGCAGTTCATTCAGTATTGTAGGACAGGCATAAAGGACATGATCAAACATAAAAGACTCGTCCATCCCTATTCACGCTATTGGCAATCTATCATGATCTTAGCTGCCTTGTGCTTTGCCAAAAGATTGGAATAACTTACCGAAACAGTCGTAATCTTCGCTCTGTAACCACTCTCGGCGCATGATCCTGATAATGCATTATGTGTTGCTTGTGACCAGCGTCGCCAGCCAGCACGCCCATAATGTCGACCCATATCCAGCCCAGCTTGTTACACTAATGTGAGCATAACGAACCCCACAAACTCCAGCCAGAGTCTCCCTCTAGCAGATGCGTGTCAAGGCCCAAGCCTCCTTCATGAAACTTTCACTTCCCCCATGAACCTTCTCCTCACGCCTCCTTCAAATGACAACCCAGCGTCCCTCTCCCACCCCAATCCCTCCTCGGCACCAATCCTAACGTCAAAACTTCCTCCCCCCGTGCAACAACGACCTCAATCCTCCTACCCTCACTCCTGCCCACAATCTGCGCCACCTTGGCTAGTTTCTCGTGATTCCGCCAGTTCGCGTCTCCGAATTGCAATACCCTGTCGCCCGCCTTCAGGCCCGCCGTTTCTGCCGGCGAGTCGGGCGCTACTGTGTTGACGATGGCGAAAGCTGGCTGTGTTTGTGTTGCTATTGTCGTTCCATTTCCATTCCCATTCGTGCGTACACCTGCGTTCGAAGCAGATCCATCTCCACTAGATGCCTGTAGCGCCGTCGTGCTCGAAGCCGCAGAAGGTGCAGCTTTCAGTCTCTCTTCCTCGGCTTCTGACTCGGCGAAGTGTGTGTGGAGCGCTTTCTCGATCTGGTCCATGACGGCTTTGTGGTCGTTGCGCAGATGGATTATGCGGGCGCGCGTGGTGCGCACTTGCGCGATATCGATGTCGGCGCGCGGGTAGCCGTCGAAGGATGTCAGTGTTGTGCGCATGTTTACGCCGTGCTGTGGGGTGGAGGCGATGGTGCGTTAGTGGACTGTGTTTGAAGGTGGCGGTGGACTCTCGTCGAGATGGTTGTGTGGGTTGGAGGTTCGAGCGTGGGAGATGGAGATGGTGTGCAGGCAGGCAGGCAGGCAGGCAGACAGGCAGACAGGCAGACGAGATTACTCACGGAATCGAGGACGGAGCCTAGGGCTTTCAGCTCGCTTTCGAGATTATCTTTCTGCCGAATCAGATCCTGGATAGAAGTGGTGGCTGAGGAGGTGGCATTGTTGCCAGAAGCGACTGATGGCGAGTGAAGGCTAGGGAGTAGCATTCCCATGTTGAGAGATGTAGGCAAAGGTTCAAATCTGATACTCCTAGAATGATTGTAGAAGTGTTGCAAGATGACGACGAGTTGAAACGATTGCGAAACACTGCTTACGGATCAACCTCCGTCAGATACCAGGTATCAAGGTTGCAGAGAAGAGAAGAGTATGTTTTTGGTTTGGAGGATTGTATGTGATTTTGGTCTCTTCTATGATATCTGCATTGTGGTATGGAAGTCTGTGCACCCTTTTAAGTACTACACTGCCGCCGCCAATATACTCCCGCTTTTTGAGTGTCTCCAAAAGACAAAACAAGTCAAACGCCACGGCCGTAAGTATGTCACTGAAAATGTGCCGCCCGTCTGCCTTCATCACACTCGTCTCAGGCTTTGTGACAACCTTCTTCATGTATATTCCATAACTCATTAACGCTGTACCTACTGAGCAGCCATCTTGGCAGGAGCCCGGTTGACCTTGTTCCTGTTGGCGTAAAACATGACACCTGCATTCTCACCAGTGGCGCCCTCATTGGGCTCCACCCACTGACAAGACTTCATGTTGGTGTAGAGAGCCTTCAAGAAACCAAAGGCACCACCACGGGTGTCACTACGGTAGTGACGACCCATGATAGGCTTGACTGCTTCAGTGGCCTCACCAGCGTGGTAGAAGGGAATGGTGCTAATGTAGTGGTGAAGAACGTGAGACTCAATAATCTCGTGGAAGCAGAAAGGTCCAATGGGCCAGAAGTTGCGGTCAATGGTAGCGCCAGCGCCACGAGTGTAAGTCCACGACTCTGCAGTGTAGTGAGGAAGCGAAGGATCGGTGTGTTGGAGGAAAGTAATAGCAACTATATCAATATTAGTCAAAATCATCTAGCAAAAGATCGAGATAAAACTAACCTAGCCAATGGTTGACCCAAAGGTAAGGAATGAAGTACCAGACAGCCAAGTTGGCCCAGCCAAACTTGCTACCGAGCAGGTACAAAACAGTTGCAGTAATGGCAATACCAAGGTCGCTAAGCAAGATGAGTTTCTCATCCTTCCTTTCGTACAAGGGACTGGAAGGGTTAAAGTGGTTGACACCGGTGAACACGCCGTTCTTCTTGCCCTTGCCCTTGCCTTCGGGTT
>Ga0160429_1002015_pt1 | contig 10891 bp, 9 predicted proteins | sample SolpanmetagenomR_FD_108199 | JGI IMG/M metagenome (GOLD analysis project Ga0160429, IMG submission 108199) | Solar panel surface microbial communities from Lawrence Berkeley National Laboratory, California, USA - R | ecosystem: Engineered > Built environment > Solar panel > Unclassified ... | reverse complement strand
TCGCTACATTATTGACGACGATCTGTTGACAAGGTGGCTGGTAGCTTCCGCATCGCGATACCTCGATTGCTCGATTTTTCGCCGATGCCTTGACAGCGGATGTTTGCTTGACGTTGTTGCACGGCTGCAGTGGAGACGACTGGGCGATATGGAGTGGTACAAGATGTAGTCTGCCGCCTACAATGCCGATCATCACGGGCATTGATCGTGTCTTACCGGGACAGCATTGCTGAGTCGGATGCTCTGCATGACATGATCTTGCTTGTTTGATCAATGCCGTTCATTGGAAGAACACGTCGATACACGTAGTTCGTGAAACGCATATCACAACGACGGCGAAGACGAGGATGGTGATACTCACATAGATATGAGACAATGTTTCTCCGCAGACTGCCGCAGTGAACCGCAATGCATCCTCATGGTGTACATGAACGTCGGTAAGTTACTGTGGCACGGTAATACAGTGTAAGCAAGTCGATACATGCTCGTCACGCACAAGAGAGCGTGTGACGAGGGTGGCTTCAGCACATCCAGGGGTGAAGACGTGTGATCGGAGTTATGTTCAATTTCCACGAGTACCAGCATGCTTTTGCAGTGCGTTGTTCGAACCCGAGCGGTAAGTGCAATGCTGCTCGGGTGCATCATTGAATGTCATCTGGATCGCCAGGAAGTACAACAGCATACTGAAACATGCGTGAGACGTCCTTCTCAAGACCGAGCGGCAACTTCTCAGAGTTGCTGAACACGCATGGACGTGCCATTCGTAGATTGCGAAAACAAACGCATTGATCGGACTTGGACAACGTCACACTGGTGACATTGAGAGGAGCGATGAGATCACGTGATGGATCTTACTTGTTCGATTGAGTGTCACGTCACAAGCCGACACGAAGCTTCCGAGTTCTAGCCTGAAAAATGTTTCTTGGAGGGATCCAATAAGTCCGATAACGCGACGATCGCATCCGCATACGTTCGTCACATCCTCTGAAGCAGATGCAGATGGCGTTCCGAGTGTGCCATGTCGGCATGCGTGTATGCGTGCATGCGCGGTCAGCTCTCACGAGTGTGGCCTTTGGTGCCGGCCTTGCTGGAAATCTCGTGTCAGCATGTTGATGAGAGATCTGCAGCCCCTGTTGATTAGGCAGATTCCGTTGCAAATGGCAAGTCAGCTAGCCGGTAGTTCACGATGCATGCGCCCGCGCCCCCTCGTGTACATTAACGTTAGTTGAAAAGGTAGAAAGCATCGATCCGAAGGAATGCCTGCACGTCGTGATGAATGTGCCCGAAGATATTGCGCTCATCTCGATCCTGGGTCTGTTGGGTTGCTCAGCGCCTATCGACTTTTGCAACATTTTGCTTCGAGCCAAGTTGAGACCTGCCCGATACAGGCAAGGTCATGTGGTTGTCGGCAAGCTCGCTGCCATCGAAGACGATCCCGATTGTTCGAGAACATGTTGGTGGGACTATGTGGACGACCGATTATGGTGACTTCTGCCATTTCGTTGGTCCGCAATCAGACGATCCATCAAAATACTTGCCGTGCGATCACGATCCAGGCGGAAAAGCGGCCAATGGAGCAGCGCTCGCGTTACATGCTGCTGCAGTCCCGTCAGCCTCGTTCGCCTGCAAGGTGCCTTGAATGGAGCAAGTGATTGCCACGCTCCTGGGCGTGATGTCTGCAGGACAGAGAACTCTGACAAGGCGCGCGCGCCCAGCAAGCGCGGAAAGGCTCTCAGACGCTCAGGCTCCCAGCCACGAATGAGCAGGCATGCCATGCCGCCCATGCGACAGGTTGAGCGTGAGTGCATATAGCGGTCGTCATTGGCTGCCTCGCCCTAGGAAGCGTTAAACAGGGCGGATGGCGGTCGTCCAAGGGCTTATGCAGAGTGATGAAGGGCTGGTGTCATGGGTTGTGTCGCATGGATCAAGGCGAGGCGGCCATACCATAAGGTACCTTACCTAAATAACCTGATGCGAGCTGGCTATACGGCGGGTGGCACTTACCAGACCCGCAATGTCTCTGCACTCAGACGCGGTGGAAATAATCACACACGTGCAAGACGGCAGCCGCGCAGGTGATGGAACTACGTACATAGCAATTCAATAAGAATGATATCAGTGCGTAGCTTGATTCGTCCACCTCCCATTGGCAGTTTGTGAGCATCTAAATAGTCTTTATGCTAGCATGATAAGCAATATTTGTACATAACATGAGTCCTGATTATAGCCAGGCTCTGGTATCTCTAAACGACGGTAAATAATCTCGTTACTCCCGGATGAGAGACAAGCATGCAGGTCCCATCTGCTCCGATAGATGCAACAAGGCAACGTCTTCGTGAAGCTCTAAATCCGCTATGTCACCTCGCAAAGCGCTCAGGAGCCCTGGCCTGAATAATCCCACAGTATAGGCGCCGGAGAGGAACAGCTTGAAACAATGAAAACTCTTGGTGACCGCTGGTGGTTGGTTCCATCAGTAATCCATGGGTCCCCTTGGCTCCTGAAAACTCCTGGTCTATACGCAAAACTCCCATGTGATAATTTTACGTGAGATAGGATCAGCACCTCCTCAGCGTACATCGTCGAATCGTTGAGCTCGTAACCTCTTTCCTAACATAACCATCGAAAACGTGGTCAAAACAACCGGGCGAATGAATCAGATTTTACGCTCTCAACAAACATGGACCGGGTATATGGCCTGGCCGTGGGGAAATGCCTGGTAGTGCGTGGCCATCTTAGCAAGCTGAGCGGGCAGTGACCACCACGAGTATTGGTAAGATGGTGTGTATTGAGGTTGCACAACAGGATGCTCCTCCTTGTGCGGCGTATTGATATGGGTGAATGACGATGTCGACGAAGATGACGACACCGAAGACGTATCAGAGAAGACTGAGCCCGCGTCTGACCCGGCGCTTCCGGTAGAATCGAATGAGGAGTGCGATGCCTGAGGCGCGAGTGGCCTGCATTCAGCATAATCACTTGGGCTAAAGACAGTGTCCGGCAACTGAGGCATTGGCGGCACAAATTCCGGTGGACACATCGGAGCGCAAAGTGAATCCCTGGCAAACGCTGCTGGAGAATATGGAGGCGTACAAGGTTGAGGAACAACGCTTAGTGACGTGAATTTGGTAAAAGACTTGCAACGGACAATGAGATCCCGGAGCTCCGGCAGTGTGATTCTTTGGCTTGGATCCATTTCGAAGACTCGGTTCAGGATACCGTTCAACTCGCTGGAAATGGGCAGGATTGACCTGAGGAATCTCCTATCCTGGGTATAGGCTCGGAACGTGGAGTCCTCACTGCAGGCTCGTTTCCACGGATTCCGCCCGCATGTTAAGTTGACTAGGACCACTCCAAGAGACCAGACGTCGTTTGGTGCTGCGGCGTAGCTGGAGAACGGCCTTGGGGACGCCTGCTGACATTCTAGAACACGTGTTAGAGAAGTTGAAAACGGGCCTTTCATAAACATACCTGGACTCATGTAGAAGGTTGAGCCACAGCCATAATCAGAAGTGATGCTGTCTGCGGTGGCCAGGCCGAAGTCTGCAAGCTTCACGGTCAGGCCATGGTCGGTCACCAGAATATTCTCCGGCTTGAGATCCCGGTGGTACACTCCAACAGAATGGCAATATTCCACGGCATCCAAAATCTGGAGAAAAATTTGCTTGGCCAAGAGGTCATTGCCAACATACTTGTTACGCTCGGTGATATTGGTGAACAAATCACCTTCTGGGCAGTACTCTAAAACAACAAAGGTGCAATCAGGCGAGTCCATGATCTTGACAAGCGACACCACATTAGGATGAAAGCTGGCCTGGTAGTGCAACTGGATCTCTCTCTGCTGGAACTTCCGTTGTCTCGGCTCCAAACCTAGCTTATTCAAAGCTTTGACCGCATACGGGATGTTAGTTTGCAAGTCCACGGCAGTGTAGACAACTCCGTAGGCTCCTACTCCCAATACACCGGTCAACTGGAGTCGGCCAGCGAGTACATGTCCTAGTCTGTCTTCTGGGGAGCAAATCCCATTGAAGGTCGGAGACGCTGGGGGAGTTGGGAGCATCCTGTGAGAAATAGTAGGCAGGAATGTCCTTAGGGGTCCAGTAAAGGCCTCCAAGGACTTGCAGAGCTTGAAAAGAACCAAATTGGGAGACAAGAAACAACGACCAGATCTGATGATCAGAGGAAAACGAGTAGAAGACCAGATAATCCAGAAAGAGCGGCCGCTCGGTCAAAGCTAAGGTGACGTGGCCAGAGGAACGATAGAAGAGAGCAAAGAACAGATCGGAACGAAGTTCGAGAGAAGATTATGGGATTGTTTGGATAGAGAGGTGGCAGTAATGGGTGAGGCGTAGTAGATGAGATAGTGGGTAGCCTAGATATGATGTAGGCAACCTCAGACCCCGGTCCAACGCTCGCGGAGAGTCTAATAGAAATGATGCGCCGTTGGCAAGGCGAGACAGCCTCTTGGACTGGGGCTGGGAAAGGGAAGGATCAGGCTAGGGAAGCTGGTAATAGAATTTGCTCCATAGAGTTGTGGTGGGAGCAGAATCGCATGGCTAGTGCCACTCTAGCATGACTGGGAGGCGGAAACTTCCTGGAGCCTTGAGAGCCACATCAGCCAAAATACGACGCGGCACTTTTCGAGCGAGGGGTCAGGATGTGCCGCGTATGCCCTGTGGTGGTTAGCGTTGGTCGTCTTCCATTGCTTCGCCCACGAGCCTAATCCAGGCTAGAGGCAGATTCCGAGCGCATCGACGCGGATCCATGCACACAGAGACGGCGCCGAAAGGAGCATGGCAGGCTCGAAATCTACAGAACTGGCGCCCTGCCTAGTTGCACGCATAGCGCGGGAACACAATCGCGACACTTGACTTGTGCAAGACGCACAGTGTGTGACAACTAGCTTCCAGACGGCCCAGCGCTGAGTGGCTGAACGGCTGCATGCATCGTTTCGCTTTGCACCGCTTTGTTGGCTTAGCGGACAATCAAAGCAATAGGACTGCTGCTCTGCCAGCTAGGGGCCAATGATACAGCGCCCCCCTCTACGGGGTGCCAGCTTAGCCAGCTATCGAGGCCTACGACGTTAACGAATCGAAGGGGAGGCTAGAGTACCCATGAACACGGACGTCCGCGGCAAGCCTAAAGCTGCAAAGGTTATCGAGGAGCCGGAGGCGAATGATGTCGCAACCACGGCTCTCGACCAGCGCCCGTCCTACGACCTTGATTGGTTCTGGGTCGCTCACAAAGTTCACAGCGGATAAGATGGGATTTGCGAGAGTTCCAAGCCCTGGCCTCTCGCACGCGCTTGGCTTCGCCAATCTTCGCTCGCGCTGAGAATCCGTAGTGCAGTGCAGCCGCCGGGTCCGTCATAGCATGATTTATCCACCGCTAAGAGAGAAGGTGGAGTCTCGAAGCTTGCTGCTGCCGAGCAGTGAATCTCCTTGTACCATCAAGACAAAAGGCCATCTTGCTTCAAGCCACAAAGCTGGCGTGACTCGCGGAACGAATGACCTAAGCCACATGCGGAAAGGACAATGCTGGTCCGAGCCTCGGAAGCTACCTTAGGTATGGCGAGAATTTAGACGGACGTTTTCACAGCGCACGCAGAGCATCGGTCGCTGGAACGCGTGTCTTGGGCCCCTGATCTTGCTCAGCGTGAACCGTAGTCTACGTCCGGAGCCGGTCATCAGCCTCAACGCTTGCACAGATCGGACAGATGAACATGCGATCATCCTGTACCAGACTTGTGGATGGTCTTCGTGAAAGCGTAGCCTTGCCCCTTTGTTGACAGCTGAATGGTGTCGGTCGATTGGCTGATCGCGATTTGTCCTGGTAACAGCGAACGTTTGATGAACCGGTGTCAGCTCATGAACTGGACATCGCTGATTGGCCTGCTGATAATGAACGACCTGCTCTTTCTCTTGCTATGGCCTCATGAGTAGCAAAGCTGCTACCGTAGTACTGAAGACGCTCGGGAGCTCGGCCCCGGAGCATGCTGCAAGTGCTGTTGAATTTGTCCAATGTACTATGTATGCCTCGTATCGGCTATTGGACACGTTTCAACATGAACCTAGTGTATCCGGAAGCGCAGATCTGGATCAGCGACTGTGTAATTCTATCTTGTCGTCGTCCGTACAAATATTCCGAGAGTAATGCTCCTCGACTTCCCGAGTTGGAAGGTCATAGGAATCTGTATCACGCTTCCACATTCAGCCACAACGCTGTTATGGAAAGGCTGCGGCGGACTGACCCTGGCCAATTGTATTGATTGAACCTGTGACTTTCAGGCATACTGGTGATTTCGAAGCGGTAATTGTAGTCTCGCACGTGTCGCACGTGTCGCCTTGCCGATGTACTTGCTCTGTGGTGTAGTACATCACTTCTAGCTAAGGGCATCCTTCATAGTCCTGAACGTTCGCATCATCGCGACTACCCCTGAGTAAGCGACTGGAGTGAATTGACGTGTTTATCATACGGGATGGTATGTATCAGAAGAGAGGTGCGTATCACGGCCATGGAGAACACATACGATCCGGGCCGTTAGCCGTAGCGAACGAAGTTACGTGCTGCACGAAGTTGTACCGTTTCGTCCTTCTCCACCTACAGCAACTTCCACGAGGGACTGTCGACGACCTGCGGTCCGGCATACGCTTTCGTCTGCCAACACGTGTCCCTCACCTCAGCTTACAGCTTCTTGCGTAGTGGAAGCCTAGGTAATCAGGGTGTCGAATAACTCTGTCGCCGAATCGTCCGACGGTATCGTGACGTAAATGAACTCTCAATCAGCGAGGTCTCCATGTTCCATAACGTTGTAACTACAGTACGCTCAGAGTCCCACCGTCCCAATGTTTTTCTGGTCGGGAGACTAATGCTGGCTTATCGATATGCCCCTCACAGGCCCCACTTAGTCGCCGTGTCCCGTTTTGGCTCTGGACAGAAGACCATGTGCTCGAAGGAACGGTTTTTGCTGTGGCGCAAGTATGATGAGGGCTCGGCAGCAAGCTCTGCATGCACACGAAGCAGGCTAACGCTGGGTGCTCCGGTTCTATCGCATGCATATTACGTAGTTACCGTCCATACCGTACACGCAAGCCAGTGACCAGTCTTAATGCGGATGCACTTCAGCGCCTGTATAGAGAAGATGTGTTCAGCATGACAATTGGCTGGGTCTCACTGCCTCTAACGACCTGAGCACACCGCTTTATGGGACACTTCCGAGCAAGCGAAGAGATCAGTCATCTAGTCAGCTGAGGAGCTCTGGCTGACATGGCTTTCGTTTGGTGAACGCTGCATGCTGAGCACGTCCAGGATACCTCACCCTTGGAAAGCAATGTTTCAGTCCCTTTCTTGCAAGCGATGTCCACCTTATCGATCTACGAAAACTTGGCATCTCCTGAAGGGGCGCACTATGGCCGGACGCTGTACTCAGTGTAATCGATCAAACACCTAGAAAACACTCAATGTGCACACACGCAAATCCATGGTAGCATTCCTGAGTACAGAGTTCGATATCTTTGACACGATGGGGAACCGGCACGTCTTAGCGTCGTTTGACGCTGGGTGCGCTGAAAGCCATAAATCGTTCTCCAGAACAGACAATCAACAGTTTGTCTGTCAGCGCCATCTCCTTGAATTTCCTCGTGAAATATCTCCAACTGAGCCTATCGGCATTATCTTAAGCTGTAGTCGCGGCATATGTTGGACCGGCCTCAATGGCAGCTTCCAGTATCGGGCCATCTCTGTTCAGAACGTGGCCGCTGCAACAGCGCTCGGTGAGCTGATCCAAAGGCGATTGAATAGTGGATGGAGGCTCCGTAACAAAAGAAGCACACGTGCGGTCGCCGCCGCTCAGGTGCTGCTGCGGCTGCCCTTGTCTCGCTTCAGCCGTCGTTATGGTCCGTCAGACCAACCGCACCGTCCGTAGAGATAGGACTCATAACATTTTCATACCGACATAATCGCATGATCGTGACTGGGATTTTGATAAATTCTTGCTCTTTGTCTTTGCCATTAGACCTCTCGTCCCATGCGACAGTATATCTGACGCGAGAGAATCTCGCCTGAGGGGACGCGCCCAGGAAAGCCATGTCCCTGGGAGTCAAAGCCAGAGGGTAGCAACTATCTGTCGGGACTGATGGACCTGCATTGAGTAGAATTCCGTCTGCGATTCCGCTATCCACGTTAGAATCATAACCCGTATGGCTAAAGTGTATGCGGTATCTTCTTGGTGCTTGTTGGCACCTTGATCTGAAGCAGAGGGCTTGTGAGTCACTTGCTGAGATTTTTATGCTCACCGTGTCCGCCCGCCTTCGCTACGTCCACTTCCCTGGACTCTTCTTTTGAGGCTCACCATCGTGCCCTTTTCCTCGACCTAAGCCGCCTTGCTCTTCCACTCCCGGCACGATGTCGTTGTTGTTGTAGGCATAGTCATAAGCTGTTGCAAATCATTCGGCGGAGACCCGATCGATCAATCACTTCTTCGGTGATAGCGATATTATGGACTGTGTTCTGCGCGGCTAAAACTGGTACAGTACTAGAGACCGCTATTTGCAAGGCTTCGGAATGATTGACTCCTTCATATCATAATCGTAGACATGAATTGGCATATTGTCCAACGTGTCTTCGAGCTTGTCTGCCGTGGCCTTTTGGCGTTGGACACTCTGAGGTATGGGTTGGCAGGAGGTTCGAATTTGCTTCTGTAACATCGACGCCTTGAGCATAAGCTCGAAAGGCCCATGAGCTTGGGTGAGTTAGCTCCACGGAGAGGCCTTGCGCTGCACGATATTGCGTTCTATGCTTTCTGAGGAGCTCGAGATTAGGAGTAGCGGCTGTTTAGAGAGGCCCAGAGCCAAGAGAGGCGGCTCATTTGAACAAGCCGCAAGTGAGCGTTCGGACTTTTTGGTGCAGTAGTTGTAGAAGAACGAGAGCTTGATGTCCTGGTGTCGATCGATTGCGTTGGCAGCTCTACGATGGATACCTTTTCTGCAATGACGGATAGAAAGACCCGATGCCCTTAGGTGGGACATGGTTGAGAAGTTGAGATATGTAAGGAAGGAGAGGACGAAAAGAGAACATCAATTGATTGGGGTTCAACGGAAATACGTCCTCCTCATGGAGCAGAATGTATCATCTTATTGGGGTGCGAGTCATGCTTTACACTAGTGCTGCTGTATGGATGAGGCTGTATGGGATTCTCACTTGAGAGTGAATAGACTGATTGCATAGGTAGATAAATATTGGTTCGATTGAATTGTTACACATCTGAAGAGGTTCAACGTACCTATCTAGAGACACGTCAGAGCATTCCTCGCCTAGACGTCGTATAGTTTTTCCGAGCCGACAGCGCTTGTCCGACGTTACTTCAACGTGCTCTCGATGCGTTACCGACCTGGCTCAGAAAGTCGGTTGACGCAGTAATGCTTCTTCGCTAGATCAACATAATAGTAGTCCTGCCGAAAAGATACTCCCAAGCAGGTCTTCGTCCGGGTTTCAATGCCGCGAAATGCGGTCTTCGCGGGTGATCGAGAACCTCTAAAAGATGACACATCGCTACGAGTGATAACGGAGGGGATTTCTGGACCAGTACGTCCCCTCAACCCCACAATTGCTCGATTCCAGCATGTCCTACCTACGACTCAATGGGCGATTCCTCTCGACAGCGATCGGCGCGCGCTACCGACACCGTCATTGGACGCGCGATCCAGGACCCCAGATGCGAATTTTGTGGAATATCGCTGGACATCACGCAACAACCGCAAGGGTCGACACCAACTGTTCTTGAATCTCAAGTATCAGAACCATTTGCACCACACTCCAATGTCGACGACCCAATGGAGCGAGATCGTTCATGGTATCGGACGCATGGTCAGTCAATATCCTGTATGGGATATATCTTGGCTAGTCGCATTCATTTTCACCTGGGGAAGCATCCTCTGGGTGATCAACGGCTTCTTCGTTTTCCTACCTCTCGTCCGCCCAGGGTCTCAGTTCCCAGAAGAGAGCTTCGTTGGGGGCGGCGTGACCGCCTTCATTGGTGCCACTATCTTTGAGATCGGCAGCATCCTGTTGATTCTGGAAGCTGTGAATGAACACAGAAGCGGCTGCTTCGGTTGGGCTATTCAACAGGCTCTCGAGCCCTATCGAGGCAGAAACCAGCTATCCGTGAGGGTGACCCCGGATCATGATGCCTGTACGCATCATCATCCGAACAAACACAACTTGTTAGGTAAGAGCGCCAGCTCTGCTGAAGATTTGGTGAAAACTCCAGCGACGGACGTACCAAATCGGAAAAGCTGGGTCTGGTGGCCGTCATTTCACGAATTGCGCACGCACTTCCTTCACGAGCTTGGCTTCCTTGCCTGTCTCTCCCAACTCATTGGGGCGACAATTTTTTGGATTGCAGGCTTCACGGCATTGCCCGGAATTATTGACCATCTCAGTGAAGGCCTTGAGGACGGAATCTACTGGACGCCGCAGGTCGTGGGTGGCTTCGGCTTTATCATTTCGGGGCTGCTCTTTATGTTAGAAACACAGACATGTTGGTACATTCCCGCATTAGATACTCTCGGTTGGCATATTGGGCTGTACAATCTCATTGGTGGTATCGGTTTTACATTGTCACCAGCTTTTGGCTACGATCAAGACTCTTGGAGCCAGTATCAGGCTGCATTGACCACGTTCTGGGCCTCGTTCTTCTTCCTCGTAGGCTCCATGGTTCAGCTCTACGAAAGTCTAGATAAATATCCGGTAGATAACAGCGGAAAGAGCTCCTAGTCTCATTCAAGTGAGCTCAAAGCGACGAGTCCGTTGTCCCCTCCAGTCAAAGACATAAAAGACTATGACGCAATTCAATACATATTACTTACTAAAGAAGGAATGTTAGATACCGTATATC
>Ga0160429_1002014_pt1 | contig 10892 bp, 9 predicted proteins | sample SolpanmetagenomR_FD_108199 | JGI IMG/M metagenome (GOLD analysis project Ga0160429, IMG submission 108199) | Solar panel surface microbial communities from Lawrence Berkeley National Laboratory, California, USA - R | ecosystem: Engineered > Built environment > Solar panel > Unclassified ... | reverse complement strand
TGCAATCGCCATCATCCCTGCAGAGCCTTTGTACGTAAACTGGAAAAGGGTCAGAAACATCATCATGAAGAAGGCGATGTAACAAGCCCGAAGGACTGCTTGTCCGGTGTAGCCAAGCCAATGGCTGCGAAACAAAGTAAGTCGGTCTGGTCTAACGCGCTTGATCCTGATGAGACCCTCGACTATCCACTTGAGAGCAACGACAGAGGCGGCCACAAGCACAAGAAGGATGATAAGCCACAAGAAACCGGTCAGGAAGGCGTTTGAGGCAGGAATATTCTCCGCAGCAAGAGTACCAGCGAATCCGGAGAAGTTGCCAGGAAGTGGAAGGCCAGGCCGGACCGGAGACCCATACCATTTGAACCCCTCAGAAGCGTTCGCCAGTGCGCGCTTCGTCAATGATTCTCCCAGGTCTCTGGAAGCAAAGTCGGGATACAATTCGCCGTCCTCGAAGCGCTTGTAGATACTACTAATGTCGTAGCCTCCGCCGAGATTTGTAGCGGACTGTCCGACTCCTGCAGCGCCAACCGCTGATGTATTGCCTATATACGTACCGACCAAGCTGCTGATAGAATCCTGCATCGAGGCTGTGTAAATCATACCACCTGCCCAGGCAAAGTTGCTCCAGAACGCGGGAAGAACGCTTGGCCAGTTCATAGAAAGTGCGCCCGTGAAGAAGATGTGCTGGTAGACAGCAAACACCACCAAGACGGAGAGCGAGTGCGCGTAATGTTTCCTCATCACCGGTATGTCGTCTCCAAAGATGGCTGGCGCAAACGACGCAATCATCGCTATAAAGGCGAATACACCGAGCACGCTCCCCACAGCTTCCGGATGGGAGAAGGAGTAGCCGTTGGTGATCACGGCAGAGAAACACGCTATCTCCTGCTGGGTCGAATTCGAGAAGATCCTTAAGATAGCCTGACCCTCAAAGTCTGGTATGGCCAGTGCTATGTCAGGGATACCAGCGACGTCATTCTGATTGATTGGAATGATGCCGTTTGCCTCAATTGGTATACCAGCCTGGACTGGACAGAGACTGTTGATGTTGGCGTTGCAAGGATCAAATGTGAGTTCAAATCTGCTCTCTCCGTATGCGTATACGCCAATGTACATCATGAGAGACTCGCGCTGAAGACCAGTGTCACCTGCCAAATGGAACAAGATTGTCATGTTGTCCTTGTAGTATACCGCATCAAAGCGGGTGACGTTGATCAGGCTGTCTCCTAGACAGTCTCCAAAGTTTTGCGTGTAGAGTGCAGGCCGTCTGTTGTCGTTGAGCCATACCAAATTGCCAGCGTTGTCCGTGGTTGTAAACCAGGACCCGTCTGTTTCGGCGGAGACGGCTGACAACAGGGAAAGCAATGGCAGGAGGGCCAATATCCATCTGAAGATTGAGGGTGCCATGGTTCGTGCAATCTCTACGAGTGCACGTTGGGAGAACCTTGTTCTTCGTTACGGCGCTCGAATCCGTACCCTCGTGGGGTCGGTGGGTGACAGACGACCGTAATCGTGGCTTGACGGACCAGGACAGCAATACTCTGGAAATACTTTGAGATTTCGGTCGTCGAGAGTCGAGTGTTGCGAGCTGGAAGGTGTATTCGGAGTTTAGGTAATTGACTCCGGAGTTTGGGGTTGAAGATTACGCGGCCATGGAGCGCGCGTGGGTGAACACCGAACGGCTTCAGTGTTAGACGACGAAGATCTGGGTGACGGAGAAGCTGTCCATGGTGAGGAGGGTGGTGAAGCTCGACAGCAGGTTCCGGGAGGTTGGCGGTGAGGGCGGAAGGAAGAGTTGGAGTCTAAGTTTCTCTTGCAAGTTACAAAGTTGGAGCTTAGTCGCAAATAATATGACCGAAGAGAGCAAGAAGCAGGGCTACTGTATGCAGCAGTAATAGAGCCGCGCGCGGATCTGGTGGCTGAGGACCGGCATCTCCAGGCGTTTCCCCACACGGAAAAGACGATGACAGCAGCACCTGCATGAAACGGCCGCCAGAGCAGAACCTAAGCCACCTCGGAAAACCAGCTGGACAGCAGAGCGAGTCGATGGCTTGGTGCGTCCTACTTCTGCAACGTGTTTCATGCCTCGAGCTGTCAGCACAATAGAGCCGAGAATAGAAGCGCCTGTACGACGTTGTTGCATTTGACCAGCCCAGGAATGTCCACTATGCGATTGTATATCGTTGCCGAGCCCGCCGTCCATGCAGCCAGCGGCTTGCCGTCGAGTCAATTATACACGGACTGCGCCAAATCGTCGCCAGCGCGCTGCTTACCTCGACAAACAGAGAACCTGAAATCATCTTCCAAGCAAACGCAGACAGCAACAAACCCAACAAATGTCCATCAAGTGCTCCCTCATTCTCTCACCACGAAAACCAGAACTCAGAACCCAACAAGCAGCCCGCCCATCCAAGACATTCCCACGGGCCGACCTCCGCACGCTCATTCTCTCGGCCATCGCACATGACCCGATCAAGTACATCACGAAGACAGACTATGTCCCACTAGCCTTGCCAATTGGCGTCCTTCACTATGGCGGCGAAAGGCGAAAGGAACCTTGCGGAAGATCTAGTCTCACTCTCCTGTTCCCGTCGCGCCCAGGTACCTAGCGATGCGTCATTCATGGTACAGTACAGTAGGTGCCAGGTCCGTGAAGGTAGCGATCGCACGATACCGGGTCTCTGGGAAATTTTGCAGCGGCAGACCCTGGGTTTTTTTGACGTCCAAGATTGAGGAGACCCGGGTCACGAGCCGTAACTGTAATCCATACAATCACATTCGTGAGGTGAGTTTGCTAGTCTACAACGTATTCAAGCACATCGATGGCTATCCTCTGACCAGTGATAGTTTCAATTGCAATGCTGTGTAAGCAGATAGAGAGGTAGCCACGGGCACGTGATTGTCAAATGTCCTGTCGACGTTACGTGTTTCGACTACATCAGCTCTACCAAGACATTCGATCGCGCGCTTTAGCTAATCAGACTTCCTTTTCATTCGTAGGCTCCTCCTTTCCCGCTTGCTTAAATCCAGGACACATCCTCAAACACTGCAGCAGCTCCGCAACTGCCACCTTTGCAAGTCCCTGCCCTTGATCATTCAGCCCAATACCCAGCAGCACCTCGTCGTCCAGATACCCCACCTGCATCCCCTTCAATGTCTCCTCTCCACCACTATCTTGCTCCTCAGAACGCCGGCCCCAAGCTATCGAAACCGTATACGTGAAATAGTACCACATATCCCTCTTCACCCCTTTTCCCACCAACCCCGCATACTCCTCCGCGCCAACAAGACCCTCGGTCTCAGCCGACAAATCATCGCCCTCCCAGTTCTCCTCCGCCGAAAACCCACTGGCCGTCTCATTCGCCAGCAACACCGGAAATCGACTCACAGCCAGCATCTGAAACGGCGGCACCGCAGACCAGAGGATAAAGTATCGCTCATACCTCATAGGCAGATTGAAACCGTTGTTCATCTTGCGCTGCACGACTGCGAGAAAGACTTCTGTCTTTGCGGCCGGCTTTGCGCGACATTCGACGTTGGAGCGTGCGCAGAGAACCAGTTTGAGCGAGTTGGTCGCTTGATGCCAGGATCCGCCTTTCATGCGGTCGCGTCCCGAGGACCAGTTGTAGCCGTCGAGGAGGTCGGTCTCCATTGATGGATCAGGGAAGCCATTGAGTAAGCAAGAGACTTCATAGGGTGAAGTGAGGTTTGGTGTTGTGAAGCCATTTCCGAGGAGGCGGGCGTAAGAACGAGTCGCTGTCGTGGTCTCGTAGAGAAGGTAGGAGGCGGTGGTGGTGGAGAAGTGGATCCAATTCTTTTCCATGGGAGAGCGGGACGTGGGTGGCGCGCGGGTCAGCTCTGTAAGAGAAAGGTAGCTGATCAAGAGACTATTTGATAGCGAGTCGTTTGCGTGGCCTGGACACTGCGCAAGCATGTCCCTAAGTGGAGTATACACAACACGTAGATCGATGATCCACAGCCCAAAACATCCGTACCGGCTTTGCGAGTTGAGTATCATGAGAGGCTCACCTCTGCCGCTCCAGAAGATCCTCGGGTCGTGGAATCCAGGCACCATAGAGTAAAACTCATCCTTGCCTTCACACTTCTGAGCCGGCGTAGACGGCACATCAATCAATACCGGCTCTGTCACACACCTCATTCCTCCCCTGCCCACCTCGCGCATATCATCCTCAGTACAACCCTCCTCTTCGCCCTCGCTATTCCCACAGACGATCTCCGCCTCACAAACCATATTGCTCTGCCAGAACCCACTCGTCAGCACTCTACTAACCAGCAGATACCTCCCCCTTCCCCTCCCCTTGACCCACCACGGCAACGCCATCAAAGTCGGATTCCAATACTCCCTCCCATCCCTCACTCCACCAGCCACACTCATCGAGATATTCCTGACGAACGCCTCCCGCAGCCGAACATGCCCAGTAAACCTGTTCGGCGCGACCAAACACCGGAGCAGCGGCTCAAGGACGAATTCGACAGAGTCCACGTCGCTGGCGGTAGACGCGTGAGCGGGATCGCGAGGATCGGCGCCGAGATCGAGAGGACTGCTGGCCAGGTCGTGGAGATGGAGGGGAGGTAGCAGGTTGCCGTGGAGGAGTATTTCATCGTGTGGCACATCTTGGCCAAAGGAAGGACTGCCGTGGAGTGTGGAGAGCGGAATGTGGAGGGTCGGAGACGTGAGCCTGGGGTGGAAGAGGTGAAGGTGGGTGTGATTGCCGTATTGGGAAAGCTTGAGAGTGATGATGAGGGCTAGTGCAACGAGTGAGGGGACGAAGAAGCGGCGGAGTGGTGGGAAGTAGAGCATTGAGAAGAAATGATGGAGCAGGATTAAAGAAAGATACTACTTCGAAAGCATAGTCCGAGACGTGGAGGCATTGACAGTGGATATCACGCGAATCGCCTGGTCGGTAAGATCCGCTGCCAATACATCCGAGTGCAACGTGCACACTGTCGGAAAGGAGCAGGAACAGGATGTACGCATTAGATCCAACAATGTACGTGTAAGTAGTATCCCGGCCATACTGTGACCAATAGCTACAGGGACAACACTCACCAAATCGATGACTTGCCTGTACATCTATACACCAGCCCAAGGCGCCAACGCTAGGCAAGAAACGCCATAAGCTGCAACTCGTAATGTATATAGGCAGTCGCTACTGCTGTACTAAAGCCGCTGCACTCATCAAGAGTCTCTGCTCAATAGAGGTGTATCCTCGTCCGGTCCTTCTTCCTCATCGTCGTCGCTGTCTTCGTCCTCGTAATCATCGGACTCGAGTTCACTTCCTCGAATGCCGAAGCTAAGGAGAAAGCCAATGAACGTGATGCCTCCAAAAACACCAAACGCGAGTGCTTCGCCCTTTGGTTTCACCCTCGTAGCGGCCGTAAAGAGCGACCCGGAAAGGAAGGGGCCTGCTGCTCGTCCGGCAGCGGAAAGCGTTTGTGCGAGCCCGTTGAGGGTACCGAGAACTTGATGATTGGGCGCGGAATTTGTGATCTAGAGATATGTAAGTATGCAACCTTGCGGAGACGCACGCTATCCAAGCCAGTACTTACAAGCAGCAGCGCACTTGTCAAACCTCCAACGCCGGCCACCGTCTTTAATATCAACACGAAGGCCAATTCAATCCATAGCCATACCTTGCCTTGACTGATGCCCAGGTCGCCTTTCTCCTTGTAGCCCACAAAAGGCATCAGCACAAAAGCAACGACGAAGACACCAAGCGATGTCCTGTATGTTACCTTGTTGCCAATCTTCTCTTTCAATCTACCAAAGACGAAAACCTGAAACACAATCGTGAGGACGCCGGCGAATGCTAAGCTTAATCCTACCTCTTCCGGGGTAAGATTGCGTCCTGTCGGTGGTCTGCCTTCAGCAAAGATAGGATACAGTGAATTGTAACTAATGTTGGCCAACTGGAATATCAGAAAAGTAAGGAGCAAGAGAACAGTATCCCGTGTAAGGACCTCTTTCGCAGAAAGGTTTACACCTCCGTCAGGCAAAATCTTCGGTGCGCCTTCCTCGTTATCCTCGTCATCAGAGTTCTGCGGGCTATCGTAGTGCCTCCGGAGATACGTAGGTTTCGTAGAGCTGCCCGAGAACTGCCACAACCAAGTGAACATGCTGCCCACGCGTTTTCCTAGGGGCGGTAGGTCTCTAGCCTGCTCCAAGCTCTCCTCAAGAAATATGGCAGTAAGAACAAGATCGATGACCAGTATCCCGGCCGATAAAAGGTTGGGTAGCAAATACGGGTGTACGTTCGGCTTTCCCTTATGGAATGGATCTTCCTTGAAGACCAGTAATCCTCCCACTACGGGTCCAGTGATACCTCCTAGACCATAGACTACCGGCAAGTAGGTGAAGGCCCGGCTTTGGTTGCTTCGATCTGTTATCTCTCCTAAACAGGTCGATATCACTCCCTGGTTGCCATTGACCAACCCCATCAGTATCTGCACCAATATCGCTTGCCGGAGTGTCTTGCAGAAACCGAAGGCTACAAAGCAGGCCGCAGTCAGTATGGTTCCAAGTAATACAACAGGCTTCCGCCCTATCCGATCCGATAGCCAGCCCCAGAAGAAGTTGGTCGCAAATTGTGCCAGGGCGAAGGAGCTCGCTATCAATCCTACGTATAGCCCTACTTGTCCATCGTTGACCTCGGGAAAACTTGCTGCCATTTCTGGAAGATATGGACTTATGCTGTTCAGCGCAGTCTGTTCGGCCAATGCAATGACCGCCAGAATGGCCAGCTGCTTCTTGGGCAATGGCGATTCATGGTTATGCTCGTGCTCGTCATGTTCCTCATAGCTGCTGCCATCTCCCGTACTGGAGTTGCTATCTGGTGGAGGACGTCCTTTCGATGTCGGTGGCTTCGTGGGAAAGGATGAGTAGTGTAAGGTCGACGACTTCCGGCGTGGCTGAAGGGAAGGAGGTAGATGCGACGAGGACTTCTTCATGATGCTGAAGACCTTGAAGCAACGAGCGGCCGCTATCGGCGTGCAAAGGTAGCCTCGTTTGCAAAGTCTTTGCGTTGCGACGAAGTCGTTCGTCGCCGCCGGCGAGCTTTAGGCGCGCAATTGTTCGTACAGCGGCTTACGAGGAAGCCCATCCGCAGCTTTAGAATTGTACAGGGCGATATAGATGGACCAGCGGAGATTGTAACTTGGAAAAAGTAGCAGCAGCTGGTACGTGATGGGACCGACTTGGCAGCTCAAGCGGAAAAGTGTGTGCTTGTGCAGGAACCCGACGACGTCAGAGGATCGCGTGTGACGGGTCCGAACCTTCACCTCGCCATCCCCGCGAAGCCATCAACAACAGCGACAGCAGAGCCATCACGAATGGCTTCATACGCAGCCTTTCAACGTAACATATCTGGTACGATATCACAGACATTTTAGCATCGCCGAGCCTATATCATGGCCATGACCCCTGAACGACACGACCGAATTAGGTAGTATATCTCTCGATCATATTCGAGCCTTAGGCCCGCAACTTGAGCAGGACTCTGATAAATGACGGGTATGCACCGCTTTACGCACGGTAAAGACAAAACTCTAGCAATTAGGATCAATGCGATCCTCTTCCACGTTACCTATACGTGGCAGCTTTCGGCCGTCCTGTTCGTCGTTCCCTCACCTGCGCGCGTCCGTGTTTTCTCGCTTTCTCACTTCCATCATGCGAACGTAAACGATGACTCTGGTGGATCGCTGCACAGCATTTCCTCTCCGGTGGGAAGCCAAGGAAAACAACAGATTTGCCCCACCTGAGCAGTCGAGTCAGTTCGCTTCAAAAGCAGTGACCTCAGCAGCTTGGGCTCGTCTTAGGTGTCACTGCATCTCACCTCGACAGGCCTTCTGCGCGGTTCGTGGCGACCATCATTCAACGGTCTAGACATGAAGGAAGCTCGTTCTGACATCTAGTAGTTTCCGCTTCCCATCCGGCAAAGCCCACGTTTCAGTTCGAAGACTTTGTATAAATATGAACGAGCTCCAACGAAAGACCTTCGTGGTCTCTCGTGGTTTTACGTATACGTACTACCTTCACGCCGGCGAGCGCTCCAAATCGACTTTGTTCTTTGCTCACGGCTTCCCGGACAGCGCACATCTGTGGCAGGATCTAGTCCCACATCTCCTCAAACTACCATATGACCTTCTCATTCCTGACCTTCTGGGCTACGCTGGCACTTCCAAGCCCACAGACCCAGCGTTGTACAACAGTCGTGACATGTCAAAAGACATCTACGATATTCTCGCAAACGAAGACATATCGAATATCATTGCCATCGGCCATGACTGGGGATCCTTTCTGGTGCAGCGTCTCTACCTCTTCCGCCATCTAGCCCCAAAGGCCCTCACATTTGGCGGTCTCGCGCTTCTGAATGTCCCCTACTCGCCACCTTCACTAGCTCATCCGCAGGATCTCAAGAAAGTAAACGCTTTCTTCGCTGAAACATTTGGTCATCCTCTTGGAGCCTATCAAGAATTCTTCGTTCTAGCTCCTGACGCCGCCTCAATTATGGACAAGAACACGGAAAGCTTTTACACCCTCATCCACAATGCACGTGAGAAGGCCATGCTGGAACTATTGTGCACTTATGGCGCCACGAAACAATACCTCCAAGAAGGCCGTAAGGAACCCATTCATTCATACGCGAATGCACCTCGTTGGAAGGATCAGTGGCTTGCCGCTTTCAAAGAGGGCGGGTTTGAAGGCCCGCTATGCTGGTACAAGGCTTTCACGCCTCACCATCACAATGCGGAGAAGGAGCTGATGGACGAGAAGGCAAAGCAGGTGTTGGATCTACCGGTGTTCTTCCTGGAGTGCCAGAAGGATGTCTTGTGTATGATTGGGGGGATGCATGCTGCCGAAAAGGAGGGATACTTGAAGGACTGGGCGTCCAAGAGCACTGAGTCAGGCCATTGGTGTCCTATGGAGAAGCCGGATGATATTGCTGAGGCGTTGGTGGGGTGGCTCAAGGAAAAGAACCTTTAGATGTACGTACCCTTCGATATGACGTCGAACATCATGATTACGATCGCCTTTCCTCGACCCATCGAAGGATTAATCACAAACCACTTACAGTGAATCCTTCTATTCTGAACGAGAGGTTCAGCTGTTGCAAAGTCCGTTCAGGTTTACTATGCACGTGACTGGTTCATAAGAACCTGCAACAGAAATGAAACACAGCGCATATCAACGGAACCCCTCTTACGTTTTCCAGTCTAATCCGAGCTCCCACCTAGATCATTTCGCTTGTCTTTCGCACCACCTATACCAATCTGTTGTGAGGCTGTTGAAGAATGGAGATGGTCTCAACGAGTGAAGGCCATAGGTAACAAGGCATCCAGCAAAGTTCACGATGACATCTTATCACTACTAGCTCCCATGCAGAGACCGTGCAGATGGGCGAACAACGCGGATATTCTGTAATGTTCGAAGCTCCCGACTCGGGCTGGCAGCGAACAAGGCTTTCATTCTCGTAAAACACTCGGGAGTTCCGCGAAGGAATGTTAAGGAAAGGAAGACGCATCAGCACTCGAACTTACGACATGGTTTGAGACCGAGCAAGACGGTGGCAGAAGATACCAAGAAAACAATTGTGTTTGGAAGTATCATGATGGCCGTAAGACGTGAACGTCCTCCAGATCACCAATCTCAAAACTCCGGCGCATTACCGGGACTGACCTAATCCCATCTATGATCCCACCAACCTTCGTCCGTACCAGCCGCCTAGCGCCTACACGCCCTTGAGAACGCAGACTCGAGCAACCCACACACCATTGCACGGAAAACAATAAGTAACTCCGAGTCGAATCCAATCCATTTGTGGGAGCCAACGCCGCGTCAGCGCCATCAAGAAAGTCTCACAACGACCATGGTATCGAACAAAAAAGCGCACACAACAACACCCAAGGAAACCCCCTCCACTTCCCCTCCTCCCCTCTTTCCCCTTCCCCTTTTCTTCAAACCCTCTTCCCCCCCATCTGCACCAGCCATCCCCATCACCGATCCGCCCCTTCACTCCACCCAGTAACGCTAGACTCCCGACTCGACCTCGCGGAGCTGCTCGTTGTCCGCGCCATCGCCAGCGCCGGGGTAACGGTAACGTGGTGCTGCGGAGTGCGGTACCTGCGCGCCGCGACGTACTGCTGGGCGAGGCGGTCGAGGTAGGCGGAGTCTTGCTGCTGTTGTCGTTCGCGTCAGTAGGCTAAACACTAGGGAAGGATGCTGATGGGGACGTACGGAGGGGAGGTCGGTTCGGCGGGCGGATGACATGGTGAAGGTGGAGCTTGGTGGTGATGTTGGGGTAGAGATGCCGGGTAGGTGCCGGGTAGCGTGGGGCTGTACCGTTGTGGTGGAGTTGGGGGTCATGGGGTTTGTGGGTTGCTTCGATGGGAATTGAGGGTTCGGAATGGCGGAGAGGTGTATGCGATTGCGGAATCGAACGATTCTAGCTCACTACACGCCGCAGGCAATCGATGATAGATGCTCATCTCGAATCAGCGATGCGAATATATACATCTCCATCTTCACACCTTGCTCTCAGCCCTTTCCGCTACTTTGCTACCGGGTGTAGTACATATCCGGCAATCGACTTCAGAAAGATGCAGGTGGGTTACCGTGTAGGAGAATGCGGCGACGCGGTCCCTGGAAATCTACCATTCCGAGCCTAGCTTCTCGGGTACTAGCCAAGCAGAAGACGAGATTACGGGAGCTAGACGCTGTAGCTGTGGTGCTTGCTTCAGTAGGTAGGTAGATAAGCCCGGATGCTCGACTCGGACGGAAGCCGGCGGTGCGGGCGCTACACGTGTGGTTTGCATGTGGGTGATGAGGTCCGGTCCTGGGCTCTGCGGAAATCGGATCCTCATCTCTGGAGGTC
>Ga0160429_1002013_pt1 | contig 10899 bp, 7 predicted proteins | sample SolpanmetagenomR_FD_108199 | JGI IMG/M metagenome (GOLD analysis project Ga0160429, IMG submission 108199) | Solar panel surface microbial communities from Lawrence Berkeley National Laboratory, California, USA - R | ecosystem: Engineered > Built environment > Solar panel > Unclassified ... | reverse complement strand
TGCACTTGACGACCATTACTGGGAAATGCGACACCAGCACTTGACTCCCAGTCTTCCAGGACAGCACGAAAGACAAAACCAAGACTGACGTGCGTTGCCGTGACAGCATCCCTCAAAGCCCTTTCCCACTCGTCGCTAAAGGTCGACTTTGGCGCAGTTGCAGGCATGCAAGCAAGCAATCGCTGCGCAGCATCGTTAACGGCGTCATTGATATGAATCGCATCGGCTCCGTTCTTGTCTTCGGGGAAGGCGTTCGAAGATAACAGCTGTAGAATGAGAGTCTTTATCTGTCCGGAGGACGATCGAAAGATCGTTGGATGACGGGAGAGTAAGCTACTAAAGCTTTCCAACACGGCTCGCAGCAGTGACTGTTGCCTAGCGATACGGTCGATATCGGGCTTTCCAGACTTTGATATGAAGTGACTCAGACACAACGTAATGAAGCGAGGAAGAGATGGAGTAGTGACCTCCCGCAGAAGGGTCGGGTGATCGCGCGTAAGGATGAATATTCTGGTCAAGGTAACAATGCTCAGCTTCTTGGATGTCGGCGGATCAGGCTTCGTCAGAATACCGAGTAGACCAGGTAACCAGGCTCCACAGTGTTGAATTATCTCGTGACCTCCCAGATCTACGGCAGCCTTGATCAGAGCAACAGCGGCCCACCGTCCTTCTACGGTGCGGTCTTGCAGCAAGCTCGAGAGTCTCGTCTTGAAACGGTGGACCACGACCGAAGCCTCAGAGCCATCTTTGCCTCCGGCGAATGAGGGTGAAGAAAAGGCTGGTCCACACGATGTTAGAAGACTGGTCAAGTGCGGTACAAGCTGGGGGAGCTTCTGGACAGGACTCGAAGTCAGATGATAAGTCACAGCTTTCAGGGTGGTCACTGAAGCATTTAAGACCATTGGAGCCATTGACTCTTTTCAGGCGATGTGCAGATACAGTATTATTGCAGTTAAAGCTCTGGTGGTTGTAGATGTTGAAATTTCAGCCAATCGGCGCGGCGAAGGCCGTGCGTGCGTGGACGTTGCAACGAGCCGCTAAGTGAATACGGTACGCGTTTGGCACAAATCATACGATTTCCTCGACTTAGCAGAGGGATCTCTCTCTGAACAGAAGTCTTGCGGAACATGCGAGCGCCGGGTGCACATTCACAGTCGTCGATCACAGCTCCACGGCCATTGTAGCCCAAGATATGCCGGTATGAGGCACAAGAACCATGCATCCCTCAATGCCTAGATCTTCAAGCTTGACAACTTCTCAGGAACTCACTGACAGTACGACCAGGCTCCGGACAGCGGAAAAGCCATCAGCTACTTGGGTCAGCTCGATACGGCACGTTGCAATGGCCGCTGGAACGACGTCCCCGAATTGGCACGGAAGGTCGAGAAGCATGCCCCTAACAGGAAGTGTACGATTCAAGAGCTGCAGTCGAAGATGAGGATCCTGACTGTCACATCGCAGGTCTTGCACTCACTGCTCGCGCCGAGGCGCAGGTAGCAACTCATTCAAGCGATCACTCAGAAACGGCCACGCCCGGCGCATCTGGCTCGCCGCTCTCATTACTCCTACCCTCCCTCCTCTCCGCTAGCGAGGAAGAGACTGCACATCCCACAGACGCATTCGAAGCGAGAGTATGCATAGCATGGATTCACTGGGTGCTGGATGACCCAGCGACTGCAGCTGCGGAGTTGCCACGCAATATTACGGCAACGCTCCGAGCGCTGCCTGACGCGAACTCGAAGTTACAGCAGTGGGTCTACGCTTGTGCTGTGAAGGCAGCGTACATCGAAGGGCATTCATTGGAAGAGACAACACGACACTCTGAGGCTATCGCCGTCTATACGTCTATGCTCTCATTCCTCTCCGCCAGTCCATCCACCGTTTCCACAACCCCGCAATTCTGCCTGTGGTCGGAGCTCATCATCACGCGTCTCTGCACGATTGCGATGAAGTCCAAGCCCTTTGGTTCAGAATTAGGTGTACCTACCATGCTTGAAATATTCCGCATATGGAATACGCTGTGGAACCACGGTCTGCAGAAGCTGTCAATACAAGGCGAGAAGCTACGCAAGCGGTCTGAATACAGCCGTCGCGATGTGTGGAGGGCCTACTATAAGACTTTACTGCACATTCTCCAGCAAGGATATGTATACTCACCGACATCAACTCCATCTCAGCCGGCCCTTCTTGAGACGGCAGAAGGAATGTCCGATGACGAATACCGTGCCTGCAAGCTCAAGCAAAGATCAGAAATAAAGCAGGTCGAAGCGACTATCTCTAAGCTGCTCTTTGCTGGTACGAAGTTTCCCAAGTCGAGCGAAAGGAATGTAGAAGTCGAAAAGTGGGTTGAAGATGTCATGAGCAGTTGGAGAACCATGTGCGGGCCGACATGGACGGATGCTGAGATCGGCGAGGGAGGTAAGGATGCTGTGAGCCGCTCAGTACTCGATGTAAGCGAACGATGCCATCAGATCATCAAGATTGACCGGCAACGCAGGCTGATTGGTCTTAGATCCTCTACAATTCAGCAACAAAAACGTTCCACTCCACTCAAATACTGCGCTATCTGTTCGTAGTGCACGCCTCCCTGGCCGAATTTGATCTTGCGTTCAAGGCTTTTGATTCATATGTTGAGATCGTAACAAGGGGCAAAGAGCGGGCGGAGAAAAGCGGCCAGGCCGAAGACGTCCTTGATGACGATAGTACAATTCTGCGAACTGCTTCAGAAGCTATTCGAATCCTTTGCAGATATGGTTCTCGCGAACAGGGTGAAAAAGCGCGAGATATTGGAACGACGATCGAGAACTGGCTACAGCAACACACGCCGGCTGCACGATCGGATGACGCCAATAGAGAAGAGCCTCAAGACGTAACGGAAGATGTGGTGCCGAACAACGCTCAAGCGACCGCTTACTGCGCTGTCGGCATCAGCAAAGCTCACTGGGCTCGACTGACATATCATGCGGACTCACGAGCCAACTTACAAGCCGAGGCTGTGGCAGCCTTTCGAAAAGCGCTCGACTGTGGCTCGAGAGAGTCAAAGAATCTCGAAACGATGTACTCGCTGGGCTTGCTGCTGGCGGAAATGAGAGACATTTCCAGTGCTCTCAAGGTAATTAAACAAGCTCTTGCAATTGCCTCCGAAGCGTCAGCGTCACATGGACCTGACGTTGTGCTATCTGGCATGGAGCAGGAAGGGCCAGTGCACGATGGGACTCAGCAGAAGCGAAAGCTCCTGCCCGTCTGGCACCTTCTGATACTGCTCCTGACCGCCCGATCGGATCTCTCAACGGCTACACAACTCTGCACCGCCACATTTGAAGAATTTCTCGATCCGCAAATATTGTATGGTCTCGGCGCGTCAGCTTCGATGGCGAACAACGACTTCGTCAATGAATCGGAGAAGTCTTCGTCTGCTAACAGTAGAGGGTTGATAGATCATATGGAAAGCTTTGAGAAAGAAGGTTTGATTCAGCTAAAGTTGACCCAGCTATCTCTCATTGAGGCACTCGATGGGCCGGCTGCAGCGGTGGACCGCTGTGGGGAGCTGCTAGAGTTGTTCAACCGAGCATTTGGCAATCCCTACCAAAACCGTAGTGAGCGCACCAAAACAGAACCATCAAGGCCCTCTAGAAGTGCGCAGGGTACCATTAAAGGGAGCCTCTTTAGTCGATCAAGGCTGTCGCGGAAAGGCAACGGAAGTCCCGCGGCTCGTACGCAACGCGCTTCAGGAGCCCCCAATTCAAGACCTGCCAGCACTGGTACTGCTTTCACGACGAACGGCCCGACGATCGAAGTTACCGGTGCGGACGGTGCTTTAAACACCAGAACTAACGGTCATCATCGTTCTCTGCTAGGACACCACAAGCGTGATCAGGAGAGCGACACAGCTGACCGCAGAAGTATCGGAAGTATGAAGAAAAAGGCGGCATCTGCTCTACCCGGTTATCACAACAAAGATCCGCGATTGTCATCAGAAAAGCCAGCTCTGCCTGACGAGACAAATGGCACGGAATCCAGCGAAAAGCAGGACTTACAGGTCCCATCAGCTGCTCCCGTACTTGTACAATCTCTGGTTGAACGTCCGCAGCAGGAGCTTAGATCTATCGCTCACAACAAAGATCAAACAGAAGAGCCGCCTCCTCTTGGCCATCCTTATCAACCACCGAAGCAAGACGTCCGACTCCCAGCTCCCATCCACAGCTCAGATAACCTTTCAATGGAGCCGCGTTTCCCAAGCTTGCAGGAGAGGCGGTATAGGGTGTCTTTGTTGGTACAAGTCTGGCTGTTCATTGCACGCTTGTATATTAGGACGTCGGCCTTTGAAGATGCGAAAGGGGCTATTGACGAAGGCTTCAAGCTGGTCAATGAGCTGGAGCTTGAGGTATCGAGCCTCTCGTCAAGTAGCAAGGCGTTTGCTGAGTCCGAATGGGGCGGAGGTAGAAGTATAGAGCGCTTGTGGGCTGACGTCTATGCCGAGGTAGATCTATGCTCGCGCTGCCCACAGTATCAGAGTGCTAACACACAACAGCGCGCATATCTGGCCCAAGCATGCTGTGCTCCTCACGAGGCTCTGTCGTACTATGAAAAGTCCCTCTTTCATTTCCCAGATCATCCTTCAGCAACGGTCGGAATCTCAGAGCTTCTACTCGAAATTTACAGCCAGAATATTCCCGCGGAACCGCCGCAGCCTGTTCACATGTCTTTGGCACCAAGCACATCAGCCCCCAGTTCTAACGGAACGATCGCGCCTCTGTCGGATCAAGCAAAGTCTACGTCGCTGGGGCCGTCTACCATCGAGTCGAAGCTGCCAAACAATCCAGAGGAGCTCAACAGGCTCGCCGCGAGAGACAGAGCCTACCAACTCCTTTCCACTCTTACGAAGCTGGGGAGCGGTTGGGACTATTCAGAAGCGTGGTATGCTTTGGCACGGACGCATGAAGAAGGTGGACAAATTGAAAAGGCCAAGGAAGTGCTTTGGTGGTGCGTCGAGCTCGAAGATACGCGGCCCCTGCGTGAATGGCATAGCGTTGGTACAGGAGGCTACGTTTTGTGAATAAATGACCTCCGAGGTCCAAGATACCCATTGTCTGATCATTGGAGAAGAGTGCAATCACCTGCATACGTCAATACGATGGTTTAATTTTCAGACCGTTTCCACGGTTCGTGACGGTCACGTGCTTCGCCTGCAGCGTCTTCCAACTGCGTATGTGGAGATTGCTAAACAATGAGAACCTCTTAGAGATTGCACCGGATCGCAACACTGCGCAGGTAACAAGTAGTAATTGTCTAAGCTTGGTGAATACTATTATCTCGGCAATGGTCAATCATATGACCACGGGCTCACGACCCGATTCACCCGCACGCTCACACTGGGTACATTCAACAATTGCATTCAGATCTCACTCTTTTCATGTTCGCTCACTTCTCTTGCAATGATACGAATGCTGGTCCCATTACCATTTCCGTTTTCCCACAGTTCCACGAGGCTTCAGTCACACCAGATCCTTCTTTCCTATAATGGAAGCTTTCAGACTCGACCTTTCTAGACAACTGGATGAAGAGGAGGAGTCGGGCCGGGAGGCTTCGGAAGCCTTTGAGGGTGTGTGAACACTGAATCTTGAATAACTCCGCACAGTTCGTTAACTCAGTCCCAGTCTACCTTAACGCGCAGCTGTCGGCGGAAAAGCGTGCGTTACCCGTCGAGAAAGGGGCACACCATATATCGAGTTCAGTCAGTGCAGCCTCATCAACGACTGACGAGTTTCATGATGCGTTGGATGAACCTGGAGGATGCGCACCAAAGGAATCAACACAGGCGATCAACAGCAGCCTTCCATGCTCTGAGGGCTCTTGTCAATCCGCCACTGGAGTCGATGAAGAGCTCACACCGCCAACGTCGCCCCTCTCCGCAGCAACACCATTCACGTCCCCTGAAGTCGGAGCCCGGAAGCCCAAGGCCAGGGCCAAGCCAAAACCTAACAGAATGACGTCCTGCTTGCAATGCGTACTCAAGAAAATGCCTTGCGACGGCAAGGTACCCGTCTGTACACGCTGTCTGCACGCAGGCGAAAAACTGTGCTTGGCGCAGCGATTCATCTCTTTCGAGGAGGCGCGGCGCTTGGGCTTGTCGATTTCACTTGTTGTCTTGGCGAGACGAAGCGATGAAGAGGATGAGGCTTGGGCGGAGAAGCTGAGGCGAGAGAGTGAGGTGAGTGAATCTGTTTCTTCAATTGCTTGCGTCGTTGCTCATTGTGTAACGACAGATCATAGATGCACTTCAGGAGAGGATGGACAGAGCGAACTGGGCTCCTCTCCCCCCCTGGACTGTCCTGCAGCCGAGAAACAGGGAGATAGCTCGTAACGCGAGCGAGATTCGGAGAGGCGAGGGTTGTTTCCATTTTTGGGAAGGTGAGATGAAGCCGGTGATTCAGGAAGATCTGGACGAGTATCGACATGATATCAAAGTCAGGATCGATAGTTTTCACGATCGCTTTTTGCATCGTTAGATGTCGGTTGGCGGTGCGTAGCATTGGAGAGGAGTGGTAAGAGGTGGATATAGCTTGGCGTCGCCCAGAGCATTTGCAGAAGACCCGAAAAATGTCGTTTCCAGCCGACCGGCCCACAGGCTTTTCTTAGAGATGTGTTAGGCAGCCTTTGCCGACTTTCAAGAAACTGCCCCTTCTTTGATGTCCAACACAATGCACGTGATACATTTGACAACTGCGCAAGTTGCCGCTCCGCTCGCCGTACTAAGTACCTAGCTTCGAGCCTCAGTTGTGATGCCATCGCGCGACTGTAGATAGCTATCCACTAAGCTTCTTCTTTCTCTGTTCTCGCGGTCTCTTCCACGCCATTAGAGACCATAAGCAGCTTGTTCGAGCCAACGTAATGTCCGTCGAGCCTTCCAGCGGCTATGTAGCTGCCACCAATGCCCACGACCTGGGCGAGGCCTCCGAGCCCATTTTCAACATCGAGCGCGTTACCTTCCAATTCCCTATCTCCTCGGATTTCGTCGCCGCGCAAGTCGCGAGCAATGTCTTGGTGCTAGCGCTGTCTACCGGCCGCATACTGCGAATTGACCTCGACAATCCCGCGGATATTGAAGGTATGGGTGCAGGCGGCAGCAAGTATATACTGCAGTTCTGACAAGCTTGGTTACTAGACATTGATCTTCCAAAAAAGCCGAATGAGATCGGTGTGATACGGCGCCTCTTTCTCGACCCCTCCGCTTCCCACCTGATCATCACGACAACCCTCAATGAGAACTACTATCTACACACCCAGTCGAGACAACCGAAGGCGCTCTCACGGCTGAAGGGCGTAAAGATCGAATGTGTGTCTTGGAATCCTTCCCAGCCTACTGCCTCTACACGGGAGATGCTGGTTGGTGCCGCTGATGGCAATGTGTATGAAGTGTATATTGAGCCTACAACCGAGTTCTACAAGCGAGACGAGAAGTACTTGAAGTCCGTCTTCAAAGTCAGAGATGAGCCTGTCGTAGGATTATGGACGGACACGATACCCGGCCGGCCGGAGAGCCAGAGAGTGCTGGTGGCAGGACGGACGAAACTTTTTCATTTCGTGGGCAAGGTTGGCCGAGCCGGTTCTGAGGGCATCTTTACAAAGCTGTTTGAAGGCGAGAGTCCTACGGTACATGAGGTGCCGGCTGGACCGGCACAGGCAATAGCGGCGCTTTCGATATCGCCAGAGCCGCATGCGGGATACACTACGGATTCAGCAACCATAGAGCGGGCCTTTGCGTGGTTGACATCACACGGCGTGTATCATGGTAAATTGCTCAATACGACGGAAGTGGCTGATTTAGGCCGAAAGGTCTACTCAGAGGCAAAACTGCAGCCTAGAGCGCAGATCCCGGCATCTAGGACCGCAGGCGGCAGAGCAAGGATGAGCCAGGATCCAGTACAGTCTATGGTACTCAGCCAATGGCATATTCTGCAGCTAGTGGAAGGCAGAGTCGTCGCAATGAATCGCCTTGACGATAATGTCGTCCTTGACCAGACTGTACTTGAGCAAGGTCAAAGCGCTATTGGCCTCTTCTCGGATATGAAGAAGAATACCTACTGGCTCCTTACGACTCGAGAGATCTTCGAAGTGGTCGTTACCGACGAGGGTCGGGATGTGTGGAAGATCATGCTCAGGTCTCAGCAATTCGAGGCTGCATCGCTCCATGCGAAAACGTCTGCCCAAAAGGATGCTGTCGCGACAGCTTCTGGTGATCATTTGGTCAACAAGGGCCAATACCTTGAAGCAGCAGCTGTCTATGGACGTAGCACCAAGCCATTCGAAGAGGTCGCGCTCACGTTCATCGACAAAGGCGATCCTGATGCTTTACGCAAATATCTCACAACGAAGCTTTCGCTCATGAAGAAGGGCGCTACGATGCAACGCATGATGGTGGCGACGTGGCTTGTCGAGATATATATGTCCAAGCTGAATACACTAGACGATACCATCACAACTAAGGCAGAGCTCGCAGATGGTGTAAATACAGCCCAGACGCAGACTCAGCTGTCTGTCATACGGAAAGAGTATCAGGACTTTGTGACCAAGTACAAGTCTGACCTTGACCGGAAAACTGTGTATGAGGTAGTGAGCAGCCATGGAAGAGAGGAAGAGCTGCTTTTTTACGCCACTACCATAAACGATTACAGCTATATGCTGGCATATTGGATACAGCGAGAAAGATGGAAAGAGTCGCTTGATGTGCTGAAGAAGCAGACTGATCCTGAGATCTACTACAAGTATAGCACGGTGTTGATGTCCAATGTGCCGGTCGAGCTTGTGGAGATCATGATGCGGCAGACGAACCTAGATGCCAGAAAACTGATTCCCGCGTTACTCAACTACAATAAATTGGCAAAGGTCCCGCTGAATCAGGTGTGTCTCATCAACCCATGTACTGCCATCATGCTGACTCCGTGCTAGAATCAAGCTGTACGCTATCTATCGTTCGAGATCAATCAGCATCAGTCAACAGACGCCGCCATTCACAACACGCTCATATCCATCTACGCGTCTGCCCAAACCCGTGATGAGTCTGTCCTACTCACCTACCTCGAAGCACAATCCTATGCTCATGAGCAGCTCTACGACGCCGATTTCGCTCTCCGTTTATGCATCCAGCACAAGCGGGTCGCATCCTGCGTTCACATCTACAGCAGCATGTCCCAGTACATCCAAGCCGTCGACCTCGCATTAAAGTACGACGAGATCGAACTAGCCGCCTCCGTAGCCGACCGCCCAGACAACAACCCTACTCTCCGCAAGAGGCTCTGGCTGGCGGTCGCCAAGAAGGTCATCAGCCAAAGCGACGGCATCAAGACTGCCATCGAGTTCCTCAAGCGCTGCGAACTTCTTCGCATCGAAGACCTCATCCCCTTCTTCCCAGACTTCGTTGTCATCGATGACTTCAAAGAGGAGATCTGCGAGGCGTTGGAAGAGTACTCGCGCCACATCGACACACTGAAAAAGGAGATGGACGAGTCTGCCGTTACGGCCCAGAACATCAAGGCCTCCATCAAAGCGCTCGATCAGCGCTACGCCATTGTCGAGCCCGGCGAGCGCTGCTACATATGCCGCTTGCCTCTCCTAGCGCGCCAGTTCTTTGTGTTCCCGTGCCAGCACGCTTTTCACTCGGATTGTGTGGGGAAGAAAGTCATTGAACAGGCGGGCGTGGCGAGGAGTAGGCGCATTAGGGAGTTGCAGAGTGAGGTGCAGAGGGGAACGGTGATTGGGGCGAAGCGGGAGAGATTGATCAGGGATTTGGATGGGTTGGTGGCGGGCGCGTGTGTGCTTTGTGGGGATGCGGCGGTGAGGATGGTGGATGAGCCGTTTGTGACGGGGGCGGATGATCAGGGAGAGTGGGCGCTGTAGAATTGTCTCATCTGAGGTTTGAGGGCTCGACTTCAGGCACCGTCATCTCTTGACGTACGGATTCTTTTGGGCTCACGGATGTACTGCATAGAGCGATTCAGTAAATGGACACCTTTACCACGTGCTATCTGACGTGGCTCCTCTAGACCGTTGTAGCCACACTCGCATGCTGAGTCCTCGATCAACATAACTCATCCTCATCGGGTTTTGGTTATGCTAACCTCGTCTGCTTGCTGTTCTCTACTTGACACCCTCGAGACTCTACCACATTTCTTGGGCTTTGTGTATTCCTGTCTCTACTGCTCCAACCTGCTTCCAGAATGCACGGGAGTATGTGTACGTGGATGACGGCATGTTTGGCAGTGTACACTGTTTTTCGCTTTGTCTGTTCAGTCTTCTTGCCCCAAGGCAACGTGAGGAGATGCCAGTTATTTGCTTCTATCGTCCACGCTGCAAGATGGGCATACTCTCACTACCAATGTCAAGTCACTAAGGAGATGGACAACCTCATTTCGTGCTGCGCGGGTGATCGGCTGGACAGCGTTGGGTATAAATCCACGCTTACATTGCGCAGATATACGCTCTGGCAAGTGCAGCTACAACTGCAGGTCAGCGTGATCTTCAACGCTGTGTCCAGGTATCATACCGTTTTGATATCGCGAATTTTCGGTGTGGCGCACATAGTCCCTAGAGAGACGTGCTGGGCTCTGTCCCTTGGTTTCGACGCTCACGATTGGCTTCCTTGCATTTGGCATTAATCCCCTTCATCTTAAATTCCTTCACCCTCCCGTCTCCTCTAGCCTCCGCCTGTCTCTCATAGCATTAGCCGTTACCCCACCCGCAATTCCTGCCACCACAGCACTCATCGCCGCGGGCCCCAACAACGCAGGCTTAAAGACCCCTCTCTCCAATTGCCTAAAATTGCTAAAGTACCTCCACGTCCCATAGCCAATGCTCCCCGCTCCCGTCCCCAAAAGTGCCGCCACAAGCAGCTGCTGATTA
>Ga0160429_1002011_pt1 | contig 10915 bp, 10 predicted proteins | sample SolpanmetagenomR_FD_108199 | JGI IMG/M metagenome (GOLD analysis project Ga0160429, IMG submission 108199) | Solar panel surface microbial communities from Lawrence Berkeley National Laboratory, California, USA - R | ecosystem: Engineered > Built environment > Solar panel > Unclassified ... | reverse complement strand
TATATTCCATTTGCAAGTTTGTCGCCCACCGTTCCTTACTGACTGTTCGAAATAACGACCCCACTATCGTTTGAATCAAGTTTCCACGTTCATTACAGCCCGACATTTGGACATTTGTACATAGTTATTAACAGATTCGACACATACTTATACAGACAGCAGATTTATATACTCCCTTGCGCCGAGCTTTTTATCCTATTATCAAGCATATTTACTCGACAAGAACGAGATTTGAACAGAAAAATACCAATTTAGCCACCTTGCATATTTAGAATCACATCATAGACCTGTTGAGTCTGAAAAACAATCCCTGGATACCTAAAGATAGACTATTACTTTTATGCTCATCGACTCAAGACTTTTTGAAGATAGTGTCTTTTGGACAAAGTTTTGATTGGCTTTGGCAGAGTGCAAAGAAGTTTCTTCCTGGTGAAGAGATGGTCATGTCAGGTATGAATACTAAGCATATCTTTATAGCATAACTGAATAATCTGACTGTTATTGTAGATCAACAAGATCCGCGCTCCTCGCCTTTATATCAGCGAACAGCCGATACAATCTCCTCAGTATGGCCAACTAGACCAATAAGGCCACTTCCAAAAACTCGTCTCAAAGAAAAACTATCTCCAGAACAGGCAGAATCATTAAGATACCCTCCAGCATCGATCGAGTCTGTGCCTAATTGGCCAGATCAAGCGACGAATGGTTTCATCACCGGTCAAGCTAAATCACATAGTCCTACTCGATGCGATTGTGGAGGTTATCATCAGGACAGCGAAGACGAGGATGGAATTGCATATGATCATCCAACATATCGTTGGTCTTCTCCGACTCCAGATGGTTATGGTCTTGGAAAGATACAATTACAGCAAGCGGCAGGACCAACTTTATCAAACGGCGAAATTAATATAAATGTGTCGGTTGTAGATGGTTATGAGTCTTTTGAAAATACTAGTAACAAGAAAAAGAGAAAAATACCAATTTCAAGCAGTTCGGGATCTGATAATTCGAGTTTAGCAGCTGATATGAGAAGGATGGATATATCTCATGATTGCACAGCTGTGCCTCAACATCAATCTCCCAGTGGCATCGGTATATCTGGTGCTGGAAGAGGAAGATCAATTAAACATGCTCAAAAACATGATCGAAACCGTGCTCATGGACAAATGCCAATAACTTATACGTCTAGTTTATCAGCAAAGTCGCGAGGAGGCGATTTTCTAGGAGATGGTACCAAGCCATGTAAGATACTTTGTCGTTTTAATGCTAAATTTTTAAACACTGATTATCATTAAATTTCACAGCGAATACAGAATCTGGCATTATTTCTACTGCAATAGCAAAAGCATCTGATCAATCACCCGACCCACCAATCGGAAAGGAAAATAGTCTATTATCGCACGAAACTGAAAAGTGGGCCGCAGCAAGGAGTCAATTTACTTTCACTTGCGATAGTAAAACCCGCAATAAACCGGTCTGGCCTTTGCAAGAGAATAATATTGATAAACAACAACAACATGATCGCCTCGAAGATGATCCAGATCCTTGGGCTAAGAGACGACCTGCTTCTGCTGTTGTCAGACCGGAGGATGCACTGATGACTGCCGAGGAATATTATGCCACTCATGAATATATGTACGAATTTCCAGACGCAAATTTTGATCCGTGGACTGGAGTACCAATTCCTGGTCGTCAACCTGGTCCAGCACGATATGATGGGCAAACTGGATTACCACTCGAGCATCAACCTCCAATGAATATACCAAATGACCCGCATATAGATCACTCATCTCCAAGACCGAGAAGAAGACGACCAAGTAGGGAATATGCTGCCGCTGCTCGTAGGAGACGTCTCGCTCAGGAATTCGACAATTATCAACATAAACCAAATAAAGATAGCATGTGGATATGTGATTTCTGTGTCTATGAAGATATTTGGGGGAAACCACCGATTGCGTTGATCAGATCCTACGAAGTCAGAGATGCACAGGAAAGAAAGAAAGCCGAAGAAAGAAGACGATTACTTGAAAAGGCAAAGATGAAGAAGAATAAAGGCAAAGGGAAGAATAAGAAGAGCAACAATCAAAATAATGGCCATGTCACCAATTCTACGACGGACAATTCAAACAACATGTACAATCAAAGTAATTTAGACCCTGAACATTATTCACATGAAGTGAATGGTGAGGATTATTATGATGACGATTATGATGATGGATATGACCCGATTTCTCCTAATGATCCTTCTTACACTTCACAACATCATACACATCACGGCTGCTGCCCTGATCATTATCATGGACATCAACATCATACTCGTCAGGATCACAATCATATTGTGGACGGTCATGATAACCCGATCTCTTCCTCTATACCGGGTCATGTACCTCCTCTACGCGCACCTACTACAAAAGCCTAAACTCATTCTGGTTGGACAGGAATGTTTGATGAGTTCAGTTTGATACAATTTCAATCCTGGCTGACATTGGATCGATCATTGAAAGTCATGGATCATTGCTAGAAGTACTATAGATCTGTAGATCCAATCCCCTGAGAAATGCCAATATACAAGTCTCCACTTTCACCTTCAAATTAGTCAGAATCATGTGACATTAGCTACCCTGAATGATGACAAAGATTGACAACGCTTAACTTTTAGTAAGTTACGTCATACCCTCGTATACATGGTCGGAGCTACGAATTGAATCGATTCTTTTCTTTTGATTATAGAATCATAATTACTTGATTGCCCAACCCATCATACAACATGTCCAACTCTCTTGATCAGTTGAAAGCAACAGGTACCGTAAGTGTTCAGACAGGCTGCATAAGATCATCTCGAGTTTTCAACTGATATCGTCAACCTTTTAGGTTGTGGTATGTGATTCTGGAGATTTTGCCACAATCGACAAGTACAAACCACAAGATGCCACAACAAACCCTTCCTTGATCTTGGCCGCATCCAAGAAGGATGACTATGGCAGACTTATTGAGGCTGCAGTCGAGTACGGAAAGAAGAATGGAAAAGATATTGACGAACAAGTTGATGCTACATTGGACAGTCTGCTCGTTCAATTCGGAAAGGAGATTCTCAAGATCATTCCCGGTCGAGTGTCTACCGAAGTAGATGCTAGATTCTCATTCGATACACATGCAAGTGTGAACAAGGCTTTACATATCATCGATGTAAGTCATGCCAAAATATCAAAATGTGAAATGATACTGACATGTATTGACATGTAGTTGTACAAAAAAGAAGGAATCGACAAGTCTCGTGTCCTCATCAAGATTGCCTCGACATGGGAGGGAATCAAAGCTGCTCATATCCTTCAGACAAAACATGGTATTAATTGTAATTTGACTCTTCTCTTCTCTTTACCCCAGGCTATTGCCGCTGCTGAAGCCGGAGCTTTCCTCATCTCACCATTCGTCGGTCGTATACTCGACTGGTACAAAGCTCAAAATAAAAGAGAGTATTCTGCAGAAGAAGATCCAGGTGTACAAAGCGTAGGCAAGATCTTTAATTACTACAAGAAATACGATTACAAGACCATTGTCATGGGGGCTAGTTTCAGAAGTATAGGCGAGGTTACACAATTGGCTGGATGTGATTATCTTACAATAGCGGTATGTTTAATCATGAACAACTAATTATAAAATCAATGCTAATAGAAATGTTTTTAGCCAAATTTGTTGGAGGAGTTGTATAATAGTACTGAAAAGGTTCCTAAGAAATTAGACGCCTCGGGTGCCAATTCACTCGATATTGAAAAGAAGACTTATATTCATGACGAATCGAAATTCAGATTCGATTTTAATGAAGATCCAATGGCTGTTCATAAATTGAGCGAAGGTATTAGTAAATTCGCTGCTGATGCCATTACACTCAAAGATATCTTGAAGAAGAAATTACAATCTGCTTAGATCTTTGGTCATGTACATGTGTAGATGCAGAACGTACAATGGATAGATCTTTTTATCATGATTTATCACCATGAACTATATGTTTGGAATTATTTGTGTATGCCCCGCTTTTGACCGCATTTATGGTGGGGTGATAAACCAAAGTGGCGGTAGGGTCCGAGCTTGACCCGCCTTTGCCCCGCTTACAATTATTTTACATCATCGTCATTGTTCGGATCTTGCATCTCATTTTCCAAGTAATTAATCAGTACTACCTTTTGTTTGTTATTATTTGGTCGATACTCGATACATAATTCCAATATGGTCAAAGCAGGTGAGTGTAACTATTTCTGATAAAACATTTCATGATGTGAAAAACCAGGAAGCTGATATTATTTCCAAGTCGCCGTTCTCCGTGGAGACTCAAACGTCACTGGAACCGTCACATTTGAACAATCTTCACCAGATAGTCCTACCACAATCTCATGGGAGATTACCGGCAACGACCCCAATGCTGAACGTGGAATGCACATACACGCATTTGGAGACAACACCAATGGTTGCACGTCAGCCGGACCTCACTGTTTGTCCTTCTTCTCTCTCCCTTCATTTCCCCAATCTAACCACATTTTAACTAGTCAATCCATTTTCTAAAACCCACGGTGCTCCATCAGATAGTGAGCGTCACGTAGGAGACCTGGGAAACATCAAAACAGACGGTAGTGGAACAGCAAAAGGTTCGGTCCAGGACTCTCTTATCAAATTAACTGGAGAGCACAGTGTTGTAGGAAGAACTATCGTCGTTCACGCCGGAACAGATGATTTAGGAAAAGGAGGAATCGAAGAGAGTAAAAAGACGGGAAATGCTGGTGCTAGACCGGCTTGTGGTGTTATTGGACTCGCTCAGTAAATGTTTGACAAAAGTGAAGAAGTGATGATGACGTCTAGAGATATGATGTGATGTGCGGTATGAGTTGGACGCATTGTATGAAAGGTCTATATAGTATCTTCATACACGCGGTGAATTAACTCGATATATGGCAGGAATGCGATCGTATAATTGGTTTATATAGTATTTTGATATAGTCTATGTAGAGTGATGATATAAAGGACAGCTTACCCCACAATTCTATTCATCAATCGATTGTGAAATGGCCATGTCTTCTGACATATCACTATAACTTTTGGATATCTCTAGTCAAATCAATTGTATCTGTTGTCCTAAACAGAAATCAAAATCATATCAATCTCTTACGTGCATAATATATCCCAGGCATATCAATCAACTTTGCAAAACAGATCAAATCTCAATCATGAACAGATTAAGCGAAGCAAAAGTCAAAGCAGTCCAGTCTGGCGATACGCTTATTCTACAAAATGTACGAAATCCAGGACAAGAAAGAACTCTGAGTCTTGCATTCGTCAGTGCACCGAGATTAAGAAGAGAAGGTGATGAGGTATCCTATCCATTTCCATTCTTATCTCCCACATATTTCTTTCTTTTTCGTCAACTCTATTACATTGTTCGTTTGCATACTTGCCGTTTCTGATAGATCATAATAGATTGGAGCTTTTGAATCTCGAGAGTTTCTCCGTAAACTAGTCGTTGGAAAAGTAATACAGTTCCGCACTTTATACTCGGTCTCATCACGGGATTACGGCACTGTCACTCTCCATTCAGGTCAAGAGTTGTTGGATGTATTGATTGGCGAAGGATGGGTGAAACTCCGCGACGACGCCGAGAGGAAAGATGAAAGTCTTGCCGCAGGAGTCGACTCCAACTTGAGCGTTGCTACGAAATTCAGAGATATGGAAAATGCTGCGAAGAATGCTGGAAAGGGGCTCTGGGATTCAAGTCTCGTAAAGATTGAAAACGTTTATGAAATAGGAGATATTAGTTCTTTTGTGGAAACTAACAAAGGGAAGAAGATTGATTGTGAGTATTTTATATTATCCTTGGTCTGAGCGGGAGATATTGACTTTGATGATAGCGATTGTCGAACGAGTCATTACAGGAGATCGATTAATTTGTAGATTACAAGTTGAACCGACGAGACATATACAAATAATGATACTTGTCGGTGGTATACGAGCTCCTAACACGAAGCGAACAAACCCTACAGATAATACGGAGATACCGGCTGATCCTTATGGCGCGGAATCTCAATCTTTTATGGAACAGCGGTTGTTATCTAGAGGGGTCACTGTCAGACCATTAGGCACAACACCGACTAACCAATTAGTTGCCGAAGTTGTGCATCCAAATGGTAATATTGCTGTATTTTCATTACACGCTGGTATGGCGAGATGTAATGATTTACATTCTACAATGCTTGGTTCAGCCATGGCTACATTACGAACTGCCGAGAATCAAGCCAAGAACCAGAAATTGGGTGTATTTTCTGCAATCACGTCAACAAAAACAGTTGCCAAGGATGAGATTGAAGCCATAGTAAGTCGAGTATTCTCAGCTGATACAATTTATCTTCGAAACAAATCTGGTGAGGAAAAGAGAGTAAATCTCAGTAGTGTACGTCAACCTAAACCTACAGATCCTACTCAATCTCCATTTGCTGCAGAGGCAAAGGAGTTTTTACGCAAAAAGTTGATTGGAAAACATGTGAAATTCAGTGTCGATGGGAAACGGCCTGCGACTGAAGGATATGATGAGAGAGAAATGACTACTATTACATCTGCTGATAAAAATGTGGCCCTATTACTAGTAGAAAATGGTTACGTATCTGTCATAAGACATAGAATGGATGATCCCGATAGATCTCCAATATACGATGAATTACTTGCCGCGGAAGAAGAAGCAAAATCAAAATCAAAAGGCATGTGGAATTCTATCCAACCTAAAAAACCAGAATTAGTAGATTATAGTCAGTCTATTGACCAAGCAAAACGACAACTTACAATACTAAGTCGTCAAAAGAAAGTTCCTGCAGTGGTTGACTTTGTCAAAGGAGGAAGTAGATTCACGCTTTTGGTTCCACGGGAAAATGCAAAATTGACATTTGTTTTGTCTGGCATTTCATGTCCAAAGTCAGCACGCAATCCAGGTGATCAAGCTGAACCTTTTGGACAAGAGGCACATGATTTCTCAGTACGAAGATGTATGCAAAGAGATGTTGAGATTGACGTTGAAAATATCGACAAAGTAGGAGGATTTATCGGTAGTATGTTCGTCAATCGTGAATCAATGGCAAAATCATTGGTCGAAGAAGGTCTGGCTTCAGTACATCAATATTCTGCCGAGAAATCAGGAAATGCAAACGAGCTTTTTGCAGCAGAGAAAAGAGCAAAAGAAGCTCGAAAGAATATATGGAAAGATTGGACACCTGATCTTGACGAGACGGAGACTGAAGAAGGTTATGTCAATATCGGCAGTAACGGCGGTGTCAAGAATGATGATACAACTACAGTCGAGAGGAAAAAGGATTATCGAGATGTTGTAGTAACTCACATTGATCCGGAAACTGCTCGTTTGAAATTACAACTGATTGGAAGCGGAACAAATGAACTTCAAAATCTTATGAATTCGTTCCGTAATTTCCATCTTTCTTCCACTACATCACTGAAAGATTCACCAAAAGTTGGAGAGTATGTCTCTGCTAAATTCTCCGAAGACGGTGAATGGTACAGAGCTCGTGTTCGAAGAAATGATCGTGAAGCTAAAACTAGCGAGGTTGTTTATTTTGATTATGGTAATTCCGAGACAATTCCTTGGTCAAAACTTCGACCATTAGATCAGACAAAATTCGGAGCTCAAAAGCTTAAAGCTCAAGCTGTAGAAGCTGTATTGTCATTTGTACAATTCAGTGCGTCTTCAGAATATTTGAAAGAACCAGTCCATGCGATTGAAGACATGACTGCGGGAAAACAACTCGTTGCAAATGTTGATTATACTGATGGCAAAGATGGTACATTATACGTGACTTTATTCGAACCAAAGCGAAGTAACAAGGCTGATGATAGTATCAATGCGGATATGATTTCCGAAGGAGTTGCAATGGTTCCGAGGAAATTAAGAGGTTGGGAAAGAGGTGCAGTTGATGTATTGGCTTCACTAAAGAAAAGGGAAGAGGAAGCAAAGAGTGAGAGAAGGGGTATTTGGGAATATGGTGATTTGACAGAGGATTAATTGGTCTAGTTTATATATATACTTTTCAACTTGTAGTCTTGATCATTGTATAGTACTGTACTGTCTATTCTAGGTCTTCTAGTGAATGGAATGGTTGCCCATTCGTCCAAAATGCGGGGCAAGTTCTCCCCTCCAAAAGTACAAAGAATAATAAATAAATGGTCACTATTTACGACAGAACGATAGTATATTTGGTATATCTAATGTTACGGGTCGACACAATGTATCATGTCTGGTAAAATATGCTAGAAGATTAAAATGGTAACATTCGAAGACGAGGAAGATCCTGCGATTGGATCAGATGGAGAAGATTCGCAAGATGAAGATGAGAATATGGACGATGCAGATAATATGGATGATGAAGGGGAAGAGGGGGATGCGACCATGTTGGACGACGGAGATGGTTCCGAAGACGATGGGGAAGGTGATGAAGATGACGATGAAGAAGATGTCACTCAACAACAAATACAATCACAATCTACCTCTAATGGTCAACAATCTCATATTCCTCTATCCCCAACATCTCCCTTGCGTAACAAGTCTGGCCTGTCCCCTCCAGCGCCAACACTCTTTGTGACTGCACCTTCACCACATCCTTCTACTACAGTAATCCCCGAACCTCATTCTCCATCTCAGAATGCGCCTTTATCTACATCATCCCTCGATGATCAATCTGCTCTCATACATCCCAAAATCTGCCCCATCCGTCCCATCCTCCTCCCTCGAGAAGAAGCTGTAAAGGCAGTGACGTACGACATCGTCCCCACCACTGCCGCTCCTCAATCAACCTCTATCAACGCAATTTCCTGCACTCCTGACACGCGATGGGTATTTTCCGGCGGTGCAGACGGATACGTAAGAATGTACGACTGGGTCGAGACTGCAAACGGTCGAGTCCCACTGACCGTCGCACAACGAGGACCGTTTGTCGATTCGGTAGTGAAGTCTGGTTTATTAACTACATACTGGGAGAATGAAGAATCATATACTAACAACACCACCACGCTTAATGGACCAAAGACTCCTCCGAGGACTCACGGCGGTGTAGTAGCTGAATTTGGATCGGCAAAGGAGACAAGTCCCGTCTATTCGCTCGCAGTACAGAAAGAGGCGTTGTGGTTGTTATCTGGCCTGGAAAGTGGAGGGATTAATTTACAGACTTGTAGACATCAAGCCGGGACGAGAATCACGACGTTGAGAGAACACACTTCTGCGGTATCTGTTCTGAAACTAGACCAGGATGAAAAGACTTGTTTGTCTGGAAGTTGGGATAAAAGGATCTTGGAATGGGATTTGAACGTGGGAAAAGTAAAGAGAAGTTTCCCCGGCGGTGGTGGTCAGATTAGTGCTATCGAATTGAGACCGATTAGTAATTTACCTGTACCGAAGACGGAGGATTTGGATGTGAATGTTGAAAGTGATACGTTTTCGACGAATAATCATATAAAGTCGGGATTGAATAATGGAGTTATGATGAATGATAATGATTTGATGAATGGAATGACGAATGGGAATAATTATGCTAGATCTAGAACTGGATCGAGGACTGGAGAAGTAGAAAATGGTTTGACGAATGGATTGACTTCACCGGATGGTAGTCTTTTTGGTGAAAATGATCACGGTTCTTTGTTTGGTGAAACGGATGATGGGAATGTAAATGGTCGGATGTTTAGTACTGACGATGATCATGATCATGATGATTTGTTTGGTATATCGTTGAATGGAGATAAACATTCTTCATCTACCAAACCGAGCGAAGTACCTACAACTATTCCACAAGATATAATACCACCGATATCAAATATCGATGTTTATACTAATGGAGTGAAGTTGGATGATGAGATGAGACATATCAAGACGCTCCAAGCGGAAACAGTACAGGATCCTGAAATCGTTACAAAACCTATACTTGATACAAAACTAGTCAATGGTCGTATTGACGGAATTGATGATTTATTCCACAAAGAAAATCCACATGCCGAGGAAATACCACAATCAACACTTTCAACAACAGAACAAGACCTCCCTCTATCTTCCGAAACAACCTTTCTCGACGCTGCAATCGATGGTACACTTCGAATCTGGGACCGTCGAGCCGCAGCTCCAACAGCAAAAGTATCTCCTCAAAAAGGTACTCCACCGTGGTGCATGGGCGCATGCTGGAGCGTCGACGGAAACAGCTTCTTTATAGGACGCAGAAACGGTTGCGTGGATGAATATTCACTGCATAAAGGATCAAAAATGTCTGAACCGATACGTACGTTGAGATTCCCCAACGGAAGCGGTCCAGTGAGTGCAGTCCGAGCAATGCCAAACGGTCGTGGTTTAGTATGGTACGTCTTCTCCCCTCTCATCCCTGTTTTCTGATTATTTAGTATTGATTGAATGGATGACAGTGCTAGTTACGATATCCTCAGATTGTATGATTTGCAACACGAACAAGCTCAACAGAACCCATCGACAATGGTCAAGCAACATTCTAGCGTCCCGTTTTTGATCGTCCCGGGTCATAGAACGGGCGTGATCAGTGCTTTACATATCGACCCTACGTGTCGGTTCATGATTAGTGCCGCTGGAAATAGAGGTTGGGAAGGGAGTACGACAGAAGTATTACTTGGTTATGAAATTAATTGTCTATAAGGAAAAAAAAAAGTCTAGCTTTTTGTGTATATATTGATGCATGATCTTGTGTACCTTTTTTGGGGGGGGAGATATACTATAATTTATGATATTGATAGATGGATGTATGTATGATTAATATTATGATTGTTGGTTTATATGGACGCTGATAGTACAAACATTTTTGATAATGTGTAATGATAATAATAATGATGATGATGATTCAAGCAGAAATGACAGTCTCCAAAC
>Ga0160429_1002009_pt1 | contig 10922 bp, 6 predicted proteins | sample SolpanmetagenomR_FD_108199 | JGI IMG/M metagenome (GOLD analysis project Ga0160429, IMG submission 108199) | Solar panel surface microbial communities from Lawrence Berkeley National Laboratory, California, USA - R | ecosystem: Engineered > Built environment > Solar panel > Unclassified ... | reverse complement strand
GTTCTGCTTCTTCAGGTGATATGTCGGCAGTACTGGCAGGGGGGTCAGAAAGATCAAGGGCTTCAACTTCCGCCAACGTCAGGTGATTCCCTTCTCTGTTTCTTCCAACCCAAATTTCTGCGTGCGAAGTGATCCATCTCCATGCTGTCTCCTGCATGGACCTGTCCACCGGAGGCTGTTCCAAAATCGTATCATCGTGAGAGGCAGAAGTAGAGTGACCTTGACGTTGAGATGTAAAGTGTTCTTCCACGGAGTCCTTGAACTGCGTGATAGATGCGCCTGTTGCGATGGAAAGTTAGCGCTCATGCGGTCGTAATCGGCTAAAAGGCTGCGCTGCGTGGGACTCGAACGGAACATGAGAAACTCTGCTCGGAAGAGAGAACATGAATCCATCGACCAAGTACAGTGCAGCGAACAGATTACGATATTTTGACTCTCTGGAGCGATAACCAGACGTACCTTCTTCACCAGAGAGAGCCACCTTCTCCAAAAGAAAGTCGATGAGCTTGTCAAAACTCGCCATTACGCCTGCCACCACCCCTACCAACGTCGAAATAGGGAAAAGAAATTGAAATCAATGTGCCATCTAGTGAGGTCCGCCTCGCACTCGAACAGAGGGTTTAGTGCTGCGGTATCGTTGCCCTCGTCGCCACAAGGTCTAGGTTTTGACTCAGGGTGGAGCACGGGCCATGCGACCAAAGTTCACGATGAAGCAGGTGCGACTCTAGGCTGAAGTCACGAGACTTTTCGATAATTCAAAGTTTGCAACACAGTGACACGGAAGCTTGGGGAGACACCTGAGCAGGCTCCAATGGGTAGGCTTGAGTGAGTAAAATGAAGACTATCTGTGCCTAGGCTGTCACGCCTCTCCGCTTGTCCATAATCTGCCGATACTGCTCGATAATATCCTTCCTGGCCTGCCCCAACTCCTCTCTTTTCCGGAGACTGCCTGCAGCATTCGGCACATCTGACACTTGCACTTTCGCACCGCCCTTGACCTTAAAAACCTCTTTAGGCTTCTTCGCAAACGTTGGCGGCGCCTGCACCACATCAAAGATACCCTTCGGTTTCTCCCTCCGCGCATCGACAACCTTCCAGGGATCTCCCTCGTCGTCGCTGATCTCGCCAATTTGTTTTCCTCTCTGCTTGCCCTTCTTGCTCTTCTTCCCACCATAATTGAAACCAGACATGGCCTCATCACCATACTCAGCCCTTTGCTCCTCTTCCTCTTCCTCAGCCAGCTCCCTGTCTTCCTCTACCTTCTCTTTCCGCCGAGCTTCATCCTCGCGCCACGTTGCTTGCATCTTCTGCAGCCTCTTTGCGTGCTTTGTCGTCCGCTCCTTGACGCCCTCCATATTCTTAGCTTTCTTAGCTAAGCCTGCAATGGGTATCGCTTGGTTTACACGCGCGGAGAAGTCGGCTAGGCGTTCGCCGGGCATGATCTTGGGTATCTCGTAGCTAGCCTCTGACTTTGCGGGGACGGCTGCTGTCTTGTTGTTGTTAGAATCCTCCTGTTCACGTTTCCGCTTTTTGCTTGTTTTCGGTAGGCCGTCATCTAGGCCTTGCGAGCCCTTGCCGGTCTTGTGGAAGGCCATGAGCCTAGCGAAGGCTTTGGGCGTGTCGTCGACATCTTTCGTGGCTTTGCGCTTGCGCTTTGAGGACTCTTGGGGCTTTCCGACGGGGCGTGCTTTGGCGTTTGTGGATGGAGGAAGATTAAAGCTATGCAAGACGTCAGACGATCGAACAGGCTCCAAATCAGGTGCGATAGGAAGTATCGATGCATGAAAGTCTGTACGTGTATATATAAATGTCATGGTACTGCAGTTGTTTTTGCGCAGCAGTCAAATGCCCTCTGACTTGCACGCAGAAAGTCCGCACGAAATGGTTCCGACTTACGCTTCTTCATCTTTTCCTTTGGTAGCCCTGTGCTTGTGCGGCATGATGGGCAGGTTAATGCGTATGATAGAATTAATATGTCTGCTTGTGGAAGTTGTGGTAGCCCGCGGACAAAACTTTATCTTGGCATCAGAACGCTTGAGTCAGCCGTGTCACGATAATCCCGTCCCGTCTTCACCCCCGGTCACTTTCCGCGCCATGACAATCTCCACGTGCGTGCTCTTTACCCGCCGTGGTAATCAAGGGTCCAGACACTCAACTCCAGCGCTCAACCAGCCGATGCCGCTCGTGTCCCGCGTTCAAAGCACATCTAATGAGAGGTCTAGGCTGATCAGAATGAAGCTTGTCATGCGATGTTCGAAGACTCCACACGGATCAGCCGTACTGCGGCAAAGGCGAGCGTCCTACCTTGCCTTCTTGCGACGACGGCGTGGCGGTGCTGGGCGCCTTGGTATCTCTCCTCATTCTTTCATCTTCTCGTTGATGTCCTGCAACCTCGTGCCTCCAGGTCGTCCAACTCCACACGGTGACCGATCAACTGCGTTGGAGCAGCAGTATACGTCGAAGAAGATTACGCCTTCGAACGGATTGATACCAGTCTAACAGTCCAGTCCCGAGCCTTTCAGAAACCCTAAAACGGGCCGCAGACCCTGGAACCATTCACTGGACCCGGGCTTCAACATTTGATGTTTCGCTCGACCTCAAGCATCTCTTCATTCTTCTATTTGCTGTTAGGCTGCTGAAAGGAGTCCTTTTCTTGAAGAAAATATCACAACTTCCTGCTAGTTTCAATCTGTCGATGTTGTTCTCCCATCTTACTCTCTACGTGCCCATACAGCTCATTTGATTGGCTGCGGAGAATCCTCGGTCGAGAAGTACTGGCCGGACTGTCCGCTATGGCATCACCATCCTACATCGGTAGAGAGGAAGAAGATGTTCTACTCGCTCTTGTAGAAGACGAAGACAGTATTAGTCTAGCCTCCAAGCAGCCACAAGCTCTGGAAAATGAGATAGAGGATGGCCTATCGTTTGACCTTTCGATATCACGAAGAAGAAAGTCGTTTTGGCAGCGACTACTTATGACGTTACGAAAACGACGAAGGAGCGTTGGCCATGACCGACTTGAGCACGAGACAGGATGCAACAAGCACGTTGAGCTATCGCGGAGTTGGAGGCATCGAAAGCGTGGCGTCTGTCTTGGTCTGGCCATCACAATACTCTGTGTGCTGTGAGTACCTCCCTTATCGGACGACACATCAATTCAATACTGATCATACGAACAGAGGCGTTGTACATATTCTCAATTTTCTGATAGGCCTTGGTCCTGCGTTTCTAGATGACGAAGCTCCTTGGTATCCAAATTGGGGCAACCCTGGGGAGCAAGGTGAAGGCCTATTGCATTACCCCACAGACTTCACTCGGAACGTATCACCGATCCCGTGTCATTCGCACAATGACTACTGGCGGCGTATACCGCTCTTTGAGGCCATCCACTATGGATGCACCAGCGTCGAAGCTGATGTGTGGCTGTTCGACGAAGAGCTCTTTGTGGGCCACAGTACATCTTCGTTGGACCCAAACCGCACATTCAGGAACCTGTACGTCAACCCACTGGTCGAGATGATAGACAGACAGAACCTTCGCAACAAATTCAGCAATGGCGAAACTCGCAATGGCGTCTTTGACGAAGATCCCGACCAGACTCTGGTGCTACTCGTAGACTTCAAAACCTCCGGACGAGAAGTATGGCCCCACGTCCGGGAGCAGATAGGCGCTCTCCGCGACAGAGGCTACCTCACATACTTCAACGGCACACACGTAATCAACGGCCCAGTCACCGTAGTCGGAACCGGCAACACCCCATTCGACCTAGTAACATTCAACACCACCCACCGCGACATCTTCTTCGACGCGCCCCTGGATCACCTCCACAGCACCCCCCGGACCCCCCAGCACCACCTCATCCAACACCTCCTCCCCCGCGACCCCGCACCCCCCGGCCAAGGTCTCACAGGCCTCTCCCCCATATCCGAGCCCTTCGCCTCAAACAACTCCTACTACGCCAGCGTCAATTTCCGCAGCTCCATCGGCTTCCTCTGGCGCGGCTCCCTCTCGCAGACCCAGATCTCCAAGATTGCTGACCAGGTCCAGGCCGCGCATGACCGCGGTTTGAAGGCTAGGTATTGGAATACTCCTGGTTGGCCTAAACATATTCGCAATCACGTCTGGCGAGAGCTGTATATGCAGGGTGCGGATAGTTTGAATGTTGACGATTTGAGGGATGCGGCGAGGACGGATTGGATGGGGAGAGGCGGGGCGAAGTGAGGAGGTGGTGGTGAAGAGGTACTGGCGCGTTGGGGTTTGGGGTTGTGCATTTGATGGGAAGCATAGCTTTGGCGGCGTTGGGTCGTTGGGCAGCTTTTGGAGGATTTCAAGTTACACTTGCATCTCATTGGCTCTGTATCTCGGACGAGGATCCTGTGAGACGGCTTGCTCTGATTCTCGGCAATGTGTCGCCCGTCAAACTACGTGACTTGAAACAAAACGTTGTCCTTGCAGTGCAGCAGTAGTAGGATGGCGGTTCGTATAGTCCGATGAGCCATGCACACAACGCAAAGTTGCCTCTCGACAAAACTTGACAGATGAGAATATTCATGAGCGCTTTATATACAAAAAATGCCCAGAGTCAAAACCCGTATCGAGTGAGCTCCCAAGCCTACATCGTGCTCCACTTACTCCACTAGCGCCAAACATGCCCAAACAAGTAGAAGAAAAAAAACCAAGGGGAGTGCTACATGCGTAAGCGCTTCCCTCATCGCCCAGACAAAAACACCTCAGCAAAATGCGATTCGCGTAACTGTTCCGCAGAACACAACAATTGGGTAAAAAGAAAGAAACTTGACGACCGAGGAGGTGGCTTAATGGTCCATAATCTTCCAGCCCTCTTTGATCATCGTGCGTATAAAGAAGACAGCGCCCAGAACGACGCCGGCGAGACTCATAGCAATAGCGGTGTAGAAAGCGCAGCGCATCCCCCAAACCAGCGTCGCGGGATCGCTATGGTCCCTGCCGGCCATGGCGCTCACCTCTACCGTCCCAGCGATACCCAAGGCGATGGAGATGGAGTAATTGACGACGGTGTTGACCAAGGACGCGGCGAGGCCCTGATGCTCGCGCGGCATGTGATTCGACAAAATAACGGTAGCGGCGGGAAACGACATGTCCATTCCAAAGGGCATGATGACGATAGAGACGAAAGTCTGGGCCCAGTAGATCTGCTGCTCGGGCATGGTGCCGGCGATGACGATGCCGACGCAGAAGGCAATCATGCTCATCATCATGACGAAGCTGACGGGTGTGTGGGTGAGCATGAAGCCCGTCATGCCTGCCGCGAGGAGGCCGCAGATGACGGCGGGGGAGTACTGGGCTGCGACGGAGAGGGGGGTGGCGTGACGGACGAGCTGCATCCAGCGCACCATGTAGAAGACCCAGACGCCGAAGGAACCCCAGCCTACGCCTACGAGGCCGAGAGTGTAGCCGACGGTGGAGGTCATGGCGTGGAGGGGGAGGATGGGGTTGACGGCCCGCTTCTCGACCCAGAAGAGTGCGATGAGGCAGAGGAGACCGATGATGAGGACGAAGTAGACGTGTGGCGTGCCCCAGCCGTATAGGGGTCCGTTGTTCCACGCGATGTTGAAGAGCACGAGGCCTGCAACGCCGAGGATGCTGCCAGTCCAATCGAAGCCGGGTGGGTTGACGGGTTTTTCGGAGAGGGCGCGAGGAATTACCAGGAGGGCGAAAAGGCAGAGACCCCAGGATGCGATACCGTAGCTCCAGAAACTCCACGGCCACCAGGCCAGCTGTCCGAATAAGCCGCCTGAGGCAGCGCCAATGACGAAGCCTGCCGGTGCGAGCGCGCCGAAGATGGAGAAGACAATGTTCTTTTTGATACCGGGCGGATAGGCGCGGCCGAAAAGCGCGAGACCGTTAGGCATGAGTAACGCGGGTCCGATACCTTGCATAGCTCTACAGACGTCGAAAAAAATTTGGCGACCAGGATAGATGGAAAACCCCGCAAAAGCGGACCATACGCCGAGCCAAGCATAGCCGAAAACAAACACGCGTTTGTGGCCCAAGATGTCGCCTAACCGGCCTGAGATGAGAATAAACGTGCCGACAGTGAGAGAGTAACCGGCGATGAACCAGGAGAGCTCGCCCGGGTTGGATGTTCCGAAGGAGCGGCCGATGATGTCGATGGGCGCGAGGGCTTGGCCGAGACCAGCTTGAGTCATTAGATGTGCTACAGCTACGACGCCGACGAAGCAGATTTCGCGAGCCGTGGACATGGCGATTTCTTGCTGCGGAGGCTCCGCGCTCTGGGGTGAAGGAGGCGTTGCGAGGGCTTCAGGCTCATAACTGCGGGGATACTGCGGTTCTAGGAGATAGCTTCGTGATCGTGATTGCTTGTAGGCGGCCGGTAGGTCTGGCACTGATTCTCGGGCTGCGTTGAAGTCGTACATGGATTCTGCTGCTATCGACTCAACCCGTGATTGAAGAGAAATGTGTCGTGATTTGTAGATGCTGCTCGCCCGCGTCTCGTTCGGGCTGTCGTAGCCGCCGGTGGGTGATTCATTCCGATAATGTGAGGAATATCTTCCGTCGGGGAATTTGTGGTCCCGCTGGTATTCGTCCATTGGTGGGGCCATTGACTGTAGTGACAGCCCTCTTCCTCTGAAAGGCTCCATGTATTAGTATATCTGTACAGCAAAGAAATTCCGAAAAGCGAACGTCGACAAGGATTAGGGAGGGGTCGCCGACGAGGAAAAGGTCTTGTATATGGTAGAGGCTCGACAGTACTTACGGCGATATAAAGGAGATGCACGCTTGGGTCGGGTAAGTTTAGCACAGTTAGCGCGCCAGAGGGAAGGGGTTCGGGCGATCTTTTACTCTGGGCTGTGGAGATGAGGATTACCTGTCTCGGCTGGGTGGTGGGCGGTCACCAGTGATATCTTGGATAAGAGCACTGAGCCCCCTGTTTTAGGGATGCTAGAGGGCTGGCACTAGTCGGCATCGCGGGAGATTTTCCAGAATAGCCATGGAGCTTTGAGCCTCTGAGTCGGGCTGCCGCTGAACCAAGGAACAAGGCACAGTGCTGGCAGCCTGGTACAGTTCTCCGTACACACGACGAAAAGCTGCGACGTGTGCGGCGTGCCGTCATCCCTCATCCAGCACTGCCGGGCTCGCATTCTGGGGAGCCGGCAGTGAATCGGTCGTATCAGGCTCGCTATGGACTGTAAATAGTCTGAACCGATTCCTGATAGGAAACGTGGGCCCATCCAAAGATCGGGTATCTAGAAGCTTAACGGTTCAGGACGACATCCAACGAGCAACGAACAAAGTCAGCGAAAAACCATGGGAACTGCTACAACAGACAAGTCATGAGCAGAAGAGGATAGGTCGTCCAAGCATGTCCCAAGCATACTCCAAGCTCGCACAAGAGGTAGTCTCACGCATAGGCGATGCATATCGGTGCCAACATTCATAAGCAAGACCCGCACAACTTGGTCGGTTTTGGAAGATGATCGCTCAAGGATCGTGTTTGCAGGTTGCCGTTTCTGCAGGCCGAAGCAGGGGAAGGATGAGTTTGACTGGCCATCTCCTGACCGCGTACGGCGTAGTTGCGATACGGGAGGTTGGCCTGCTTTTGGCTGGTACAGTACAAAGTATTTTCGTCCAGAGGGCAGAATCAGAAAGGGGACGAGGTTGCAGAGTCGCGGGAGACTAAAATAGCAGACTTGGCAGCGCCTCAAGCCACAGTCCGGGTGGGCATCTTCCCACTTCCCACCGAGAGGGGCGCAGTGACCCCGAAGCGAGCCAATCACATGATTGTTTACGGAGGGGTCAGTCCATCTTTACGGCGCATCTCGTGTCACCTGTGCTCCACAACGGATTCACGATATCGCCAGATGGTCCCCTCCGATGAAGTTTGTGGAACAATGTGGGTGACGACGACGACGACGACGACGACGACGACGATACTCTGCAACTCCCGTCTCTTGGTCCCACTGCTGCAGTCACTCACTCATTAACGCCATCCGCAGAACATCGCTGACACGGCGTTCCTCCGCCGGGGCTGAAGCTTGGAATGTTGCTGCATCTTATGATCGACTGACAGCGTCATCCTCCGGTCTTTTCGACCTCCTTGACTTCTATCTCGTCGTCTCGACTTCTCTGGGCATCGCTCTTTGAGCTTCTTCGAGCCCTGGCGGAGGCCTGATGTTTTCAGCCCTCCGTAATAGTAGACCAGGCGAGCTGCTGACAACGACGGGGAACCACTTCTTGGTGGATCTGCCCGCCTGCTTGTAGCCTTGTTGCTGCATACATGGCAGCGGTCTGATCCTCTGATGTCAGACTGCTTCCGACCTCAATGATAACTTACCTGACCACAGGCTGCACCCATCCTTCCAGCCGCAACATCACCTCCACTGAAAAAGCGAGCACAAGCATCTGCTCTTCATCTCGCCAAGTCTCCACCTGATGTAAGCATGGTACGAAGCCACTATCGGTTTGCAAGCCACCAATGCTTTTCCCCCGTCCCTCACAGACCACTCCTGACTCTTTTGCACAAAAAAAGCTCGCTTGGCGCAACGCCTCTTCACGTCCTAACAAAAAGCCATAACAACTTGATCGTGAACCAGACCGTCTCCTCCCCACTTGGCAGTCATCAATGCTTCTCAAATCTCACTTTTCATCTTGAAAAAGTGGGCTTGGCATGGCTCCTCTGCCTCGCTTCGTACCACAATGGCCGGCGTGTCGCCAGCTGCACCATCGGCGTTAATGGTCGCGTTCAAACTCCGTCTCAGCGGTAGGATGCATCCGAGGCTGCACAACGCACCTCTTCCTCGTATCCATCATCCCCATCGCATCAGCAGCAACGCAACGTCCAACTGACGCTTTCGGTTCGGTCAAATCTTCTCCGTCGCATAGTCTGCGTTCCTTCGCTGTGGAAGACGCTCTAATCTTTGCTCAGGAAGCTTCCGTGCTGCCGCCAAGTATGTACACAGTAGCGGTCGATAGGTCCTGTAAAGTGTAGAGTATTTCATGGGGCGATTAACGACAACACGCATTGCGACTTCGCAAGTACATGCTAGACGCATCTGCCGTACATAAACACCCGCTGCACATCTGACGATAGACGGCCAACGGCAATTGCAATCCTCGTCGGCGATCCACCACCTTTCCCGTAGGTAGCCAGCCACTTTACTCCATCAGACGACCATATCGCACATGATGTGTATGGTTGTACTCAGCGTAAACCTCCATTCCAGAATCACCGCCTTTACACTGTTGGCCGCTTTTTCGTATCACCCGTCAAACCACATCCTACATATCAAAACATCTGTACCTTCCCAAAACCTCACAGCTTCCCCTTCAATAGAACAGCCCCTCGCGGTCACGCAAAACGCCGACGTTGCAGCTCCACGAAACGCCCACGTATAGATAGGTACAGCATGCGACAAGGTAGGACGCTGTATCTCTACATCCTTTCCTCCCCCACATTACCCGGTCTCAACCTTCATTACCCTGTCATAGAAAACACCAACCAGGCACACTTTTGTTTAGTCCGGCCTCGGCTCGAGCTTTTCACGTAGCAGCGGCGTTTCCATCTCACACACAGATTCCGTATCACCACGACACGCTGTTCTGTCCGTCTCATTATCACAAACCAGAGAATATCGTGCCTCCAGTCAACGTCGCTACACAACTCTGCCTCCACACATTCGACACACTGAAATTCCGGCAGCTTGAGACCCATAGAGCGAACGAAACCCATCCTATCAAACCATCCCAAGCAAAGTCGCCAGTCTATTAACGATGCGTCCCGACCCTGCAGTTGAGCTTCCGCCGAAGGGGGTGAGCGCAGGGTCCCTCATCTTCTCTTTCACTCTAGTGCCATTTTCGAAGCCCGGATACCGTAAAATACGCACGTGGCATTACTCTCACGAACGATTCCATCTGCTCAGGTCCCAAGTAGACTGGGAAGATCAAGCGGTCAGCTCCCAGATTCGACATACTGCTCTCACGCATCTTTTCCAAACTTCCTTCTGCAAAAGCCAAAGATATTAAAAACCACGTCTCGGCTCACGCAATATGTGTATGATAAGACTTTTCTCGTGCCCCTACAACTTCTTTCCCTGATCTTCCTACGCACTCATTACCACCAAGCCATTCTGATAAACTACGCGATACTGTCTACGGTCTCGTGACTCTGGATACAGGTATACAGCATTCCTTTTGCACCACCATCAAATTCTCTATCCAAGAGAACCCTTTGCTCTCAGACTTGCCTGTTGTCCTTCAGGCTCGAGATTAGGGTGTTGACGCGTATTCATGCTCACCGAGGCAAAAGGCCTCGAAGATGGTAACGTCTTGTAGAAGGCCAGCAGCATAATGGGTCGCCGCAGTTTAGAATTCGGCATGTAGCAAAGGACAGCGGAGATGCAAGTGTTTCCGTATCATTGTCGAAGGTAGACGCGTGGGGAAGAGGTGGAGGTTCTGCGCAGAGCAGGGTCACAGGTAGGTTTGGGGGATGTTGTGGTTGATAGGTGCTTGGTATAAGTGATATGCGCCTGTGACGGGTCGTTCGATGGGTCGTGCTAACAGAAAGCCTTCCTCGGCAGTCTCGTGCATTCGTCCTCTCTACCGCATTGAAGATTTTCGTGTGCGTGAGAGCTCAGCATTACGGTCTCGAGATGGCGGGACCCAGCACTCGAGTCCCCTCACCAACACCTACCGGTGCTCATATCCAACAAACCCTCCATCAGCTACTCAGCAGTCCTCCCCTCACCCCCAAAACTCACCGCAAACACATCCCGGCCCTCTCCCCCCAAACTCTCCCCACGCTCCCCTCCCGTCCCACCATCCCTCCAACCCACCTCCTCCCCCCCTCCACAGTCCTCGCCCCAAACTTCACCACGACGCTCCCGCCCCGCACCCTCGCCGCCGTCCACAGCACTCCGTCCTCC
>Ga0160429_1002008_pt1 | contig 10927 bp, 21 predicted proteins | sample SolpanmetagenomR_FD_108199 | JGI IMG/M metagenome (GOLD analysis project Ga0160429, IMG submission 108199) | Solar panel surface microbial communities from Lawrence Berkeley National Laboratory, California, USA - R | ecosystem: Engineered > Built environment > Solar panel > Unclassified ... | reverse complement strand
TCGTATCCAACGACTAGCCAACCCATTCCTGAGTAACCACTGATGAGCGATTTAGGATATCGATACGCTTCACCTCTTCGCACGAGTCGTCTCGGATATTGTGAAAACAGTAGATGAAGGAGAAGTTGTCAAGTCGGCATATGAGCTTCTATTTGCTTTCGATGAGATAGTGCACCTGGGTAAATAGATTTTATAGGATGTGAGGTCGGCGCAAACTCAAAATCTCTGAAAGGTTACCAAGAATGGATAACACTGAGTGGTGTTCAATATGTTCTCGAGATGGACTCATATGACGAGCGGATGGCCGAGATGGTCAATCAGGTACATTAAAGCAAACATGTACTTAGAATTTCGCAGCTCAAACATCGCTATAGAACAAAGAGAATGAAGCGAAAGAACGTGCCAAGCTGAAAGCGAAACAAATGGACGCAGAACGAAAAGAACAACAGAGAAGGACGACCTTCAATGCTCCAAGTTCTTCGAGTTCTTCGAGAATGGACTACTCCAGTCAGCAATCATATACCAAGATACCACCAACTTCCCAAGCACCGATCGCTTCCTCAAGCGCTGGCAATACATACTCGTAGGATCTCTCTACCTTACTCAGCTGAATTCTTCCTTATAACGCATCACTCAGCCCGGTAGTCACCGCAGCACCCGTGAAGGGAATGCAATTGGGCAAGAAGACGAAGACCTCAGACTTTATGAATGCGATCAAGGCAGAAGTTGGAATGGAATCCTCCCCGCTGTTACAAGAACAGACAACCATGGCAGAAGAACCTCAGCACATACAGCAACAACCAGCAGCACCTACAGAAAGGTATTCCACATTGGTTAACCGGACGGGTCATGTGTACTGATGAGAACCTAGCATACATATCATTATAGAAGAGAAGATTGTACTCATCGCACTGAAAGACGGTGGATTACAAAGTATGGAAGTCAAAGGTGATATGAATGTCTGTGCATCAGATCCAGAAAGGTGCAAATTCAAGGTTCAGCTGGAGGTTGGCAACAATAAGGATGTTCAGTTTAAGGTACCCTTAGGCTGCAGAGATAGCTCCGTACATCAGGCTAACTTCTCTATTACAGAACCATCCGAATACGAACAAGAATGACTGGACCAACGGGAACATTATTGGTCTGAAAGACCCGTCGAAGCCATACCCTCTAAACCAACCTGTCGCTGTGCTCAAATGGCGCTACGTATCTACAGATGAAAATCAAATTCCGCTACAAAGTAAGTTTCTATCGCTCGGGTACAATCTAGCGAGGTGATTGATTACTTTGATGTAGTAAATTGTTGGCCGACGCCTACGCAAGATGGCTTCGATGTAAATATTGAATATGAATTGATAAAATCGGACCTTGAGCTGGAAGATGTCGTTGTACGAATCCCACATCCGTAAGTCTTAATCTCCAGTGTCCAACATCACAATGTCTGACCAATCAACAGAGCTAACATTTCTCCGCCGGTGATAAATGAGATCGTTGGAGAATACACAGTCGGTCCGTCGCACTTCCTTTGGCGCATACCTAGGATCGATAGAGACAATGCCTCTGGCACTATTGAGTATAGCATCAAAGCAGGCTCTTGGAGCACGGAACAATTCTTCCCATTGCAGGTCGTTTGGGAGAAGGCTTCTGTATTTGCTGGAATTAAGGTGAGTTCCTGATACAGCCAAATTAGTCACTAGCTGATAATACATTCAAAGATTGTCGATGTCAAAGATATCTCGAATCAAACACTACCGTTCTCTTCAAGTAGCACGTTGCTGCCGGAAAGTTACATGTATATCGCAGGATGAGGTGCATATCGATGATATGGAAATGAAAAGGAGATCTCGCAACGTCAGTTTATGTAGATCGAAAGCAGATCGGGAGTTGATGAGGTCTTGGTTGAGTTCTATTCTGATGCGGTTGCTTGACGCACTTGCGCGAGCCACAGTTTATATCCTGCATCTAGTATTACGGAAGCCCAGCTTCATCTGGGCCTAAAGCCAGCTCCCGCCAGGCGCTATATAGAACGAAAGTTGTGAGCTCGACCAGGCGTGCTCGCAACGGAGGCAAATATTCGCATCCGCTGCCATGATTGCAAACATTGTATCTTCATTCTGCGGGCTCGGTGAGCTAGACCTGAACCCTGATATCTCGTAGCTATAAGTATAATGAATAGAACCCCTATTATTGGTATCAGGATCATCGATCCCCAGCTATTTCCTGTTGATGTCGTTGCAACTTTTATCGTTTCAAATATTTCTTGATTCGGATCTTCACCGATTCGATCAACACCATAAAAGTCTACTGACCATTCAATCAATTTGCCCTGCATTCCATTATACTCCTTATCCTGAATACAGACTTGCCATTCACCATGACTTTTCTCACCCCAATGCTTGACTGTCATGAACGACCAATTCCGGAACCCTGCTGTGCTGAAATCAAGCAGCCGACCAGGAGCCATGATACTGGTAATGTTGTTTGGTGAGGTGAGCCAGACTTTGACGTCACCACGATTCTCATGTTCAAGCGTTAATGTCAGAACGACATGCTCAATCACACTCACTGCAGAGTTGTTAACCGCAAATCTCGAGCTGAGCGTCTGTCCATCCTTCAGCGCAACCTGCGTAGAGTTTGTCTCCACACTCTCATGCATCCACGGTCCAACTTTCCTCCACTTCTTCGCGTTCTTGATCAAAATACCAGCATCCATAGCCCCATACCCATATTTATGACTATACAATCTCCCCATAGCAGTCCGACTCCATGACTTATCAGCAGCCTCATTGATCGGCTTACCACTATATATCATCAAGCCTTGAATATCTCGCCAGCTCAAGTCTTTCCGAACACTCAATACAAGAGCAACCAACGCAGCTCCTTGAGGTGCAGTCGCAGAAGTACCTCCATGCGCTTTCTCACATAATGCTTTGCCTGCAATAGGTACATTATCGACATACGGAACTGTTGTAAACTAATGACTTTGATGTATTGAGCTTTTGATATCTTCGGGCAAAACGGAAAACTTACTATATCATTCGAATAATCACTGGAAAAGCCTGCTGTAATAACGGCATTACATCCTTCCGCATATAGTGGTATATTCCCGTCTCGGTCGATGGCGCTAACAGTCAGCGTATAGATGGAATTGGCATAGCCATCGTAATTACATCCATCATTCACTCCACCATTGCCGCTTGCAACTACAAAAATGTTTCCGAGCCCATGACGGCCATTGGTCACACCTTCTAGTAACGCATCCCTGACGATCGGACCAGGTCCACCTAACTCTGTACCCGTATCTTCCGGCCCCCATGAACAAGAATATACGTCATTCTCCTGATTCTTGAAATTTAGAGCTTGAGCTTCAAGCTCTGTCGACACTCGCGGCGTTTTCTCCGCTCTGATATGTGGTTCCTGTCCTAATATTCGTATTGAAGAAATTTGAGCCTGTGGTGCAATACCGACTCCACATACATCGTTTGCGGATGCAGCAATGATTCCTGCGCATTTCGTGCCATGCTCGTCATCTTTGCTTTTGGGTAGAGCATTACTCGAATTGCGATTAAAGTCAAATGATGTTTCTGGTCGCTATACTCATATCAGTGTTTCGATATGTGGTGCGACATTGGTAGGAGAGTCGAGTATTTACGTATCGCTCTCTAAGATCAGGATGTCTATATTCAATACCGTCATCGACGATCGCTACTGTAACATTCTGACCCCATGCACCTTGCTCCCATGCTGACGGAACGTTCAAGTTATGGTGTAAAGTGCTATACTACTACGTGCGTTAATATAGCTCGATTGACAATTGTGGAGGTACTAAATCATACAAGATACCACTGCTTATCGATATCTGGATCAGTGATATTAAGTAGTGCAAATGAAGACGGGGGTCGAAGTATGGGCATTCATTCGAAAGTAATAATGACAAAATATTAACTTGGTAAAAGAGAATACAAAATGACGCAAGCATTTTTCCGCGCTTTCCCTTTTAGGTAGTTGTCAGGGTAATAGCGATTTTCACAAGATTGTAGCGATTGTATAGCACTGTTTCCTGCCCTGGTCTGAACCTTGTACCAAAGTCTACTTCCCAACATCACGGAACTCCCCATCCTGGCCAAATTCCATCTTCCTCATCCTTCGAACAGGAATCTCTTCTATCTCCTCTATCTCCTGTATCTTCGCTTGAGTCCCTCCCTCCGCTGTCTTCTCTCGGGGAATCACTTCCAACTCTTCTGCATGAGTAGCAGTTTCACCATCAGGATCTCCAAATTCAGCATGATTTTTCTTCCACCGTTCCGTCATACGCTTAAAACCAGCGAGCTCATCAACTTGTTTCTGTTGTGCTTCTTTGCGAAGTTCTTCGCGTTTTGCATCTTCTGCTGCTGTGCCACCAGAATACCTTGACCTGGATTCAGATACAGCAGTATAAAAGGTAGCAATTTTGGTACCAAGCTTCGGCAAGCGCTCTATCGCGATCAGTAACATGGCGATCATCCAGGAAAGTCAGCTGAGAGCATCGAGCAATGAGCTCCTTGCGGTAGAAAGGAGTCTTAGTAACGTCGTTTTGAGTTAGGTTTAGTACAGCCTAATGATCTGTCAGCGAGAGGACGAACGTAAGAAAACGATGAGCTACCAGTTGCGGAATACGATGGAACACGTCTAGCACGTCTTCATCACTCAATTGATTATTCGATAGATCCAGTACACTACTTGCATCAGTATCAAGCGATTATCAGTATTAGATTGGGTTACGTTAGGTTTGCGCAAGACTCCAATGCCTCGATATCCTCTCTTGTTTTGAGCATATTATGACTAAGCTGTAATGTATTGACAGAGGCAGGAAGATTCTCGATCTTCTTGATCATGTTGTTTGACAGGTTGAGCGTATCTAGTAGCGTCAGATGATCTATATTCTGAATTCGCCGTATGCAGTTCTGATGGAGATATCTAATACATGTCAGCGTGTCTGTATCAGTTTCAATGACTTGTATCTGTTACCTACAGACATCTCAGTTTCGTTTGTGCTTGCAATCCTTCAATCTGTTCTATTCCGTTTCCTTCCAACCATAACGCCTTTAGTCCGGTATACGCCTCGAGATTTTCGATTCGTGTGAAATTCTATCATAGCTACTGTAAGTCTCTTGTGTGATTTACTGAACGATCTACTAACTTTATAGTGTGCGTATAATTGATCGTTAAGTTCAGGTGTAGCATACATTCTTGCATCAAGTGCGATCTTTCGCAATGATTTGGCAGTCATTCGTGGACCCTCATCGTGTGCTGCTTGCTGGCTAATATGTGAGGTCGTTTGATGTTCATTCGTGTGCGTGAGAACGGTAGACTCAAAGTCTGTTGAGGACGTAGTTGACGAAGGCATCGTAATAACTTGGAGAAATGGTTTGGATGTTCAAAAGGGAAAAGAAGGAATGTAATACCCAAAATGGAAGGCCTGTCATCAGGATTGCTTTCGAATACTATTGCCGGCTGTGTTGAGTTTAGTTCAACATAGATCAATGCTGCTATTTTGTGCAAGCTTCCAATGTAACTGAACTCACAATGCTATGGCAATCTCCACTTCCTACCGACGACGGCCTAGAGCTATGCTCGTTTATTGCACTCCTATGCCAGTAGAACCATCCAAGCAGTTGTACATCATCATCTCATCAAAGTGTCCATCTCTCACAACCATATCCTCACACAATCAGCTCACTTCACCAACTTCTTAGCACTATCTATCCACTCCGCTATCTGCGCAGAAAATTTCTCATCACCGAGCGCATTCTTCGTGTTCTCCACAGCATTATATAAGTATCTCGAATATATGTTTTGTGATGTTTGCGGGAAATAATACATTGCGGCGGCCGTGGTTACAAGCAGAGGAGACGTGATGCGAAAGCCAAAGTGTCCTATATAAATCAACATGTTACGATGCGAGCAGTAGTCAAATAGAGCTATTTACTGTTCCGTAGCAGTATACTTGTGATCAGACCAGACGTTGCGACATAGTATAGTTCAGGTAGTACTCGTTCGTGCGGGGCATGTATTTCGTGGAATCGCTCTGAGATAGGATTATGTGGTTAGCTATATGACCTATTTGACTGATGATGCTATATGATCTTCACATCTACATTATCCGATCATGATCCGATCCAGCATCCTATTCTGCTGCTTTCATTCGCACCTCTTCTTGTCCACCATTCATCCCATCCACCTCTCCACTTCCCCCCCCCCATCATCCCCACCATCACTAAGAGGCCCTTCCCCGCTCACCCCGACTCTGGGCACCCCAGATAACATCATGAAACACCCCTACCTCTCACGCCCCCCCCCCACGCCCACCCCCTTCTCACCAACCGACTCTGATCCCTCTCCACACTCCGCACTATCCTCTGCACCTTCCCCCGTACTGTACGTATATACTGCAAGAGCTCCGTATCTTCGCTCTGTGTTTCTGTGTGTGTTTGTGGCGGGTGGGGGGGGTCGTATAGCGGTTTTTGGAGGAGGTGGGAGGGTGTTTGGTGTCGCATTGTTTTTGGGGTGGGGATCACAAAGAGTAAAAGAGGAGGTGAAGAGAGGATGAAGAGGAGGTGAAAGGGGGAAGCGTCACAAATAGACTCTACACTGTACTGTCTGAGTACTGTCTGGCGAATTACAGCAATCGTACTGGAATCAGGTGGTAACAGTACTACAAGCAAAGTAACAATCATCCAACTTCCCGGTTGGTCAATCTACCTAGATACTTTCAAGCGCAGACACTTTTATTCACACCCAACCCCCTTCGCGTAGACTTCTCCAGCAGAAAAAATGCATGCACCGTTCCAACCTCTGCAGCATCTCACAACACTCAACAAATTGACATTACTGAAATTAACGCAGATCGCACGATACGCGAATATCCGTCGAGGTACGTCACGGAAAACGGAGCTCATCGCGGCGCTGCAACGGGTTTCACCGGGCGTGAAACAGAATTACGTAATAGGTATTGATATTGGGACACGGAACACCGCGGTTTGTGTAACAACGAAACCGACACGGATCATACAGTGGAATGTGGTCGATTTGAACGCGAAGATTGAGAGTTTGGAACGGGTGGGGGCGAAGATATATGAGATCGTTAAAAGCGCGATTGAGCGATGTATCATCGATCAGCCAGTGCTGAAGACAGCAAAGAAGGAAAAGACAAAGATACGGTTTGTTATTGAACGACAGTTCACTAGTGCCGGATTGAACCGATCAGCATGTATGGAGGCACAGTTTCACGCTATTATATACACGCTCAATCAAGATAGCATACTCTGTAAGAATTTGGAATTATCCGTAGAAGCTGTACATAGCCATTGGGTACTATGAACCCAGACAAAGTTTAGTGGAACAATCAGAAACTTATAGACATATGCTATAGATTGCACGCTACCTGGAAGTCGATTGTGAGATACAAAGGGATTACAAAGGTCACAAAGGCAAGAAGCAAATGGCAATATCCGCAACCAAGCAGTGGATACAAGGGAACAAAGTTCATATATACAATGACAAAGGAGTCCATACCTCCACAAGCGAAGCCATATCCAATCTGACCCTACACAAAAAGCAGGACGATCTATGCGATGCGTTGGTTTTAGCCATCAGCCACTGGGATGTGCAAGATAGAAGAGAAATATTGATTCGAATATTGGCTCAAATGACGACCACAGACAGTTCCTAACAGTCCAGTACAGGCCCGTGTGCTCATAGCTTGTTCCCCCTCAATAAGTGAATTTTGCAGCGATGCCTTAAGCAGTCATGAAAGGCTTCTCTTTTCCCTTCTCAGGTCCATGCGAATAGTACAGTCTAGGACGTAAACTCGCTTCCTGCATCATCTTTAGACTATAGATCAACTTGAAGATAGCAGAATTGGTCACCTGCTCCATCACCTTGGAGCTCCTAAACTTTTCAATAAGAGAAGCTTGTCCTTGTATATTCGCAAAGGCAAGATCTGCAGTCTTTTTGGAGTTGAAACGATCCCATCTCTTGCCAACGATTCGCTGCGCCAATGTCACAGCATCTCGAGGATCAACGAAGTTGATGAACGCATAACCCTATCACGCTTTCTTAGTACATACCAGATAGCGTCAAGACGACTCTACCATATTGCATAAGTTACGAAAGTCCATACGGAGGTAGAAGAAATCGTATGTGCCATAATGAGTCATGTCGAGGAAAGCCAAAAGCATTTTCTAATCAAGGACACCGTTATCAGTACTCGCCATAGCGGAACTCGAGGAAGATATTACAGCAGAATATTTCTAGGCTGAAGTTAGTTCTGGGCAATGTGAAGAGCATCAGCACTCACATTTGGAATGTTTCGTATCATAAAGGTGCTGCGCTTGTCCTCGCCCAACAGCAACCTCTCGCTATTGAAATCGTATCCAGTCAGGCTGTGCAGGGTTTCCGACTTATCTTCGGTTGACATTTGGAAGGCGGAACCCAAATTGGAGAAAGAGGAGTTTTCAGACTTAATTAGCCCAGGAGCTTCTGGCGATAAGCGCATGTTAATTGCCTAGATGAAAGTTAGATGAGTACAGCCGGAGAGATCATCACTGACCCCTTCAGATGTAACTGTAGTACACCGATTGAGCTGGAAGTGGACCGCTCGAGCATCCTGAGTATTACAAAACCCAACAAAATACACTCCTGACCAGCCCTAGTCAGTATCCCGAAGTACAATCGCAGCAATCGGACTGAACGAACCTTGAGCGTTAGTGACCGCATTGGCGAACAGAACTTCTCCCCATTGACCTAGTACCGTCTAATGGAGTAAGAGACAGTTCTACATTATTGTTGCGCGAGTCAGATGCGATACCTTGATACTCTCTTTGGGGTGTGGCCAATTCCACAGATATAGCATGGAGGAATAGTGTGACTTGTTGATGCGATTATCTCTCGCGTATGTCGAAACGATCTTGATCGGTTCAGTCAAAATAATCTTCACCCACGATAACAAGCATACCCGCTCAAGCTGAACCTTTGTAAGCAATCGGACATCAAACATACCCGTTTTTTTTAGGTTGGCAGCGACCGCAGCAACATCAACTTCACTATCAAACCGAACACTGACCGCTCTGATAGCAAGTAGCAAATTTGTTTCGATGCGTATGATGTGTACATAGGCCTCCTATCCAGTTCATTTTAGTCCCAACATACACCTGACTCGGAACAATGATGCGTACTCTCAAGATAGTCTGAATATATACAGCTATACAGTATGATCAGACGGGATCTTGGCAGGCACAAATATTTCATACCGTCAACATCAGTAGGCAGATTTCCAATGTATAGATACAGATCGCCAATTTCCTTCCTGAGGTTAGCGCAGCCTCTTAATAAGTTGGCGTGACTCGTCATACCAAGCTCGACAATTTCTCGGTAAGCAAGGTCGCGATATCATCTGGAGGAGTTTCACTTCTAACACCCTGGACCACAGGTTGATGCTTGCTCTTGTACGACTCCATCACCGAGTTATTCCACCCATCCTGAAGGTTCTTGCTTCCAATCGATCCATAATCCAGCACACAATCATGCGCAAAATATTGATATCCCTGAACCCGAGCTACTGACGCGTTTGGCTGCTCACTGAAGATACTCTTGGGTGCCACAAAGTCATCCGAACTGAAGCGAATCTTTCCGTTCATAATTTGCTGTTCATTGAGCACTACGAATATTTGAGTCAATGCAGTATGTGGATGGCTCCTACGACGTGGTCGAATAAAACGCGATGTCCCGATAAGATGTTACAAGGGACTGTTGCCGAATCATTGTGCATTATCTTGCTATATCTCGATTCTGATTGTGTGTGTGACATACCTGTAATTTGCTTCTCCCATTTTTCTTGCTCCTCTCGATCACGCTGCAGCTCTTTGCGCTTTTCTATTTCTGACCTGCGGTTTGCGATAGGTGATTGCTGATAGATATCTCGTACTTGCTGACAATCGCTGTATGTTTCGTTCTCCTGTTTATTAGGATTCTAAGTATGCTAACATCATGATTGCGACTTGAAGTAGATGTTTGTGCATAAAAGTAGTGATAATCTTACAGATGCTCGTGTAGTGAACCAACGAATTCTATCCGAATTGACTGACATTGTGATGTACTGTATTGCAGAAAGTTGGGATGTCAGAACTATGTAAAGAAGTTTGTAATGCAGCAAGGGGGGGGGAGATAAAATTTGAGGGTATAAAAACCGCGATGAAAAAAGGGTCCCTGGCGCGAGGGAAAAAAGTGTCCTTTTCCGGCCAAGTTCAAGAAAAAAGGGAACGTCACATCACGCCACTGATTGAACATAGTAGTCGTTGTAATCAATCAGGGAACAATAGTGTCCCAGCTTATTCGACCGTCATCAATTAGCTTCATCAATCCCAGTTTCAACAATCCTCATCAATTGTTCGATGAGAGAACGAATCAGGAGTCATTGTTGTATTGAATTGTTGGACTATGTAATATTCAGCCTTCGGTTGTACAACGTAACTATACCCACTGCCTCATCTATTTTATACCCAGTTTGTTCAGCCGCTAAGCCTTCATTGATGCTCCATATTTCTTTTATCTCTTCCTCCACCCCATCTCGCTTCATTTCACCTTACCTTCCCATTCTGGTAATCCAGCCCCTAGTCCTGATTTCCAGTCCGGTCTCATTTTCCCTTGACTCCCGCCGTTGTAACCCAAGGCCCCCTAGCTCCACTTTCCTCCTTCATACTTCTCTCCACTTTTCTCCACCACTTCACCTCTATCCTATCGCTCTACTGTTCAGGATCACTCCACAGCAGAAAACACCAATGTCCACAACCGACGATGGCTTCTCAGAACAAGAACTCAAACGAGCAATGCGCGCATCCCTAAAACCACAATCGCATAAACATAAACCGCAAATCAGTAGTGAAACGGA
>Ga0160429_1002006_pt1 | contig 10931 bp, 5 predicted proteins | sample SolpanmetagenomR_FD_108199 | JGI IMG/M metagenome (GOLD analysis project Ga0160429, IMG submission 108199) | Solar panel surface microbial communities from Lawrence Berkeley National Laboratory, California, USA - R | ecosystem: Engineered > Built environment > Solar panel > Unclassified ... | reverse complement strand
TATATATATAGAATACGTTGCAATGATTATGAAAGTACACAAAAGGAATACATCAAATGTTATGCAGTTGTATATATGACAGTATTGGTTCACGATTCACATTGTTTCAGCGTGTGAACGGTGATGATGGTCTTTGTATTGCGCTATGGTCTTATTTATTCTCATCGCGCCGGGCCAGTTCCGGCGGGAGCAAAACTCGATGTGGTACCCTTTTCTTTATCGGAGTTCGATTTTACTGCCTTGGGCTTCTTGGCTACATTGACCTTCGCTGGGTCAATAACCTTCAGTTCAATCTTGCACTCTCCGTGGGGCCTAACATCAGCAACGTCAAGGACCATTTTGCCCAGGACATCATACAAGCTCCTCTTCGTTGCATCATTGTGATGTCTGTCGATAAGGTGAGACAAACGGTCGCCATCGGTGACAACACCGTCCTTGTGACGATGAGTCGCAAGTACTTCCATCAATAAATCGTATAGTTGTTTACCCGTGGCTTCAACAGCATCTTCGCCTATCTTCAATAGAATGTTGTGAACATTGTCCAGGAGATACTTCCACGCGTCCCATTGGCCAGGTCGTTTTGGGGCGGTCAACTTGACGTTTGATGGAAGCCGGCTTACCGGGCCCTTTTGCGGGACCCCCAGAAGGCTTGCTAATCCCCCATCATCCAGTCGTTTTATTTGGGGTTTGTCTACCACAGGGACCAGCTTATCAATTGACACAACACCTAAATTCGAAACGTTTGTTAGCAATAATTGTATCCGTAGTTCCATATTGTAAGCATACATTTCTTCCATGTCGGGTAGTCTTTATCCAGCTCTCGTTTCGCTTCCTCCACATCAGTCAGCTGCCAATCGCGCCTGTCAATAGACGGGTCGGTAGGCCCTTCGGTAGAAATGGCGGCGACCTTGTTGGTAGTTGCGGTAATGCGTTTGAGCATAGTTTATGATCCAAAATAGATAGTGTAAAGTGAGTGGATGTTGATGACCAAACCGAGGAGGGTCTATCACTAGTTATAAATACCTCAAAATTACTACAAAGTATTTGCAATTCTTTTTGCTTACAGATTCTCAAACAAAGTATGTGTCGAAAGGCTGTCTCGAAAGCGGACACGCCGGAGGGAGACACGCCATTTTAACCACTATCTTTGCTGGATGTTTAGGTTTGAGTGACGTGTCGTCGAGTTGAATTTGCTTGAGCTTGGTAACTTCATCACACATGTCAAACGGGAAAGGATTTGGTCGAGTCAAAGATGAACAAGGTTCAGCCTGATCCGACTTCTTTTCCCAACACACGCACATCCAATTTGGCTCATCGTAGCTAGCGTGTCAGAAATGTTGGAAGATATCCTTGGCGTTTGCGGCGATGACCACCGAGTTCCGCACGCTTTACAGGACATCGAACATTTGCCGTAGCGACGTGTTCTACTTAAGCATGATAACGATAACAGATCCCCTACATTTTGTAATATATTACCTGAGCAGCATAGCACGATTAGTGTCACCATATCAATGACTTGGTTATCCATCTAGCGCCACTAAACAATTATGGTAGGATTCCAGCCACGATTGAAGTGAAAACGACGATACTTTGGCTCGTTAGAAGAGCTGGGATGATTAGACACTTTTGCGGAGGGATCAGCCGAAGTTTTCAGACCCCTTGCCGAGAATGACGAAAGTGGACAACAAGTGGCAAAGCTTGCCCTGGATTTGTTATTTTTAGATAAGGCTGATAGCATTTCTAAACTCTAAAGCCCGTATAAAGTTTAGCTCCGCACTTTCAAGCACATGTTGTGTTTTGAAACATATTGTCAGCTGTACGAGTTTGACAAGACTTTGTTGGTGATTCCGGCAAAACTTTTGGAAATTTTGGTAATTTGTCCGGGATTGTATTGACGTGGGGAAATGACGTATATAACTATCGAAATTATTACAATAATCAGAGATATAGCAGTGTTATTTTAATATTTAATAATTATTATTGTTACGACATCCTCTATTCACCGCTAATAAAACTGTTACTATACAACACAAAAAGCTGCACAATTAGTCGAGTATATTATTGAAGTAGTACTGCATTTTAGAACACGCCCTAATCTGAATTCAGCACAATTATAAGCATGAGACTATACGCGAAGCAGGAATATACGTGGGCGACTTGTTCAGGGATGTTCACCCTTTCTTCGAGTGAAGTTTTTTCGACTTCTCGCCTTTCTCAACTACTTGAAATGTCCCAGCTTTTCTCAATTCTAACTGGCGGGGAGCCGGTTCTTCCGTTTGAAATTCAGCACGTCGTGTTTTGACCTCTGGCGATCTAAACTCATTCTCTGTGCTTTCGTTGACGAATACCAAAGTAAACGCCAGCGGCAATGTCTTTGGCATGTTAAGTCCGGTTTTAGGCTTGTAATTTCTGATGAAGAAATTACCGGTTTCTTGTTGATAGGCGTTATGATACTCTAGCAGCCGTAACCGGACCGCCTTGGCATCAGCATGAGAATTCAGATCGCGAAGCATATCTTCAAGGTAAAGTAGAACCTGCTTTCCAACAGCTAACGCCAAAGACCCTTGGTCTCTAGAATGAATCGCGTGGAATTCCTCTATGAGATGGAAGTCGGTAAGATCGGGCTCAGGATTGACCAAATTGCTCGAGGCAGATTCGACAGTCTTCTCCTTCCCGTTCCTCTTCGTGGTTAGTTCTTTGATACGCTGATGGTACTCTTCGTCATTCCTGATTCTGGCAGGCCGCTTCTGTTCCCAATTTCTTTTTTCCCTCAACCATACCGTCCACAAAGTCTCGGCCCAGTCTGGGTGTTTCTCATACTCCATTAGCATACAGATATAAAAATCTAGAATATTGATGACATTAGTACTCCATGGTCTGGTACAAACTGAATTCGGCTTCATATACTGGCTTTGGAGCATGTAACATATCGAATGCCTTTATGTTATCGGTCAAACCCTTCGCTAGTAATTAGTAACAAAAATGGACAATAAATAGCAAAGCTTTCCAAAATTTGTTATTTTTAGATAAGGCAGAGAGCGTTTCTAACCTCTATAATCGTATGGAGTTTAAAATTCGGACCTTCTTTAAGCACATGTCATGTTTCAAGACATTGACGGATCTATAGCGAATAGCGAAGCTGCAGCTCAGAGAACCTAATTTGAGTTTCTTGGTGATCTCGGCGAAATTTTAAATTAATGGGACCGAGGCACTAGGGGAAATGACGTACATGAAATAGAATAGAAGATGTGCATGAGATTGGCGGGCGCAGCTGGCGCTGGTTACAAATAAGCTCGCACTAGTCAGGATTTAAGGTTAGCAGCACTTGGCACTAGTTAGTAAAACTACTACCGACTAGTGCTAGCCTCGCTAAGCAAACGTTAAATGAAATTTTCAACTCTAAAAAACCTTATTGCGTGCTTTATGTATGCGACACGCGACTTCGCGATCTATACGATGATGTCTGATTCCGCGATAAAGACTTTCTCGTTATTAATATTATAACGATAGAAGTAAATTCGAGCATAGGCTCTACATGTGTATACGACAAATCTAATGAGTTTAGCGTAAGCTCGGACGAGGATAATACGTTTGTTCTAGCATCCTAAACTATAGAGTCAGGTATAGTAAACGCTAATTAAACATACTCCGAAGATATAAGTAGTTAAGAGTCCGAGAGTAGTAGTATAGATTTAGATTATGTAGTAAGAATAGGACTTTCTAAGGTAAGTATAAGTACAGTATATGCTAAGTGTATGCTAAGTAATTAAAGGACAACATTCGTGAATTTAGTATTATTATAAGTTATAATAACTATGTCATAATTATAGCATATCAAATTATAGACCATCTTTACGTACCACCTTATTTACTAATATCTAAAGGCGGTATAGCACACTTTATACACTTTCCTTAGCCTTTATTTATAGATTATCTAGATAAGGTACAAATTAAAAATACATTTAATCTAATAAAATCGAAGGTCTAAGGATGTCCTTAGTATATACTTAGCTTCTACTAACTTCATTAGATACAATATTTAACTAAGCAAACTAGCGACTATAAGGCTACACGTACTAAAAATCCTTAGTGAAACTACTATAGATAGAACTTAGCGAAAGCATTATAACTACTAGGGTATCTAATATTACGAACACGTATATCTAGATATCTTAAAACTATGCTTAGTATATAATCGGCTAAAGCTAGACTGTTTTGAAGAACTAAGGAAGTAAAGAGGAGCTTAGTATTTTAGTTCTTTAGTTAGTTATAAGAGACAGTCTAAGACAGAGAGCCTCTATTATGTAGCTATATAATAATTTAAATAGAGCTTATGCTTAGCTTCCGCATATTGTCCTAATATGCTAGTGTTATTTACGGACGAAAACGTAAGCATATACCACGAATATGCTAAGTATATGCTACTAATAATCCTAATAACTTACACTTTAATTTCTAGATCTAATACCTTAGCTACGATAGTAATCTATAAGATAAGCACTTTTTAACTAGAGTTCTTACTATAACGAAGTTAATTAATCTAGTATATCTTAAATATCTTGTAACAAATCTTAGTATAACTATATAGCAACTAACCTATACGTATATAGGACGAAGAGAAGAGAAAAAGGCTTTCTATAGTAAGTTAATATACTTCGTATATGCTTAGACTATACTAAGCTAAATAGGATTCGATTATCCTCTTAGACTTAGTAAGGTTATCGAACATTCTAACTATATAGTAGCATTTGATGTTTACATTCCTTATAATATACACCGCTATAAGTATATTATTATTGTTACGCGAGGAATTTATAACTATTTTCTACCTCCTCCTAGAACTCTACCCTTAGATATTTATTAAGAAATTAATATAGCTTTAGGTAATTTAGACATACTTAGCGTAACTTTAAGTAAGCTACGTATATACTAACTATGTACAAAAGGCTAAGCTAATTAATTTAGGTAATATTAAAAACTCACCTATTATTTAAGAACTCTATAAAAGATATTATGTTACTTTATTAAGCGAACTACATTTGAGTTTAAATACTAAGGATCGCGTTTAAGCTCTTATTCGTAAACGGCAGCTACTACGTTTTACTAACAGGACTAGTTTTAAAGGTACGTGTTAGCTAAAGCTAGGTATATGTAACGCTTATAGATTATAAGTACTAAGCGCGAATTCTTTATTAATCGATTAAAGTAGAAGGAGGATCGATAGATAAGATATGTTAGACATATAGATACGACTTATCGACTAATTATATGTTTCACATATACTTAGGCTCTAGCCTTTATAGCTATAAAGCATGTCTAAATGGATCTCGTATTTAAATTAGTTAATAGTTAAATAACCGTATTTTTAATTACTAGATAAGATAAGAAACAAAGTCATAAGCTAATTATAGTCGTTATTTACTTATACTATCTTATACCTTTTAGGCCTTTATATATATACTTATGCTTTTATTATAACTAATACTATAGCTATGTATATAGCATTATTTACTAAGCTATTTACACTATTAGGTAACACTATAAGATCACCTATTTAATTTGCTTTTAAGAATCTAGAATAATAAGGTATTTATATAGTTTTAATAGACATGTGTAGAAAACAGGCTCGAGGTATGTTAAGTATATGCTACGTCGCATTTTTAACACTATTAACTTTATTAGGTCTTAGTAAATATCTACGAACTTGAAACCTAGCTAAGACGTAGTCTAAGCAATTACCTTATGTCTTAGTCCTATGCTACGTCTATACTTAGCGTAATTTTAATAGTCGATTTCCGAGGCACCTAATGTAAGAGAGAATATTTAATATCCTTTAGAATTCAAGGACTAAATAACAAGTAATCGAGCGTATGTCTATAATATGCGACTTAAGTCTAGATACAAAATTATAGAATTAGCTTATTAATAAGCAAGTTTTGTGGATACTAGCTAAGTGTTTATAGTATATCTTAGAGATACTAGTAGTATAGTAGCATAAAGCATCGCTATCGACGAACATCTCTAAGTCGAGTCACGTATAAGACAATTAGCTAGTAGGACGAAAACGAGCTCTACTTTACGTGATCCTATCGTAAGTATACGCGTAGCATATGCTAAGATAATGTCTCTAACTAACTATTATGCTTAGATTACATAAGAAATCAGCTCGCGAAGCAATGAGTAGTTAAGTGTTTAATACTACATCTATTCTATATACTTAGCGTAATAGGAGTGCTACTACGAGAATTCAAAATCAGATTTAGAGAAATACTAGAATAATAAAGTAGAGAGCTTAGTTAAGTAGATCTTTAAGGCAGAGGGGTAGCATAGGCCTACTATTATCGCTACTAGCTATAGGCTATAGTAGTCCGTCTATATAGAGTCTCTAAAGTGAATCTCCTAGTAGTTAGTAAGATAACGTTAATATTATTAGTCTATAGGTGTAACTAGAATAAAACGTAGAGGAGATCTAATAGATATTTAGTATATACTTAAGACACGTGAAAGATTAGAAGTGTATAGGTTCTTAAGTAAGATAGTAATAGTAAAACATTATATAATATAGAAACAAATGTACGCTAACTATATACTTAAACTACACCTTTTATTATATCTTCGCTATTAACGCCTCGCTATAGCTCGGGTTAGCCTTGTTAAAGGCGATTTAAGTTATTAAGTATTATTATTTATTATCTTTTAAACTTGTGGAGATTCTAATTCTTTACTTATTATTTTTTGCTTATTTGATCCTTAGTTCTTCGAGTACTTAGGTCTTAACGTAGCTAAGCCTATACTAAGTATAGGCTTAGTTCTACTAAAGCGAACCTTCTTCCTTAGTCGCTTGACTTAAATATACGTTTCAACTATTAATTAAGTATTAGTAAACGGTAAGTATATTAGTAGGCTTAGTATACGCTTAGTATCTACGTCTTTACTACTCTCGTTCTCGAGGAGGGGAAGCTCGAAAGTCGGCAGTAAGGAAAGTAGTGAGCTAAGCATACTCTTAGTATCTTCCTTAGTAGTGTCTTCTTGTTATACTACGGACTAAGCGATCGTAGTAAGGAGTGATTCTTAAAAGCTTAGTATACGCTCTACATCTACTTAGGGATAATTTCTTTTATCTTTAGCTTGTTATTAAAAAGCTATAACTAGCTCCTCTGCATCCGTAGTAGTAGATAAGGGTTTCTCTTTATTTAAATTCTAGCATATGCTTAGTATAGAGTTCTACTCTAATCGATTAGGGCTCCTTACGTTTCGTGAGAATTATGTACTAAACTTTGTCCTAAACTCACTATCCGTTTAGCTATCATTTCTTAGTGTCGTTAATATTTACACTATCTTTAAAATGGACTTACGCTTACTCCTTATATTATTAAGTAAAGAGTTCTAGGATATTATCTTTCTAGAATCTATAAGCATAGCTATTAGCATATGCTACGCTTACTATAGTTATTATAAATACCGTAGCTCTTTATCAAATTTTGTATGTCGCTAGCTACTAGAAAGAACCTAAACTTATAATACCCTAAGGGACGATTAAATATAGACTATACTTAAAGCCTCTATAGAAACATATAACTCCCTAGTTCTTTTCTCCTCGTGCGATATATTTAAAGTCTTCGGCTTAGTTGCTACATATGCTTAGCATATGCTCTAATTCTTAAATACTATTTATACTTACTTGCCTCTAGATATTTTACTTAAAGATAGCGGCGTAACTAATTATGTTTAGTAGAAGTATGATATTACATATCTAGAATTATACGTTAAGTTAAGAGGTGAATGTCTCGCTACACATTACATCGCTACTATATAGAATAATTAGACAACTATGATTAATTAGTATATGTCTAATATATACTAAATATAGATTATTATAGGTTTCTATTAATTGAAGATAACTTAATTAGTGCATATAGTAGATTATTAACATTATCTTCTATATTAATTAGAGGTACTAAGCGTCATTTAGTATATGCTGAACGTTGTTATCCCGTACGTATCTACATAGTTGGCCTAGTTTTTGAGCTTTAGTTTAACGTAGTAGTAGCTATATCTTATTCGGATTCTAAATCGGACCTGTTTATAATAAGCATATACTATACATCTACTCGGTATACGTACTATAATAATATCCAAACCGCGACAGTGTGTTCATCCTACTCGTATTTAAATAAATTGTCAAATCGCACAACTACGCGTATAATTATGATGATTTAGTTCGAATCATAAAGAACAAATTATTATAACTTACAAAGGGCATAATCTTAGCACATGCTAAGCATAATTTCTCATAACTATAATTTAATTATTATTTAAAGGGAATCTACATAATTTTGAATTTTATTAAAGAAATAACATAAATTAATACTTATTATAGTACGACCACGATACGCTATGTAAGAGAGAAGTTATTAGCATCAAAAATATAAGATATACTAATTAAAAGAATATATAGATAAAACTATGCAATACTTGATAGTATTAAAAGAGGTAGTAAGAAGAAAGGCTATGTATATACTAAGCTTATTCAGAAAAATTAATCTTAATTAGACTTTGACTTATAGCTATTACCTTTGCTGCCGCACGAGTTTTAATCTTAAAAGGCTCTACACGAGCTAGACATAGTATTAGCATATGCTTAGTATATATAGAGGTATAATCCTACGTTTCTTAGTAGCAGGCTCCTTAGGAGAGGGAGTTAAGTATCTCTTATCGTTATTGCTATTATTATCATCATTACTAGCGTTATCGTGATCATCGTTATCATTATTATCTATATAATTATTAGTTCTTACTACATAAAAATTGCATAAAAAACACTCACTATTACGCTATTTTTTGGTCGGAGTATCTAGCGTATCGGCTCTACCCTAACTATAGGTTAGCATATATGTAGCTTATGCTAGTACTAGGATATGATATACCTTTCTCTTATAGGTTATAGCCTTTCGAGGCTAGGTAAATGTTAGTTACTAGTATATACGTAATTAATCTTACATATATACGACGATGAAACTCGCGGCTGTACGTCCTTACAAATTCTCGATTAATAGAACTAGATAAGTTAGTATATGCTTAGAACACTATTAATGAATACTTACGTAAGTTCTTCTATCTCGTTATAATATAGTTCGATTATTCTACTAGGATTACTACAAGACGCATATAGTTAATAGAGGCTCAAGACATAGGTATTACGTACTTACTTTAGTTCGATGTAGAAGATAGTATTTCTCTAACTTTAACTACGAATAAAGAGTATTATAGCACTATAAGAGTAATAAGTAGAGTATATATAAGTATAATTAATCGCCTTACTCTTAAGAATGTACGATTTTAGTATAACGCATGTTTGATAGTCTAGTATTATTAACTTTACATTATTTAGTATATTAGAATCACTCGAATCACACGAACTTACTAGCGCTAGGATGTACGTTTCTTAGGTAGCGTTAAAGCTAAACATACTATTAGTATATGTTTAGTATAGGATAAACTAATACTTACTCTAGGCTAACTATTAAATGTAATGCCACACATTCTAAGTCTATTATCCGCGACCTAATAGCTATATATACTTAGAATATTACTTAAATCACTACTATAGTATATAAATACGTACACACTACCGTTGTTCGAGCAGAAACTAATAGCTAGAACTAGAAAACCTGAATCCTCTTAGCATATACTAAGTATAACTTGTAATATTTCAAAACTTACTAGTATGCTCGGAAAGACAGACATTCTAGTCTAAAGAAGTAGCTATATAAGCTTAGTATATACTCGTTACTATTATACTATAAGTACATACGAGTGCTAGTGATCGCGTTAAGGCAGGCTCTCGTTGCTACATATAGTTAGTATATACTAAATGAAAATAATAGAGTGTATTACTAGGAGGAAACTATCTAACATTATTGTTAGGAATTAGTCCTAGAAATTGTATTAAAATTAACTTAACCGTTTGCTACCACATGCTAAGCATAGATATACCATAATAATACAGGCCGTTTAGGCCAGGATTTCTAGCTCGTGTGATTACTAGAGCCGTATACTAAGCAAAAGTTAAAGCTATATTAAATATTTAGTAATCTAAGGACTGTAATAAAAGAGAATAAAGAAGGAGAGATAGAGAACATAATAAAAGAAAAGAAAACGCACAAAGCAAAGTTTTCATCGATAAAAATTTTGCTTAAGTGAATAGAATGTAATAGAAGGTGAAGAGAAGTTGTTAAGTAAAGAAAACCACTTTAGTGAAACACGGAAAATGAAAGGTAAATAGACGAAGAGAGGGAAATTAAGCCGTATTAATGTAGATAGTAGAGAAAGAATAGCATTAAGTAAGCATATGCTTACATACGTTATAGTAGCCTATGAAAGAGCGCTTACCAAAATCGTAAGAGCTAATGAAAGGGCGCTTACTAAAATCAGAACAACCTATAACAAATACTTACTAGATTTATCGGACATAGAATGTGCATTTATAGCGATCTATTAGATAACACTAACTATGGATTTATAATAATCTATAGAACATGCTAACGTTAGCTACAACTATTACTAGATATTTAAATCAAGAATGGAGCGCATATGCTGAGCATTTGCTTAATTGATTTCGACGCGTATTGCAGTCTAATTCTATCAAGGTACGCTAATAAAGTTTAAAATGCCGAGTAACTAGTGCCAACAGTGTGGGGAAACTTGGCACTAGTTACTAGCAACTAGTGCCAACCTTTTTGTAACCAGCGCCAACTGTCATCCCCATGAGATTGTTGTACTTGCAATGATTGTGCTTTACTTGAGACAGTCCCTTGGAGGTTATCAGGCGGGTGTATTTCAATGATAGGCTGCAAAGCGTATCGGCCCGAATGACGGAACACTCTGAGACCAATCCATCTGCAATAGTGATAGCTATGAAATGAATATAT
>Ga0160429_1002005_pt1 | contig 10938 bp, 11 predicted proteins | sample SolpanmetagenomR_FD_108199 | JGI IMG/M metagenome (GOLD analysis project Ga0160429, IMG submission 108199) | Solar panel surface microbial communities from Lawrence Berkeley National Laboratory, California, USA - R | ecosystem: Engineered > Built environment > Solar panel > Unclassified ... | reverse complement strand
GCTGACAATCAGGTTCTCAGAATACTTGTTCTTGTTGCGGGTCTTCTGACCCTTAGCGAAGATACCGTTACGGCTACGTGGGTGACCACCCGACGATTTACCTTCACCACCACCCATTGGGTGATCAACAGGGTTCATAGCTACACCACGAACGCGGGGGCGACGACCAGCCCAACGATTGCGACCAGCTTTGCCCATCACAACGTTCATGTGGTCACCATTTGATACCGTACCAACCGTAGCGGTGCAGGTAACAAGTACCATGCGCATCTCGCCGGAAGGCAGCTTGAGGGTAGCATAGCGCTCTTCGCGGGCTACGAGCTGGGCATAAGTGCCAGCCGAGCGAGCGATAGCGGCACCCTGACCAGGCTGCAACTCGATGTTGTGCACAATGGTACCGAGGGGCATCTCGCGGAGCGGCAACGCATTGCCAACTTCGGGAGCTACACCGGGGCCCGATACGATAACGGTATCTACATTCAGGCCCGCGGGGGCGATGATGTAGCGCTTCTCGCCGTCGGCGTAGTGCAGCAAGGCAATACGAGCAGTGCGGTTAGGGTCGTACTCGATAGTCTTCACCGTGGCCGGAACGCCGGCTTTGTCACGCTTGAAGTCTACGATGCGATACTGGGTCTTGTGTCCACCGCCGATGTAGCGGTTCGACATTTTACCCGAAGAGTTACGACCGCCGCTCTTCTTGAGCGAGGTCAGCAACGACTTCTCCGGCGTCGACGAGGTGAGCTCGTCGAAGGCCGGGGCCACGCGGAAACGTTGGCCTGGCGTGGTTGGTCTGAGTTTTTTAAGTGCCATTACTAGCTAGTTGGGCTTTTGCGGCGAAGGCAATTAAATATTGCCGTAGAAATCGATGATGTCACCGTTTTTCAGGGTCACGACGGCTTTTTTGCCGTGGGCGCGACGGCCCGAAACCTGGCCACCTTTGGTAGCCTTCGACTTCATTTTGCCAATCGTGCGCATCGTGTTGATGCTAATCACGCTGACGCCATAAAGCTGTTCGATGTCTTTTTTTATCTGCACCTTGTTAGCCGTGCGCTCTACTTCGAATACGTAGCGGCCGGTTTCGTTCAGGCTGGTAGCCTTCTCGGTGATAATGGGGCGTTTTAGCGTGCTCATTATTCGGCGGAGTTGTTAGCGGTGTACAATTGCTCCAGTGAACGCAGGCCATCTTCGCTAATCAGCAAGGTGTCGGTGTTCAGCAAGTCGTGGGTGTTAAGAGCTACTGGGGTAGCGATTTTCACCTTCTGCACGTTGCGAGCGCTCAGCAGCAAGTTCTTGTCGGCCTCAGCAGCCACGTACAAGGTCTTGCGGCCGTTGTTCAGCTTCATGCCATCTAGGATAGCCACGAAGTCTTTTGTGCGGGGAGCGCTCAGCACCAGGTTTTCAACCAAGGTCACTTTGCCTTCGCGGGCCAGCACCGACAGGGCCGACAGGCGCGCAACGCGCTTGGTCTTTTTGTTCAGCTTGAAGCCATAGTCGCGCGGGCGCGGACCGAACATGCGACCACCACCTACAAACACACCCGACTTCATCGAACCAGCACGAGCACCACCGGTGCCTTTCTGCTTCTTCAGTTTCTTGGTGGTACGGGCGATTTCGGCGCGCTCCTTCGCTTTGTGCGTACCCTGGCGCTGGTTGGCCAGGTACTGTTTCACGTCGAGGTACATGACGTGCTCGTTTGGCTCGTGGCCAAACACAGCGTCGGACAGCGTAACCTTGCGGCCGGTGTCTTCGCCTTTGCTATTGAATACGGACAGTTGCATCTCTAGTAAGCTTTGCAGGTTATTTCTCCAGAACCACGTAGCCGTTCTTAGCACCGGGCACCGAGCCGCTCACCAGAATCAGGTTCTTATCAGCCACAATACGCATCACCTTCAGGTTCTGAATCTTGACGCGGTCGGTGCCCATGCGACCACCCATGCGCATTCCTTTGAATACGCGCGAAGGCCACGAGCACGCACCGATAGAACCGGGGTGACGCAGACGGTTGTGCTGACCGTGGGTTTGGCCACCCACACCCTGGAAGTTGTAGCGTTTTACAACACCTTGGAAACCTTTACCTTTCGAAGTACCTACTACATCAACGAAGTCACCTTCTTCGAACAGCGAGGTTTCCACCGTGCTACCGAGCGTGAAAGCTGCGAAGTCGTCGGTGCGGAACTCAACAAGGCGTTTTTTAGGAGTGGTGCTAGCTTTAGCAAAGTGGCCAGCCAGGGCCTTGGTGGTATTCTTGGCTTTTTTCTCGCCGTAGCTAAGCTGAACAGCGTTGTAGCCGTCCGTTTCGATAGTTTTAACCTGCGTCACTACGCACGGACCCGCCTCGATGAGCGTGCAGGGAATATTCTTCCCGTCCGGAGTGAAGAGGCTTGTCATACCGATTTTTTTACCGATGATGCCAGGCATTCGTGTGGTTGTTAGGTGGACACAAAAAGAAAAGGCCCGAGTGGCCTTTTCGCTAAGGGAGTGCAAAGGTAATAGTTTAGGCTGATAAAAACCAGCTTGCGCCAGAAAATAATTTCAGTCAAGCTGTTAGCCTAAAATCCAGGTTGGCTAGGCTTCTTTTCACCATGCAGAATTTTTGCGTTTAGGACCTTCGCCTCCTACCTATTGCTGTGCGTTGTCACTTTTCTTCTATTTTAATCCCAGCCGGACGAATTGAAGCTGTCACAGGGGCATCATGCGCTAGAAATTTGGCCAAGTCCAAGTAATACCTATTACGCCGAGCCCTAAAAATCAACTTTATAACGAACAACCACCGCACCAACCAAGCATGAACTGGGTTAAAGTTTTTACGCAGGAAACAGGCCAAAGAAATATAAAATTCTCTTAGTATATCGTAACCAGGAGTACTACTGCTGCCACCAAGGTGAACAAACTCCGAAGTTGGCACTACTACTACCTGACGCTTAGCCTGCCACACTTGCCAAGCCAAATCCTCTTCTTCACAATACAGAAAATACTGCTCATCCAACCCTCCCACTTGCTCAAATAGGGCTGCGTCGGCAAACATGGCTGCGCCAGTCACCATATCGACCAGATAAGGCTGGCGAGCCTCACGGGCCCGGCGAGGCGGATGGTAGCCTAGCCCTAGAGCACGGCATAACGTGCGACCCAACAGCTTATCGGCTAGTGTGGGAAAGAAACCATAGCTTTCTTGCCATTCCCCCTGCGGCCCAAACATCTGTGGAGCGGCTAGTCCTACTTCTGGCCGGATAGCTAGCAGCTTGGAAAGTTCAGTTAAACAGTCGGTGCGCAGTAATGCATCATTATTAAGCAGGAACACATAGTCCGGCCGGCTCTGAGTAGTGGCAGTGCGGTACCCCAACATATTTCCTCCAGCAAAGCCTAAATTAACAGCTGAGTAGCAAAGCTCTACTTCCGGGAAAGCCGATAATGTCTGTAATGCTGCCTGGTCAGTGGCCGAGGAAGCATTATCAACTACTATAACCCGGTAAACTGTCTTAGAATGAGTGTGTTGACGCAACGATTGCACGCAAGCCAAGGTGTGGCGCGAAGAATTGTAGTTGACCAATACGACTAATATCATGGCATAAAGCGAAGAGTGCGCAGAATATAAGCTGTCACATCTAATTGTATTGATCTTGTCTAGATGACCTTATGAAGCTGGTACTGGTAATAATTCAAGTGAGGCTGTAAGTACCCGACTAACCTTAATTTGGCTAATATCCGGGTCTTGAGCGGGCGGCGCAAAATCGCCTTGTGCAAAGCGAGATTCTTGACTAGGCGGAAACAAGCAGCGACAGGGAGCACGCAATAGCTCAGCAGGATAAGGAAAGAATTTGCCATAATTCTCCCCCATTAAGAGTACCAAACAGCGGGTGCCCGCCTGTGCTGCAAAGTGTGCAGCGGCGGTATCGTTACTAACAAGCAATTGAGCATGAGCTATAAGACTAGCCAGCGTTGATAAGTCAGTGCGTCCGCAATAATTGAGGAGTGGCACCGCTGGGCCAGCGGCACGCATAATTTGTTGGGCCAAATTAGTGTCGGCGGCACTGCCAGCAATTACTAGCTGATATCGATCGCCGTAGTGTTGATACAGCTGCCGGGCAAGCTGACCAAAGTACTTAGCTGGCCAACGCTTCTGCCGGGCACTAGCCCCTGGGAAAAGCAAGATATAGGGCCTACTAATTGCTGCTTCGAGGGCCGCTGTTACATATACTACCCCCGGCAAATTAAGCGAAGCAGACTCTTTCTCACTTAGCAAGTCACTTTTATCTTCTTGCAGAATACCTTGCTTCGCTTGCCAATGTTCAAAAAACTCGCGGTTTCGATAATATTCAAACAATACTTGCTTAGTACTAGGTAACAGTCCGGTATACCCGGCATCCAGTACCGCGAACCAAGGGCCGGTGGGATGGGAGCCTTGACTACCTATGCGAACTGGAGCTTGCATAAAGCGAATAAAATTCTCTACAGAAGCTTGGCGCACGTGCAGAGGGTAGATTACTTCTGCAAAGCCTTTTTTGCCAATGGCTTGCAAAATCTTAGTCCGGTAAGCTAAGTCCTTAGAGAAGCGGTTAAAATCTACTGCTATTATTTCCGCTAAAATATCTCCATCCCACAGCTGAGCCAAAGGTGCCCACAGGGTATTGGCCATTAATGAAATACTCTTTCCCTGGCAGTTAGCAACTATGCTCATCTGGCGCAGCCAGGGTCGGTAAAGCAGATAATCACCAATTGAGTCGTTGCGTACTACCAGTACATCAGCAACACCAGGGGGTAATTGCTGGGTAAGAGCAGCAGCGTCACAGCTATTGAAAGTAGTTATTTCATTGAGTTGCCGACGCTGACGGCGAAACTGACGAAAGCGTGAGAGCAAAGAGCAAAGCATATTAATTAATTATATGATGTTTTCAAGCTTACCTACCCTAAACAAAGAAGAGCATATAACGCGCCGGCTGGCGGGTAGACAACCCAGAACTGGCAGGCACGGCGGCTAATAGCAAGAAAAAAATGCCCGTTAAAATACCAATATGGGTTTCTAAAGTATATTCCACCATAAACGAAAGGGTAGTAATCAAGTATAAAAGCATGAGCATTGCGTTACGAGTTCGTAATGCAACGTATAACGGATAATAAAAACTTATTAAAAAAACTAACAATCCAATAGCTCCATAAGCAAGTAAATTATAAATAAATTGGTTATGAGGCATGAGGTAATGACTAACAGTTATTTCGGGGTAGCTATACCTATACTGCTGAGTTATTTCCTCATTCATTTTTACCTTACTAACACCCAACAAAGGATGTTGCTGGATTAGTACCCACGCTATTTTATAAGAATAAATTCGCCCAGTAATAGAGTAATTATTAGCAGCATCTACCAACTCTATTTGGCCAACGTCAGAGCGCGTATTAACAACCCTATTGCGGAGTGTTACAAATAATAGCATGCATCCCACCGCTAGCCCACTTCCCAAGGTGGCAGTAACAAATAGTACCTTCCAGCGGCGCTGCTGCCAGCCCACCCAACACAGCCCCAGAAAGCCAGAAGTATACATTGTCACTAAGCCACTACGGACCGCTAAAAGATGCTGAAACACGAATAACACAAGCACTCCGACAACGATGGCACGACGCCGGACTATAGATAAGTTTTTGTCGAAAGCTAGTAGTATGCCGGCCAATACTGCGATACTCACTAGGAGACTAAAGCGAATATGGTCAGGCACGGTTGGCATCACGCCTGATCGGACATAAAGAAGATTAACTTCATCGTGATTTAACAGGTAATTCAATGTTGTCCGGCCAGAAGCAGCCAAACAACAGACAAGCAGCAATAGCCATAATCCATCTTTATGCTTCTTGGGTAAGCCGGGGAGAAGAACAAAAGCGATAGGCAATAGCAAAAAGGGTAATTGCAATAACAAATCGCGTTGTAGGTCTTTGTCTGTTAGAGGGCTGTGCGTTACCGCTGAAACTACATGCAACAGATAAACTAACGTAAAGCTTAGCAATTCGGGGCATTGAGCCCGTTGCGAAATGCGCTTATGACTGATGCTATAAACCAAGCTAGTCAGAAACAAGCCTGCCACTCCTACACTAGGTAACACTCTTACTAAATCGGAAACGAATAATCCAATAATTATGACTGCACTCCATCCTACACTCAATTGGCGTATTCTAGTCTCGGAAAAGAAGCTCCACATACGAGAAATTTCAATCTTATCTAAATAAATATGATTGCTATAAAATAATTTCCTTTATTTTGTACAGCAGGCAACCGAACAAAAAGACAGAAGTAATATTTTATGCCAATTAATAATTAGAAAACCTGATAATAGAAAGATATTTTAGGTTTTCTCGCAAACAGATCTTTATTTATGCCTAAGTACCCGTTGTTAATTGCTTTATGATAAAAATGACGCGTCATGCTGAGCTTGTCGAAGCATCTCTATGCGTAACTAACTCTAAACGTTAAGATTACTTGCGCAGTGGCGATGCTTCGACAAGCTCAGCATGGCGGCTTTAAAGATAAAATATTTATGTATCTTAGAAAGCCTTTAATAGCTAATAACCCGTGTTTATTGGCAGTATTAACTTAAGAATAACACTTATATTACTTGGCTATTTCATCCTGAAAGGGACTTGGCGTTTAAGTATTAAAAAAGCCCCGTCGGCTGATGTCAACGGGGCTTTTTTAATACTTAATTAGGCTCAAACCTTAATTTCGACGTCAACACCGCTAGGTAATTCCAGCTTCATTAGCGCATCTACTGTCTTACTGCTAGTCGAAAAAATATCAACTAAACGCTTGTAAGTGCAGAGTTGGAATTGCTCCCGGCTCTTCTTGTTTACATGGGGCGAGCGCAATACCGTGTACTTCTCTTTTTCCGTAGGCAACGGAATAGGACCGCTTACAATAGCGCCGGTAGCTTTCACCGCTTTCACGATTTTTTCTGCCGACTTATCGACCAAATTGTGGTCGTAGCTTTTCAGCTTGATTCTTATTTTTTGATTCATGATTTTTAGAGGCCGATTGCCTCAGAGTGTGACAAGCTGAAAGAAGACTATTTACCGCCTTTAATTTTAGCGATGATGGCGTCAGCCATGTTTTGCGGTACTTGCTCGTAGTGCGAGAAAGTGAGAGAAGCTGAGGCACGTCCCGAAGACAGCGTGCGCAAGTCGGTTACATAGCCAAACAGCTCCGACAAGGGAACATCAGCCTTGATAACTTGGGCACCGCCTTTGGTATCCATCCCCTTCATCAAACCACGACGGCGGTTAAGATCACCAGTTACTGGACCAGTATACTCATCAGGGCAAACCACTTCTACATTCATGATAGGCTCGAGTAGTTTCGGACCAGCCTTGCGGGCTGCTTCGCGGAAACCACCACGGGCAGCGAGTTCAAACGAGAGAGCATCCGAGTCAACATCGTGGAATGAACCATGGTACAAACGCACTTTCATGCCTTCAATAGGGAAGCCAGCCAGCGGGCCTTGCTTCATAGCTTCCTCAAAGCCCTTTTGAATCGGAGCAATAAATTCGCGAGGAATAACGCCACCTACGATAGCGTTGTCGAACTCGAAACCGGGCTTTTCAGGCTCAGTCTCTTTGGGTCCTAGTTCGAACACGATATCGCCGAACTTACCGCGGCCACCAGTTTGCTTCTTGTAAGTTTCGCGGTGATCAACCTTCTTAGTGAGAATTTCTTTGTAGGCAACCTGGGGAGCACCTTGATTGATTTCCACTTTGAATTCCCGACGCATACGGTCAATGATAATTTCCAAGTGAAGCTCGCCCATACCGCGTAGCACGGTTTGACCAGTCTCTTCGTCGGTGTTCACACGCAGAGTTGGGTCTTCCTCAATGAGTTTAGCGATGGCCATACCCATTTTGTCAACGTCAGCCTGCGTCTTAGGCTCGATAGCATAACCAATTACCGGCTCAGGGAACGACATCGATTCTAGAACAATGGGGTTCTTTTCATCGGTCAGCGTGTCACCAGTTTTTATATCTTTAAAACCCACACCAGCGGCAATATCACCAGCCTGGATTTTATCAATTGGGTTCTGCTTATTGGAGTGCATCTGCATGAGGCGCGAGATACGCTCCTTTTTGCCAGTGCGGTTGTTCAACACATAAGAGCCGCCATCAAGTTGACCTGAATAGCAACGAAAAAAGCACAAACGGCCTACATAGGGGTCAGTGGCAATCTTGAAGGCTAGCGCAGTGAAAGGCTCTGAATTGTCAGGGTGGCGCTCTATTTCCTCGCCCGAATCGGGGTTGGTACCGATAACGGCCGGCATATCGAGCGGTGACGGCAGGTATGCCATTACGGCATCCAGCATCGTCTGCACACCCTTATTCTTGAAAGCCGAGCCGCACAATACGGGCGAGAATTTCATGTCGATAACCGCTTTGCGGATAACAACCATCATTTCATCGCGAGTAATGCTTTCCGGATCTTCGAAGAATTTCTCCATCAAAGTATCATCGTACTCAGCAACGCTCTCGATAAGCTTCTCACGCCATTCAGCTACGGTATCTACCAAATCCTCTGGAACGGGAATTTCATTGAATGAGCGACCTTCGGTAGCATCATCCCATACAATGGCTTTGCCAGTGAGCAGGTCAACGACACCTTTGAAGGTATCCTCAGCACCAATAGGAATTTGTAGTGGCACGGGGTTAGCGCCAAGCTTATCCTTAATTTCGCTTACAGCCTTAAAGAAATCTGCACCAGCGCGATCCATCTTATTGACGAAGCAGATGCGGGGCACGCTGTACTTGTCAGCCTGGCGCCATACGGTTTCCGACTGCGGCTCTACGCCTGAAACAGCGCAAAACAGCGCTACAGCACCGTCAAGCACACGCAGTGACCGCTCTACCTCCACTGTAAAGTCAACGTGACCAGGGGTGTCGATAAGGTTAATCTTATACTGCCTGGTGTCGTCGGTGGAGTTGCCCTTATCATCAGTTGGATAGTTCCAGAAAGTAGTAGTCGCGGCTGAAGTGATAGTAATACCACGCTCCTGCTCCTGCTCCATCCAGTCCATCGTAGCGGCTCCGTCGTGCACCTCCCCAATTTTGTGGGTTTTGCCGGTATAGTAGAGAATACGCTCCGAGGTGGTCGTCTTGCCCGCGTCAATATGGGCCATAATCCCAATATTGCGCAGGTATTGAAGGTCTTTGTTGACTGCCATTACGGTAGGTTAATTAGCGCGTTAGCGGGTTGTTGAGTTCAGAGGAGAAGACAACCAAAATTGGTTAAACATTCAATCTAAACTCAACAACCCGCTAAACGCCCGATAGATTAGAAACGGAAGTGCGAGAAGGCCTTGTTGGCTTCGGCCATGCGATGAGTGTCGTCTTTTTTCTTAACGGCAGCACCTTCACCCTTGGCAGCAGCGATGATTTCACCAGCAAGCTTGTCTTTCATAGTTTTCTCACCACGGCGACGAGCATATTGAATCAGCCACTTTGAGCCAACAGCAATGCGGCGATCGGCACGCACTTCGATCGGCACTTGGAACGTGGCGCCACCTACACGGCGGCTCTTTACCTCTACAGTAGGCATCACGTTGTTCAACGCTTTGCGCCACAACTCAAGGCCGTTTTCCTTCGTGCGACTTTCTACCTGCTCCACGGCATCATAGAAAATGGTGTAGGCCAGGTTTTTCTTCCCGTCATACATCATGTAATTGACGAAGCGGGTTACGAGCGTCTCCTTGAACTTAGGGTCCGGTAGGAGAATACGCTTTTTAGGTTTGGACTTGCGCATGGTTTATATAGTTGTCAGTTGTTAGCTGCTGGTTAGCCTATCATTGACCCGCAGGGCGGCTTCACTGACGGCTAGCCAGCAACTGACAACTAATAAATTACTTCTTCTTAGCGGGAGCGCCTTTGCCACCTTTACCTGCGGCTGCGGCGGGCTGGCCTGGCTTCGGGCGCTTAGCACCGTACTTCGAGCGGCGCTGCAAGCGACCGCTTACGCCAGCCGTGTCGAGCGCACCACGAATGATGTGATAGCGAACGCCTGGCAGGTCTTTTACCCGGCCTCCACGAATGAGCACAATGCTGTGCTCCTGGAGGTTGTGGCCTTCACCGGGGATGTATGCGTTCACTTCCTTACCATTGGTAAGGCGCACACGGGCCACTTTGCGCATAGCCGAGTTCGGCTTCTTAGGCGTGGTGGTATACACGCGAGTGCATACGCCCCGACGCTGCGGGCACGAATCAAGAGCAGGTGACTTCGACTTGGTAGTCAAAGCTTCCCGACCTTTCCGTACTAGTTGGTTGATGGTTGGCATTTAGCGATTAGTTGAACGAGAGCCGTTTGCTCCCAAATTTTCAGGCCTGCAAAGGTAAGAAAATAGTTTGGCAATAGCAAACTCGCTGAAAAAGTTAATTTTCTGGTGTTGAACTGTCAGGCAAAAGGTAGGCTAGGCCTCCCCTACCGCACCTCCAAAGTTCATGGGGTAGCTTGGCGTTTCCTGATGCAGTTTAATAGGACCGTAACTCTGCTCGAAGCGCTGAATATTCTCTTCCAAAGCCGAAAGCAAGCGCTTGGCGTGCTCCGGCGTGAGAATGATACGCGACTTCACTTTGGCCTTAGGTATGCCCGGCATCATGCGGATGAAGTCTATCACAAACTCGCTCGTGCTATGCGCGATAAGGGCGAGGTTAGCATATTCGCCTTCGGCTATTTCTTCGCTTAGCTCAATGTTGAGCGCGTTTGGGTCGGGGTTTTGGGGTTGGGATGGTTGCATTACTTTCTCTAAAATCAGAGCTCTAAGTTCGTGTAGCGGCTGCCTTTGCATGCAAAGCAAACACCGGTAGACCAGAAAATGTAATGCTGGAGTTTCAGTTTATAAACTATTTAAAAAATGAAATGTAGTCATTGCGGAAGCGAACAGGGCAAGAAAAATGGCCATACGCATTATGGCAAGCAAAACT
>Ga0160429_1002004_pt1 | contig 10940 bp, 7 predicted proteins | sample SolpanmetagenomR_FD_108199 | JGI IMG/M metagenome (GOLD analysis project Ga0160429, IMG submission 108199) | Solar panel surface microbial communities from Lawrence Berkeley National Laboratory, California, USA - R | ecosystem: Engineered > Built environment > Solar panel > Unclassified ... | reverse complement strand
ATGCTTGCCCAAGCATCGAGTCAATGGTGTTAAAATCGGCCGTGAACCTGTTCAAAACTCTCCCAAGCGGTACAGTATCAAGCCACCGCAGTGGAGCCCGTAGGATCGTATGTGTCAGAGCCTCGAACAAATTCCGACTTGCTTTGATCGAGGCGAAAAAGACCAGGAAGTAGCGGAAGGCTCCCAGAATGCAGAGCACCACAGCCAGTCCAAGGTATAAGCTCAGGTAAAACTTGACGCTGTCGTCCACTTGCGTTGCACTGTAATTTGCAGCAGTCTGATGGATGAGGATCCTCGCCTGTGTCAGTAGCACAGCTGACTCCGAACTGTAATCCTCGGTCCAGAGCCTCAGTATCCACGAACGTGCGAGAAGGAGGCCCTGGTATGCGACAAAGATGAAGAGGATGAAAGCCCACAAAATCAGTCCACCACTGGCTTTCAAGTATTTGCTGTAGATTCTGAACTTGACCCAGCCAACGTCACGCTTCTCTTCTTCAACGAAGGCTTTAGGCTGTGCCCGCTTGCTGTCGGCAATCGGTTGGCTTTCGTCGACGAAGGCAGATTTGCCGCTCACCACGGAGAAGCGGCGCGAGGCTTTACTCATACGACGTGCCGTAGCTGTGCTGGACTTTCGGCCGTTGCCATTCACTTCAGCGTGGTCTGTCACTTCGACGTCATCAGCTTCTTCTATTGCTTCTTCGTCTTCTTTCAGCAGCTCGTCCAACTGGCCCGTCTCTTGTAGCTCCGCGACACTACCAGCAAAGTCAACCTTGCCATCGCCGACTTTGACCTGATAGTTTGTCTTTGAGAGACACAGACCAACATGGTGAGTAACGAGTATGCGAGTTCTTCCCTTGCTGAGCTCGCCTGTAAGCGCTTCTTCGAATATCTGCCTGCCGACATGGGCATCGACCGCACTAAAGATGTCGTCGAAGCAAAGAATGCCAGCTCTCGAGTACATTGCTCGTGCAAGGGTAATACGCCAGCGCTGTCCGCCGCTTAGGTTGATTCCGTTTGCACCAATCTCCGTTGCATCGCCGTCTGACAGTATGTGTAGGTCTTTCTCGAGCGCACAAGCTTTGAGAACCTCGTTGTATCTGTCCGCATCGTACGGCAACCCAAACAGAACGTTATCCTTGAATGTCGCATTTTCAATCCACGGCTGTTGGCTAACAAATGCAAGCGCCGAAGGTATGATCCAATTGCTCTTGTTCGCTTTTGCATCAAACCTCTCGTAAAGTGGCGGCGCGGGCGGCACGACAAGGTTGCCCTTTAGGACATCCACCTCGCCCAGTATGGCCGCCAAGAGCATGCTCTTTCCCGAGCCAGTCCGGCCTGAGATAACGCTGAGTTCGCCATTCGGAAAGTTCAGGCTCAAGTCTCGCAGCATGAAAGCATCTTCGCCGCGTTCGCCATCGCTAGGCCAGGCTATTGTGACGTTCTCGAAGCGCACCGAGTCTCCAGGTACCGTATTCTGTTCCTTCTCTGGCGCGTTTAGAAATTCCTCAATGCGCTTGAGACTGGTGTATGCGTCCAGCATAGTCGTGGTTAGTTCTGGAAGGAAAGCCAGTGTCATCTCGATGTTCGACAGGATGGTTATTGTCGTAAACGCGACCGACGGTGGGAGCCCGTTATTGAGCACAGCGTAAACACCGATGCAAGCCGCTGAAAGGAGGATCGGTCCCATCAGCCAGCAAAAGATCAAAACCGTATCGGCTCTGAAAACAGCCCACTGTCTTCCCAGCTCGTTCTCTCGAATGGCACGGATCTTGCCTTCCCACTGACGCTCCAGAGCGCTGAACTTGATTTGGCGAATGCCAGCCAAGGCCTCGTTCAACACAGCAAGCTTCTTGTCGCGTGCGGTCATGAGTTCGTCTGTCGCGAGAGTGTATTTCTTCGAAAAGTATATGTTGACAGGAAGGAAAAGAAGCTGTACAGCGAGACCGCATAGGAGCGCTTGCCAACCAACAAGTACCCACAGCAGAGAGAACGCAGCGAAGAGCCTCCAGAACGAACCGAAGAAGAAGTTGTTCAGGTTGGCGAAATTCGCGACACGGCTTGCATCGACTCCGACCAAGTTCACCACACCTTGACGCGACTTTTGCATATTCTCCTCTAGGTCATCGCCGGGACCCGTAGCAAGCTTGTCGACTTCTACAGTTTGGATTGGCTCGTCTATTTCAATCTCGTCCGACTGTTTATTTGCTTTCTTTTCTTTCTCCTTCGAAGTTGTGGCTCCCTTCATATCTTTCCGTCGCATCGCTTTAGCGAATATTAGCGCAGCAAGCTGGGCACGCATTGGCACTGCGAGATGGCAATACCCAAGCCACCACATCCAGTTGTTCGTTAGTTCTGAAATGATGAGCGAAACGCCCAAGAGGAAGACAAGCAGCCAGGTATGCTTCACAACATCTAATCCTTGGTCGCGCTTTTCCAGAAGCCTGAGTAAGCCCCACATGGCGAGGGGAGGGGAGTTATAGAACACAGCATCCACGAAGGTGATGGCCCACTGCTTAAGCACTGCTGGCGAGTGGTTTCTAATAAGCAGTCTTAGAAAGCTACCCTTTTGTTCCTGAGCCATGAACGAGTCGTGCGTGTCCCGCGCCCTTGAGAATGCTGCCATCATAGGCAGATCGCTTATGTCGAGGGTTTTCTTAGCGACAGACAGAGCTAGCACATCGGAGGGCCAGGTATATGAATATCTGTTAAGTGCAGAAGTGGTCCGCTCCCGGTCGACATACTGCCCGTCATGGAATACGTCCGGTCTTTGAGGTACGGAAATGCAAGTTGTGAGACCAAATACTGCTATTACGATCTGGGCAATGATACAGTAGCCCCATGGCGTGTCCGCCCCCCATGGTCGAGAAGGGGCAAAGATCGCCTGAAAGAGACCTATGATCAGAAGTACGAGAAGGATGAAGTAGGAGCAACCGCTGAGTAGGGCACTGTTATGTCGCTTGAATGGCTGCTTTTGGAGGATGATATTGGTCAGGTGAATAGTAGAGAGTAGCTATGCAATGTTAGCATTGTTCGGGTGAGACTGTAATAGTCATACCCATAACGCCAGCCATATCCACACTTCTGTTGCTCGTATATCATACGCTTCCGCCAGATGACTATGTAGGTAGGGAGTTTCCAAGAAAATGTACGCCGCAAGTGCGGAAAAGAAACCAGCGATACTCGTGACGATCAGTGTGCCGATCTGTATCCTCACAGAGTACTTCTTCTGGCTTTCGAACGTGGCAACACCATCTTCATCCTCGTATAACTCTTTCTCATCGGAGACCCGCTGGCGGCGGTATAAGCAAGCCTGACATATACTGCCAACCGCAGGAGCAGCGGCACAGGCCGCAAGCCCGAGACCCACGAAACCGCAGATGTTTGTCCAGTCGACAGGCGACATGTTGATGGCAGACTCTGGAAGACGTCATGTAGACATTATAAAGTATCAGTCCAGGTCGGTCGATGAGCGCGCCTGCCTTTAGTATCTTCTTTCGCATTCGCTTATCGCGGTGAGTCTCATTGGTATAGTCGATTTGCAGTCACCGCTAGAAGAGCCTGATTACATACAAATGCACCCCTAGGCCGCCACCCGCACACGGGTCCCAAAACATACCCCGTCCATTACCACGGTTGAACGTGCGTGTACGAGGTGTCTGCAGGTGCTCCAGCCAAAGAATCAAGCTATTCGTAGCGGGGTGGAGGCTTTCTCTTGGCAGATCTGACGGCTCACTTCGCGCGGTGTCAGGATTTGAGAGAACAAGCACTGGGCTGGCTCCGAGTCGTCCATCATATGAACATATGAGTCACTAACAGTCACCGTATGAACGGCATGTTCCCCTTCGGCGACGGTTGTACGCCAGTGTGTACATATCGCGAATAAGAGACCGCTCTATAAAGTACCTGCTCAGCCTCTGTAGGGTCATACAGTCAGTCTTGCAGAATAACGTCCTAGCTCAACGACATGCACAGTGATAGACTTAATCGCAGCAAGCCGCTCGACCAAGGAATGAACAGTAGACATTAAAGCAGACTCTAGCAGCAACGCAGGGTATACGACGAGTAGACCAACAAGAGTAAGAACACGATGTGACACCCAAAGCCGGATAAAGCGACCAACACCAATCACAAGCCCTCAACCAGGACCTCGAAACGGCTCTGAACAACAACAACATAACCATCAACCAAGCATCCTGCGGCCAAACTTTCTATATCTCACTCAATCCGAACCTCTCGACCTCAGCCTCCGCCCTCCAGCCCCCACACTCGCGCCAAAATCCCCAGGTCTCAAATTCTCCCTATCCAACCCCCCTCCCCCAACGCCCGCGACCGTCATCCTCCCAACCCCTCTCTTCATCGGCAACTTACTATCCTTCAGTCCATCAGGGTGCGTGTTCTGGCGCTTGAAGAGAGGCGGAACGGCATGCTTCTCGGCGCCGGAATCGCCGTTTGTCTGCGCCGCCTTAACTGCTGCGCTCTTCTCGTCAGCAGAGGAAGCGTTGAGAGTAGTGATGGCGATGGCGGGAGGGGGAGCGACGACATTGATGTCGAGCTCGCGCAGGCCTACGGCGGGGGTGATGGGGGCGCTGCTCGCGCTTGTGGGCCGGATGCTGGAGCTGGAGATCGATTTGGAGGGCGAGGACGAGGGGTCGGCGAGGGCGTCGGTGAAGACGGGGGCTTTGCTTGGGCTGCGGTTGGTAGATGTTGAGATGCCGCTGGTATCGCCGCGGAGTTTGGCGAGGAGCTGCGCGTGCGTTTCGGTTCGAGGGAGAGTGGTGGGAAAGTCGTATTGGATGCGCGCCGGAGTCTCGCCTGTGGAAGTGTATTCTTGGAGTTGGCTTGCGTCGATGGCTTCGCGGAGTTCGGAGAGAGGCTGTCTGATATGGGCACCGTGATCGAGCTGCGGGAGTGTGTCTCTCAACGTTTTGGCTTGGGTGTCCATTCCGATTCCGAGTGCCTCAACCCGAGAGAATGAGGTCGCGAATTGATCACCAACCGCATCGTAGGATGAGCGCACCGTGTTCGCCAAGGATGACAGCGAAGTTACGTGCGCACTGTGTGCTGTTTCGTTCTGCGCCTGTATCCGAGAGACAATCTCGTCCATACTGTGGAGTTGAGTGTCCATATGGGACATTTGTTCGGAAACGATCCTTGAGGCGGTCTCGTGAACCGCTGTCGTCGTCTGTTTGAGCGAAGTCGCATGGCTCGTTGCATCTGCGAAGTCCGTTTTGATGCGGGTCTTGATGCTATCGCGGGATTTCGTGAGGTTGCCGACTACTGCCCTCGACCTGTCAGTCCATGCGTCCATGCCTTGACTGAATGTTCCTTCGGCTTCGGCATGCGAACATGCAGCAGCATTCACTTCATAGCCGAAAGATGTCACGTAGCCAGAAACTCTGCTCTCTTGAGCGACCGCGCTGGCTGTGACTAAAGATGTTATCTGGTCCAGCAATGTTGATCGTTCGCTGGCCGCCTTCTGCTTCTCTTCATCCAATACCTGGCTCAGACGTGTCTGTGAGGCGCGGTTAGCTGAGGCAAGTTCTTCGTTCGCTTTCAAAAGCTGCTGTCTCAGCTCATTCGCTTCTTGTTGCTGGACATTCAGCTGCTTTAGAAGATCGTCGAATGTGCCCTTGAACTCCTTCCCCAGGTTCGCGTAGGAGGTATGCAGCTAGTCAGTTGTTAGATTGGAATCTCCAGCCGCTGTTATTAATGCTTACTTGGGTGTGGAATGAGTCAATCTCGGTCACAATTCCGGCTGAGATGCGCTGGGCAGCGCTGGAAAGCTCGTTTAGGCCTGCGCCTACCTTCTCTTTCACATCGTCACGTAGAGTCTTGATCTCCCGGAGCACCTCATTCATTTCGTCTCTGGATTTGACGTTCTGCTCATTCACCTCTTTCTCCGACACCTCGAAAGATTCGGCCTTTTCTCGTAAAAAGCCTTTAGATTCATCTAACTTCTGCAGTTCATCTTGGACGAAACTCTGCATCCTGGACGAAAGGCTGGAAAGTAGCCGTTCTTGTTGATCCTGAAAGCTGTCCAAGCGGTCTTCGACAAGGCGAGTGGTGTCCACTACATGCATCCTCGAGTTGGCCCAAGTTCGTCGGTTGACAGACAGCAGGTCAGACTTGCGGCGAATCTTTGAACGAAGTCCATTGATATCGGAGGTCGTCTGGCCCAGAGTGGAGATCAAGACCATACCAACATCGGCGAGTTTGTATTCGGTGGCTTCGTGAGCTTTTCTCAGTGTCGTCTCGTCCGCGAGCATCTGTCGGGTGTGGGATAATACTATCTCAGTCCTCTCGAGGAGACTCTTGGTTCCCCCCAGTGCGTTCTGGGCAGCTTCATTGTCTTTCCTCAGCAGATTGAAATTGCTTGTAAGCGAAAACAATTCCTCAACCTTATTCCGTAGGTTCACTTCGATGGTGTCCAGCTTGTCCTTCTGCTCCTCGCTCAAGATCCTTCTCGACTCGCTCTCAGTAGTGATCTCTTCGTAGGTTTCTGCGGTAAGATAGACTCCGTTACGCTGACGCGTCGCAATTAGCTCGCCCTTCAGCTTCTCGATTTCCGCGGTAAATTCTTTCAGAAGCGTCTTCTTGGACACCATAGAGTTGATTTGGGGCTTGTTGCGGATGTTCTTGGCTCGAAAAGCGTAGTCAAGCGTCGAAATTGTCTCCTCAAGGTTGCTCTTTGCTGGTGATAAGGTCGCAACGATGCATGTCTTCGTCCGGCCACCGAGCGAGTCTTGTAGAAGGCGAGTCAACTTGGATTCTCGGTAGGGGATATGCGACCCTTTCTCGACAAGCGCATTGATGACGCGACCAAGTGTGAGCAAGCTTTTGTTAATAAGACCCGCCTCGGCTGCGCGCTTGTTCTCTGCACCGCTTCGCTGGATGTTCTCGCTACCAGCCAAGTCCACCAGGTTTAATTTTCCGGCACTCACGTAGTCCTCTCCGGTATCAGTGGTCCTCTTCATGTATACGGTAACCGTAAAGACAGTATGACTACGCGAGCTCAGATCGTTGCATTTTGTTGCTGCAACTTGCCTCTTGTGGCTTCCTTCGCGTAGGAGTTGGAGTCCTTTCGATGCGGATTTGATGTGCGATTCTTCCATTCCTTGGACAAGAGTCGCGCTGTGGCCCTTCTTTGAGTTGTCGTCGAAGATCTTCAATTTGACGGTATCGTCCACTGACAGCAGGTCTCGGAGTTCTTCGTTGTATAGCTCAATGAAGGAGCACTTGACCGAATTTTCCGACTCTTCGCCTTCCAGTTTTGCAAATAGCGAGTGAAGCACACGAGGGATGATACCTGCCGCATCCGGCAGAGGTAGGGTATTCGTGATATCTCCAGACATGGTATAAGTCTTCCCAGTACCGGTCTGACCGTAGGCAAAGATGGTGCAGTTGAATCCTGCAAGAACCTGAGATGTGTTAGCCTTGCCTTGCATATGCGCATGCTGTGGCAATCTTACCTCGTCCAACATCGGCGCTACAACTTCCTCGAAGAGCATAGTCTGATCGGCCGCTGGCGAAAAGACCTTGTCGAAGTGATAAGTCTTATTGCTCAGAGCGCTGGGTCCCATCGATAGCTCGACATTCTTCCCCTTTATGCCATCTGTCGACACTACGACGCCGCTATTTTCGCGAACCTCGCGGTCATTGCGGCCTCGACATCGCACCACCACATTGATGTTCGTTTCTTCTCCATCTTGCTCGAATTCTCTCTCTTTCCGCTTCGTCCCACCGTAATGCGATCCGGGCGATTTTGTTGTGGAAGCTACTGATTCTGCAGGAGACGCGCGTCCGTTCAGCGTTGGTGTCGCCGTCTGCGCGCGTTGGTTTGCAGGTCGAGGAGGAGGTCGCATTGAAGTTGTTCGCTTTGGTTGCAATCCAGACCGCTGAACGCTTGGGACGCCCGGAACACCTGCCATGATCGTAGTCGTGGATGACGGAAGTGATATGGGTAGGGGATATACTAGGTATCGCAAGCGCTGCAGGCGGAAGGGTGATGCACTTCACGTGTTTGGGCTTGAACTTGTTGGTTGGCAAGGGCAACCGTTAGCGTCATCCTGCGGAATGTGTTCCGTGTGAGCTGCATGAGCCGCTCCAACCTGCATCAGAATCGCCAGGCAGTATTGAACGTGCCCGAGTCTCTTCCAAGGACAAACTCAAGCCAGCGTGCCAGAGTCTTGCCTTCGAGCTTCGAGCTTCGAGCTTCGAGCTTCGAGCTTCGAGCTTCGAGCTTCGAGCTTCGAGCTTCGAGCTTCGAGCTTCGAGCCGACTGTGTTGCGGATCACATGGTCATCTTGGGCCTGCTGCAGGTGCCTACTCACGCGCTCCCATCTCTAGACAGCGTTCCGTAAGACCTACGACGGCCTAGGAGATTCTTTACATTCCAGTCTGGTTCGTAGCATCAGAAGGTATGGAGAATGCTGCTGCTGTCGTGATCCCAAATAGAGGCATAGGCTGGATTAGTACGCCTCTCTTTGCTTTACCCCATTCGAGCATGTCGTTAACAGAATGCAGCGCTCGGTAACTCTGTACATGATATTCTTACACGCCTGAAAGCAAGCCCGCAACTCTACCCAACCATAGACGTTGCATACTCTGTCATTCAGCCGATTGCCACTCCTATCACTATCAGCCTTCCACGAAACGGCTTCCGCCTACGCTTCGATGGGCCGGACCAGCGCTTGCGACTGATCGAAGTCGTAGATTTTGGGAAGACGAAGCTTACATACAATGAAACAGAGATAGTCAAGATCCCAGAGACGAGTTCAAGTGTGTATGGCGGCACGAGCACGACGGATGGACCGTCTTATCGCCACGTCTACAAGTTATGGGGTCCGGCAAATGCTCCCGAATATATTCCACCCACGGTGGACAGTAATACCGAGACTGGGACGTACGTCCTATCGTATCCGGGCATAGCCTTCAGATTTCCTTTGCGAGCTTCGGCTTGGTCAGAGAAGAAGGACTGGTCGGCTTTGATCTCGTCGTCCGCGGCGTCGTCTGCCACGAGCTTGGCCATCTTCCATGGCGAGTCATGGCCAGAAGCGAGGAAGACATTGTTCAACAGCGAGCCTCCTAACCCCAGGTCGCTACTACTGACCGGACGGATTAAAGAAGGAAGGCCCGACGAAGTCGAACTGGTCAAGGTGCATGGGGAAGGCCGCCTAGAGCTGACTCGGAGGTCTAGCCCACCTCTTTGGATGATGCTGAGTGAGACCACGCCACAAGATCTTGTCACGGAGTTGGGTCCACCAGATGCAATATACCGCAAAAACGATAGCCGACTTTCAATCTACAACAACCGACGTACAGGTCGCGCAAATGGTATCAGCCCGAGTCCGACCCGGCATGGAGACTACAGCGACACGGATCGTTCCACGAGTCACACTGATACAGATAATTCGGACGCCGATGAAGATGAGAGCAATAGCGCTCACGAGGATCGCGAAGCTCGCTCCTCCGAGTGCTTCTACAACTACTTTCATCATGGCTTCGATATTTTCGTCTCGCAACCCAAGGCAACGTCACGACCGTCGCCGACACAGGAGAGCTCTGAAGATATGGCATCTCCCCATGGAGTGTTCGCTGCTAACCATTTAGTGGCAACGAAGGTCATACTTCATTCAAACGTCCCTGGATCATACCCCTTCAACCGTCACCGAAGGAGTAGATGGACATTAGAGCATGTACCATCAAGACAGCATCAGAAGCCTCTCAATTCCGAGATGCCATTCCAAGACATCTCAGGCCGGCTCAAAGAGGTTTTCAAGTCAACCTACGCGGATGATGGGGAAGGGAGATCGCAGCAACGACCGATGGTGCTTAACCGTGGCTGGGGGGATAGTCCAGGAAGCAGCTGCGAGCTCCTCGGTGGCTGGGAGGAAAGTGCTGGCGGCGAAAAGAAAGACGTGTCAAGCATCAGCGAACAGAGTCTGGGAAACACCGAGCTCTACGGCTTCCCGGGCATGGTCTTCGAAGTGCTGAAGAACGATGCGGTCAGCACGTTGACGATCTACTGATTGTTTATGTTTTCTTACGTAGTGTTCACGAATGGCGTTTGGGTCAAATGATGTGATACCCCAGCGCGGCACGGTATGAGAGAATTTTCTTATGCCGAGGAATTCAAAAGTGGAAGTGTCCTACGAAGGATATAGTGATATCTGTGTCGAGCGCACGGTTTGATAGAAAGAGACGTAAAGTTTTTGGGGTGCTATCTAAGTGCTCGATTGCGGCAGCATAGAGATTCTTTTGACGGTGGACTAGTCGCGCGCTCGGACGGGAAACACGAGCCCCTTGGTTACATAGATAGAATGCCGTTATCAATTCACGCACATCCAGAGTCTGCTTGGAGATTTCAACACTGGTTTCTCTCTGGTTCGCTGCGTCATTGATTGCTGAGCGCACCGCAGCCGCCCTGCACCACGATACCTATACCATGGGCACGTGAAGGCTTGCAGTGGATCTCTGTCTCCGCAGAAGGACCGAAGCTGAGAGAGGCGGCCTGGCGCTTATCGCAGGGTAATAATACTACGCAGTCAGAGTGTCAGGACTCAGCGCGAAAGGGACACGGGCCGCTGTTGCTGTGTGACTACTGAAGTGGACAACATGTGCAACGAGATGAAGGCAACGCTCCGTCTCCCAGGACAACCTCGCTGGCGTGCTGCATTCCGAATAGCCTCGACGAATTGCCAGTATTGAGTGGCACAGGAGCTTCGAGGCCTGCGACTCGTGAAGGGGGCTTGTTTGCTTGGGTGATGGGCGCCAATAGTGGCGTAGATACCGTGCGTGGAGGGCGGAACGTTACGTCATAGGCCGCGTTCGCGAACTAAAGCTTCGGTTCTCTGTCCAGGCTCTTTTGACCAAACATCATCATCATCAACAACCACATCCTCTTCTCACCTACACCCGCAGATAGAGAAGCTCATTCCGTT
>Ga0160429_1002003_pt1 | contig 10944 bp, 6 predicted proteins | sample SolpanmetagenomR_FD_108199 | JGI IMG/M metagenome (GOLD analysis project Ga0160429, IMG submission 108199) | Solar panel surface microbial communities from Lawrence Berkeley National Laboratory, California, USA - R | ecosystem: Engineered > Built environment > Solar panel > Unclassified ... | reverse complement strand
GTGCGAAGCGTACGCTATCCAGCTCTGCCCAGACGTCCATTGAAATTGATTCGTTGTATGAGGGCATCGACTTCTACACCTCCATCACCCGTGCGCGTTTCGAGGAATTGTGTCAGGACCTTTTCCGTTCAACCATGGAGCCAGTCGAGCGCGTCCTGCGTGACGCCAAGATTGACAAGTCGAGCGTTCATGAGATTGTCCTCGTTGGTGGTTCTACACGTATTCCCAAGGTTCAGAAGCTTGTCTCCGACTTCTTCAACGGCAAGGAGCCCAATAAGTCCATTAACCCCGACGAAGCTGTTGCCTACGGTGCTGCCGTCCAAGCCGCTATCCTGTCCGGTGATACCTCTAGCAAATCCACGAACGAGATCTTGCTCCTGGATGTTGCGCCGCTCAGCATGGGTATCGAGACTGCTGGCGGTGTCATGACGCCTCTCATCAAGCGCAATACCACGATTCCAACCAAGAAGTCCGAGGTCTTCTCCACTTTCTCCGACAATCAGCCAGGTGTGCTCATCCAGGTCTTCGAGGGTGAACGTGCTCGCACCAAGGACAACAATCTGCTCGGCAAGTTCGAGCTTACCGGCATCCCGCCAGCTCCTCGTGGTGTGCCCCAGATTGAGGTTACCTTCGACATCGATGCCAACGGTATTCTGAATGTGTCGGCGCTCGAGAAGGGCACTGGCAAAACCAACAAGATCGTCATCACCAACGACAAGGGTCGTCTTTCCAAGGAGGAGATTGAGCGCATGCTTGCCGAGGCTGAGAAGTACAAGGATGAGGATGAGGCAGAGGCTGGCCGCATCTCCGCCAAGAACGCCCTTGAGTCTTACGCTTACAGCCTGCGCAACACCATGTCCGACCCCAAGGTCGACGAGAAGCTCGAGGCCGGTGACAAGGAGAAGCTTAAGGGCGATATCGACACCGTTGTCGCGTGGCTCGACGACAACCAGACTGCCACCAAGGACGAGTACGAATCCCGCCAGAAGGAGCTCGAGGGTGTTGCCAACCCCATTATGATGAAGTTCTATGGAGCAGGTGGGGAGGGCGGCATGCCTGGTGGGATGCCCGGTGGCGGTATGCCCGGTGGCGGCATGCCTGGCGGTGGCATGCCAGGTGGCGCTCCCGGCGCTGGTGGCGATGATGGCCCAACCGTGGAGGAGGTCGACTAAGCGCGTCGCCTTCACCACCACCATTTGCCCTTCCTCTCATCACACTTTTTTCAGTTCAACTTGCTTCAAAGACATATCACTTGCATGCATAGACTGATCTGGCGTTTAGTGGTGATAGTCACACAGGACTTCGATTTGTGCTTGCTGCTGCTTTCTTCTTTTTCTTCATGAGATCATGATAATGGGCGGAAAAAGCTACTTTGCTACCTTTTGCTTGCTCAGGTAGCGTGTCAGCGAGGTCTTTTTCTTCAAGACCACATATAGCTGAGACAGAAATCCTCTACAATACTTGCTGCGTGCACTATGTCTATGTTATGTGATTTGCTTTGAGACTGACATGGAGTCTCGCCTGCGATAGCCTTCCCTCTTGTCGGATCGCATGTGCAGTCCCGGCATCCAGCCTCTCGAACGGGGATCACGGCGTCACTCGACTTGCAAGTACTGTCTAGTGTCTGTGACTTCTGCACATGAATCTCGCTATCGCCCAATCTCTGCCGGGGCCGCACCCATGGCACGCTCGTCGAAGACGTGCGAAACTCCTATAGTACGAATAGTGTCTAAAGCCATTGATGTACAGAAACCACCGTCTTTTGCTACCTGTGTTATGTCATTGCGCACCCTATGACTTCTCAACTTAGTGGACAGAACACTGCGGTTTTGATTCTTGGATCTCTCTTCTGGTACAGAAACGGTGGAGTATAAGCTACAACGAAGGCCCAAAATGCGGTCCATGTGACTTGCACAAGGTTCATCGGTTGAAAGAACGCCGTGTTTGCTTAGAATACGCCCGGCATGGTATCAGGGAAAGACAGCCTCAATCGTCTCCCCAACGTTACCCAGGTGATCGACCGTGGGCGTTGAGTCGAGTATGCATTCACGAGTGCGCAAGTAATTCTCCGCTATTAAAGCTCTCGTCCTGTAGCGAAAGGATAATGGCACATTTGTGGAAGACGCTTGCGGCACCGTAGTGATCAAGGTTTGCCGGAAATTTGATCAAACTTATCTCGATACGAAGAAGAACTACTCAGGGAGTATACCCGCAAGCTGCTGCAGAAATAATGGAGGAAGCCCCAAAATTGGGGGCTCCTGCTCCTAGAACGCCCAAACTTATTCTCATCCCATCATGAACGGATACAATCTCCGACGCCATGCAGCAGCAGCAGCAGCAGCAATATTTACAAAGCGCGGCACACAGCCCCTCCAATTCCCCAGCTCCGTCTCAGACCGAACATATCGCGCCTGACTTACACGAAGCCAGTGCACGTTTGCACAGCCTTACTCCACCTCCCGAACATCTCCCCTGCCTCATCCTTACTCTTGATAGGCTCGAACCTTGTGCTACCCACCTTGTTAACCTCCCTGACCTCATCGATACCGCTCCACACACCCACCGCCAAGCCAGCGGCAATGGCAGCACCCAGCGCAGTGGTCTCGCGCATGGCAGGCCTGTTGACAGGGATGCTGATGAGGTCCGATTGTGTCTGCATGCAGAGGTCCGAGTTGGACATGCCGCCGTCGACAGCGAGTTCCGCAAGCGGGGAGCCAGAGTCCTTCTCCATGGCGTCGAGGATGGCTTTGGTTTGGTAGCAGGTCGCTTCGAGGGTGGCGCGGGCGATGTGGCCCTTCTGCGTGTATTGGGTTATGCCGACTGTAAGAAAACATAACTGTCAGTGAATTTGTACTTTGTTCCGTAGCTGTTGAGGGGTGGAGGTGAGATGGGAGAACTCACGGATAGTGCCTCTGCACTCGTCGATCCAGTATGGCGCGAAGAGACCTGAGAAACCGGTCACGAAGACACAGCCTCCATTGTCCTGGACAGTGGCGGCGAGGTCGTTGATTTTGGCCGAGTTATCGACGAGGCCGAGGTTGTTAATGATCCACTTGATGGCCGAACCGGCGACGGCGATGCTGCCCTCGAGCGCGTAGACGGGCTTGCCTTCGAAATGGAAGGCTACAGTCGCGAGTAGGCCGTGGGTGGAGATCACGGGCTTCTCGCCAACGTTGTAGAGCAGAAAGCAACCGGTGCCGTACGTGTTCTTGGCCATACCCGGTGTGAAGCCCTTCTGTCCGACTAGAGCGGCGGATTGATCCCCCAAACATCCGGTGATTGGGACTCCGCGGAGAGCGCCGCTTGTAAGGCTGCCGTATGCCTTCGGATCGGAGGAGCGGACAATCTTGGGGAGGTGGATCTTGTTTCGGTCGAGGCGGAAGAAGTCGAGTAGGGTCTGGTCGTAGTCGAGGGTCTCAAGATTCATGAACATGCTGCGGGAAGCATTGGTAGGGTCGGAAACGAAGACATTCTTCGCTGGGCCGCCGTTCAGGCGGTATACGAGCCAGGCGTCTACGGTACCAAAGGATAGCCTGCCGTTGTCATACGCTTCCTTGACGCGGGGAACGTTCTGCATCATCCAGAGAAGCTTGGAGCATGAGGGGTAGGTGGAGATGGGAAGGCCGCAGAGGGCTTGGAGCTTGTCGGCACCGTCACGTGCCTTGAGTTCCTTGACAACGTTCTGAGCTCGCACGTCTGTCCAGACGATGGCGTTGTAAAGTGGCTCGCCCGTCTCCGTGTCCCAAACGACGGTCGTCTCGCGCTGGTTGGTGATACCAACGGCCTTGATGCTGCTGCGGGAGTGGCCATGGCGCTCGAAGTCCTTAACCGCCTCCTCGATACATTGTGTGACGGAAGAGACAAGCTCGTTCGGGTCATGCTCGTGCCACCTATCTTGTTGTCAGCGCGTACTCAGGCAAAGTGGAATGCGAGGTGGTGGTACCCAGAGTTGGGGTAAATCTGCTTGAACTCAATCTGGTGAGTAGCCACTGGCTCGCCGTCCTTGTTGAAGATCAAGAACCTTGTGCTCGTAGTGCCCTGGTCAATGGCACCAACAAAGGTCTCATCCTTCCTGGTGCCAGGAAAGACGGAGCCAGAGCCCTGCTCGATCTGGGAAATGCGCTCCTCGATTTGGGCCTGCTTTGACTGCATTTCAAGCAGCAAGTCGAGGATCTTCTGGTTGGATGAGTCAGTGGTCACGACCTCAAAGTCGCTTCCGCTGCTGGCCTTGCTGCTCACGTCTTGGGTTGCCATGTTGAGGATAGATGTGGTTTGTGTATATGAGTGTGTATTTGCTTGTGAGCTACGTTCTAGGGCCAATTGAGCCGGGAGAAGGAACCAAGTACGTGAATTTGAGAGAGACGGATGTTTAGTAGGAATCTGGGACAAGTATCACAAGCTGGAGAGGATGATGCAAGACAACGAGGGGAGCTTGGGGGAGGGGTTCCTGGGGTACTTATTCGAGCTTGCAGCTGACAGCTTGAGCTCGCAGACCCTGCATTTAGCTCTGGAAGCGAGAAATTCCCAAGGTTCACATACGGGACAAACGCACATGGCGGCGGTCTTCCTCCCAGATCCTGCATACTTAGTGGCAGCTCCATGTGTCTTTCTCGGACGACAACCCGGCGAACGGGCAGATTCCCCACACTGTGGAGTGTGAAAGCTGGAGCTTCCATGGGGACCTGGGCGACGGGGAGAGTGGTCGAGCTTCGTGTGGGCTTTGCCTGCGGAGAGTCATGCTTCGGTTCATTTGCCGCGCCAGTGCACGTGCGAACTAGGCCTAGGGTCGCACCGAACTACGATCACGCCAAGATTAGATGAGAGAGAGAGAAAAGCACGGTGGCGGCCGAGGATCCGTGCTACAGTACGGTACTGTACCAGAACATGGCAGCGTGATGATGGTGGAGGAGGAGCGGGGAGATGAGATGGGGAATGGAGAAGACTTCACTTCAAAAGCGGCCTCATGGGGTTTAGCCGATGTCCACCCGGCGGCTTGCGGCGGCCTCTCCAAGCGTTGATTTTTCGACTGCACATCACCTGCACCTGTGTCTGGACCTTAGATACGTATCTTTTCACACTCGAGGAGTAGCATCGTACAGCATTTGCATTATCATTCTCGTTCCGTCTGACGAGACATTACTACTGAGCATCCAACGCGTCTCCAAACCTTGTCAGCCGTCATCGACACATTCTCCGCACCCCGCTTCTTCTCTACCAGCCGTCCCTCCTCACTCTATTCCCACAACGGTATCAATCCTGGACAACGGTCCGCTGCTGTCTCGTTCCAGGCTGTCCACCGATCACGTATGCTCTACTTCCAAGGAAAGGAGGTGCTCATCTCATCAAGCCCATCGTCTCGCTAATGCTGTGTGAGCGTAGTTCTCACCGCAGGTACGGCCTTCCTACCGTAGGCCGACCATTCGCGGCATGTCCGAGCGAGAAGGCCTTTTCTCACGATCAGCGTTGTCGAATGGGAATGCCTGCAAGTGAAGTACCCCTTTGAGAAAGCAAACGGTTTGCGGTTATGAGGGCAGTCGATGCAGTACAGCGTCCTGGGATGAGGCGGAGTAGTAGTACAATGTATGTTCCATTACCACTACGGTGAATTTCCCAATTCAGTCACAAGCGCCATGTGTCTGGAGAACTTACAAGCGCTACCCCACACGCACCAGCGGATAGTGCAACATACAGTAATGTACTGTATTGTACTGGACGCCTCATGGAAGCTTTTTGGAAGCACACTGCCGGCCGTGCTAATGCAGCTGCTGGATGATCGACTGGGATGATAGCCTCCGCTAATCCTACCAACCGTTGCCTTCTCCTCTGCTCGAGTCGATGCTGAGTGGCTGGTTTTACTAAACGAGCCATACGGCCTTTGACGGAAGCTCAGCGCTCGGCTTACCATCACTTGATCGTGCATGGCACGAGTCTAACGCTCATCTCTGGAGCTGTGAGTGGCCAAATCGGACATGGCCGGTTCTGCACTACCTGCGGTGGGCGCTGAGGCTCTGATGAACCGCCACTGAGTAGCGGGCCTTCCTAGAGTAATGCCTGGGTGTGCCGGATTGATTATCACAACGTACATCCGACTATGCACGCCACCTCGATATGCTCGGCGTGCACTTCCACAGACGACAGCGAGAAGTCATCTCCTGATACCGTATCTGCACTACCCGGCCGCGTCCTGAACTCTCTGGAGTACTAAAAACCAGTCTTCATCCGGCTCTGTTGTCCGCCATTTCGGTTTGAAGGCCGTTCAACTGCAATTTTCGGTGGAGAATCCGGACGCATATATTCAATACGATGCATCTCAGCCCACATTTGGCGGATCTAGTGGCGGTAAATCAGCCGCTGCTACTGCGCAATACAGACAAGTCGCACAAACCCTTGCTTGGCCGGTGGTAACAGACTTGCCGCAAAAGGGAAGTTTACTGGGCCACTAACGGTGATCGAGCCGCGTGGCTTGGTGCCGAGGTGTACCCGGGCAGCACCAGGCCGTGGGTGCAGCCTCGCGAAACGTGGGTACTGGGTGCTGCGAGTCCGCTCTGTCTCTCATCCCGTTTCCAGGCTTTCTCGAATCGACGGCGAATACAGCATGGCGAAGAAAAGGACGGTGTAAACCGTGTAATGCATGCACTGCTACTAACTCTAGGTCTGCCACTAAATTTAGCGGCAAAGCGGAAAGATCGAGTAATGTCACTTAGTGCCGGTCCGAATAACGCGTTTCTTAACCAATCCGGAAGAACGATGGTTCAATGCAGCCCTCGTCTCCAGACACTCCAGCTTCAGCCTGGAATTTTCGTAAAAATTAGGCCATGCACGGCAGACGCCAGACACTCAAGCGTAGCTTGGCTAGCTTCACGAAGGACCAGTTGGCGTCTTCCGTGACTCGCTACGGTATCACTCCGCCATCAGTACGTACTCCTGTGGAAATAGGCTGGGGTGGGAAGCAGAGGAAGAGGGGCGCGGGGATCGAAATACTCATCTCTCTACATAAGCTTACTCCTGTCCGCACTTCTCCAACACCTTCTCCCTTGACCATCCCCTAGTCTGAACTCTGAGACAATAGAGGTTGTTGGCCTTCATTCTTCTCCAAGACATCTCTCCAATCACCACTTTCATTGTTCCTCCCAACCTCCAAGCATCGACCCGTTGAAACCTCTTCGCTCTCCACTTTACTTTTTTCCTCGTCATCCGTACCATCCGGCACTCCATTGTTCCCTACGAAGCTTCGAATGTCAGAATTCAACTACGACAAAGACAAAACCATGACCAAGGAAATCTTCGAGACGGAGTCCGACTCCAGCAGCCCTGTTGTTGCCAAACACACGGAGAAGGTCGACGAGCAACTGCCACCTGCGTCTCCTCAACGTGAACATGGCCCTCTCATCGACCACGACATTCCCCAAGCCGACGCAGTACCGCAGCGTCCGGATTTGTGGTGGTCTCGCTTTCGTGAGACGATGCAAGGGCCCTTCTGCGAGTTTTTCGGTACCTTCATCATCCTCATGTTCGGTGACGGTGTTGTTGCACAGGTCGTCCTGAGCGGCGGCAAGAACGGCAACTATCAATCCATCTCTTGGGGGTAAGCACATATCATCGTTCTGCTTGCTTCATCACAAATCTGACATTCTCGTAGCTGGGGTCTTGGTGTCATGCTCGGTGTCTATACCGGCGGTAAATCCGGCGCTCATCTCAACCCGGCCGTCACCTTTGCCAACTGCATCTTCCGCAAGTTCCCTTGGCGCAAGTTCCCCGGTTACGCTCTGGCTCAGGTTCTTGGTGCCATGTGCGCTGCCGCTGTCGTCTACGGCAACTACAAGTCCGCCATCGACATGTTCGAGGGCGGCGCCGGTATCCGCACTGTCGGCGGCAACACTTCCACCGCCGGCATCTTCTGCACGTACCCGCAACCTTTCATGACCAAGACCGGCCAATTCTTCTCCGAATTCATCGCCTCCGCGCTGCTCATGTTCCTCATCTACGCGCTCGCGGATAATGGCAACATCGGCGCTGGCCCACTCATGCCCCTCGGTCTCTTCTTCGTCATCTTCGGCATCGGCGCCTGCTTCGGCTGGGAAACCGGCTATGCAATCAACTTAGCGCGTGACTTTGGCCCGCGTCTAGTCAGCTACATGATCGGCTACGGACACGAAGTCTGGAGCGCTGGCGGCTACTACTTTTGGGTCCCTATGGTCGCGCCCTTCTTTGGCTGCACGTTCGGTGGCTTCCTGTACGACACATTCATCTTCTCAGGAGACTCGCCCATGAATACGCCCTGGATCGGTCTCAAGAGGTTCACGCGCCCGAATAAGCAGACGTGGTCAAACACCTACATGAAGAGTGCTTGAGTGGTTGTGTCTTGATAGCTGGGTGGCGATCCTGGCACGCAATCACCTCTTTGTATGTATCGAGCACGGCGCGGGGAGAGGACGAGGAGAGCACGCCAGGATGGTGGCGCTCTCGGACATCCCTAAGAAGCAGCAGTACAGCAACATGAGCACAGCAGACGTTGTAAATACGATCGTTGAGGGGGGAGAACTTTGGCTACCTTGTCTTTACGACCCTGGCACAGGGGGTTTCTCGCAATGAAAACTGGGGCTCGCGATTGCGGAGTATTCAGATACAACTATCGCTTGATTGCGAGTTTTGCACAGTCACTATCTATGACGCTTTTTTATCACCAAAGATACCAGTTGAGTAACAATTCAAGAATACCAATGAGATCAAAATAAGAATCATCAAAATTTTGTCTATTGTTTGCAGTACCAGAGTAATGATCACTCGTACAAACCAAAGTCTACACGTATTCTCCAGTGCACCAGCATCGTGGCGACTCTCGCCATAAAGCCTACTACCCATCCGAGCGGCATCATTGTCCATTCGCCAGGTCACCCCCACAACCAGCCTCGTGATCCGATGGACTTGGCACCGGTACCACCATTCTCAATATCAAACATCACAATCAATTCAGGTAGCTGCGGGCTCAACGCGGGCGTTGGGAATGACCGCCCTATCGCAGGACATCCCCCCGCGAAAACGCGGCGAAGGCGGCGATGACACCGCCGGGCGCGGAGAGATGGGCGGGATAGTCGTGGACCTCTGATCCGTGGTTTTTTGGGTGAATTGACGGTGAACGAGACTTGTGCATCTTTTGTGAGAATCGCGACGATGTTGTCGTTGTTGCCGCTGTCGTTGTTGTCGTTGTTGCGTTGAAGAACGTGCCCTATGTCTACGTGCTCGGCACCCCTCAGCAGCAGCGCCGATTCCGAGACCTGTCACCCTACCCTGCCTACTACGAGATCTGCAATTCTTTGGTGATATGGGGTATACTTGGGAGGGGGATAATGGCGGCTCACTGCGTCGTCGATTATCCCCACGAAGCGTGATGGCGTGGCGATGTTACTGAACTGGAGCCTTCAGAGTTTGAAGGAAGGTTGACCGAAACGATTCTTCCGAGCACCTCAATGCGACCCTATACACGTTGTAAGAAAGGTGGAAATTCGATGGGCTACAATGTTGGACGCCTTGGACGGCAGACAGCATATAAAGAAGAGGCCGAAGAGACAGGCAACACTGGCGGCTGAGAGGGTTACGGGAGGTGTACAGAGAACGTAAAAAGGAGAAGAGATACTTAACAGCTTCAGCATCAGTCAATCATATCAAACCATCGGCGAAGTGTCTGCATCTGCGGCCATTCGTCGTTGTCACGGGCGCTTTTTGCGATACGGCATGCAAAACGACGTGATCAACTGGTATCTAAGATGGACAAGCACGCATACACACTTCCCAGAGCATGGCTAGAGGGATAGAGAGATTGAGAGCCTTGCGAACCTTGAGAAGGAGGTCAAGGGTCGACTTGTGGACCCCTTTCGAATCTTGCGACTGGGGACACTTTGCAGCAGAGAACGATCAAAGGCATAGAAGACGAGGAGACGGAAAGCTTTTGTGAGATGACATACTTGCTTTGTGATTTAGAGGGTGACTAACATATTGCCGATTCTGCAGTAATTCACGATGCGACGAGCCGCCTTCGGGCTTTCTGGGCCTTGTCTCCGCTGTGTTCGGACAGACGGTCGTGATCAAGGCATGAGACGATGCAAAAGTCACACGCAGAAGTCGAGCAACACATACATAGGACAGTTTGGAGGTGACTGAAGCGCCGTCGACTGAACAAACCCCTCCAAACTCTCATATTGCCATAGGTATTCGTGAGATGGAAAGACTCGCAGGGTGAAAATGTCGAACGACCAGCGCAGATAGATGGTGCGCTTCACAGGAGAAGGCAATTGCACAATGGAAAAAGATTGCTTCGCGAGTGCGATAGAAGCGCCGCGATAACGAAAACGTTCTGAGAAGCCACAAATACAGAGAAGCGATCTGCTCCGCGTGCCGCAGCGCTCGTTGACATAAGATACAGCACAAAGGAAAGCTAGTGACGTGATAGTAGATTGACCCGTGAGATGATCTGATGAATACAGAGACCGTGAATTTAACTAGAGCACATATAAAAGAAAAAGTGAAAATGTCGAGCGATGCCGTGAGAAACGCGCTCAAAGTGGGAAACGATGGGTATCCCAAACCCGACTCAGGGACAAGTGTAAATCAGTCTTCGCGACGATGATTAGCCCTCGTTCTGAGGTAGAAGATCTGCACGCAGTCACGCGGTGCATCTTCCCGCACGTTCTACAAGCTCGAACTCGAAGTGGACGAACACGGAGCCGCCCCCATGTTCCAGACCTCCGCAATGACCACGAGAGATCGAGGCTGACTATGGAACAACGAGGACTCAGCCTGGGGTAGCCTTCATGCACGCTGCTCCACATAGCACCGGACATCTCAGCGTAGTGGCTGAATCCTGACAGGGGCTTTGATTCAGGCGGATCATGGGGGAGGCTCGATCGTCTGAGATCTCCACTGTGACGGAAAGAATGATGAAAGTGT
>Ga0160429_1002001_pt1 | contig 10962 bp, 7 predicted proteins | sample SolpanmetagenomR_FD_108199 | JGI IMG/M metagenome (GOLD analysis project Ga0160429, IMG submission 108199) | Solar panel surface microbial communities from Lawrence Berkeley National Laboratory, California, USA - R | ecosystem: Engineered > Built environment > Solar panel > Unclassified ... | reverse complement strand
TGTAAGTCCGACTTTCCACTGGGTGGGGAATCCTAAATATAGACGCAATAATTTCCGTAACCATACTTTCTTTCATCTCCGCTTTTCTTAACCACGCCTTGATTTCGCCACTTCACTCTTGCCCTATGCAGTACCGCGCCCGAATTGACAGGAATGTTGGTGAGAAACTGGTAAATGTGCCCAAAGTCGAAATGCCAAAGTCGAAATGAGATACGAATTTAGAAAATAAAGGCAAGGAGTTTAATTAGATGTGACCCGATGGGTCCAGCTTTCTGGTACGCTAACATGACATATATACTGTCCCGTCACATTGACAAGTGACTGAATCAATTCCGCAGAATCACCAAGGAAAAATCGTAGTCACAGATGGTATTTATAGTATGGTACTTTGTTAGTTCGTCTCCTTGAAGAATGGCACACCAGTTATATAACATACGGCCATTCAAAACCTCATGAATGGTTACTTGAAGCACATGGTCATATTTGTAAATGTGTTAAAAGGCCCCAATGTCCCTCTGATATGGCTGGTGAACACACTATCATCTTTTCTCTTCCACAGACTCAAATTTACTCACCTCAGTAAACGCAACTCTAAGCTACTCTTTCCATCATGCGTATTAAAGGCGCTCTCGGACGTGCAGCTCAAGCCCTTACAAACGGTACCAATAAGGAAAACGCAGAGAGAGCAATTGTTAAGCTGTACTCGACTATGCGGAAGGAAGTAGCAATGGCAGCTCAGGAGAGAACCGATGAATCACACGAAAGCTTCGTTCAAAGGATATTGAACATGCAGGCATCGTTGCCATTACCTGCGCACGTTAAGTCCTATAAACGGGGCGGCCCTGCGGTGATGTTCACAGAGAGAGAATCAGTGAAATCGACGGTCAAATCACTGATATTGAAACATTTGGAAAATGCACATTTGGTTACGGCGACGTGGGTTGACATCGCTCTAGATCATGGATTTTACAGATATTTCTGGGAATTTCACGGCATAGGTGAGCACCATTTGCCTGTCTATGAGCATTGGCACAGTGCACCCCCACAGAACGCAACAGGTTCCACGACTTCAAGTCCGCCCAATTCTATAAATTCTCGCGCAGAATTACTCTCGAACCCATCCGGATCACGAAACTGAGTATCGTGGCAAGCAGCGATTATGATATGGATGTGTACAACGTTGTGGGAGGTGCAAGACCCTGGCAAACGGAAGAAGGGTGTTGTATTGGTTCAGGTGTTTAGGCGTTTGTGATTGAGCATGTTTAACTATGTGTTCGGAGTTTGTACTAAATAAACACAGTTGAGGGTTTCAGAATATAAGATTGATAAACCAATACAATCCATGTTAGAGTGAAGTTCAATTATTCACGATTCGATTGGTTTAATACAGGAGTGAGAATGATGCCACAGCTCGTAGATTCAATATGTGACCGGAGAAGCGATCTGCAGATGTGGAACCACATGCGGCTGACGACACCGAATTTAATTATCCGCGACCGTGGAGTCATATCTCCAACACGTCCACGGTAGGAATTTCAAAATCTGTAGTGGTGTGATGCCTTATTACCCGTAGGATTCGAATTTCCGACCATGGACATAATGCGTCACTATAAACATTTGAGTATGATGAATATGAAACAAGCGTGAAAGGAGCTATAACATCATATGGCAAGGCATCATCGTGCGACGTGTCACAAGTATAAATCGTAAGCTAAGCTATCCTGCCTCTTTTGACCGTAATATACTGAGTTTGGCTACGTAGTGTCATGATCGGCATTAGCTGTTGTTTTTTATTAAAGATCATACATAATAATATCTAACATGACAGACAACGTGTTGCGTTCATGATTTTACAATGATGTTTCTGGATACTCTTGCTCTAGTCTCTCAGCGATATAGCATGGCTTGTGTCAGACACTCCAACAAACGAAATTCCTTTCCAGTCGAGAAAATGTCGTGCAAGCGACGTGCTGTGTTGAAACAGACATGACGCAATTCCGTTCCTGTAGGATTTTGAACGGGTGACAAAATCCTGGATCCTCTACCCGTCGCGGGAAGGATTTTGTGTGCCACCCCCCCTTCCCGCGAGGCTGCCGTTTTGGGAGCCTTGGCATCCTCTCGCCGGAAAGGAATCAATCAAAATTGAAAACGCAAAAATCTGGGGATTGCGCGGTATTGATTTTATATCACGGCTATTTGTATTAGGTAGAGAATTTGATAAGTGATCTTGAATATCAAGACAAAAGTATTGAAAAGATATGAAACGGTGAAAAGTCGCGAGTTGGGTAGCTGCGAAGTAGTTTCACATCCTACGGCAAGGATTGGACCATCCTCCCGTTGCTCCCGTCTTCTGGAATCTCAGGTGGCAGGATTTTTTCAGGAAGATGACAGTCATGGCTCAAGAATATTTATAGGCTTGGACATGCCAACTTTTTCCATTTACCATCAACAAAACACACATATTGCTACACAGGCCCTTGAGGACAATGTCTTCGTCTAGTGTAATTCCCAAATGGTTCGAAGGCTTGTTAGACCCGGTTGAAGAAGGGCTGAATAAATATGTTTCGCGCCACTTAGAAAAGGCTCTGGCTGAGAGGCTCGAGGAAATAAACGCGAAAGTCAAACCGACTCGTAGTAGACCAATAACGTATTTTTTGAGATACAATCCTGACGATCCAGCAACGTATCTTCCACCCGCAGAACTTACGGTGTGGGTTGCATTGCGGAAGAATCTCGCCGATCATGATTTCTTTTTCGGAGACAATCAGCGCGAGCGATTGAAGGAAGTCTGCATGAGCGAAACGCTTGAGGAATACCACTTAGCATTGGTAAGATTCATTCGTTTAGAGATGGAGGGTTTCATGCGATCCCAACAGCTTCACAAACTTCACAAACTTCACCTTGACTGGTCGGATCTGTCAGGGAATTACTGGGAAATTGCCGAGCATGAGGCCAAGCGTATATGGGATCACAAGAAGAAAAATGGGCATACTGATGACAATGTCTACAGGTTCTTTCGTGACACATTGGGCATGAAAAGAGAGAATAAGCTGCATCATGATGTCCAACGCATAAATCAGGACCAAATATTGCAACTTCCACATATGCAGGCCGGACCAAAACTTTCGGCCGCTGTATGAAACTCGAGGGAAGTACTGATCTATCTACTTGGTCATGGAGATTTCGATTTGTATAATGGAATATATACGTAAAAGCGCTTCGTAAACCCTTAACATAGCGCACCATGGAACCGTACATTAGTCAAAGAAAGCTAAATTAACGTAATCCTCGTTTTGTCTTTGCAAATTTGATTTTGGACCAAGTAGTTTATCATAGACATACACATATGTTTTTGACACATGCTTTCTTGCCTCTCTAGTCTCTACAATAATAACCAGTGCATCTGCGTCACTATTAGTCGTATCTTGTTTCGTAGTACGACAGTATAATTGTAGAAATGTTCAACGAGAGAATTGTTTTCAAAGACTAAACTAAAATATCGATTCAGAAAGGAATGACACAACATCAGTGGATGTTGAAGGTGACCTCTCGTCCTGCGCTCTCGTGATAGAAACACTTGACAGAACTTCTGACATACTCCGTTACACCTTTCCAAAGCGTTTAAGAGCTCCTTGATCAAGGGAGTCTGTTCGGCGTAGGAACATTATTTCCTTCACCGCCACCACAGAGCCATGTCTTTTCTATAAATTGGGGTTTGTCTACTTAGATAACTCATTCTAAAAGGTACGTAACTAGGCGATGTCCGTATTGATGACATGTTGACATGCTCTGACGAGTCTCTAGTGCTGCGACCTAGGCTTGGCCCCCCTTTCAGGATCCAATGTGATCGAAGAACAGGACTCATTCTTTAATGGAAATACGCTAAGCCTATTGCGGAAAAAACGCTCCGAAAACAGAATGTTTTGTGGGGGGAGGATTCGAAGGATTCGTATGATGTGGGATCGCTTGCGGGGGACGACCCCGCAATCCTTCACCCGTCGACGGGAAGGAATCGTCGCATTCCCAACATGTCTTTATAAGTTTTCAGAGTTTTGGTATTAAAGTTAGGCTCCGCATACTTCGCTGGATTAGGAAAGGCTTGGCGTCATCCTGACCTGATCCCAGATCCTGCCAGCGAAGTATACGGAGCCTTTTAACCTTTCTGACGAATTTCCCGTAGGATTTCAATTTTGGAACGAGTATGCTTTTTTTTTTCCTAAGAAAGATTTGCTGTGGGATTTCAGATCTCTGATGGCGTGTGCGTCTGAGTTTTGCCTCGAGAGGATTCTTGAGCATCCGGTGCGAAACTTTTGACGAGACTCGTAATCACGCCTGTATAAGCAAATGTATTTTTAAAACTGAGAAGCTGAATTAAGTGAGGGATACATAACAGTAAAGTGCATGCAAATCGATCACCATATAATTAATTAGAATCAAATAAGCTCGGAGACGTAGTAACAGTAGTGAAAGGGCAACAGTGATGACGTTCAAGTTAAGGTTTATAATCCTATGTAGACATGTTCCAGATTTGGAACGAAATGCTTCTTGGGATTCAGTTTTCTCAGCTGCGTCACACGAATCCTTCAGCTTCATAAAACGGGAGGATGATTGCGAGAGTTTAAACAGGATCCGAACCAAAGTCAACCAGGTTCCCTTACACGAGAGAAAATATTATATAAATTAGGATCTGGGAGAATTTTTCCACATTCCCGCTCAAGTCAAAAATTCCGCAGTAGGTCTGGGCTTTTCTTACAATTCCTGAGTAAACAGCAATGTTTTTCCGTTCCAATCCAGCAACAAAAGAAACTATTGTCCAAACAGAATTTCTCATCGCCTATTTGGTCACAAACTTAGCAACGGAGGATCCTGACAACGAGACGTTTGGAAAGAAATACTCGACACGGGACATGAAATCCAAGATATCAACCGCTGTTGCAGCACTTGCAGGATGTGAAGAAGTCAAGTCAGTTTGGGACCTGTGCGAAGATATCAATCTCATTAAAACATTCAAGTTTGATTCGCAGAAAATCCTGCAAAGCCACCCGAAGCACAATATCAAAAGCGAACAGATGAGCGCTTTCGAAGCTCTATGTGCCCTCAACAAGGCTATCTGGATAACTCCCAAAGGCAAAATACTCCCCGAACTTCACCAAGAACTTAAATTTTGGCACGTGCGTATTGATTTTTCAATAAAACAGGTACGGAAAGCCAACGAACCTTCTGACAGGATTTCATCATCCAGTAGAACAAGTTTAACGTGGCGTCTATTTGGAAGGTCGAAAAAACCCCACATAGATTAGGTTCTGAAAGTTCCAGCACATACAGTGCACAATCGATACAACTAGATGACAAACATATTAAATGCGATTTTTATAAGTCTCACTGATGTTCCGCAGCTTGACTGGAGATGAGTGAAAAACATGTAGAACTTGCTATCGATTCAATTTATGACATTTATGATATTTAGCCTTTATTATTATAGCCATGATGCAAGTAAATCACATTTACCAAATCCGACCCCTTAATTGTAATCTAGTTGAAGCCAAAACCGTACTTTGTAAGCGAAGAGAGACGTGACCGATATTTGTGATCGGTCACAAGTCGCGGTTCTCCTCAACTGTAGATCTCAAAATCCGTACGGTATCTTGCTGGTTGTACTAGCTCGTTCGACAGATAAAACCCGCATTGTGGGGAATCTCTAACAATGGCTTAGTTGTGAGGTTGAAATGCTTACTGAACGTGTATAATTTTAGTCAAGAGATTGTCCAGTGTGTCATGTTTCGCTGATTTATAGTCTTCTAGCTTTTTCTTTTCCAACCAAGCTTCTCGCTGTAGGACAAAGCCACAACTTTGGCCATTCCCGCTCTGTGTCTGCATACTGATTCAGAACGGCCTCGATCTTTCTGACGACAGTTTTGTTTGACGTGATTGTAGTGATATTCTCCATCCATCCATGGAAAAACACTGATTGATTAATCGGCAAGAGTATACCTTTGACTTGTCTCGCCGCAGCTGGGAGTCGTAGCATTATATCCTCTACATTCTCGTCGGGAACGGTAAGGATAGGTAGAAACAAATCTGCTGGAACATCGAGTTTCGATAGAGTTGCCAAGTTGTTCCGCCGATCTTGAGAATCTGATTCCATATCTCCAGACGTTGATGTGGTTTGGTTGACAAACAGCGCAGTCCGCTTCTTCTCATCCGGTGTACCGATCGTATCCACTATCTCTTGCATACGTTTCACTGCTTCAGCAGTAGCGACAAGTTTCCGTCCTACCAAAGCAGGATACAACATGTTAGCAAGTAGATTCTGTTCATCTTCTAGTTCTATCTGTTTATTGAGCGCGTTATGAAACCATGGTTCGGACGTGACATCATAGTGAGAGAAATCAGACACGAGAGCGAGAAGAATGGTACAATCTATATTGACTGTCGATGTAAAGTCTTTGATGGGACTAGGTAGTAAATTGTCAAGGATATTTGCTAGTGGACGAGCTTGTAGACATGTTGCACTGCAGTCTATTATCACGCCCTTGTCACGCAAGCGATTTATAAGTTTGTCCACTTCTACATCTTTACCGATTATGATTCGAGGTAATATGAACTTGACAGTCGGTTGTTGAGATTTTATCCGAACTTCTTTTGCTGCTTTTAGTATATCTTCTGCCATTTTTATCAAAGGTATTGCTCCATCTGGATCTTCGTCGTCTGAATTCGAACCACCAACTCTATCACTGTCATATCCTTCTTCATCTGAACTGCTTTCTGCCCATCCTTCTCGTGCTTTGTCCATTAGTAATCTATTATTTGTCACCAGTGATATTTTAATCCATTCGAGGCCTTCTCTCGCCACTACATCCACCAATGCCTTGCCGGACTTTCCTTTCTTTGTTTTTGATGACTGAAAAGCTTTACTGGTCTGTTTTGCGTCATTCTCCGTGGCTCCTCCATAGTAGAATCGTTTCTGTATTGCTACAAGCCCATGAGTGGATTTTGCCGCGTTCCACACCGCTTCTAGAAATGGAAGATTCGATGACTGTGCTATCTGGTAGGCCTTTTCGTTACTGATATCATTATCCTGACCCTCATCGACATCCTCTTCCCTACCGTTTTCTTTGCCGTTCTTTCTATTAACGGAATTAACTTCTGAATTTGCTAGATTCTGTCTATCTGCTAACCGACCAAGATTCCTCTGTTCCGACTTGACTAGTGCTCTGTAGTGACTAATTTCTATCGTTCTTTTCCATTTATGTTGTCGAATATACGTGCTAAAATCCTCTAATTCTTTGACTAACGCATCACATCTTTGTATAAGATTGTGAATATTTCGACCGGGATTGTGAAGGTCAGGCACATTATCATCGACAACATTTGATGCTATATCATCTAACCGGTCTCCGATATGACCAATACTCCCATCAGGGCCATTTTGCACATGTTCCTCTCCTGTAAAGTACATCAATATGTTAGGTGTAATGTAACGACCACGAATTTCAAATCTGTGGAGTGTTTCTTTATATTTTTTTACAAGCTTCCATCTCCACCACATCAACATAACATCAATTCCGTCCGCCGCCTCAGCTTCTGACATAAGCGCAACATGCCATTATACAATACATCCGAAGAATGGCAGCATTATACATCATTACTTATCCAAGCCCGTCCCACAACCGTATGTGTTCTGCCTATTTCTCATTTTCGCTCATCACTAATATCATTTGATAGACGAGGATAGTGACAAAATACACAATCCCCCGTCCACTCACGCATACTCAACTCTCCTTGATACGCAAGAAGAAACAAGCATACCTCGACCGCGCTGGTCTGTCGTCTCCTCCCTCCACAGATCCTCCCTCGAGCGACAAAACTAGCAATGTCAAGAATGGGAAGCGCAGACCATCTGGTCTCAAAGCTCCTACAATGTCTGATCCCTCCCTCCGTCCTGCATCAGGAAATTCAGACGACGAACAAGGAAAGAGCAAGACTTTTCTCGAATTCAGAACGTATTGTCCAGTAGCTGGGGTTGTATTGAAATATAGAACAGACAAGGCCGCAGAGATAGGGAGATTGTGGGCTTCACTTGGTAAAATGGGCGGATTGATGAGTGGAAAAGTATCAAATGACGAAGAGGAAAAGGGTGACGAGATGGATGTTGATGTGAAAGTTGCTGAAGATGGAGCTAGAGAAGAGGTTGAGAAGAATAAGAAGAATGAAGGCGGAGATGCGGAATTGGAAGCGGCGGCAATGGATGTATTGCAGAACATACAAAAACAAGCGGATAATGCTACTACACAGGTCGAGAAGGGTCAAGTACAGACTGGAGGAAGTGGAAGTAAAGGAAAGAAGAAAAAAGGGAAACGGTAATCATAAACCATTTTCAAATGTCTAATCTTCATTCATCATTAGACATCAAATAGTCATGCTTCAATACTGTTCTATGCTACGTATTTATACATATTTCCTTCACCCCTTTCCATATAATCCTTCTCGATCAGTCTATAATTATAATGTCATTAGCCTTGCTCATACAAAAACGACAATGTAAAAAATGAGAGGGTTGAAAACTTACCTGTCGATATTCTTTTTTATATCCCCAACAGACAAAACACCTCTGCTTTTAGTAGCGTTGATGACTTCCGCAATCAATTCACCATGACTTATAGTTTTTCTTCCCTTCATAATCCTGACTACAGCAGCTTGACATTCAAAATTCCTGTCTTCAGCTACTCTTTCATGAGTTTCTTTATTCTCTTGTTTCGTTTCTTTCAGCTGAACCTGATTGACTCTCACACGATATCTAGGATGAGTAAATGCTAGATTGACACTAAATTCATCAGTAGATTCAATCTCTTTTCCTACTGGAAATTTAGTCAATGGTCGTAGTTTAGCACAAGCAAGAGATTGAAGGGTTCTTTTGACTTCTGCTTCTGGTAAACCTGTTGCAGATTTGATATGTTCGTAAGATAATCGTTGGTCACCAGGTATGTCGTTGAATAGCAAAAGAATTATAGCTTGAAACGAAGACATGACAAATTCCTTGGTCCCAGATGGGAATTTAGCTTTTAACTGACAATGAGCGAGAGCATGCTTCCATGCTAATTTACGACCAGAGTGTTTGACTTTATAATAATCCTCAAAGTACTGTACAGCCAAATTGACATCGGCGGGGATCGTGACTGGTATATCTGGGTATGAAGGCCATGCAGATGCCGACAAGACATTAACACTCAAGTCAATATCACCAGGTTTCTCTGAAATATGATCCAAACGATCTTTATATGCGGCTACTTCTTCACGTCCCAGCTCAACATCTTTAAACATTTGTTCAAGATTCTGAGTGAATCCAGCACCACATTCTGTCTTTAATCTAGTCAACATACTTCGTTCAGCATCGGCACTTGCTGATCTACCCATAAGCAATCTTTTTGCCAAATCTTTCTTATAAAACGCCTCGAAAACAGCTTTACCATGTATGAATCTAAACAAATCCAAAACTTGATCAAGTTGTCTGTTGATTAACAAGTCTTCGTCAACATCTTTTTCATCTTCATCTCCTCCCACATCTTGATCATCTGTTTGTTTTGTTGTGGAAGAAGTCAGTCGTGATGGTATCGCACGAGATCCTCCTCTCAAGAGTAAATCTACATATTTAGCAATCATTTCACCAGTCTTTGAATTATCCGTTCCCCATGTTGCATCTCCTTTTTTCGTTTTGTTCATAAAAGTTTCGAATGCTGAACGCATACCATGGCTTATCTCGACATTCCTCTTGAATTCTGTAGACCATATACTATCGAGTTTTGTCTTTAACGATAATAATCGAATAATCATATCATCTTGATTTTTATCATCAAATATTATCTTTGTACCAGTATCTTGAACCCATTTTGCAAAGGGATTTTTAAGTTTCTCACATAATCTTTTACGGTCAAGCAAGTTGTATAGATTTGCGAGTGTAAATCTATCATCAACCTCCAATATACTCGCAACAGCATCATCCTCGGCCAAGAATTCGGCTTGAAATTGTATCAAATGGTCTTCGAGTAAAACGAGAATATCTTTTAATGTACTCTTGTCCAATCCGAAACTGGCTCCTCTTTCAATTTCTTGAGAGATTAAGACTGTAGTATCATTAACATACTCTGTCAATGTCTTTTTCAAAAACGCGTCGTCTTTCCATGATATTACATATGATTGTGTTTTGCCCAAAAGTTTTGGCTCAAATACGCTAGTATATACGACTAATTGATGAAAAAGATCTATAGCATCTTTCAGTAGAGACTTGTCATCTTCTTTTGCAGTACCCTCTCTGACAGTTGATATTATCTCACAAACCCCGTCAACGACTTTGCTTTTCACATTTTCGTTCATAAACATAATATCACGAAAATACGCTATACAAACATCATTGAGGTTTGTCTTTGATTGTGATAATAAATATGATCTATCCATGAAGAAGAATATTTGACGTATAAACATCTGGTTTATTTATTAATATTTTGATAAGAGTTGTATGTGATTCTTGACTTACGACTTGAGATTTCCATTCATTCCAAGCAGCAATAAACTCTATCAAGACATCTTTGTCTTCAGGGTTGGCAAAGACGTCCGAGTTGATCCATTTCTGCATCTTTTGTTGCAAATAATCCTTGCATCTCTTGTCGAGTCGATTATAGACTTGTTTTGCTTGTCCTAATCTACATAATCCTTCTACGCTTCTATAAAGATCTTCTGTCCCCAGAGAAGCAGTCCGATTAGCAAATATATCCGAAAGTACTTTGTCAATCTTTACCCATGTCTTTTCAAAGTATTCTTCTGCATTGAATTGTGGTTGTGTAGATGCAAGATTCTTTACAACCAACTTTTTAGGAGCTTGACCTGGTCTTAGAGTCATCCGAGTCTTAATAGGATCTTTGGAAGAAGCTGTAAGATCGATCATCGGGGTTGAAGATGATGAAGTGG
>Ga0160429_1002000_pt1 | contig 10962 bp, 9 predicted proteins | sample SolpanmetagenomR_FD_108199 | JGI IMG/M metagenome (GOLD analysis project Ga0160429, IMG submission 108199) | Solar panel surface microbial communities from Lawrence Berkeley National Laboratory, California, USA - R | ecosystem: Engineered > Built environment > Solar panel > Unclassified ... | reverse complement strand
TTCATTCAACAGTATGGAGGATTGGTCGAGCTGAATTCAGCTGCCTTGCGCAAGGGTCTAAGCGAGCCTTATCCCCAGATTGATATTTGCAAGGTGGGTTTCCTTGCAACATCCCGGACTAAGCATGCAATGACTAATGGAAGTTGTGTTTCAGACGTTCGTGCAGATGGGAGGCCACCTCACGCTGTCGGACGATAGCCACGAAATAGCGCACGTAGGAGCCTGCTATCAAGGAGTTTTGAATGCGCTTGAGAGTTTAGGCGTCGACGAGGTCCGCTTCCTTACCCGAAGCGGAGCGGAGGGTGCAAGTGGGCCGACTATAACGATTTCGACCATTGCCGTCTCTTCGCTTCGCGAGGCCGACTTCTTCAGGGTGACAAGGTAGGATCACCGGCCTGAGGCTCGTACCCTGTCTTCAGTCCTGTCTATGGATACGATTGGATCAGGTGTGTACAGAGATCATACGACCTCATGTAAAAACGAGGGCTCCTGTCATTGTGTGGACGTCCGTTTGGACGGGCAGGATGTATGGATGGATATGTCCGCCTGATCCAAAGAACGTGACTGCAAGAGGGTTGTTCGAAAGGGTTTTATGCACCAGACCGGATCGCCAGCCGCGCCGGATGGTGATATAGACGGGGCTAAGTGCTGCGTTCACACGCACTCTCGGCACTCCAAGGCCATGGAATGGAGCAACTAGAGCAAAGAACAAACACATTTCGCGCCACTTGATACGTACGGTCAAGACCATGCGAGAAGGACGGAAGGGCCAGCCTCTCACGCTTGAGACCGCACAATTGGGATCGCGGCATGATCAGACCTTGATGTTTACACCTTATGCTTATGCAATTTATACAGAGCGTATGCATCCCAACGACCTTTATGCGCGTGGAGGGAGTCCCCGTCTTCCCGTCGGGAGGGCCGAAGCGATGCGTCCCACTGCAGTAAAAGGATATCTTACCCTGCACCTATCTTGCTGGTTGCCTGAAAACTCCAAAGCGACTACAGGCTTTGCCGTTTGCGGACGGAGTACTTTACGCTGCAGATGTTGTGAGACCAGCGACGTGTGTAGGCATACGCGAGACTGCGAGTGGGAAAGTCCAATTGGTATCTTGGTGAATAGATGCGCTAGCGCCTCCCCTGCTCGCTTTGATTGGAGTATGTGAGCCAACAGATTCAACCCAACAATCTAGGGAGAAGGCTCTGTAGCGATTTTCGATCCCGTGCTCTGACAGCTGAAAGGGCAGTGTGGACCTACAGCCGTTGGCGGCAACATCCTGGTAGTTTGCAAGTGGGAAACCGTCTCAAGGCTTGATGTGATATTTGGGCGGCATGCGCGCGCAATTGAGGCAGGCAGACTTGTTTCCAGGTTTCGAGACGTCAGCTCCTAGGTCCCCAAGGACCACTTCTGGCAACGCTCTCGAAGGTGGTGTGGACACCTCTTTCAGGCCATGCGGAGGAGCGAACTGCAGCTGCATACAGCCATACACATGGCAAATGCTGGAAGCAACTCGTTGCTAGCTGCGCTGTCAGTCACGTTTGAGTCATGGACTCTCTGACGAACTCCGTGATCTACCGATCTATCGATCTACGGCGTCTTGGTAGATCTTGGGACACATGAAGAAAGCGAACAGCATGCATGTTCATCCGTCGTATGCGCATACCGTATATATACGCTCGGGCGGGGTAGTAAGTAGGACAGGACAATGTCAATCCACAGGCCTTAGCACGGAGATTGAACATGCCCAAAGATATCTGAAGTTTAGAATGGTTCAACTTGAAAAAGAATAAAGGCCCGGTACAGGTTCCAGTCAAAGTGTGACGTTTGCATTATTGAGCAGGGGTGGGTTGATGGCGTGGACACCTCCAAAAGCAAGCTTCAAGCCTAGAAAGCTCCAGCGATGGCGGCCGACGCCCGCAGCGCTCGCATCTGCTGCCACCTGGACATGGTTTCCCGCTGTCGGCGCTCTGTAAATCCTATTCGTCCTCTTCGAACATCGCGAGACGGAAAGGACTGGCCGGTGACGGGGAGCTGCGGACCTGCAGTACTACCACAATAATGATGCATGCTACAGGTACCGCCTCCGCAAACAACGAACGCTCCCTCCTGATTCATGTTGTCCGTCACTGGTCACTCCAACCTGCCGTAGGTATGCGAGGCGCAGATGCGACGAGGAAAGGGAGGAGTTCGTCTAGAATGCTAGACGCTGTTTATTTCAAGGCTCTCCCTTGGCTCAGAGACCAACCTCTGAGACCTCACCAAACAGCGCTCTCCGCAGTCAGCCATTCGCTGTGCAATTCCCCAACAATTTCAATTCCGTTCTCCTTCTCGCATAGAGGAACACCGGTACATATATCTCGTCTCGCTCATCACAAAGTTCCGCAAGACGCGCGTCCACAGGCCAAACGTGCTGTATTATTTGCTGAAGTTCGGACGATCTCCTAGTTTGTGCCCCACCTTCAACGGCCGGCTAGTGTTTTTCCTGGCTTGAAACACTTGAGTTCTCACAGTCTCTTGTGTCACTCTCAATCTGACAAGGGTTGAGTTCAAAGGCAGACGCTTCGTAACTTCTAAAATGGGTGTCCAAAAGAAGGTTCTCAAGCAAGGCAATGGCGTCGACAGGCCTAAGGCAGGCGACCAAGTCTCCATGGAGTGAGCCGGAATAATGTCCGGAAAAGCTGAGGTCGACCTACTAACATGTACAGATACACCGGCTACCTCTATGATGTAGATCAGGCCAGCAACGACTACAAGGGCAAGCAGTACGGCTCGCAAGGCGAGAATCTCCACAAGTGTCACTGATATCTTGCAGGTTCGACTCATCTCGTGGGCGAGGTGACTTCCAGACCGCCATAGGAGAGGGCAGGGTCATCAAGGGTGAGCTACCGCTCACGTGGTTCTCCAATACATGTTCCGAATACTGATCTGCTTGCAGGCTGGGACCAAGGCATCATTGGCACGAGCTCTCAACAAGGCATGAGTGTCGGGGAGAAGGCAACCTTGACTATCTCGAGGTGCGTGACTTCCGGAGAAAATACAACCTAAAGCATTTGTTCCGCCTCTGCTGACTTTAGAGTTGAAGTGATTACGCCTACGGCGATCGGTGAGCAGAGGCCCTTGTGACTGGCGAGGATCTATAGCTGACTCAGGACAGCGGATTCCCTGGACACATTCCTGCGGGTGCCAATTTAGTCTTGTGAGTGTATCTGCAGTGTTGCGCCACGACGACAGTTTCTGACATCAGCAAAAGTGACGTGGAGCTCAAAGCGATCAATGGCAAGACTGCTTAAGACTAGGTGGAATGTGACTGAGTGTGCGGAAGCCAGATTTTGCAAAGTTCTTCTGTGGGATTTTCCCCACATGAGAGTCGGAAAAGCGCTGCGAATTGTCATGATGTCTAGAAGTAATCGTAAAGGCAGTCACGCAACGATGGCAGTGGTGCCGTGGTCTTCGATCGGTCGGTTGGTATGCCGAAAGTACTTTTACTTTAACAGAGCTTAACGGAGGAGAGGGAGCCAACAGATTGGAATTGGTATTCTGTTATGACCTGGAAGTTAGCGTCCTGATATCTTAGTCATTTTGCTTGAAATGAGTGTCTCGAGTGTCTGCAACTTTCGAACCCTTATCCGGTGGTCAGTTTCAAGGAGGAAAACCGGCCAGCCGTGTTGAGAAAACGATCGTTGACATAATAATGTCTCCGTGCTTGGTATGCTCATTACAGTACACTGTCCCGGCCGCATGGTTGGTTGTATGGCTTCTAGTACCACTTCTTCGGTACCGCCTAGCCGTCTATCTTTGGCGAGCGTTCACGTATCTCATCGGTGTTCGTCGCCTTTCCCGCGTCGGAGTTGTTGGTACCAGCGTTGACTCAATGAGAGAACGGTGAGGACCAACAGCCTCTCGTAGGATATCTGATTGCAGCACGCAGGTCGGACTCCGGAGAAACAAGCAGGTCTCAGCGACTGGGCTCTGTTATTGGTCCAAAAGCGCTGTAGGATAACGTCGGGACTCCAGAAGGCATAACTACCACAACGGCGAACGCCTTGTTTCAGTAATCCATCTTTGAAAGCTTCTGAAAGGTTACTTTCAATAAAGAGTGGCGCAGACTTCTCGCTCCACCATGCACACAGCCGCTTCGGATCGGATCGCACGCATGGATCTGTTGGCTCACCTGCTGCTATGCCCGCGTGACAAAGTGGATTCAATCGTGGAAGCACCCCAGAAACGCTCTGGCTGCCGAGGGATGGGCACTCTCGTGTTGGATGCTGAGAGACCCGCCTCGATGCGATCTTGATCTGCAGGAGTACGGATACCGAAACCACGATAAGGCTTCTAAACCTGTTGTGCATGCGGTTGGCGTTATCTTCTCATGTGCGACCATCAGCCGGCGTTCTAAGAGCCCGAACTCTGTAGTGGGATGGCAGTGTGGGCCCTCAGCTTTGTAAAGCGTGGAGAGTCCAGAGGGCCATTTCGCGTCAGTATCGTCACTATCGTGCCCTTTACGAAATTCTTATGGCGATGACGGCACCCTTAGACATGTTGACACAACAGAAGAAGGAGCTCAAGGTTTGGGCACTGCAGCCGATACGATGGGACACATCATAGTAAAGCGAGACGAGCTCTTGGTTGAGCAAAACCTGGCGTCACGTCTGTTCGATGACGGCTCTCGCGCATTGGATTGGGTCGACAGCTGTAAGAGTATCACAGCGGCTATATCGTTGAGCGATCAATTAGCAACGCTGCACAGGGGCCGGAAAGCCTTGGGAACATCACTCGCGGGATCCGGGATCCACGAAGCAAAGGCATGGCGAGCATACTCATCTATTGTGATAGACTATTGAAGATGTTCTTCAGCTTCACGTTCAAATTGCGTGACTCTCACGGAGGTACACAGTGCCAGACATCGGCGCCGAGTTGGCGGGGCATCCTTTATCCGCAAGCCGAAAGCGTGCTGCTAGTAGGTACCTACTGTACCTAGCACGTCGACTCGGAACTACTCTTGGCGGGATCGATCCTACGCCTATCCAGCTGCACCAGTGTACTTCCTCGAGGTCCCGCTTGAAACCTGCCCTCGCATACGCGCGCGCTCATTTCGATTTATCCACAGTCGTCTGGATTGTGAGCATTGCTTCTCGAACTGGGTCGGCGATCGACTGTCCAACGAAGCCGTCGTGGCACGGCAACCTCCAACAGCACTGAGTTTTCGCCCTTCAACAGACGAGTCGATGACCGGAGTGACCCGCGACCTCTTCTAATGTACCTACGCGAGCCTCCGAGGAAGTCCCTCTTCTCATCTGTCGAATCAGCAGATGGACCGGTGATTTAGAATTTACGTACGTCAGGCTTCAGCGAGCCATCGCCGGCAATTTTCCGTTGAAAAGGTTGCGAACAGTGGACACCGGTCGCTAGACTGAACCGCTTCGGCGATGACGGCGACGATGGACTTCACGTCAATAATGGTCGACAATGGTCTGCTGTCATCTGTTCCTTTGCTCCATTCCTCTTCGGTCCGGACTTGACATGCAGAATTCATTTTTCCCACGTCTCCGCATGCAACGTAAGATTACTTGTGGACCTGGTCTCTGTCGAATGGCCGAGGCTTGTCTTCGGCCGACGACGGGCTTGTTGAACCTTGACGGACTCAAAGGCGCCAGGCCTTTAGACCAGCTCCTTTCGGCAGGTGTACGATTATCTCCTTGGCAAGGGCCGGCAAGGCTGTCCGTCACTTCTCCCTTATCGATAGGTGCGCCAGAAGTTCAAAATGCCTCCGTCTGACGCCGGGGCCAATCGCTCTCCGCCCGAGTAGGCTTGCGCTTGCACCAACTCGGCAAAACGTGGCATTCTCCCCATGCCGCACACGCGTTCCCATCCAGCTCAACTGCGCAGCAATTTGGTCGCGCAAGAACTCGACGAAGGTCGGACAGCTCGTCTATTTCTGCACGCACGCAGTGTTGTGTCCTGCACCACATCCCGAAAGCTGCGCGCCATATGCTCGCTCAGCGCCTGACTTACCCAGGAGTGATGCTGACGCTCTCATTCACCCATCAGATCGAATGCGGGAAAAGCAGAGGCCATGATTTGCTCGTGGGGTCGAGCAAAGTCTGCCCCTGGTGCCTGGCTAGAGATGACGGCGGCTCGGGTTAAGGTCAACGGCTCCATTAGAGTCGAACGTTGAACGGCTCGTAGCGCAATTGGTCTGAAGGACGGCTCCTGCTTCAAAAGGCGCCTTTTAGTCAAGGAAATTTGACACCAGGCCTTTGCGACTCTAGTCTTGTTGACCCACACCCTAAACATGCAGGTAGGGTATATATGCAGTAGCTGAGCACCAGCCAGCCATCTGCTTTTCGTCGTCGCAACTCATCCGTATCTACTTATCAAGCCGGTTCTTGTCAGGTCTTCTGCCCTTCATTGCAGATTATTCACTCTCTCAGCCAGTAGGCAAACACACTCACTCATCAATTGAAGAACTCACACTTGGTCAAGACACCATACATCGACTATCAAGCTAGCCAGCTATCTACACATTCTTTCAAGAACTTCCAGTCTCTCAACATAACACCGCCAGCATGCAGGTCATCGCCATCGCCAGCGCAGCTCTTCTTGCTGTTGCCCCTGTCGTTCGCGCCTCAGGCAACGCCATCATTCACAATAAGTGTGACTTTGATGTGTATCTCTGGTCTGTCAGCGCCGATGGCGCGCCCAACGAGCCAACGACCCTGTCCGGCGGCGGCGATCCTTTCGTCCAGCCATACATCGTTCCGAGCGTTGGGGGCATGTCCTTGAAGCTTTCCAACGACTCCGTCGTAGGACCCGTTACTCAGTTCGAGTACACTCTCGCCGACAACATCTACTACGACATGTCCAACATTGACTGCACCACGGCAGACTGTCCTTTCCAACAGCACGGCTTCTACGTCCAGAGCGGCTCCGGTTGCCCCACCATTACATGCCCAGCCAGCGACGGCACATGTGACGAGGCTTATAACCTTCCCGACGATGTCATGACATGCGCTTGCTCAAAGTCCGAAGACATCGCACTCTACCTTTGCGCCACATCCGCCGATGGTGGTGACGATTCTACTCCTTCGTCTTCCGAGGCGCCTTCCAGCACTGCTGAGGCCACTCCAACCACGACCTCTGTCGCTGCTACCACCTCCGTCGCTGCTATCACCTCTGTCGCTGCTTCTACCTCCGTTGCTGCTACGACCTCTGACGCCGTCACCACCAGTGTGCCTGTGACAATAGTCACCATAACCGCGTCTTCCGAGGCTGAGCCGACCACCACCTCGTCCTCTGCTTCAACATCCGTGGCGGGTGCTGTACAGACCACTCTCGTCACGAGGACGCGCACTTGGGGTGGCTGGGGCTACCAGCACACACAGGTTGCTCGTGCCGAACCCGAGGCACGCCATGTGCACCACGCACGTCACCCTCGCGCGCGTGCTTAGATGGCATCTCGGCTTCCAGGCGGCCCAGCTTTTTGAGAGTTGCTCTTCTTCGCGTTGCTGTTTCATTCTTTGTATCTATTCTTGGAAACCCCACTTTTTCACCGACTGGTTGTTCGGTGCTGGACCATAGACAAACTGGGTCGAACCAAGCGTTCCCCACTGGGTCGGAGTATTCGCCGCAGGTTCCCGAGGCCGGCGTATATTCTGTATAAGATTCATCAAATTCAAGGACGGACACACGGAATGATTGAACAGTGTTTACGAAGATTTATGACATGATTTCGGCACTCGGCGGTTACGCTCGTTGCCAATGCGGAATGAACATTCTTCGAAGAACATACTGGGGGCGGTTACGTATGTTGGCTTGTAGGCACAATTCTAGCACATGCAGTAGACATTCTTATCTTGACCTCTATCTCATGGTGCAATGTGTTCAAGATTTCTCCGCGAAGTTTCATAAGGAACACATGATCTCGCGGTCATAACTTGTTTGAAGTCAGTTTACTTGCAAGGATCGATGGAAGTGTGAGCTGTTCCCGGGCAGCTCAAGCATCGCATAGACCCAAGATGCAGGATGCTTGTTCTGATCACGTGATGTCGATCCATTCGATTAGGTAAGCTAGGTAGCTGGCACATGCGTCGCGACCCTGACTCCCACAGAACCCCAAGCAACCATCAACAACGCAGCGAACTTCAAGGTGACATTCAAAAGCCTCACTTGCACCACCAAATCCAGTACTACAACATGGACAAATTTCAAGCGTTCGGCAAGAACTTCAAGTCAGACTATACTCGAGGAACGCTACGCATAAGCCGCAACTGACATGGACGCTCCACAGAGATAGTTTCATGCCCGTTGCTGCACGAACGGGGCAATACTTCAGAGAACAGCTTGGACAGGTAGATGACAAGGTGTGTCGATCGCAATGCACTCGAGAGCCTTTTCGCACAATCGGCCACCCTTATCGAGGCATGGTTGATTAAATGCCTGCGGACATCTTAGACTGAGCTCCCACCCGACTACATCGAGCTCGAGAAACGCGTCGACGCTCTCAAGCAAGTCCACCAGAAGATGCTATCAGTCACGTAAGTGCAGGTCGAGATACAGCAGTCGAAATTCTCATCACTTGCGAGGACTGACCCCTCCGTCCATCTCCAGCTCCCAATACACCCACGAAGCCTACGACTACCCGACTAACATTCGTGAATCCTTCAACGACCTCGGCCGCACCGTCTCCGAAAAGGTCTCTCTCCTCTCCAACGCAAATTCCCCCGCCGAGGCCGCGGCCGCCATGACCGCGCCCCCAGCCGCCAAGCCGCAGCCCAAGACCCTCAGCCACGCCCTCGCCCGTGCCTCTCTCAACAGCTCCCATACCCTCACACAGCAGAGCCCTGTGGGCGGCGGCAGCAGCGGCGCTGGCGAGGACCCACTGGCGACGGCCCTTGAGAAGTACGCCGTCGCGTCGGAGAAGGTGGGCGAGGCCCGTCTGGCGCAGGATGCGGCGATTCAGGCACGCTTCCTCGCTGGCTGGAGCACGACACTCAACACGAACCTGCAATTTGCGACGCGTGCGCGCAAGCAGGTCGAGAACGCGAGGCTGAGCCTCGACGCAGCGAAGGCCCGTGCGAAAAATGGGGCTGGGGGATTCGGTGGCATGGGCCAGAAGAGGGATGGTGGGGTCATGGACGAGGAGCATTTGAGTGAGGAGGCGAGGGCGGAGATTGAGGCCAAGGAGGATGAGTTTGTTGCTCAAACGGAGGAGGCTGTTGGGGTTATGAAGAACGTTTGTCTTACGCACGCCCGTCTCGAGGAGTTTACCCGGTGTGCTGACGTTGATGTCTAGGTTCTCGATACGCCTGAGCCTCTTCGCAACCTGGCAGAACTCATCGCTGCTCAGCTTGAATATCACAAGAAGGCGTTTGAGATCTTGAGCGAGCTTGCTCCAGTAGTGGATCAGCTCCAGGTCGAGCAGGAGGCGAGCTATCGGAAGAGCCGTGAGGGACAATAGATAAGCCCTATTACGCTGTGTGGCAGCGTGGGTAAAGTTCTACGGTTAAGCCATGGGGTCTATGCATGCCTAGTCCAGATCTTTCAGTAAGATGCAGCTGCCCTAGTTTGAGGAGTCTACGGTCGCGGGAGAAGTTGTTTATTGGTGCAGTCCATACGGAGTTACAGCACGCAATGTCATACCCAAGCTAAATTTCCTTCCAATCATGCCCATTCTCATTGCTCTATCGTTTGATCTATCGCACGCCTTTCTCAGCCTTCGACTCCACCTTTGTCGTTTCCGTGTCGAATGTCAGTTTCACCGCTAGGTTTGCAGTCTTCATCTCCTTCCGGATAGACTGCGCAGACGCACTCACGATGATAGCCAGCACACTATAACGCGATCCCCACCAGGATGTGTCCGCGAGAATATTAACATCCAAACCTCATTCTACATCACATATTCCGCCGCCGCAACTAAAGCACTAATGGAGCAAATTCTCTTAGAAGTCTCAAGCACATCTTGGACCCGGTAGGGACTCAATCGGGTAGTTGTAAGTCTTGTACACGAACCCACCAACCAGGAGGCGGTCCTTGGCTCCGTAGCTGCTGCCAAACGGAAAGATTGACGGAAAGGGGTTACTGGCAAGACCTGCTGCGTCTGTGAGCTCTGACGCGAAGTCGGCGAAATTGTGCTTAGTACTCTCGATTGTCACAATGTAAACGTGCGATACGTGGTGATCATGCATGGAGGATACTGCTGCGTACAATCCGCAAATGCGCGTAGGGCAAAGCTTCGTCGACTCCGGACCAGCACAGGCTTTATGCATCATGTAGGCTGCATTGCTCATGATTCTTGAAACCCTTGAGTATGCGACAGCTCACCTGTGCTAGAAAAGCTTGCTCTTCGCGACCAGTATCTGTTTCTCTGACAGCAGTTTTATTGAAGGAAGTAAAGGTCTGTGCCATCGCTGATATCAGCACGTGACTGAGGTATGTCAGCTCCGACCAACCGATGCTTATCGATAGTCGCCCGGACGACGCTACGCCTGTGCGCATGTACCAGAATACACATCAGTCCGACCAAAAGACTACCCAAGGGCAGCTTTCAGCGACTTTCACGAGAAGTGAAACAAACTGATTGCGCGTTTTCTGTCATTGCCTTCTCGCAGTGCGCTATTGATTGTTTCGAAGTTTAGTCAATCCTTGTTCCTCAGCGTTCAACCATGAGCTGCAAATAAGTTCCATCTTACCAACTCGAGGACAGTGCATTCTTTTTCAGCTCCATTCCACTCGCTTTACGTTCATCATGGACGGTACGCCTCATCGGAATGCTCCTCCGCCCTACTCCGGTCTACCTGGAAGCGGAGAGGATGATGACAGCACACCGACGGGTCTCGCGCCGTCAACAATGCGCCTGTTGACGTCCATGGATGATGGCGCATACAGACCGTTAGTCACACCCTCCATTTCCATGCTCAATAACGACTCCTCTCCATCCCTTCCACGTGCTCATTCCAGGTACC
>Ga0160429_1001999_pt1 | contig 10963 bp, 9 predicted proteins | sample SolpanmetagenomR_FD_108199 | JGI IMG/M metagenome (GOLD analysis project Ga0160429, IMG submission 108199) | Solar panel surface microbial communities from Lawrence Berkeley National Laboratory, California, USA - R | ecosystem: Engineered > Built environment > Solar panel > Unclassified ... | reverse complement strand
TCCCGAACTGTACGAGGAATTTGCGAAGCTGGGCTGCGTCGGTTCTCTTGTGTCACTGCTTGCTCATGAAAATACGGACATCGCCATAGATTCTATCGAAATAATAAACGAGTTGACGGATGAGGATGTCCAAGCTGAACAGAAGCAGTGGGATGCTCTTGTGGAAGCCCTGTTCGAAGCGGATCTTCCCAACTTGCTCTTACAAAATCTCGATAGACTAGACGAGGGCAACGAGTCTGACGTGAGCGGCGTTTATCATTCGCTCAGTATCATTGAAAATCTTGCTTCAAATGCTTCCGTCGCCGAGAAATTGGTGAAGGGTTCGCCGTTGTTAAATTGGCTCCTCGGGCGGATACAAAGGGCAGAGAGTCCTGTGAGTCAGAATAAACAATACGCGGCCGAGATCCTCGCTATTCTGCAGCAATTCTCATTGGAAAACAGGGTATCTTTTGCAAACTTGAACGGTGTGGATGTGATGCTGCGGCTACTTAGCGCCTATAGAAAGCGTGATCCTGCAAAGGATTCCGCGGAAGAGGAGTTCCTTGAGAATATTTTTGATTGCTTAACATGTGTTGCGGAGAACGAGGCAGGGAAAATCAAGTTCATCGAAGCGGAGGGTGTAGAGCTTTGTCTCATTATGCTACGGGAAGGTAAGTTTAGCAAGGGTCGTGCACTGAGAGTTCTGGATCACGCCATGAGCGGCTCGAAGGGCGACATTGTGTGTGAAAAGCTTGTGGAGGCTGCAGGACTGAAGACAATTTTTGCGGCCTTCATGAAGAGCTCGGATCACACCACGACGGAGCACATCCTGGGCATCTTTGGAGCAATGTTACGGCGATTACCAGGAGACTCTGCTCCGAGAATCCGCACTCTGGCTAAGTTCATGGAGAAGAATTACGAGAAAATCGGCAAGTTGACAAAGCTGCGACACGACTATGCGACAAGAGTACGCCCCATCGATTTGCAAATTCAAATGGAGCGTACCGGTCTCAGTGCGGACGACCAAGAAGTGTTGTCAGATGAGTGGCTATCACGACGGTTGGACGCTGGTCTGTTTTGTCTACAAACCATTGACCTCATCCTCGCTTGGTTAGTCGCTGAAGATGAAGGCGCTGGCAAATATATTTCTACCGCGCTAGGCGAACGAAAGGGGAGCTTGGGCGACGTCAAAAGAACACTCATGGAGCTGCTGGAGGGATTGAAGGCTGCCGAGAATGAGGAGCACGAAGTGGAGGCTGAAATGTTGCGAGCGCTAATGAACTTCCTCCACTGAACTCTATTCACTGTTATAAAGCTGTTGTAGGCCTGTGGTTAGAGCATTGGCACAATCATGTTCCCAATCAAGGGATCCATAACAAGGACTCCGATAACAACACAACCGCAGTAATAAAAGTTCAGACTGGAGCCGCGACCAATAACCTGTTAAGGACGTTCAGGCACAAACCCATGCTGGCGGATTTTCTGCCACCACTGCTAGCTCTCCCGTGGGCTCATCCATCTCCTTGGGTTTTTTGAATAGTCCGTGTGACCACTTTAGGCAAATGGATCATAGTTGCAGTTACCTTGCATGATCGGCCACGTCCTGATTATCATCTGAACTTTATGGTTGCCAGAGATCGGCATGATGATAATAACAAGCTGCGCAATTGGAAAAATCAAGTGGCCATCAGGGGAGACAGCACGTTGCACGAGTTTATGCAGGCTCCAGCTGGGATGGACACCGATTGACGAGTGCCTCGTGCACCGTCCCAATCATGGGAGCTGCTCTGGCCGTCCGTGCGCCAGAAGAAATTCTTTTACCGGCATGGCAAGATGCGTCTGCCCTGCATTCCGGCAGACTCTTACGGTTGTGTCAAATCCGTGACATAAACATGGTAAGTTCTCTTGGGTACCCTCACGCATCTACCCGTGCCCGCGCGTATCCTGGACATGGTGACAGAATCGGCTTGTAACGAATTGGAGGGTCGCACAAACAAGCTGTGCTGAGGGGAGTGTCGGCCGATCAGCTTCGCGAAAGCGTTCAGGTCAATAATGCAAATTTGACCTCTTTTTTTGGCCAGTTCAGGTACCCAGTTTTCGAAAGGTAGTCATCAATAAGAAGCAACTCCAGTTTCGCAACATTGTAATTTGTTCTCTTATATAAAAATTCAACAGGGGTATATTGATCATTATTCGTCATGAAATCCCACAAGGCACATTCTATTCCACCGCGGCCATCCGACAACAACACAATTCCTTACCAACAGCTTGGCTCAGCTCATGGTCATGGACGTGTATCGCGAAGGTTCCTTCTCAACTGCCTGATATGGCCCATAGCCGCAAGGGCTAGATTGTGAGGGCATATAAGGCCGTAAGACATGATCGTACTCGTCCATTTGTGCAGCAGTGCTTGGTGCTTGAACGATTGAAGGAAGTAAGTATGGCGGACTGGCAGCAGCACCATACTCAGCACTCGATATGCGCGATCCATCATCGTACTGTTCGGCAGTGTATGAGAGCCGACTTGGTGGTGCTGTGTAACCATCGCTAAGTCCAGGTGTCCAGCTCGGCCATGTCTTGTAGACAGGTCCCTGTGCAAGGCCAACAACGCCATCCTGCATGGTGAAGGATGGCAGTCGTGGTCCTGCACTGGGAGCCGGAAGCTGTCGTGCGATGAACTCGTAGTGGGAATTCGTTCCGGGCTGTATGGCGGCGTACGAGGAGATGCCATGTTCGTGGTACATCTCCGCGTAATCTGACGGTGGAGGATCCCTAATGTCGGCAAACTGAGCACTGGCCGGCAACCGCGAATTGTACTGCCACGGCTGCAGAGGCGACGTTTGACCACCGTAGCCAGTTGTGTACGGTCGCTGCTGATGGACCGTGCTGGGGATTGGAGAGCGGACTGCCTCCGGCTTCAACTCGAGCAGTGTCGTTGGACCTGCCTAACGTTCTGGTCAGTATCGTCCCTTGACAAGGTATTTGCAACAACTCACTCGCTTCACCACACAATGGCTCGCAGGAAGCCCATGGCTCCTGCAATTGGAGCATCCATCCGCACTCATCCCAGTGCACTTGATCTTCCTCTTCCTGCATCTCAAGCACTGCAAGAACACTTGGTTAGTCGACACATTTCAACAATAAAGCAAGAGACATACGGCAACCTGAATCCTCTTCCGCTCACGTCCATTCGCAAGCGTTGTAGTGCTGTTCTCATGAGGATGCGGAACACGAACGACACGAGACGCTGATCCACGACGGTACATTATCACGGCTGAAAATAAAGATGTGTTGAAAGTAATCAGGTAAGGCCTGACTTAAAGGAGTGAAGGTGATGAAAGACGAAAGAGTTCAAAGGTACTTTAACTGAAATTTCAGCTAGAATTTCAAAAGATCAGTGGTTGCTCGCAGGCTTAAGAGTACTTCCATGGTGAAACGCACCTCTGCCAAGAACATATGAAGGCCAGAAATGTCTAAGACTGTCGCGCCGTAAGTAGATGTTGATATGTCAAAAGACTGGTCCGGGTAGCCGCTTTGTAGTACCACCAAGGCGGAAGATGATGATCGCCACCCCAGCCCCTTGGACATTAGACAGTTAGGCTTTCCGGGTCATAACATCTGTACGGACCGATCCATGCACAGTAGTGGGCACGAGCCCCATGTATTACTTGCCACGATCTGCGAAAAATGATCATTATGAACGGATTATCAAACCCAGAAGAGGTGTGACAGTGGAATATCTATGAACCGTTAGCGCTGTACTTTGAAGGACATATGAGACTGACATATACGGGCAAGAAATCTATCGCCCTGTAGAGGTTTTGCTAGGTCGCTAAAGCGACAATACACAATGATGCTGTGCGGCAGCCTCTCAGTCAAACCCAAATTAGACTTTCACCGAAGAGATGATCAATTCGCATCGGTGGTGTTGTAACACCAATACCAAAAATTGTGACAGTCTTTGCCCAAACGTTGTGTAACCAAGGATGATTGGTCATTCTAAGCCGCGAGAATTTGTGCCAACCAGAGTTCTTTTTGTCTTTGAAAATAGTCTCCTGAAGAGCGGCAAATAAACCCGCTTGGACTGGTTGACATGCGCATCGTAGGAATCGTGTATGGATTACTGGTTACCAGAACATCTTCACGGCCGTGAGTATATTGTGGAGTGACTGAAAGGGCTGTTTCCAAATACATGATCCATGGATATGGCATATACACTTCAGCAGAGAGGTTGCCTCAATCTATGAAAATTGTTTCAATGATTTGTATTTAATAGCTGAGGCAAGGATTGGCATACATGTGGATGTAATTGACGTCAACAATCAAACACCAGTTATTAATATATTCTAGCATGCGTGTTACCACTAGGATTGCGGGCGCTCATTCGATGTACCACTTCACTCCACGATGATCCGCACAAAGGGTTTCAAGCCTGCTGTTTGCCTAGCCTGCAAAAGTACTCCAGTCATGGAATAAAGGGCTGGGTGATAAAATGAAGGCAGATGCTCGCCGTTTGCAGGAGAGATGAGGATGAATAGCGATACCACCAACAACGTGCAGGTCAGCTTAATCCTCGGCGTTGTTGTTCACGGGTTCCCAAGCGGTAGATATGCATATTGAACAAAGCAGCGTTTGTAACTGCAATTACACCGTAGAGGACACATACACTGCTGATGGCATGAACTACGGACACGAAGATAGACCAAAGCCTGATTTTATTTCAGTTTCACGCATCGCAATGAAACTTTTTGCAAGGAACGATTGGGGCGAGTTAGGCTGCGGTCGTTACACAATGATGCCGCTGTCCAACGGGTGATGTGAACTCCTGATTTAAGCTGTCACGTGCCCGAGGAACTCCCAGATCTACGTTCCTGCGGACTGTCACCGTAAACTCGTTTTACTTTGCTTTCTCATAATCATGTCGGTGTTACTGGAGACGTCTCTAGGAGACATCACCATTGATTTGTTGGTTGATTACGCGCCGAAATGTTGTGAGAAGTAAGTCAACTCATGTTTTGCCCTTATTTTATGGTTATGCAAGCTGAGCACTTCGATGAAGTTCCTAACGCCGATCTCTTTGTAGCTTCCTCAAGCTCTGTAAAATAAAATACTACAACTTTTCGCCCGTACATGCCGTCCAGCCCAACTTTTCCTTTCAAACCGGTGATCCCATTGGACCCGGCTCAAGAGACAGCGATGGCGGATCCTCCATTTGGGGACTTCTTGAAGGGCGACCGCCTCGCAAGACTTTCGTGCCCGAGTTTCATCCAAAACTAAAACATACGGAACGTGGTACAGTCAGTATGGCTACTGCCCCGTCGTCGTACGATCCTGGAGAAAGGGAAGCAGGGAGTCAGTTCTTGATCACCCTTGGCGACAACCTTGAGTATATGGACGGGCGCGCTGCCATATTTGGCAAAGTGGTGGAGGGGTTCGACGTTTTGGAAAAGATCAACGACGCCTTTCTCGACGACAAAGGACGGCCACTGAAGGACATTCGCATTCGACATACCATCGTTCTTGACGAAGCCGACATACCCGATCCAGCAGGTCTCGTAGAACCTCCGGAATCGCCAGTTCCATCGGCAGCACAGCTTGCGACCGTGCGTATCGCAGATGACGAAGAAATCGACGAAAATGCCGACCAAGAGACCGTTGAGAAACTCCGTCGTGAGCGGGAAGCCCGAGCACAAGCACTCACCCTCGAAATGGTCGGCGATCTCCCGTTTGCAGATGTGGCACCGCCGGAAAATGTCCTCTTCGTATGCAAACTCAATCCAGTAACTCGCGATGAGGATCTCGAGCTTATTTTCAGTCGATTCGGAACCATACTATCCTGTGAAGTGATTCGCGACAAGCGTACCGGCGACAGCCTGCAATATGCTTTCATCGAGTTCTCGGACCGGAAAGAATGCGAACAAGCGTACTTCAAGATGCAAGGTGTCTTGATCGATGACCACCGCATTCATGTTGACTTCTCACAGAGCGTTAGTCGGTTAGCGGACGTGTGGCGGACTTCTACCAACACGAAACGAAAGCGACAAGGTGGTGGTTTTGGCGGCATCGAGGGGTTGGAGAAGAAACGGCAGTATAGGGCTCAGGCAGACCAAGATCGCGACAAGCCAGGGCAGTATGGACTGGTATTTAACGGCAAAGAGGCGGAACGCAAAGGTGGTAGTCAGCGTGATCGTGAACGTGAGCGCACGGGACGTCGTGCCGATCGAGCCAGAGACAGTTACGAACATAAGCCGCCCAGGATGCGCAGTCCAAGCGGTGAAAGGCGTCATGACACTCGGCGAGACCGGAGCCGTGAGCGATACGTTAGTGACAGGCATAGGGATGATCGAAGAAGGCGATATTAATAGCTTTATATTTCATAATACGGCTCATGCCGCCTTGAGCGCAAAGTCAGTCTGCCCTCAGTTACTCAACGATATCATATGGTTGCAACTGTGCTACTACTCTCACCCAATTGCACTTCTTTCAATCCACGGATTTGGTGCATTTGCATTATGATCCGAATGCCAACCCAGCTTGCCTTTTTATGATATTCCACTCAACAAACGAGGCCCACCTTCAATGCGCGATGCTAAAAGTACAGTTCTGCTATCATAATGTAGTGAATCATCGCACCGAGATCCCACTTCGTTTCGTGTACATCCTGGCGGCGATATTCATACTTGCCAATTCCTGGAAGAGAAGCTTGGCGGCGTACGGAATGTGGATCTGTGCGATCTTGGTCTTATTTTTGCAAGGGCGACACTCGAATTGCCTTCTTGTGAGATTCCTATTGATCCGTTAGTTTGCCATATCGCACGTCCAAGATGATAGACTTACGCAACAGGCGTCATCAGCCCGCAAATCTCACAGATGTGCACCCTGAACGCGTCGGAAACCTCGAACAGCCTCTCCTTGAGGAAAGAACTGGCTCCGTGAGCAATCATGCAATCACGCTCCATCTCTCCGAAACGAAGTCCTCCGTCTCTCGCCCTACCCTCCACCGGTTGTCGTGTAAGAATTTGGACTGGACCTCTAGCTCTCGCGTGAATCTTGTCGTCCACCATGTGACGAAGACGTTGGTAGTAAGTGGGTCCGAAGAATACCTGCGCAACAAGCTTGCGCCCGGTGTGGCCATTATACATGACCTCAAATCCACGAGACTGGAATCCTTGTTCGACAAGTAAGGCCGAAATCTTGTCAACGGTGACTTCTGTGAAGGGTGTAGCATCACCTTCATGTCCGGTCAATGTGCCGACTTTAGACAACAAGCATTCAATCAAATGGGCAATTGTCATACGGGAGGGAATGGCGTGCGGATTGATAATAAGATCTGGCACCATGCCTAGAGCTGTAAACGGCATGTCCTCTGTACGGTAGGTGATACCAATTGTTCCCTTTTGGCCGTGGCGAGAGGCAAACTTGTCACCGATCTGAGGTACCTTGGTGGTGCGGGTACGGACTTTCACGAAGTTCAGGCCTTCGCCATTTGTTGTCAACATGACCTGATCGATGATACCATTCTCGGTACTTCGAAGAGGAGTTGACACATCGCGCTTCGTGTGTGCCTTAGTTCTCTGTCCAAGCTCTTCGGCATCCGGTTCCAGGGGCGCAACTTTGCCAATAATGATATCCTCACCAGACACGCGCACACCCGGAGCGACGATACCGTCATCGTCCAGCTTATCATAGGTACCATGCTTAAGTTTGAGTACGTCGCTACGAGTTGGTTTTTCGAATCTCTCAACGACATCCATACCGACTCTTTTCTCAACATCTGTGTAAGCCCTGTAGAACAGACTGCGGAAAAGTCCTCGATCGATACTGCTTTGGTTCATGATCACGGAGTCTTCTTGATTGTAACCAGAGTAACAAGCGATTGCGACGATCGCGTTTTGTCCAGCAGGTAATTCACGAAATTTGAGGAACTCCATCGAGCGGGTTGTTGCTAATGGCTTTTGAGGGTAGTAGAGAATGTTGGCCATGGTGTCAATACGCTCGTTGAAGTTGGTAAGGAAGATACCCATTGCTTGCTTACCCATCGCAGATTGGTAGGTGTTACGCGGAGATTGATTGTGGTCAGGGAAGGGAATAATGCTGGCACAGATACCCAAGATCATGCTTGCGTGGATTTCACAATGAGTCCACGTGCTCACATTCCGATTTTGACGCGATTTGACACGGCGATTGTGGTCTTCGACTTCATCAGGCTCCTCTTCTACCTCTCCCGCAGCTTTCCTCCGTATGTCGTCAAGATCATCAGTGGACATAATAATCATGGCACTCTCTTCTTCCTCTGCATCCAGAAATTCTACAACACCAGCATTCACTAGCCCGTCCCAACCCCATTTCTCATTCTGGTCGAGGTGTTGATCATCTTCCAGGCGTCGTGCGTGCTCTGTATTGAAGATGAGCTCCCCGTTTCTATCACTGTTCGGATCATTATCAACTACAAAAAGAGGCCGCATGACTCTGCCAGCATCGGTAAAAACCTTGAATTCTCGATCCCTAATGTCACGAACAAGACTGATTTCGTGCGAGATCGTGCATGACCGCCGGAGATTCAAAACCTCGTTAACAAGATGAGATGGCTCACGGTGTACTCCAAGCCATACACCATTGACGAAAATCTTGGTCGCATTGGGCGCTTTGAGTGGTTCGTATTCCTCGAGAAGATCCATGCCTCGTCCGGTCATGAATTCCACGATAGGATGACCAGGAGAACCAACACTTACGTAGCACATGAGAGACAAGTTCTTCACCAGACCACAAGCTTGACCTTCCGGGGTTTCCGCAGGACATACCAACCCCCAATGGGTGTTGTGAAGTTGGCGCGGTTTGGCAATCTTTCCGTCTCTACCAATAGGCGTATTTGTCCTTCTCAAGTGAGAAAGGGTTGATGCGAACGTGTACCTATTCAGTACTTGTGAGACACCCGCCTTCGCTTGAGCCGCCTTCTTCTGGTCTCCCCAATTTCCAGTGGCCAGGGAATACTTTAGACCATTAGTGATGATTCCCGGCTTGACAGCAAGAGCAAGGTTGAAGTCGCGCCCCGACTCAACACATTTCTGAAGGTATTTGTAGACGTCTCGTGTAAGCTTGGTGAACAGCATGCGAAACAGATTCGCCAGAAGCGGCCCAGCAAGATCTAGGCGTTTCTTACCAAAGTGATCGCGATCGTCTTCATCTCGTCTGCCCAGCGCGCATTGCAGTAAACGGTGAATCATGTAGCCCAAAAAGAAAGCCTTCCGAGTTTCGCTTCCTTCCTGCTGGGAAATATGAGGTAGGAGTTCCTTCTGCATGATGTCTCGAGCGTATCTTATACGCTTATCTCGAGTGCCACTTTGATTTCCGCGCTTGCCGATGAAGTCCAATGCGACTTCACGATCCTGGATAACAAAGGCTTCTTCAATGGAGGGCTTGAGCATCTCCAGCATTTGCGTATCTTCCCGGTCAAAGCAGATGTGACTAAAAATGTCCTCGTCCGATACAACACCAAGAGCGCGGAAAACAATGGCGATTGGTACATCTGTCTTGATGTACGGTAAGGTAGCCTTGAGTGTAGAACCTACACCACCTTTTGACCCCTCACCTTTCGTGTATAGCTTGATGTTCATGCTGGAGATCAGGCGAGATCCTTTTTCAACAGCACTCCGAATTTCCGCGACGTACGGTGTTGGGCTTAGCTTTTTCCGGAAGACCTGAACGATATTGGCTGCACTGCGTTCCTGAGCAATCAAAACTTTCTCGCTACCGTTAATGATAAAATATCCACCCTCATCAAAAGGACATTCGTTCCACATATACATTTCTTTCTCCGGAAGACCCTTGAGAAAGCAGTTTTTCGATTTTATCATGATCGGCACTTTCCCTATGTGGACCTGAGGTATTTCGACATCTCCATCTTCTCGATCTTCCCGTTCCCAAACCAACTGTGTGCGACCTTGGGTCTCATTCCTATCACCCATGTCGTCGTCAGGGTCATCCTCCACTAGGCGATCTCTTGCGGCTTCGACTTTCTTTGACATCTGGAGAAAGAGAGGCGCAGCATATGTGAGATTCCTCAGTCGAGCTTCATGTGGCAACAACTGTGAAGTACTGCCATCGCCTTCAGTGAAACTAGGCTTCCCAATGGAAGGGCTTCCGAAAGTAATGGTGTAGCGTCGCTTGATCACCGGATCGGCAGTATCTTCTGTCTGGGGCGTTGGGTGGTCGTAAACGAGTTGGCCATGGTCCGAGATCGACTGCTGGATTGTGGAGTCCATAAATTCATCGAAAGAGTCAACCTGTTGTGAGACGAGTCCCTTGCGATCGAAGTACGAGGAAATGACATGCCAATAGTCCTCGGACACTAACTCCTCCGAAGTCTCGTAGTCGTCATCTTGTTCATTCTCGTACGCCATGGCGGACGAACTAAATTGCGATCGCGAGGTCAGAAGCAAGGCGACGGTCGCAGGCCTCCCGCGCCCAAAAGCTAGCGCCCGACAGATCTAGCACTTCAATAATTCCGGCAGTAACGTTTCACCCGAGATCCTGAGTGGTAGGCCAGGTTTATTTGCATAAGGATGAGTGGCAGTCGTGAAACACGAGTTCGCCTTCGCAGCGGAGACGGTTTAGGAATAGTAAGCGGACTGTCTTGGCGCCCAGGATCTTAAAAGTGCAACTCGTGACTATCACGATTTCGATGATTGATTGTTTATTGTCGTAAATACTGGTGTCCATTCGTGAACAAATACAGGATTTCGAAACTAATGATGACAATTACTCAGATATTCATCTGTTTAAGCGGCGGACACACAGGTTTAGTCACTCGCAATTGAACCTAAATCACATTCCCCAGAAAAGCACTTGATATTTCGAGAACCAGCAAGTCAATATCTCTCTCGGTTCCGTACTTAAAACCATGTCCTCCAGTATTAGTAGTACAGACGAGTAAGTCGAGATAACACATGCAATACTTTCGCGACTCAAGCTTGTGTAGTCATGA